>ENA-ORBV01016909-ORBV01016909.1-microbial-mat-metagenome-genome-assembly--contig:-NODE-16909-length-10516-cov-5.049909_pt1 | contig 10516 bp, 10 predicted proteins | sample MGYA00237777_ERZ505514 | MGnify/ENA primary metagenome ERZ505514 (study PRJEB26160, sample SAMN06269048) | microbial mat metagenome | isolation source: Oligotrophic lake microbial mat | place...
CAGCCCCACATTCCAATCAGCGAGGCCCGGCACGTCGCCGCCCAACTCAAAGCGTCGTATTTTGAATCCGCCGACCGCGGCCACTTCACCGATGTGCGCCTGCCCGAGGTGGTCGACTTCGTTCGACGCCGGGTAGCCCGCTGAAGTAGCGCGGCCTGGTTGTGAAGGCCGCGACGGCACAGGGTTTGACAATAGTCACACTGTGTGACTTTCTCCCACTCAACGTAGCCCTGATCGTGACAGCGACCGCTGTGGCTGCGGCACTCCTGCCTGCCGCTCGCGCCGCCAGAGTGGACCCCGTGATCGCGCTCCGGGCGGAGTGATTGTTCGAATGTAGTAATATCTCTACATTCATCGCAGCCGGGAGCGCAACATGGCCGTGACCACCTTCTCCAGCCGGGATTTTAATCAGTACGCGAGTGAGGCGAAAAAGGCCGCCGACAAGGGACCGGTCTTCATTACTGACCGCGGCAAGCCCGCCCATGTGCTGTTGAGCATCGAGCACTATTGGAAGCTCGCCGGCGGGCAGCGCACGCTGGCGCAGGCGCTGGCTCAGCCAGATGCCGCAGATGTCGACTTCGATCCGCTGCGGGTTGACGATTTGCATCGGCTTCCGGACTTGGCCTGACGCGGCCCATGTACCTGCTCGACACAAACGTCGTATCGGAACTCCGGCGGGCAGACAGGGCCGACCCGCGCGTGCGCGCATGGGCCGACACCGCACCTGTCGGTGCCGCGTTCCTGTCGACCATCTCGATTCTGGAAATTGAACTGGGCGTGTTGTTGTCGGAGAGGAAAGACCCCGCTCAGGGGCGGATCCTCCGTCACTGGCTGGAGGATCAGGTCCTGTCGCAGTTCGATGGACGTATTCTCCCTGTCGATCTGGAGGTGGCGCGCCAGTGCGCACGACTACACGTGCCCGATCCGCGATCGTCGCGTGACGCGATGATTGCGGCAACCGCACTGGTGCACGCTATGACCGTGGTGACCAGGAACGTGGCCGACTTCGCGCCGACCGGGGTCCCGGTCCTCAATCCGTGGGCGTAATCAGCTCCGCCGGCCGCGGTAGTAGAATCCGCCGCCGCCAAAAATCAGGACAAGAACGACGATGATCAGAATAGTTTCGGTGCTCATGGACGCCAGTGTGCCAGAACCACGACCCGACTACTGTCGCGTAGTGAACAGTCGCAAACCGATCCAGCCGTCTTCGTCACGGCGTTCCACGACCTGACAGCCCGCACCCGCAAACGCCGCAATCACCTCGTCACCTTCGGCGAGGGTGATGCCGCTCAGGATGAATGAGGCGCCTGGAGTGGCCATGGCGACCAACCGATCGACGAGGCGAATCAACAGCCCGCCGGTGAGGTTCGCGATGATCACATCAAACGGCGCACCGACGACGGTGCCGTCTCGTTCGAGATCGGCCTGCCGGATATCGAGCCCGGACATGACGTGGTTGAGCTCGGCGGACTCGCGCGCCGACACGATGGCGTCGATGTCGTAATCGATGGCAATCACCTCGGACGCGCCGAGGCGGAGTGCGGCGATCGCGAGGACACCGGAGCCCGTGCCGACGTCGCAGGCCCGAAGGCCGGCCATGGGAATCTGCTGCAGCAAGGCGAGGCACAGTCGTGTGGACGCGTGATGGCCGGTGCCAAACCCCATCGACGGCAAAATGATGATCACCTGCGTGTCGTCTGTGGGAATGTCCCACGGTGGGGCGACCGACAAGCCACCGACGCGCACCGACGTCAGGGACGCCTGACTGCGCTCGGCCCACTGCTCGTCGGGCACGTCCACTGGCGCACAGGTGAGTTGAGGCATCACCTCGCGCAGGTGCGCACACGCCGCATCGCGATCAATGGCCGAGTTGAAGAACACCCGGAGCGCCGGGCCTGAGTCCTCAACCGCCGTGGGCGAAAATTCGTCAACCTCAGCGAGCACAAAGTCGGGATCCGCATGGCCGGACACATCGAGTCCGGCGTACACGCGTGCAGGGCGCGACTCAGCCAAAGAGATCTTTCACCCGCTCAAAGAAGGGTTTGTCCTGGTCGCCGCCGTCCACATCACGCGCCGAGAGCGTCTCAACGGGCATCGTCTTGCCCAACTGCTCGATCAATTTCTTCTGGTCTTTCGAGAGTTTCTTCGGCACGTCCACCACAAGCCGCACGTGCAGCGCACCGGCGCCACGACCCGCGACGTTCGGCATGCCTTTGCCCTTGAAGGACACAAGCGTGCCGTTGCCGGATCCTCCAGAGACGTTGACGTCGACCGATCCATCGGGTCCGTCGACCTTGAAGGTGCCGCCAAGCGCCATCATCGGGAACGGCACACGCACCTCCATGTAGAGGTCATCGCCTTCACGCACAAAGTTCGCGTGAGGGTGCACATGCACGACCACGTAGAGATCACCGGGAGGGCCGCCCTGGGCCCCGTGTTCGCCCTCGCCATGCAGACGCAGGCGCTGGCCGTCGGCAATGCCGGCCGGGATCCGCACAGTGACCTTGCGGTCCTTCATCTGCCGACCGGTGCCACGACACGTCACACACGGCTTCGGAATGATCTGTCCCACGCCGCGACACTGCCCGCACGGACGGGAGACGACGAGGAATCCCTGCTGGTAGCGAAGCTGGCCGCGTCCGCCACACTGCGGACAGGTTTCTTTCGACGACCCTGGCGCCGCGCCGGACCCGCCGCAGGGTTCACACGCTTCCTCACGCGGAATTTGAATCGGCGTCTCGACGCCGCGGAACGATTCGTCAAACGCGATCTCGAGATCAAAGCGCAGGTCGCTGCCGCGGACCGGACCACCGCCGCGCCGCCCGCCACTTCCGCCGCCACCAAAGCCGAAGAAGTCACCGAGGATGTCGGAGAAGTCGCCGAAGATGTCGGGATTGACGCCCGGGCCGCCCTGCGCGCCGGAGACGCCGGCGTGACCGAGTTGGTCGTACCGCGCGCGTTTATCGGCGTCGCCGATGATCGAGTACGCTTCCGCCGCTTCCTTGAATTTGTCTTCCGCTTCGGGGTTGCCCTGATTGCGATCGGGATGGTACTGCAGCGCGAGTTTGCGATACGCGCTCTTGACCTCCGATTCGCTTGCGTTCCGTGCGACGCCGAGAACCTGGTAATAATCCCGCTGGCTCACGCCTTGGCCACCTTCACCATGGCGGCCCGCAGCAGGCGACTCCCTATCCGATATCCACGACGCAGTTCCGCGACGATCTGGCCATCAGGCCGACCTTCTGCCGGTTCATCCGCGACCGCCTCGTGCCACTCGGGATCAAACATCAGCCCGACGACTTCAAGCGGTTCGACATTCCGGCGTCGCAACTGATCCAGCAACTGACGGTGAATGAGCGTGATGCCCAGGTGATACGTGGCCAATTCAGGATTGGTGGCCAGGATGCCAGGATTGGCCATCGCGCGCTCCAGGTCATCGACCGCAGGCAGCAGGTCCCGCACCACATCCATCGTGAGGTAATCGGACAGGTCCTTCCGCTCGCGTTCGATCCGCTTTCGGAAGTTGTCGAACTCCGCCGTCATGCGCAGGAGGCGGTCGTACGTCTCGTCGCGGTCTTTCTGGAGTGCTGCGACATCCACGTCGATCTGGTCATGTGCGGCGCCGTTGCCCGGCGCGTCCCTCATCTCGTCGTTCACGATCCCTGTCCTCCCAAATCCGCGATGTGTGGCCTGAGCGAAGGCCACTGACACAGTCCCGAGTCGAAGGCTAACTGCCTTCGAGCACTCGCGTCACCGTCTTCGACACGCCGTCGACGATGGAGATGGCACGTTGATAACGCATCCGTGTCGGGCCAATGACCCCGACCGTGCCCGTGCGCTGTCCATCGTTGAACGTGGATGCCACGAGGCTGAACGGATGCATGTCCGGACTCACGTGTTCCGAGCCGATGACGACCGTGAGGCCGTCGGCTTCGATATACGACGTGAGCAGTTCCACCAGACGATGTTTTTCTTCGAGTAGCCGGAAGAGCGCACGCAGGGTTTCGAGCGTGACCTGCTCGCGATCGACCGAGCCACCCATCGCGCCATCAAAGAGAAATGACGCACCCTGCACGACGACGGTGTCTTCCGGCGTCGCCATGTCGAGTCCCGACTGTGCCAGTTGCAACGCGCGCGACATCAGCGCGTCATAGAGCATCCGCTCTTCGCGCATGCGCGCCACGATGGCTTCGCGCGCTTCCAGGAGCGTCAGGCCCACGAACTCGGCGTTGATGTACTGCGCAGCCTCCTGCAGCACCGCCATGTCGTACGGTTCAGCGGTCTCGACGACCTTGTTGGTGATCAGGTCTCCGGTGGCGACCACGATGACCAGCACCCGATGGGTGTCCAGGCTCACAAAATCGATGTGGCGCAAGCGGACCGTCGGGCTCGAAGGCGCCAGCGCAAAGGCGATTTGATGCGACGCGCGGGCCAGCTCGCTGGAGACGTTTTCCAGCAGATCGCCGACCGTGCCACTCCGGCGCAGTCGGGTCTCAAAATCCCCAGGCGACTTCAGGCGCCGCCGCGACTGCAGCAGCGAATCCACATACATGCGATACCCGGCGTCGGTGGGCACGCGGCCTGCGGAGGTGTGGGGCTGGCGGACCAACCCGTTTTCTTCCAGACGCGCCAGGATATTCCGCACGGTGGCCGAGGACAGACCAAGGCCCGAGTGTTCCGCCAACCAGGCAGAGGACACGGGTTCGCCCTGCTCGATGTAGTCGGACACGAGGCGCGCCAGAATGCGGCGTTGCCGATCGGTCAGATCAGTACTCATGGTTCTTCGTTCTTAGCAGTCGTAGTGCCCGACTGCTAATCCAGTATAGCGCGGGTTCGCGCTCAGTTGCGATGGAGGTGGCAGTATTCCCACGGATCGGTGCCTTCGAGGAAGGCCTCGGCGATTTTGCGCGGGCAGAAGGGACCGGCGAGTTGTCCACTCAGGGGATCGATGTCGGCGAAGACAATCCCATCAGGCACCTGGAACGACTGGTCGCCGCGCGCTGCGAGACTGCGCTTCATGAACGAGGTCCAGATCGGCAGCGCCGCCTGTGAGCCGCCCAGGCCGACGGGTTGGTTGTCGTCGTAGCCGACCCAGACCACGGTGAGCAGATCCGGGGTGAATCCCACAAACCACGCGTCGCGCAGATCGTTGGTGGTGCCGGTCTTGCCGGCGGCGTTGAGCCGGAATCCCTGCGATCGCGCTCCAGCGCCCGTGCCTTCGTTCATGACGGCCCGCATCATGTTCGTGACCAGGAAGGTCGTGTCGGCGCGGGCGATCGCTTTGGTGGATCCGGCGCTGATCTGTCGTGTCTTGCCGTCCTCGACGATGCGTGTCAGTGCGCGCAGCGGGCGCAGGCGGCCGCCATTGGTGAAGATGGTGTAGGCCATCGCCATCTCGAGCGGGGACGCTTCAAACACCCCCAGCGCGATCGACGGGTACGGACGTGCCGGCGTGCCCACGCCGATCTTTGTCCAGAGATCCGCCACCGTCTGGAATCCGGCTTCCTCAGCGACCTTGATCGCGACAATGTTGCGCGACATCGCGAGTGCGCGGCGGAGGGTCACCGGGCCGTCGTATTCCTCCTGGTAGTTGCCGGGTTCGTACGGCTTTTCGCCGTCCATGAAGATCGTGGGCTCGTCGAGGATCTGGGTCGCGGGTGTGGGGGAGCTGGCCCCTTCGGCCACCATGTGCTCGAAAGCCGCGAGGTACACAAACGGCTTGAAGACCGAGCCCGGTTGACGACGGGTCGTGACGGCGCGGTTGTATTGCGATTGGTTGTAGGCGCGGCCGCCGACCATCGCCAGGATGTCACCGGTCCGCGGATCGACCGCGACCAGCGCCGCCTGCACCTGGCCCTTCTTTTTGCGCGCGGCCAGCTGTTTGTCGAGCGACACGATGCCTTCACCAACCGCCTCCTGCGCGATGCGCTGCAGCTGCAGATCGATCGTCGTGTACACGTCGACCGCGGCATTGTGGTCGAAGAGACCGGCATACCGCTCGCCGACCTGCTGGCTGACGTAGTCCACAAAATACGGCGCTTCGTTTTCAAGCGCGCGGGCCGCAAGGCCCAACGACGCTTTTCGTGATGCGGCGGCTTCTTCCTGGGTGATGTACTCGGCCTCGACCATCGCCGCGAGCACCACATTGCGGCGTTCGATCGCGCGCTCAGGATTCCTGAACGGCGAGAGCCGGGAGGGCGACTGCAGCAGGCCGGCAATGGTGGCCGCCTCGGCGAGTGAGATGTTCCGCACGTCCTTGCCGAAAAAAATGCGCGACGCTTCTGCCACGCCATGAATCGCGAACGGACCGCGTTGGCCGAGCACCATGTCGTTGAGATACAACTCGAAAATCTGATCCTTCGTCAGCCGCGACTCCAGGACCAGCGCCATCAGCTGCTCCTGCAGCTTGCGCTTCATTGTCTGCTCGCGCGTGAGGAACGTGTTCTTCACGATTTGTTGCGTCAGCGTGCTGCCCCCCACCAGATATTCCTTGTTGCCAAATAGATTGGTGATGATGGCTCCGACCGAGCGGATCACGTCGACCCCAGGGTGGTCGTAGAAGCGCCGGTCTTCGATCGCGAGCACGGCGTGGCGCACGCGCTCGGGAATGGAGGAGAGCGGCGTGAAGCGGCGTTTTTCCCCAGACGCAAAGGCCGTCAGCAGCGGCGCCTCAAGCGTGAGCGTGCCGGTCGGCTTGTTGGTCGCCTCGTCAATGATGCGGGCGACCACCGGCGTCGGCCCTTTGGAGAACTCGACCCGCATGACCGAGCTGTTTTCGGTGCGCGGCTGCAGCCGAATGGTGGTCTCGACCACCGTGAACTCGCCGGGACCCTGGATGGTCTCGCGAAGGGCATACCCGACATCGTTGAGTCGTTCCTCCAATTGCTGAGGGGTCAGACCGCTGCCGGGCTTGAGTTCAAATCGCCGACCGAAAATTCTGGGAATGGACCGTTGCTCGCCGTTCAGCCGCGCATCAATCTGCGCCGCATAGGTCGACCAGAGGTAGGCCATGACGATGGCACCCAGGACGAGGGGGATGGCCAGGGCGATGAGGAGGGTCTTTCGCCGGCGGAGGCGGGCCAGGAATTCGCCGGCAGACCGGCGGGCAGATGCGGGCGTCTTTGGGGGGCGGGTCGGGCCCTTGGCAGGACGGCTGGTCATTGGTCAGTGAAAGTGTATAGTCTTCACTTTGTTAATTAGGTGAACTAAGCCGGACATCTTCAATTGTGACGATTCCCTTGGATTTTGGCACTGGCAGCGAGGGCGGGCCCCTCAACACGCGCCGACTCAACCGGCAGCGTTTACTGGAGGCTGTCCGCCGGTCCGGCCCGATGTCGCGTGCCGATCTGGCAAAAAAAACACGCCTCAGCCCGCCGACCGTCTCGGCGCTGGTTGAGGACCTGGTCCAGGAAGTGGATCTGCTGCACGAGGTCGGGATCGGCACCTCCAACGGAGGCCGCCCGCCGATCATGCTCCAGTTCAACGCCGAGTTCGGGTACCTGGTCGGCGTGGACGTCGGGTCGCGCACGATGCGTGTGGCGCTGACCGACCTGCAGGGCAAGGTGTTGGCTCGCCATCAGGAACCCACCGACTCCTCCTCGGGCACCGCCACGCTGGATCAGATCTATGCCGCGGTGGACGAGGTGTTTCGGCGGGCCCGCCGCACCCGCTCGAAGTTGTATGCCGTTGGCATCGGGGCTCCCGGCATGACCGACGTGAAGTCCGGCCGGGTCATCAACGCCGTCAACCTGCCCGGGTGGGTGGATGTGCCGCTGCGTGAACTGGCAGAGGCGCGGCTGGCGGCGCCTGTGCGCGTGGACAACGACGCCAACATGGCGGCGCTGGGCGAGCGGTGGCTGGGGTGCGCGCGGCAGGTCGACGACTTTGTGTTCATCGCGCTGGGTGCGGGCGTCGGCGCCGGGGTGGTTGTGGGCGGCCGGATGCACCGCGGCCACCACTGGTACGCGGGTGAAATCAGCCACATGAATCTGGACTTCCGCGAGTGGCAGTCCGACTTCGGTGAACGCGGCTACCTGGAGAGCCGCGTCGGTGCCGCCGCCATTCCCGAGTGGCAACACGCCAAACGTCTGGTGGAAGGGGTCGCCGGCGCCGGCCGCGATCGCGCGGCGGCCGTGGCACACATCATTGAGGCGGCGCGTGGCGGCGATGCGCGGGCTGCGGCCGTGATTGATGAGCTGGCGGTGTATCTCGGCACGGCGGTCGCCAACATCGTGGCGGTGCTCGACCCCGCGCTGGTGGTGTTTGGTGGCGGCCTGAGCCACGCGGGCGATCTGTTGTTGAAGCCGCTGCGACGGGTGGTCTCGAGCATCGTGCCGAATCTTCCCCGACTCGAAATTTCCTCGCTGGGTGACGACGCCCAGCTGATGGGGGCGGTCAACTCGGCGATGGAAATTGCCGAAGACCGCCTCGCGACGTGGCTGGGCGCCACGTCCTTTCCCTCCCGTGCGGTCAGCCGCACGGGGACACGATAGGAAATCATGCCGTTTTCTCCCGACTACGTTCGTATCGTGCTCAACGAAAATTTCGAGGACGCCAAGGCGTTGTTTCTCGATCCGTTGATGGCCATTCATTACGCCCATCTCTGCATGTTGCGTGAGACCGGGATTGTCTCGCTCGAGGACGCACGCACGATCAAACGTGCGTTGGACGCCATCGATCTGGAGGCCGTGCGCACCGCGAAGTACGACGGGTCGTACGAAGACCTGTTTTTTTATCTGGAACGCCAGGTGGTGGCCGCCTGTGGCGATGCGATTGCCGGCCGCCTGCACACCGCGCGCAGCCGCAATGACATCGACATGACCATGTACCGGATGTGCATCCGGAAGTGGGTGCTCTCGCTCATGGAAGCAACGGTGCAGTTGCGTCACTCGCTCGTGGACCTGGCCGCCCGGCACCGGCACACGGTGTATCCCGCACACACGCACACGCAGCCGGCCCAGCCCTCCACCGTCGCCCACTATCTGCTGGCCGCCATCGAGCAGTTGGAACGTGACGGCACGCGCCTCAAGGCGGCGTACGCCTGCGTGAACCAGAATCCGCTGGGCGCCTGCGCCATTACCGGCACGGGGTTTCCCATCGACCGCGAACGCACCAGCGCCCTCCTGGGATTTGACGGGCCGACGGGCAACACCTACGGGTCCATTGCGACGGTGGACTATCTGCTCGAGAGCGCGTCGGCCGCCGCGGTCACGCTGGTGGGCGTGGGCCGCGTGGTGCAGGACCTGCTCCTCTGGTGCACGATGGAGTTTGGCTACCTGCGCCTGACTGACGGATTTGTGCAGGTGAGCAGCATCATGCCGCAGAAGCGCAATCCCGTGGCGCTCGAACACGCACGTGCACTCGCGTCGAAGGCGTTTGCGCAGGCCGGCGCGATTCCCGTCGCGGTCCACAACACCCCCTTTGGCGACATCGTGGACACCGAGGACGACCTGCAGCCGCTGGTCGCGACGATGTTCAAGGACGCGATTCGTGCGGTGTCGCTGGTCGCCGTGGCGCTGGAAGACGCGGACGTGGACGTGGCGAAGATGCGCGTGCGCGCCGGCGAAAACTGGATCTCGGTGACCGAATTGGCCGACACGCTCGCGCGCGACCGTGGTCTGCCGTTCAAGGCAGGCCACACGATCGCCGCACGTCTGGTGCGCGGCCGCACGTCGCGCCCCGACGCGTCGCTGTCTGAACTGGTCGCGGAGATTTCGAAGGACGTCACCGGTACGGCCGTCGAGTACACGGAAGACGAACTCAACACCCTCCTGAGCCCCGAACACTTTGTCGCGATCCGCCGCACCCTCGGTGGCCCCGCGCCGGAGGTCACCGGAGCCGCGATCGAAGAGTCGCGTTCAAAACTCGCCGAAGACGCCGGCTGGATCGCCTCCAGTCGCGCGCGCCTCCTCGGTGCCGAAAGCGGTCTCAAGGCGGCGACGGTGGGAATGGGATGAAGGCCAAAGGCAAAAGGCAAAAGGCAAAAGGCTAAAGGCTAAAGGTACGGACTGGGGCTGCTCGTTTCGTTGTACATGATTCGATGCTCGTCCCACTCAGCGTCGCTGTGTTTCGGCGATGCTGGGCGCATGACCACCGAACAAATGCGCGAGCGGCTCATGGTGTTCGCGATCGACGTGCTGCAGATGACCCGCCGATTGCCGGACGACTATTCAACGCGCCATGTGTGCGGACAGCTGTTCCGAGCTGCGTCTTCTGTGGCCTGCAACTATCGGACGACGACGTTGGCGAGAAGCAGCACCGAGTTCCTTGCGAAGCTCGGCGTTGTGCGTGAGGAAGCCGACGAAGCGATGTTCTGGTTGGAGTTTCTTGAGCGAGCCAACATGCTCACGCCCGCCGCGACCGACGGACCACGCCTACGGCAGGAATCCGGCGAAATTTTTGCCATGGTCTCGGCGGCGTACCGAACCAGCCGCGACAAGTACGGGAAGAACGCTGGGAAAGGGAAAAGTTAAAGGACAAAGGTTAAAGGGCATAGGCGAAAGGTACGGAGCGGATT
>ENA-ORBV01016911-ORBV01016911.1-microbial-mat-metagenome-genome-assembly--contig:-NODE-16911-length-10515-cov-5.587277_pt1 | contig 10515 bp, 10 predicted proteins | sample MGYA00237777_ERZ505514 | MGnify/ENA primary metagenome ERZ505514 (study PRJEB26160, sample SAMN06269048) | microbial mat metagenome | isolation source: Oligotrophic lake microbial mat | place...
TGACTCAGGTGTTCTTCAAGATGCCTTTCTATGGAATTCTATGGGGATGCACACATGTTCTGTGTGGTTCTCCAACAGTCCCTGCCCACCTGTGTCAACTTTTAAGACCTACAACAATGTCATTCCCAGGAGCATGTCAGGTTCACAAAGACAACCACAAGTGACACTGTCAAATTAGGTTGATGCCAAACATCCAAATTTGTGTGCACAGCATGCCAGCAGTCCCATGGCAGAAATTGTTCCTGCACATTTTGATGGATTGTTTCATGGCCAACCATCCAAGGAAAGATCTAGAAATGGAGAAGAGTTTGACTCCCTGAGACAATGCTCATCAAGTGTCATCCATTGAAGAATTGTAGGCTCTCATCACCTCAGGAATGCTGTTAGGCAGAGACTTTTAACAAAGATTCATTTCAATTGCATCCTTGTCACATGTCAAAACACTTCTGTGCTTTCTCAGCTTCAAGAATCAACTTAAAATTTAAAACAAAAAAGCATTTGATGTTTTCACTCTTGCAGTGACATGAACTTTGTAATGTCTTTGTCGAGCTCCTTGGGACATCAGTGCTTCCTCACTGTCAAGTTTCCATGTTGATTGTGTCTGTTTAGTCATTTGGCATTTCAATGAGACATAATCCTTTTGGTTGTCATTGTTTCATGCAAGTTGAGCAATGTGCAACGAGGAGGAAATGCATTCTTGTTCTTCCTTGCCCAAGAATCTTTTTCTCATCAACCTGCTGCATGACATGAACCGGTCTTAAAAAACATTGTCTTGCTTGTGTTTCTTCTTGACACATTGCTTCACAGGAGAGGGTTTCAGCATAGGCAGTGGAACATGATCTCTTGTTTGTGTTTGTTTGCAGGACGTGCCACACTTGCAGGCCTCACAGAAATTCATTTTTTGTCAAGAAGAAAGTTGAGTCCAATTCCCTTGTTGCATCAACTCAGTCTTCCAGCACAGAGATTGCATTTGGTTTCTCCACACCAAAAAATAGCTTTTTCTCTCTCTCTTTTTCTTTTTTTCCAATTTGGTCTCCCTGCTCGAGAGTTGCCCTTGGTTTTCAAAACACTTTTTTTTGAACCAAAGATGTTCGTTTGGATCCGTTCTGTGTCAAACCCAATGTTCCTAACTGAATGAGAACTTCTTGAGCAGGATCAATGACATTGCAAACACATTCCCTTTGGTGCCACTTTTCCAATTTTGCAACAAGACAGCCTCATCTGTGACAAGACGGCAAATCACATCAATGTGATTTGCTGCACCCAACATCCCATGTCACATCATCTGCCTGCCCTTGAAGATTCACATCTTCCTTCTTCTTTTGCAATGATGTTGTGATGAAGCTGTAATTTGGTTTCAGTTCAACAACCAAGTTGGAAACACAACTGAAATGTCCGTTGCTTCTTCTCATTGAAGAAAAGAAATTGCGCATGCCTGTTCATTTCCCAATCGTGGAAAATCATGTTTGACAAACAACAGGGTCATCTTTCCTTTTTCCTTGTGTTTGACAATTCATACCAAAAAAAATCAAAACACTTTGAGTCCAACATGAAACATTCCCAAATAGCTGACATTGTTTGACCCATCACTCAAACTGATCAACCTCTTCTGCTGTTTTGTTTGTTTTGCGCTGCATTGCGTCCCCTTCAATCTTTCCTCAGCAAGATTTGATTGTTTGGAACAATCAGATCTATGAGATCTAATCAAACATCTCTGTTTTCTTTTTGTGGAACATCATCAGAACAACCCACAGCAACAAGTTCTTGAAATTGAGTTCTTTTGATCTTGATGCAATGTGAGTTTCTTTCGTGTTCTGTGGGAATCATTGCTTTGCTTTTTTTCTTTTGCATTCCTTTGTTTGCAAAACATTCCCTGCCTTCTCCTTTGCTGCTTCCCTTTTGTTTTGTGCAGCGACAATGGCCTGACTTGTTGTGTTTTCGTGCTTCTTTGTCTTCTTCACTTCTTTTGGTCAACTGTTTCTGGCTGCTCACCACATCTGAATTTCTCTTTGTTGTCGTGTCAAATCGAACGTGTTCTTCAAAAGCATTTCCATGCTCCATTCTTTTCTTTCTTCTTGTTGAACAATCCACAGATTTGGGGGGTTGGAGCAACTGCAGCTGGGGAAGCAACAGCAAGGATGTGGTTCAACCTGTTGTCTTGATGCTTGCTGTCTTCAGTTTGTTTAAATGACTCTCAAACAAGTTTCTGACTTCCATCCTGCTGACCAAAGTTTGCAACCCACCTTCTGTCACATCATTGCGGCTCCACTGTTTTTTTTGGGGCATTGTCATCAGACAACCAGAAAATCCAGGTGATTGTGGTTGCAGAAAAATGAGAATGTTGAAGCAATGCCATGGAATTGACAGCAAGCACACTTGTTGCAATGGAGCAAGGAACCTGACAAAAACATTGACTGAATCAATGCAATCAAGATCACTGTGGTTGCAAAAAGAAATTGCAAACTGACTTGAACTGAACATCACTGAGTGACGTCAACAATGTTGACCAAACAGTTGAATGAAAATGCATCTCAGACATGTTGCGCATTGTTCAGATGCCCCTTGGCGCTCTGCAGCCAGCGTTGCACCTTTCCAGTTGTGAGTGATCCAACTCATGGCGTGTGCACTGTCAGGCAGTGATTAAAACATGATGCAATGTGAAATTGTGAGTTCAACGTCTTGCAGTTGTTTGCAGTTGTTTGCAGTGGGAAAACCCTCATTCATCTCCAAATTGGAGATGAGGAGAGCAGTGGCTGCCAGTTGGTCAGGCAGAACTTGCTTGCAGCTAGTTCACGTCCAGGAGAGAGCCAGATGAGCTCTTGCTGATGTCACTCCTGGGATTGGAGTCAATCCCCACAGCAGGATGCTTCAGTTTGGTTGCTTCAGTTTTGATGATGATTTTCTCCTGGTTAAATTCGCTATCGGCGAGTGCGCGACCAATGTGATTTATTCACGAGCTAGATCTACATTGATTCACTATCGGTGAGTGAGCGACCAATGGGAGTCATTCACGAGAAAGATCTGCAGAAATCGAATCAAGAATCGGATCTTTCTCATAGATTACCATTAAACTTCAATCAATCAATCAATCAATCAATAATCAATCAGTCGACCATGAATGGCCATAACGATAGGTCGCGCTGCTATCGTTACTATTCCGTATTATGCTAACAGTGTCTTACTATCAATGAACAAAGCACATACCGAGTAAAGACTTTGCAGAATCATGATTACCGTCTGTACTTTCAGAGAGTTACGTCCTTGTTCTTGGATGGTAGTACTACTATTATCGGCTCCATTCCTTCTTTCGTCCTTGACAGTGACCGATGCCTTCGTTCCAGTTGCCAGTGGTGGCGTTGTAAAATTCGTGTCGGCTGCCACTGCTGAAACCACGCGGACACGACCACTACAAATGGGCCTCTTTGACGGCGTGGGTAGTTTTATGAAACGCTTTACGACCCGCGCCACGGCCTCTCATATTTTGATCAAGGGGGGCGCCGAAGCAGAAAACAAATTGGAAGATGTCAAGGCAGAAATTGGCGATTCTCCAGTGAAATTTGCTGAATACGCCGGCAAACTAAGTGAATGTCCGAGTGGTAGAGAAGGTGGAAATTTGGGATCCTTTGGACCAGGTGCGATGGTGAAGGAATTTGATAAAGTGGTCTTCAACGAAGAGGTTGGTAAAGTACATGGACCCATCAAGACACAATTTGGATATCATTTGATTTATATCAATGACAGAACGGAATAAATATATAAGCAAGTAATTGCTAAAAACGAAACTAAAAAAAATGAAAGGTTTTGATATGTAACTATTACTATTGCTCGCTAAAAGAGATAGCTACCTGATGGGCCATAGCTATCTAAATAAAACTGCTTTCTTTCGGAAGCAGTACGGGTCCGGCTTGACGTCAACAATAGCTCCGACCCCCTATAGGTAAATCAATGACTTGCAGTTAGATCAAAATGCAGCTACCTATCCTACTGTCTCTGCTGCTGTTGCTTGACGATGGTGATCCAGCCTTCCAAGACAGCAGCGATCTGTTTCCGTCCTTCCACAATATCATCCGCTTCTCTTTGGCCTTTGGCAATCGAATTGAGTTCTGAATGGTGGGCCCCACTGGGAAAGTTGAGAGCTACCAGAGTGTCGGACATACTTTGAGTATGAGAAAAGACACTCCAGGCATCATTCAAGCCATTGGTAAAGAGAATATAGGAGCCTCCATCACCAGCTACCATGTTGTCAAACTTCCAGTTGTGGACCATGCGGTAGGGCTGTGGCGCTACTCCAAATCTTGAATGGCAATGATCTGTCAACCAGCCTACATCATCAAAGGGTTGATCCAGAAACATGCTTCGGGTACTGAATCCAGCATTGACAATCAAGTCACGGCAACATTGAAATTCCCAGGCATTGCCAACATATCCATCACCCATGCCCGTCCAGTCACTGCCGGTTATGGTGGCGTTAGCCCCATCAGGTATGTCCCAGTGTAGGTCATAGCAATCAGCTCCAGGATGTTCTACAGCAGTTGCCTTGATAACCAGATAGTCAGCAAACCGTTCAAGTGCTGTCTTTGTTTTGGTCCTTCTTTTGCTGCCACCTTGCTGCTGCTGAAAGGCTCGACAGGCTTGGAGGAGGTCGGTGCTAGTGTCTCCTGGTGGATAGTATTCCATATTAAAGTCGGCAAAGGAAAATCCCGTCATCATAGTCAGCTCCTTGGCTAAAATAGCAGGAGTGCTAATGTATTTGGGCATGTGACGGTGACAGATTCCCAAGACCTTAGCAGCATGCTGGACCGATGGCATGTCCAACACAGCTTGATACACATCGGCAAGGGTCTCCTTGGTAGCAGCAGCACAACCCGGACTCGCTGTGTCTGCCACCTTGGTGACGTGATCAAAATACAGATACTGGTGTGTCTCTTCCCGTGAGTAGAGACGAATGGGAGCACTAGAAGCATAGGCCATGTCCACGACATGTGGGTACACAAATCGCATCTGTAAACGCAAGCGACAGCAGTCGTCGAGTCAGCATCGTGCGTCATCATGAATGGATAAATTTGGTAGTGTACTTACCATGGCCGACAAGAAGCCCGGATAGGATGCGCCAACCGTTATAATGGGACAATAGTGGGTGGATGATCGATCAGTGCTGCAGTGGAGCTTGGCTTGCATATATCGAATGATTCTCACATAATCTTCCAAGGCTTGATCTGGACTCAAGTACTTACGGAACTCAGCATTGGATGGAGCCTTGGCATGGGGGAAGGTGGTCCCATAGAATCGATGCTCAGTCTGCAAGACAAAAGCATCAAATCGTTCAGCCAAATCATTCATTACAAATTTATAAAAGACACCGTCTGCTGGCCCTTCCCCACCCATGATGACAAAGATCGGAGCGCCGGGTCCTTTCCAATACTTGGTGCTGACGTAATATCGATTCTTCCATGTTCGGGTATCGTCCCGAGTAAAATGGTCGACCAACTGATCGCGAAAATAATGTGGGATCTTCCACTCTTCCTCGTCACCTGCAAACCTGTTGCTGTGGTGCTTCTTTTTGGAGTCTCCAATCAATTCGATCTTCTCGTTGTACGTCCAGCGATGTGGGTTCAGTCGATGAAAGGAGGCAGACGTGACTGCTGCTGGCTGTGGCTGTGGTTCCACGTTGGTGGTATGATGGGTACTGAAAAACACAAAGAGCAGCAAAGCGACGGTGATGGATCGCAATGTCGAAGCACTGAAGAGTCGACCGCCTTCCCTCTCTGAAGCAGCCGTATTCCCGTCACGGCTACTGGAACTGGTGCTGCTTGACTCAAATTCAATCACCAGTGGAACACTGCCATATTGTGGACCATTGTGATGTAGTTTAGCCTGTTCGTTCTGCGTGTTGGCGACACTGTCGTGGTGGTTCGTGTCCCATGCCGCTGTGCAAGACGCTGCTGCTGCTGTTGTCGATGTTGACGAGTCACTCATGCTGATGATGAGGAGGACGACGATGATGAGGACGATGCGTTGTGGTATGCTCCTATGGTGTGTGCTTTGGATCGGCTTGTGTCACTTTCTACTATCGTACCCTTTTACTTGCCACAAGAACTTTAATTAAATCATACATCATGATTGTGGATCCAATGTGTTCGGGATGCAGCCGCATCCTACCGCCTACAAGGCTGGCTAGCGCACTGCTACTAGCTAGTAGTAGTATCTAGCTAGTAGCAGCAACAACAGCACCAGCATGGGCAGCTGCCGTTATGTGTGTGTTTGTTGGATCCCTTTTGCTTTTGTGTGTTCGTTAGATCCATGGGTTCGTATCGCCAACCTTGGATGCAGATGCAGGAAATTCTAATTTATTGTGGATGCGATAGAACGTACCTCTCATTTTTGTGCAATTGTGAACTGACGTACGTACCCCTCATTTTTGTGTAATTGTGAATTGACGGAATTCGGAATTTCATTCGGCAACAGACCACACCAGACCGACATGCGTTCAAACTTCCCTACTGCTGTAGCTACTAGCTAGTAGCTGGCTAGCTATTAGCTAGCTAGAGCGGTACTACCAGTACCAGTAGTTGAACCTACCAGGATGTGCTACACGCACCAGAAAAATAGCGCGAACATTTGAATTTGAATGATATGTCACTCCGGCTCTCTCAGTAATTGATTTGAATGATTTCTCAACCGGGCTCTCGGGCAAACTGATGTTGAGGAGGCAAAACCATCGCAACCCAAAACACAATTGTTGATTCTTCTCATATAATTAAAATCTACTTGTGGTTCGCCACTAGTCTATCCTACTGTATTGAGCTCTTTTGGTTGACCGACAGTACAAGTTGATTTTATTTTATAATATTTTCCAATGACAATGGTGCTATGTCACCCCACACCAAAACATGAATCAACAGTGTCGTCCGCTAGTATGGCTTGCTCTTCAGCCCTATGCTAGTTGTCAGCAACAAGTTTACATGAAAATGGTGCTGGCTTGTCCCACAAAATGAACAAACAAGAGGAGGGGCGAATCCAAATTTAAATGAATGATGATTACACCTATTTCCTACAGTCGATTGCGCTCAAGTACATAACATCCTCCAACAGGAATGTGCCCACTCTTGGTAGGAGGAACAATGAAGGGTCGACGCCGAATAACGAAACGTGGGTCGTTCCAGTCAAGACGAAGATCGATTCGAAGGATCGCACCACGTCGAGTACGAACCACGTTGAACGGAAAGAAGACGGCGACACCGTCGGTAAAGAAGTTCGTTAACGAATGTAAAGAAGAAGGAGCCCGTGAGAGTGTACCGGAGTGCACCGGAACGTCCACAGGAGGCGACAAGTGGTGAACAGCTCCTTCAAGACGTCGCATTGGAATTCTTCCATGCAACTCTGTGAATTTCTTCTAGAAGATTCCACAGCATCGGTTGCTACATAACCGATTAGCCCTCCAAGAACTACTAGCGGTAGCAGTTGATTCGGTCGCTCTAGCAGACCCGATTCAAGCTCTAGCAGACCCGATTCAAGCGGCAGATCCCTCAAGGTTCGTCGATTCCAATTGGATTTTCCAACATCGACGCCGTGGAATTCTTTTGAATTCTACCTACTGGATCGGTTGGCTCTATAAAGCAACCGAAAAGCTCCAAGTGTGTTGAGGTAGCCTCAACAATAGAGGGTCCAACCGGTTCCATTAGGGCACGGGTACCGGCATTCAGGCTCCAAGCCCCCCTTCCAAGAAGACCTAGCATTAGACTGCACCTTTTTTAGCTAGTTCAGTTAGTTTAGTTAGTTCAGTTAGTTTAGTTAGTTTGGTCAGTTTAGTTAGTTTTGTCAATTTTGTCAATTTTGTCAATTTAGTTAGTTCAGTTGGTTCATTTAGTTTATTTAGTTTACTTAGTTTGTTCAGTTTATTCAGTTTGTTTGATTAGTTCAGTCAGTTTAGCCAGTTAGTTAGTTATGGCAGTTAGCTACGTTGCATGGCTAACTGCCGTACTACTGTAGTCGCAATGATGCTGTGTGAACTTAGGACTTCGAGTGTTCTAAATCGCAAATGAAAATAAAACGTGCAGAGATGGATGAAAAGAAATCGTTAAGTAAACATTCAGAGGTGGGGTGCAGAGGTGGATGACGTGCTGACGTGCACCCCGCAGAGATAAATTTACCCCGCAGAGGTGGTGCAGAAATCGTTAAGTAAACCCGCAGAGGTGGATGACGTGCACCCCGCAGAGATAAATTCACCCCGCAGAGGTGGTGCAGAAATCGTTAAGTAAACCCGCAGAGGTGGATGACGTGGACTGCAGAGATAAAAAAGGATTCCTTAAGTAAACCCCCATAGATGACCAACAGAACCCTCTGTTAAGTAAACCGGCGCGACGAACACGATTGGAAGAAGAAAGGTTCCACAATCCACTTATGTGGCCAGCCATGCAAATCCTGCTCAGCTTTCCCTAGAATTCTACCGGTGTGGTGGATTGGATGCTAATTGGTTTGTGCAACAGGGAGCTTTGCTAGGGGCAGGGCGAATTCGAGTTGAACTGCAAACTGTAAGTCATTGTAGGGGCTGCTCGAAGCACTCTGAATTAGGTCATGGGTTCTTTTCTGTTCAAGTTTATTTCAGCTGTAGGATTGGAACAGATGGCCATGGAACATCAACATCACCATTAGGAACCTGTGCGCACCCACTGAGAAAAGTGTCCAGAAGTGATGTCAGAAGTCAGAACCCACTGACGCGACACCACATCGGCCATTACATCGCTGGTACCAGCATTGGGCTTGTAGCAGAGTAATAGCAACTTGTGCTCACATTTTCAACAATGCAGTCTCTTTACCCTGAAATAGAGGCAAAAGCATGCCTCTCCTACTAGCTAGCACATTGTACCTATTTCGTTCACCGACGAGGTCCTTTATGCAGTCCAACATTTACTAATGAAATATCCCCAGTGCCAGCGACTGGGAAATCAAATGCAGCTAGCCTACATGAATTCCAGTAGCTCTCCTACACGGAAGCTACAGCCAATCTACGACGAATTCGGCGAACGATCCAACGATGAGAGGATCTTTCCTACAGTCAATTGTACCAGCAACGATCGACAACAAGAAGAACCGAGCTTTGGCTGCACGCTAGCATGCCAGGGGTTTAATAATTGACCGGCTTTGAAGCCGATGAACAGGGACGAGACCACGAAGAATGAATCGGCTTTGATCGGATGAAATCCGATGGAGCGTCCAACGAAGACACATCCAAGAAGAACCCGTGACAGAATCGAAGACTGCACGGAGGATGAAGACCGTCTCTCTACGAGAAGAAGAAAGAAGAACCCGTGAGGCGATTGGAAGCCCACCATGAACGAACCAAGCTTCGGCTTTGCTACGACAGCATGCCGCAGGGCTTAACGAAGGCCACCCCCACCGCCGGGGACATGGGTGCGTGCCAGGGGGCCATGTCCCTGCACCAGAAGTATTGTTGTTCTTCTTTGCCTTGTTGCCGTTGCCTTTCTTGGCATCCGCTGCGGCTTTAGCATCTTTTTGTAAAAGGCAGCAGTGGCTGTGTACGTTCAGCTGGGGGGATTGCACGGACCCGTTTGAAGGGATCGCCACGATAATTTTTAATTTTTGAATTTGAAGCCCGGATCCATGGAGATACCGGTACGAGAACATGTGAAGGTAGGACCGCACGGGAAAGAAGAGCGCTCCAACTACGGGAGTGCCGCCATGAAACACGATAACCGACCCCACAGCTGCATCGATTGCAGTAGCGGGAGCGGGAGGCATCGACAGCCTCATTGTAAGACGTCCTGTTGGAGTGGATAACTATCCTCCATAGGAGCCCGTGGAATTCCTTTGAATTCTACTGGATCGGTCTGCTACAAGCGACCGAAAAGCCCCTCAAGTACTAAGCAATTCGGTGCCACAGCAGCATCGATTCAAGGGGCAAACAAACAGGCCCGACAGAACCGGCGACTCTACAGTCGTATTGAGTTGAAGGCCTATATCGACGCCGTGGAATTCTTCTAGTAGTAGACTCCACTGGATTCGGTGGGCTCTATGTAGCAGCCGAAAAAGCCCCTCAAGATTGGTAACGTCATTGGAAAATACATTGGAATGTTCCAATATGGACGCATTGAATTCTTCTACCAAAATGTTATAGTTTGAGATAATGATTGTAATTAATCATTGTTTCTTATACCGACATTTGTAGTGGTTTTTGTATAGCCATCGTCCTTCCCTGTCATGGTACGAAATCGTTGTTTGTTTTGTTTGTAGAATATCGTTGTTTGTGTTTGTATACTGTGTTTGTGTTTGTATACTCGTTGTTGGTTTGTAGTAGAATAGAACCACAGGACCAGATGATGAAATGTTGCCCCCTTGACCGGTTCCGTCGCTGGTTTGACATATCGACAGATGCCACACCAACTTTCTTAGAACACATCATGCACCTGGTGCTACCTGGTGCTAAGGGTAACAAAGCCGAGATACGCATGGAGGAAAGTAAGGCTTAGCTTTCACCCTCCACCGATTGCTTTTCAC
>ENA-ORBV01016915-ORBV01016915.1-microbial-mat-metagenome-genome-assembly--contig:-NODE-16915-length-10513-cov-5.006803_pt1 | contig 10513 bp, 9 predicted proteins | sample MGYA00237777_ERZ505514 | MGnify/ENA primary metagenome ERZ505514 (study PRJEB26160, sample SAMN06269048) | microbial mat metagenome | isolation source: Oligotrophic lake microbial mat | place...
TTTTTCTCCCTGTCCAAACCAGAGTAAGGAAACAACATTACCTGTATCTTTCGTACACACAAAAAGCAAAAGGCACCAACAACAATGGTTCACAAGACAAACACCGTAAGCAAAACCAATTGTCATGGTTGTGGTAGACAGCGTTCGGTGTCGCCATGTCGAGGCAGGACGCTTGCCCTCTCCCCACTAAGGGTACCTCGATCCAACCGCAATCCCAATTTATCTACACCCGCCATTGTGGAGCAACGAGAGTTACCTGATGCTTCTATTCCATTGTATATCATTATCCCATCGCTCTCTCCAAGCTTGGATCAGGCCGTGGCGTTGGCTCCTTCGTCTTTACGCTCGTCCAGCTTTGAATGTACAGCAAGCACAAAGGACTCTTGTTCGAAACATGTTCGTCATCCTCTTCGACGAGTCCAATCCGAACCAACCAAAGACATTGCCCCAAGGTCGGTCCGTCGAAGCCGTTCCCCTTCGCCACCTTGTTCTTGTCGCCATGCTTCCGAGTACAAAAATTCTCAATTTGAAGTCAAAAAACCTCTGGGTGCTTCCTCCCCGAAGAATACGGCAACAACTGCCCGTAACAACACGGAGACACAGAAACGAACCTATACTCCCATGCAAGCCTAATTTTGATCATGGCACACTTGTTAATACAGATACCATACAAAGAAGAAGTTTTGGGGCTGAGAAAAGGGCCAATACTACTGTCTATACTAGTTGAGAGGATCCAGATTGTTCATAAATATTGCTACATTCATAATTATAATACATATGATAATAACGAAAACAAAGCTACGTATGAAATTTAACGTATCATTAGGTAACCAGTAGTTCAACGTGGCCGAAACGAACACTGCTACCTGGCTGTTGGGGTGGAAAGAAGACCATAATCCAAAGTGGATTGGACTGAAACCAGAATCTTATCAGCGGGTTTTGTACTCTCTTGTTTCCAATGCCAGTCCTTGTCCATGTTGATATTGAGTGTGGAGTTTGGAACGGATTATGGCGTATGCCGCACTCTCCAATGAGTAAAACTGAACATTGTTCTGCCCATCCACGGCCAGGCGAGGGCAGGCTAGGTAGTGCTATGCAGCACTCTTCTTCTCACGAGAAGCAGTTCATCCACTACTACAGTAGCTAGATAGCTAAAACTAGCTACAGTAGCAGAAAGGAATTGCCTCACTGACGGACATGCTGGTCATGCCCCACATTCCCTGCGACAAGCATTGGTCTGGATATCCTCAGCAAGCACAGGGGACACACATCCTGCGTACTATACTACAGATCTGGGTAACCTTGGATCCTGGAGTCTTGAACTAGCTAGCTGGTATTCTTCAATAAGTAATCATGTAAATTTAGTACTTGGCCGGTCTGCTCGGCAATGCTTGGCTGCGCTAACTTCCTACCAGCAACCGTTTCCTCGGGAGCAAGTCTATCATTTCACGTTAGATGGGGACGGGTTCGCATGCGCCGCCCTCAAGACTGCAAAAGAATCCTTCGGGGCAACCAATCTGTCTGCAGGGAAGCGCGTATTCACATTGGGTACCACCAAACATGTCCCCACAAACACAATTGCCACTACTCAAATCACACGTTCCACCATTCTGGCAAAGCCCTTCGCCATCGTTACAAGAATAACACAGGAACTTGGCAGAGACGGGAAAGCCGTTGTCCGGACGATGACCTAGGAGGCTGTTGGCGTCAGGTTCCGCCAACACCCACTTGACACTGGAAGGACTGGCTCCCTCAAAGTAAGCGGTGGACCCATAATTGACGGGGGAGCTGAAAGCAATTGGCTTGCCACCAAAATTTTTGTATACATACATGGCCGTCATCAATGGTGTCGCAAGTGACAAAAGTCCGGAATCTTTACTTGCGTACCAGGCACCCAGGTAAGATTGCCTGCCTCATCCAGTACCCACCGTCTACCCAGAAACACAATGCACGAACCAATCCGGGAGGAATAGTCGAGTTCTGTAATTCCAGTAACGTTGCTTGCCACCGACTTGGCTTTGGCTACATACCACGGATATCCATAAATTCTGTGTTCGTTCTCAATGTACTCTGTCTGGGTAAACACTTCTCCATGCACGATGGGATCCATGGCTGCCTTGGTCCGCCGGTCCAAAGAAAGGATCTCGCATGGCCGTTCAAACTCACACTGGTAGCCCGTTTGCTGCCCATCACACATACATTCATTGGTAACTTCGTTACATCTTCCCTGGCAAATGTCAGGATCACACTCGTTACAAGACAACGACAACCAATCCAATGGAACACTCTATTGTCCTGTATTTTCAGTGTTGGCCCACCACGTGCGTCCTGCTTCAGCATCAGGTCTGAGCTTTACACCTGATTAGCTCTGTCGGAAGCGTTGGCCAAGGCTTTCAGTTGGCCAAGCACATTGCGAACGATTGTGGCAATGGCAAATCCTTCATTGATCCTTCGGAAATCTTCTGATTGGCCATGGAGCTGACTGAAAAAAGCTTTTGCCCAAATCTCATTTGATCGAAGACAGCTTCTCCCAATTTGATCTGCAACAGAGCAGGTGTTGAACTGGACATGGCGCTTGCTTGATTGCATCAAAGTGAATGTTTGTCCTGCCCAAAGCGGACCCAAAAACCATGCCAAAGAACACTGCAGATCCCTCTGACAAACTCTTCTTGCAAACTCATCTGATGGTGGAAGAGACTTTGTTAGAGTTCAACTTCAACATTGTTTCGTGAACAAATCTCTGCTTTGAAGACACTTTGAGGACTAAGAAAGGAACCAAATGAGACACGCATGGATAAACACACCAACATTGATGATTTGGTTGTGCAGTGAGGACAAGGAATGTGAGTCTCGTTTGCACTTGTTCCAAGGGAGAAAGATGCGAACCTCACTGAATGGCACAGGAGAAGAAGGGACTCTCCTCTGTTGACGACGCTTTTGGCACTTGACTGTGATGTCAAGACCCAAGTCTTGTGCACTTTCATTGGCTGGAAAGCCTTGTTCCAGATGCCCCAAGAAGATCTGAAGAGTGATTGTGGTGACAAGGGAAACAGCAAGACTGGTGACCCTCCTCCATCGGATGATTCTTCATGTGATGAGGAGCATTTGTGCAACCCACAATGGAAAGCGAAGTTGCAACAGAAAATTTTGTCTGAATTTGCTAAACAACAGCTCCAGTTGTTAAAAGCCAAGGTTTCTTTCTTAAAAAAAAACACGAGATTGTGGTGTTCATGGGGCCACTCCCTGTCCCAGCTGACTTCTGGTGCAATTTGGACTGTTGAGGTTTGACAGAGAAAGCCTGCACTTCAGAGCTCCTCCTCCTAGGCAGCAGAATGGATTCTGGTGCAGGAGGCAGGCTCATGAGAAGACCAGATGTTTTTTTCTCCAAACTGTGTGAGGAAAGCATGCATCAGGTCCTTCTGTGACCAATTTAGGGCACAACAGGATGCATTTTTGTACCATGTCAGTGCGAGTAGCTGTTGTGTTCGTCACACTGTGCGTCTAACATCATGACGGACGACTGACTCACAAAAAAGGAAACACAACGTTGACAATGATGATCAAACGATCGGATGGAGGAACACCAACTTCCGATGACGGTGATGCTTCAGAAAACTATTCTTTCTACTACACAACACCAATTCTACTAGCATCGCCTATCGCAACATGACAAGAAGATTCCATTCCAGATCTACGGCATTGCTTGGCGCTCTGTCAGTCTATTTATCATGGACGCCGATCACTCGAGGTGCTTGCTCCGCCTTTTCCATCCAAACGATACGAGCACCACCCTCTGCCTTTGTGACATCGGCATCGCAAAGAAGCATGTCCACAGTGTTATCTTTCCGGCATCAAATTGTTCCTCCCAGCCGACGCCATCCTCTACAACCATCACCTCCTCTGTGCATGACAATCAAGAAAAAGAGTAGTTGGTGGCAGTCCTTTGTGGGCGGCGGCGCCTACAATCTCGGCATTGATTATGACTCGCTGGCCTTTCCTGGTCCCGAATTGGCGACGGCTGCCAAAGCTGGCCAAATTCCCACCCATTCTCCTTCGCAGCCCCATCTCGAACTCGCCACCTTTGCCGGAGGATGCTTTTGGGGCTTGGAATTGGCCTTTCAGCGCGTCGTGGGCGTCGCACACACCACTGTCGGCTATACGCAAGGAAGGGAACCCTCTCCCAATTACGAACAAGTCGGTGCGGGAAATACCGGCCATACCGAATCGGTTTGCGTCTATTTTGATCCCAACGTTGTTAAGTATAACCAGTTGCTCGACGTCTTTTTAGGGCGGATCGATCCTACCACGGTCAATGGACAAGGAAGGGATTTTGGCCAGCAATACCGCACGGGCATTTATTATCATTCGGAACAACAAGAGACGTTGGCCCGTGCACGGCTAGGCGAAGAGCAGTCCAAACTAGGAGGCGGCCGTGTCATTGCGACGGAATGCCGGGCGGCCATGCCCTTTTGGCCGGCCGAAAACTATCATCAACAATATCTTGTCAAGGGAGGGCGCTTTGGGGTGCCACAATCCGCCGAAAAGAATTGTGACGACGAAATTCAATGCTACGGATAATAAAAGTATTCTGGAGTTAGAGTAGATGGTCGGTGGAAAATTCTTTGACTTATTCTTTGTTAATGTGAATGGCACAAGGCAGCAAAACATTGGAGGAGTGCAAACCACTTTGCCCTTGCACTACATCCAAAAATCAGCTTCGTTTTTCTCCAATTGTGACATGCAGACAATATTGCCGGGATGACCTTCCACCAAGCCGCTCAATCGACGCGCCGATTTCAAGGCCAGCTCCAACAATTTGGGTTGCAGTTTGGGTTGCAGAAGGGTGTCTTGGCGGGTCGCCTTTCTTTTTGGAATCATCGCCGCCAATTCCCTGTGTCGTTTTCAGAATGGAAAGGCGACTGCTGATACGAAAAATCAGAGCATTGATTGGTCTCGTCGAACGAAGTACACTTGTTCCTTTATTTTCTTGTACGGTCATTGCGACCAAATCCACTTCCACACCTTCTTTTTCAATCTGGTCTTCGTCGTCCGGAAAGGCATCGGGTGCCTTTTGCACGGCCACGAGCAAAAGCAATGTTAGAAAAATACTCAAAATGATCACCTGTTAAAAAGGACCAAGTGAAGACCGCGAATAACGGAAGATGCAAAAAGACAATGCCCTTGAAGTCCTGGGAATCCATCGGAGGTTGATTGTGCACGGTGAGGACCAACAAAAAGAAATTATTTTCCATTTATTTCCAGAGCACTAGCCTTAGAAACAATTCAAATAATTTACTATAAATCAGTCACTCTTTGCTGTTTAGTATGATAGTGGTTAATTGGCTAGTAAACTACCCCCATGTGAAAGCAAAATTGTTCCTTGGCTCTCCTTTTCGACCTGTTTTCACCTTCCTTTTAGAACCTCCAAAGGAAAGGTTATTTTAGGGTTGACATAGTTTCATCCTGAGGAATTCCTGCTCTCTCCTTTCCCTTTGGGGCCCACCCCAACTGCACCTCTTGGTGCTCATTGGAGCTCATCCTATTTGCTAGCGAGTCAATCTCTGATGCATGCCTGACCCCCAAGATGTGTCTAAGATGATTTGTCTTTAAAGAGAAGGATGTCTTAAGATTGTCTTAGTGAGAATAAGACAATGAAACGGGACTCACATTCTCGCCTAGTCAAAAACTGTCTTAAGACAATTTGTCTTAAGACAATCTCTGAATCACTTCATCGTGTTGTTGTTTGAGACAATTGCCAAGAAGAGAGCCCGTCGATCAGGGTTCTGTGCACTTGAAACGCCACAAGCACCGAGAGGTCCTGGAGCCACCAAATCACAGCACAACCTGGACATTCGCTAGTTGGAACCATTCCAGTTTGTTGCACCCCATGTGCAATTGAAAAAGTGTCTGCACCACACATTGGAAACTGAACCCTGTTTGGAACTCAATCCTAACGGGACTGATCATCCATCACTGGACTCAGCTTTCGCAAGATTGAGCTCGTCATGTTCTTCATCGAAACCTGCAAACGAATGGCACAGAAGTGATGACTTAACTCACAGTTGCTCCACAATGGTCATTGAATCCATGAATGGTGCAAGCAGATGTGTGACAATTGCATTGCTTTTGTTCTGTGGCGTCAAGGTGGCACAGGACCAGCAACATGCACATTTTTGCTGCTGCTTTTGTTGCAAAAACAAACGAAGGCCAACAACAACAACAACATCAGTCAAGCCAATGGCAAAGTGGTGCTAGCTCTGGTGGTCTACAGCTAGCAGTAGCCTACTACTCTAGCTAGCTAGCAAAGCACTGTAGCTGTCCAGTTAACTAGTTAGCTGGGGCTACTGAATTACCTAGTGCTACTGGCTACCAATGTGAAAAGGCTACTGTACAGTAGCGCAGTCAGTGCTGTGCGTACTGGCAGGTTGCGATGACCCTGGTTATCCGATGATTGCCACCACCGCGCCGGGTCGATCTCACAATGTGAACAAGGCAAACTCTGAAACTCAGCCTTGTTTGAAGAAGTGACGACTGGCTGGGTGGGCCTGTACTTAACGTCGGGGTCTTGCTGGGTTTTCAAAAACACCACTGGTTTGCTTCAATTAAGGTTCCGAGTGCACTCCTCCACCTAGTATTTTGGAGCAGTCTGCGTCCAACGGACCGAAATAGAAAAAGCGAACAACACAGTCACATTACACTCTGCAGGTGTTCCACCAAGATTTCCAGTGCAGTCACCTGAGTACATACTGCAATGTATACAGGGTACAGTATGCAATCCGCCCTTGACCGCTTGAGCAACAAACAATCTATCCGATACGGTAGGTGATTTGCAACTTCCATCACAAAACAAAAAAACTTGATGACAACATGAAAACAGGAAGCATGTTGACCGACGACAAGAAACAAGTCCAACCCTCAACTCGTCAAGGCATTGAGGGAGAACGCAAGCAACGACATCGTGCTCGTCGTTGCAAATCCCACAAAGAAAAGTGCAATAGCAACAAACATGATGAGAAAAAATCTGACTATCGGCGATGTAAATCGTGGAAGGCAACAACGGCGGGACAAGATGATGAGCCTGTCGTTGCGGCTCCGCAACCATCTCTGAGTGAAAGAAGACTAAGCTGCCATCAAAGATGCAGCACTGGAACATGGGCAGGTGAACTCCTTCCATTTCGAGGAAGCTCCAGCCAACTCAATGATTCGGCCACGCCCAACTTTGACGAAAGCATTCAAATCACCTTTGATCATACTGAGGACGGCTTCTCAGCCTCGCACATGTCATCCACTTGCCAGTCCTCCAAAACAGGGCAGACGTCTCTCTCGAGTTTTCTTTCCACGGAAAGTGCACAGCTCGAAGAAGGCGACGAGAGCTTGTCCGTGATTTGTCTTCCCAATGACGACAGCGTCAAAGACAACAACAAAGTTGTAGTAGATGATCATGGGCTTTATGGCTCCTACTCAGTGTTTCAACTTGTACTGGCAGATGATTACACGTTGAACCATGAGAACCGTAGACGTTTGATGATGCAACCAATGAATAAGAGCCGCCGGCATGTGACATCAGCTCTTCAACAACAGTCTGGTAGCGGCAGGCGGCTATCCGTGACCAAACAAAAGAATGAGGATGCACCCGCTGTTGCCCCGCATCAACAGAAGCTTACACGCTCTACCTCTCATCGCCAAGTATTGCGAGCGGATCCACAACGAGCCGCCGCCAGCGGCGAAGACCGTACAAGATCCTCCAGCAAAGGGAGAATGCCACGGAGACACACATCCATATCCAGCGAAACCCTTGCCTTTTCCAAAAAGAGCAACTTGCAGGCTCAGCGACAGCAGCTACGAGACCACGAGCGGCTAACGGCGTGGGAAAGCATGCTCGCATCGCATGTTTCCAAGGCTGTTGCCAATGCCGTTTCCTCCGAGGCATTGCTTGACTTTTCACAGGTCAATTTTGATCCTGATGTTGATGAAGATGAAGATGCCACCAACCGTAATGCCCCCAATGAGAAACCTTCGACTAGTACTAGTAGAAGAAGCAGCCGTCAAAACCGAGAGGAACAACGGGAAGACACAAGACCTAGGCGGAGGGCAAGTTGTCGATCGCGGAGGCGTCAGAGCGTGATCTAAAATCAAGAGACACACGCCAGCCACAACAGTATCCACTGGGGTACTTGCATAGCTATACACATATAAACATAATAGAATGAAACCCTTGAATAAAGACGTGCTCTTATCATTCATTATTATTTACAAACGCCCGACTGAGCCACGATGGTGGCCCATGTCCGTAACATGGCCGACACCACTTCGAGACCGGGATGAGAGAGTTTTCGTTCCAGGGTTTTCTTTTTGCCGGGTGCTATTTCACGGTTATCTGGCCGAGCATAACTGACCCAGTATCCATCCATAATGGAAATTGTAGGGAAGGCGTCCTGGAGGACCTCGAAGGCGATATCATTGAAAAAGTCAATAAACTCAGTCGCCACCGGCATGTTTTGGGCTCCGTCTGGTGGCCAGACAACACCCCAATTTCCATATTTGGGCCAACCTAATAAATAAAGTTTGGGTGTAGAAGCAAGAATAATGAGGATTGCACAAATAATACGAGAAACAAGTTTGAATCCACTAACGATGAACTTTCAGTATATCACAGATCCGCCATCAACCTGGCTGGCAAAAAAGCTTACCAGCAGTGGTGGATTGGAAAATCCTCAAGTCGGCTTTGAAATTTCGAACATCGCCTGCCAATCCTTCGATGGCCGTACTATATTGTTGGACGCAATGAAATCCTTGATTGGTATCGGCCGAGTTTTCTCCCAAATAGGTCGCTCGATCCTCTCGAAATTCTTGACCACACAAGCGATGAATATCATGCAATCCGGTATTGAAGAGCACCACATAACGTTCCGGTTGCTCCAATTTGTGGTCTTCCCGGGCATAGAGCATTTGAAAAAATTTCGTCACATTGTGTTCACCTCCCAATATATTGCATCGCAAGGCTCCCCCGGTCAGGTCATGATAGGAGGCACGAATCTTGTGTTGATTGTAGTGCGATTTTTCACGTTGGTCTTCCGGCAATCCCAAAAAGTGTTCTTCAAAAATATTGCGCTGGAGTCGCATGACGGAATCTCCAATAAAGATAAAATGCAAGGGACCCTTGTCTTGCGCACATTTATGAAGGACATGCTCCTTGTCGGCCGCCGTAAAGGGCGGTAAAATTTGGCACTTGTCGTATTCGTATTCCATTTGAATGCCCAAGGAATTGTAGGATTCTAAATATCCTGAAAGGGTCACATCTTTATGGATATCGTCATGATGATGTGGATGATTGACTTTATCTTTTACAACCCATCGAGCCTTTTCCCAAGCACTGGTGGGAGAGGTTTCCAGCAGATCCTCCATGGAACAAAGCGGAAGAGAAGTTTGGTCGTCGTTCGATTTGATTCTACGATGGCGGCGTTTGGGGGGTAATACTTGCAGTGGCAATGGAAAATCGGGCAACAAATATCCTTCATAGGCAGGTTGTGGATGGCTGGCCGGCAAGGGAAATTGTCCAAAGGAGGGTGGATTGGAAAAGGTCAGGACCACTTCGACCGTGTACGGTCCTGGTTCTTTGGGCAGCAATTCAATCCGATAGGTTCCATCTTTGTTGTCGTATACTTGTCCGGTAATGACGGACGGTCCATAGGCCCGGACATAAAACAAGCCCCCACCCGAATCACATTCCGCCAAAAAACATCGAAGGGTCATTGCCCAAATTTCTCCTGCCGTGGCGGGTTGACTAAGATCGAGGGGTGCCATCAATTGAAAATGTCCGGCAAAGGTGGTTCCCGGTCGCGCCCACCCCGTATATCCTGGAAGTTCCCCTGGCACTAAGGTGACTATGGATTTGGCCGAAGTACTTCGCCAATCAAAATGGTGTCGCCAAGTTCCCGCAGCCGCACTGGGAGGAACGTAATAATCTTGGGAATCTTGTTTATTGCCAGTACCAATCCACACGATGAAAACAAGACACACGGCCAAAACAGCACCAATTCTGTAGGCACGACCTCGCAAGTGGGCATTGTAATTTCCAAGAAGGGTGGCATAAAGATGTGTTAACCGTTCTGGACATGCGCCACCCGTTGACGTTTCCTCTGACGATTCCAAGGATAATGGGGAAGCCGTCAAAGACGACGATTCTGGCGATCTCGTGGACCTTGAAGACCTTGTTGTGGAAGACGAGGAGGGACGACTGGAGGATCCTTTTTTTCGTGCCATTTGGAGTTACTTTTGTTGGAAATTGAGGGACGTGCAGGTGCGATTTTGGAATAATGGCTACTCGTTTGGTTGGGGTCAGTCTGGTCTGGATATCAGATTGGTTGTGGCTGCAGTTCGATACAGTATCTGGTCGGCTAAAAGCCCGGTCATAGCATGCATGACCCGTGTGCTACTACTAGTTTAAGGTGGGTTATGAGCCGTCGGAAATTTACAAACTGAGACGTTATTTTCATGCCACTAGCTAATCTGT
>ENA-ORBV01016916-ORBV01016916.1-microbial-mat-metagenome-genome-assembly--contig:-NODE-16916-length-10512-cov-51.786104_pt1 | contig 10512 bp, 13 predicted proteins | sample MGYA00237777_ERZ505514 | MGnify/ENA primary metagenome ERZ505514 (study PRJEB26160, sample SAMN06269048) | microbial mat metagenome | isolation source: Oligotrophic lake microbial mat | place...
TCGGCCTTTAACTGAGGGGTTTGTCGGGCCGGGACGGATCGACTTCAGTCGCGCCCGACGAAGCGATGCCGAACACGAGGGCTGCACCGTCATCACCGAGTTCAACGGCGGCGACCTTTTCGAGATGCCGGAAATCGAAACTGAGATTAACCAGTCCCCGGCTTGGATGGCTCCGTTGAGGGGCAACGACGAAGGAACGTTGATGACGCGGCCTATCGGTGTGGATCTGTTTTCAGGCGCTGGCGGGATGAGCCTTGGCTTTGAACAAGCTGGCTTTGACGTGATGGCTGCCGTTGAGATCGACCCCGTTCACGCCGCCGTCCACAAGTTCAACTTTCCATCCTGTTCGGTCATCGCCAAATCTGTCACCGAAGTCAGCGGAACCGAAATCAGGAGCGTTTCGGGGATCGGTGCCCGAAAGGTGGACGTGGTTTTTGGTGGCGCCCCCTGCCAAGGCTTTTCGATGATCGGCAAGCGGGCGCTTGATGACCCCCGCAACAGCCTTGTCCGAGACTTCGTGCGGATCGTCAAAGAGCTTGATGCGTCCTACTTTGTGTTCGAGAACGTCAAGGGCCTGACTGTCGGTCGCCATCGCAAGTTCCTGCATGAGTTGATCGAAGAATTTCAGGCCGCTGGCTATGACGTGCGGACCGAATGGCGTGTCTTGAATGCGGCAGACTTCGGGGTGCCACAGGACCGGCAGCGCTTCATCCTGATGGGCGCGAAGGCGGGCCTGACCGTTCCCACCTACCCCGAGAAGATTTTGACCCGCCCGACCTGCGCCGACGCGCTTGGCGATCTGCCTGACGCGGAAGCCTTTGCCACCTTAAACGAGACAGATGCCGTCAAAACCGAGAAGTTCGGCAAGCCCAGCGCCTATGCAGAGCCCTTGCGCGGTTTCGGAAACGATGCTTGGGGCTACGGCCATCCGAGGATTTGGGACAGCGCCTTCCTTACATCCAGTATACGGACAGAGCATTCCGAGATTTCCAGACAGCGCTTCCGTGCCACGCCAGAGGGGAAGGTCGAACCGATTTCGCGCTTCTTTAGGCTGCCGTCAGACGGATTGTCGAACACACTGCGGGCCGGAACAGACGCCTCACGCGGGGCGTTCACCAGCCCGCGCCCGATCCATTACAAGTATCCCCGGTGCGTCACCGTTCGCGAGATGGCGCGGCTTCACGGTTTCCCTGACTGGTTCCGGTTTCACGTAACCAAATGGCACGGCGCACGGCAGATCGGCAACGCGGTTCCGCCCCCACTGGCAAAGGCGGTTGCCTCTCAAATCATCAGCGCTTTGGGGGTCACCCCAAAGCGTCCGACAAAAGCCCTCGAATTAGGCGCTGCGGCTCTGCTGCAAATGCGGTTGCAGGAGGCCGCAGCTTTCTTCGGTGTCGCAAACCCAATCGGTTGCCGCGATATGAAGAGCGGCGCCACCAAGCGCCGTCAGGTAGATATTGAGGCGGGGCGACTCAGATTTGAATCAAGGCTGATGGGCGGGACACCGATCCACACCGTGACCAGCGTGAGCGTGCGCAAGGTCGAAGTCGACGCCGCGATCGCGGCGGGCAAGCACGTACACGTGGAGCTCGAGGACGTCGTGCAGCTGGTCCAGCTGCCGCAGTGGCTGGTCGAGAAGGCCGCCCGCATCCGCGTGGGCGAGAAGGTGGTCAAGAGCCGGGACGGAGGGTGCAGCTGATGGCCGTCAACAGAGGCATGACCGACCTGTTCGTGGGCGCCAAGGCCCAGGCTCCGATCAACGCTCTGACGGCGAAGGAGCGGGAGCTCCTCGACCGCGTCGTCGCGGCACACGCGGGCGGGTACAACGTCGGCGTTGAGGGTGGGCGTCTCGTGATCGAGGACGACGAGCGGGCGCTGGCGGAGAGCGTCGTGCTCAAGACCGGGCGGCTGACGTTGAGCCGGAGGCCGGCGTGTGGTCGCTGGGCATCCGCTGATGCAGGCGATGGTCGAGGCGCTGTTCGGGGCCGTCATGAGTGCAGTTGTCTGCACAGCCTTCTTCGCCGTCCTGGCGATCGTCGTCACCGACGGCCGGCCCTATCCGCGCCTGTGGATCAGGCTGTGGCGGAGGCGGAAGTGGGCCAAGGGCGGCGTGGTGAAGGGTGGCTCCTCCTCCTCGGTCATGAGGCCTCTGCCATCCGGCATCCTACTCTCCCACCAAGCGGCCGGAGCCACCCTTCACCACGCCGCCCTTGGCACATCTACCGGGCCTGGGTGGAGGGCGAGGACGTTGACGAGTACCCACCCTTCTTCGAGGGCAAGGCCGGAGGCTGGCACGACGCCGCCCACAGGGCAGGGCTCAAGCTGGAGGCCGAGGGCGACGAGACGCACGGCTGTGTGCTGGTGATCAAGCGTTCGGACGGGGCGAGCCAGATGCGGGTGCTCGAGCGGGTGATCACGTTCAACAGCAGGCTGGCCGAATGATCGCGCTCTACCTCGTCAAGATCCCGTATGAGGGTAGCGTGGCGCTCAAGGCGCACGACCACCAGGACGCGGCCAGGGAGGCCGTGAAGCAGAAGTGGCCCGGGGCCATCGTCGACGTCACCGTCGAGGTGCGGCGGGAGGACTTGCGCAAGGACCCGTGGCAGAAGTTCCGAGTGACCTCGACGGCGACAGTGCTGTTCTGGTCGAACCCCGTGGGGCCAGCATGACCGTGCTGTGTGGCGAGCAGCCCTCGTTGCCTACGCTTTGTCCGTTACGGGAAGCCGTGCGCCTCATGGCGACGGCGGGGGTTGAACAGCGGGGTGCGATCTTCACGCGACGCGAGGTTGTCGAGTTCATTCTCGATCTCGTCGGCTACACTACTGACAAGCCCCTTCACACCACGCGACTGCTGGAGCCCTCCTTTGGAGGCGGCGACTTTCTTCTCGCGGCGGTCGAACGGCTGCTTTCCGCTTCGAGCGTTTACTGCGCCGACACCGTGGCCGGATTGTCCCACGCCATCCGCGCGGTAGAGGTTCACCAAGCGACCTTCAACGCCACCCGCGCGCGCTTACAGGCGCTCCTGCAGGAGCACGGCTTCGATGAGCCGGATGCCGACACGTTGTGTTCGGCGTGGCTCACGTCCGACGACTTCCTGCTGACCGAGATCGACGGCTCCTTCAACTACGTCATCGGCAATCCGCCCTACGTCCGCCAGGAACTCCTGTCTGATGTGCTGATCGGAGAATACCGCCGACGCTATGCGACGGTGTACGACCGGGCGGACATCTACATCCCGTTTATCGAACGCTCGTTGCAGCTTCTGTCCGAACGAGGTGCAGTTGGCTTCATCTGCGCCGACCGCTGGATGAAGAATCGCTACGGCGGCCCGCTTCGCCGCCTGATCGCCGACCGCTACCATCTGCGCGCTTACATCGACATGGTGGACACGCCCGCCTTCCATTCCGATGTCATCGCCTATCCCGCCATTTTCGTGATTGCGAACGAACGTGGCAACGTGACCCGGCTCGCGAAACGCCCCGAGATCGAGACGGTCAATCTCAGCGAACTTGCTCGACAGATCACCCGAACGACGACACCCGACGCGACGGTGACGGAGGTGAGTGTGGTAACTGCCGGGGACGCCCCGTGGCTTGTCGAGGGGTTCGATCAGCTCGGCCTCGTTCGCCAACTGGAGGCCCGCTTTCCAACGCTTGAAGAAGCCGGTTGCAAGGTCGGTATCGGCGTGGCGACCGGAGCGGACAGTGCCTTTATCGGCTCCTTCGCTGAGCTCGATGTCGAGGAGGATCGAAAGCTCCCGCTCGCTATGACGCGCGACATCCTCAGCGGCTCACTGGAGTGGCGCGGCCTTGGCGTGCTGAACCCGTTTGCAGACGAGGGGGGCCTTGTGTGCTTGGAGCAGTATCCGCGCCTCAAACGCTATCTGGAGGCGCGACGCCCAGAGATCGCTGGACGCCACGTCGCCAAGAAGACGCCGGCGAACTGGTACCGGACGATCGACCGCATCTACCCGGCGCTCGTCGGCAAGCCAAAACTGCTGATCCCTGACATCAAGGGAGACGCGCAGATCGTCTATGATCCAGGCACCTGCTACCCGCACCATAACCTCTACCACATCACGTCTGACGACTGGGATCTTCGAGCACTTCAGGCCGTTCTCACGTCCGGCATCGCGCACCTGTTTGTGGCCGCCTATTCGACCAAGATGCGAGGCGGCTATCTGAGATTCCAGGCACAGTACCTGCGACGCATCCGCCTCCCGTTGTGGAAGGACGTTGGCCCCGAACTGCGCAACACTCTCAGGCTCGCCGCTGAGCAAGGCGACCAGGCCGCCTGCAACGCGGCGGTGGCGGAGCTCTATGGGCTTTCGCCAGAAGACTGTGCGCTCCTTACGAGTACCCCCGGAACGGGGTGACCTACGAGGCAGGCGATCGAGGACCTCACATGACGGGAGCGGGCTGATGGACAAGGACGACATGACCACCACCACCTTCGACATGCTGCCTGAGATCATTGGCGAGGTCGGCGTCTCTGCCGGCGCGCTACACCTGAGCCGCTGGCTGCTCGACAACGCCACCCTGGTCCAGGGCATGCGCGTGATGGAGCTCGGCTGTGGCAGGGCCGTGCCCACCATCGCCGCCAAGAAAGCCGGGGCCTCAGTCGCCATCGGCATCGACACCAACCCCGGCGCACTGGCTGCCGCGCGGCGGCTGTCCGAGCTCAACGACGTGTCGTGCGTGTTCGCGGCGAGCGCTCCCGTGGGCGGGGTCGACTGGGTGATCGGGGCCTGCCTGTTCGACTGGGCGCCGGCGCTGATGGAGCGCTTCGAGGACCGCGCGACGCTCGGGGCGCAGACGCTCTACGTCATGCACGCTGGGCTCAAGCGGCCGTCCGATCGTTGGCGCAGGCTGGCCTCCAAGTGGCACACGAGCCAGCAGGGCACGCTGGGCGAGATCGAGTTCTGGGAGGTCGGGTCGTGAAGCTGGTCAAGCTGGTCAAGCTGTGGCAGCTGAGGCACCCGAAGCTGTGGTACAAGCGAGTGAGCGACCACCGCGAGTGGCTGCCGCGCTAAAAGCATGTCGATTTCTAACAGATCGGCGTGCAATTTGGTTGACACCGATACCCGAGGTGGTACTATATAAGTGTAGGGTGATGACGCTCTACAGCGCCAAGGAGGGCATCATGAGAGTCTGGTTTTTGTACCGCACGGCGAAAAGCAAATGGGCTAGCGAAATGACAGACGTCGTTGTTCGCGCGCCGAATGAGCGCGCGGCGCGCGCCCTCGCGGCGAACATGGCCGGTGATGAGGGGGCGGATACCTGGACCTGCTCGCGCACCGCCAAGTGCGAGCCGGCTGGCGAAGGCGCCGCCGAAGTCATCATGCGCGGCATGTACGAGGATTAGGGCGAGAAGAGGATACATCCCAATGACAATCGAAATCACAGCGGCCCCCCAGGGCGGCAACCTCTGGGTCCTGACATGTGCGGAGCTCACCACCCTGGATGCTGGCGTGTCTATCTACGCTAGCCGCCGTCTCGATGGCAGCGTATATCTCAGCGAGGGTCACGAAATAGACGACACCGTCGACCCACGTGAGGACAACTGGCATGTCGATGCCAACGCGTTCGAGGACGCCGCGCTCGCTTATTTTAACCTCAGCGAAGACGAGTATCATCTCACGACATGACCCGCGCGGTGTGCACGCGGCAGGAGGAGCTCAACAAAGCTGTGAGTTAGGTGCGAGATCGGCGTGAAGTTCACCAGCCCGCAATACCCTGGGTGGTATGATGGATCATGGGCAGCGAGTGGTTGCCCGCGCCAAGGAGGGCACCAAGATGAATACGCACTTCAACCCGTCCATGTTCGCCAGCAAGGGGCCGTTTGCATCGCCAGATGCATCAATGCATTTCGACTGGAAGCGGTTCTGGCTCGACACCAGCAAGATCGTCACCGGGGCCGGCTGGGGCCTCAAGGAGCTCACCCTCGTGGGCATCGGCGTCGCAACGCTCGGTGTGCTCGAGGCGTTCTCAGCCAGCTACGCCTTCGAGGTCGCTAGTCAGCGCCACCTGATCGGGACCCCGTGGGGCGAGTACCCCCGCGAGGCGCTCCAGATGTCGGCGCTCACCGTCACCTGCGGGGTGGCGGCGTTCCTGTTCCAGCGGCGGTCGAGCTTGCTGCTGGAGGACTTCCGCCGGGACGTACGCCGCCGGGGCCGCGAAGCCCGCCGTATAGCATTGGGCTTCGTCGCCATCTGCATCTGGTACGCCGGGTGCGCCTTCACCTACGAGCAGCGCATGGTCGAGCACGAGAACTACCTCGCCGGGCCGATGGTCACTGAGGACCGCGAGACCCTCGCTGGGCTCAACGGCTACGTCGACCCAGTCGACCGGGCTCGCGCTGAGGGCAGGGTGGAGCGGCTGGGCGCCAAGCCGGGGACGGTCAACCTCCCCGACATCGGGCCGCTTGGGCTGGCCGCGTTCCTGCACGCGCTGGTGATGTGGTCCGCTGGGGCGATGCGCCGGCCGACCAAGGTGACGTGGCAGGAGCGCGAGGTGATCGAGGACGGGTACGTTCGAGACGACAAGAAGCGGGCGCTGGAGCAGTTCCGACGCGACAAGCTGCGGGTCGAGCGCCAGGAGCGGTCGCTGGGCAGCTGGGTGCTGCGAGAGATCACAGGGTTGCGGAAGGCGTTGCTTGAGCCGGTGCGTCCGGTCGCGTAAACGTACGCCATTGTAGTACGCTATGGGCGGGCCTGTGCAGACAACTGCACGGGCTCGTTCGAAGGAGGGCGGTGCTGGTGATGATGATCCGGTGAACGAGGACGTCGTCGGGTGGCTCAGTCAGGTGTTTGCTTAGGCCCTGATCGGCCCTGATAGGGCCTCGTTAAGACTGGGCACGTAAGCCTGAGGCTCCCATTGCCGAGGCTCGCATGCCCACGAAGGCGCTAACCACCGTCAAGGCCGCCGGCGTCCCGGCGAAACGCGGCTTCGACGCCAACATCAGGGTGCTCAAGGCCAACGCCTCGCAGGGCGAGGTGGTCCGCTCTCAGGGCTGGGAGTACGAGGACGAGTTCGAGCAGATGTACGGCGTGCGGGACGGGACCAAGCCCGAGATCCTGCTGCCGCCGTTCCAGCCCAAGACGCTCGAGGCGCTCTGCCAGCAGAACAACACCCTCTCGACCTGCGTCGAGGCGATGGTGGTCAACGTCCACGGGACGGGCTTCAACATCGTGGCCTACGACCAGGACGACAAGGACGATCCACGTCTCGACGAGCTCTACGCCTTCTTCGCGGAGGTGTTCCCCGGCGTGAGCTTCCTGACGCTGCGCAAGCAGGTCGGCCGCGACCGCGAGAAGTCGGGCAACGGCTACATCGAGTTCATCCGCAACGGCGAGGACCAGCTGATCTTCCTCAAGCGGATGGAGCCGAAGATCACGCGCCTCTGCAAGCAGGACGAGCCCAAGACGGTGCCGATCTCCGTCACCCGCAACGGCGAGACGTTCACGGTCCACTACGGCCAGCGCTTCCGCCGCTTCGTGCAGTGCATTGGCGAGAAGAAGTTCCGCTACTTCAAGCCCGTGGGCTGCCCGCTCCACCTCAACGCCGAGACCGGCCTGTGGGACGAGAACACGCCGCTCGAGAAGCGCGCCTCCGAGGTGCTCTGGCTCCCACGCGACGAGGACAGCATCAGCCCCTACGGCGTGCCGACGTGGCTGCCGCAGCTGCCGTCGGTGATGGGCTCTCGCAAGGCCGAGGAGCACAATCTCGAGTTCTTCGACAAGGGCGGCGTGCCGCCCATCATGGTGTTCGTGCACGGCGGCCAGCTGACCGAGGAGGCTGCGGACACGCTGCGCCAGCACCTCCAGGGAGGCGGCCGCAACAAGCACACGATCCCGGTCATCGAGACCCTGTCCACCGGCGGCTCGATCGACAGCGGCTCGGGCGTGAAGGTCACCGTCGAGCGCTTCGGCAGTGAGCGGCAGAACGACAGCATGTTCGAGAAGTACGACGCGAGCTGCGAGGCCCGCGTCCGTTCCTCGTGGCGCTTGCCACAGCTGTTCGTCGGGCGCGTGGACGGGCTCGCCTTCGCCACGGCCTTCGCCTCCTACACCGTCACCGAGGGCGCAGTGTTCGCCCCTGAGCGCGGCTGGTTCGACGAGATCGTCAACCGCTACATCATGCCTGAGCTCGACCCGGACGGCATGTTCAAGTTCCGCAGCCGGCCCCTCACGATCCGCGACGTCGACCAGCAGCTCAAGGCGCTGGGCATCGCAGTCGAGAGCGGCGTGCTGGGCCGCGAGCAGCTCGTCGAGGTCCTCAGCGAGGTCTCGTCGTTGGCGCTCCGCCTGGACGATGACGACATCGTGCAGGTTGGGTCCGGCACGTCCTTGGGCAACGTGATCGACCCCAAGGACGTGCTCACCCCGACCGGCGTGGGCACCTCGATGTCGACGCCCGCCAAGAAGCTCCGCACGGTCTCCAAGAGCGCGGACCCCGCGATCACGGCGATGGCCGAGCGGGCGGCCAGCCTGTTCTTCGACGCGGCCGAGCCAGCTCAGTTGTTGAGCCTCATGCAAGAGGTCGTGACCCTGCCCAAGGCCGAGGCTGCGGAGTTCCGCACGGCGCTCACCCAGGCGGTGATGGGCGGCGGCCAGGACGGCGAGTTCTCCAAGCTCGCCTGCACGACGATCTTCGCGCTGATGGCGGCGCCGCATGGCGCGGCTTGAGACCTTCATCGAGATTGAGAGCCAGTTCGACGCCTTCATGCGGCGGCGGTGGGACGAGGCGTGGGCGAACGTCCAGGGCGACTTCCAGGGCCGCTTGACCGCTGCCGACTGGAACGGTGCGATCTCCCTGGTCGAGGGCGTCCAGCTTCCCGAGTGGACCGAGAAGGAGAGCAAGCGGCTGCGGCTGCTGAGCATCTCCAGCTTGCGGTTCGGCTCCTCGCTGATCCGGCGCAAGGACGACGGGCGCTGGACCGACAAGGACAGCGACCTGCGCCTGCTCGAGGCGTCGATCGTGCAGGCCCGCGAGATGGAGCGTGTGACCGCCCCCGCCTTCGCGGCCAAGGCCGTGCGCGCTGTGGTCGCCCGCGGGCTGGGCCAGTTGGCCGACGACGAGAGTGCGATCCACAAGGGCATGCACCCTAAAGGGTGCGGTTGCGGTGTGGTCGAGGAGATGACGGTCGGCATGAGCGAGGCTGAGGCCTTCGCGGTGGGCTACCTCTACGACTGGGTCAGCGGGGCGGCCCAGGTGATGAAGGACGAGCTGGTCCCGGGCGACTTTGGCTACCAGCCCCAGGCAGGCCAGCTCCCGACCTGGGCGGTCGGCTTGAGCGACATCGCCCGCACGGGCGGGCGCACAGCGTCCACGCTAGGCGCGAACGTGCAGGTGAGCCGGCTGGTGAACTACGGGGCGCTGACCCGGCTCCAGGCTGAGCGCGTGGCGATCTACCGGATCAAGGCCGTGCTCGACCGCAAGACCTCCAAGATCTGCAAGCGGATGAACGGCAAGACGTTCAAGGTTGAGGATGCGATTGTGCAGCTCGAGCGGGCCATGCTGGCGCCGTCGATCGGGGACATCAGGCAGATCCACCCGTGGATACCAAATACTCAGGCTGTGTTGGCACAGTTGGAGAAGTCCACCAGCGAGGACCTCGCAGGCAAGGGCTGGCGGGTGCCGCCGTTCCACCCCCGGTGCCGGTCTGTCGTCGTCCGTGCAGTGAGGACCACCGTGTCCGTCACCACTAATTGAAACCAATTCAAAGGAATTGAAATGCGCTTGATCGACCTGGAGCCCCGCTGGCTGGAGCACAACGGCGAGAAGATGGGCTTCGTGTTTCGCTGCCCCACCGCCTCGCGGGTCTGGCAGACGGTGTTCTTCCAGCCGACGCCGCGTGCGTTGCAGGAGCGCGTCGCGAAGAAGAAGGCGGTCGCGTCGTGAGCGCGCTGGTGTTCGTGCTGGCGCCGCCCGGCAGACTCGGCGTTGCACGCGAGGCCGTGGAGGCGCTCGGCATCAGCGCGCCGCTGCAGGGTCGCCTCGTGCTGGCGTCGAACGCGGCCGACCTGCACGGCGTCTCGCGCGGCGCGTGCGGTGTCGTCTACGGCGACGACCCTGCGCGCCTCGACCCCGCGCTGCAGCGCGCGTGCGCCCGCGCCGACGTGCGTCTGTTGCCGTTCGACGCGCTCGCCACCGCCCTCGCCGCCGGAGACACGCCGTGATGTTCCGCCGCCTCCACCACGCCGAGCAGCTCTTCGTCGCCGACAACGACGCCCTCGTCGCCCACGTCCGCACGCTGCTGCCCGACGACGTCGTCGTCACCGCCGTCACCGTCCGCTGCGCGCCCCACAGCCCCGGCCGCCAGCTCGTCACCGTCGACGACTACGGCAGTGTCGGCTTCGTGGTGGGGGCGGACTAGTGGGCTACCCCACGATCACGACGTGTGGCGGCACCCGCTCGATGACGGGCGCAAGGCCTACGTTCCGGTTGAATGACGGCGACGTGAAGCGTCACACTATGGAACGCCTCGCCAGCCTACTGACCGCATCGTTCG
>ENA-ORBV01016917-ORBV01016917.1-microbial-mat-metagenome-genome-assembly--contig:-NODE-16917-length-10511-cov-6.714683_pt1 | contig 10511 bp, 5 predicted proteins | sample MGYA00237777_ERZ505514 | MGnify/ENA primary metagenome ERZ505514 (study PRJEB26160, sample SAMN06269048) | microbial mat metagenome | isolation source: Oligotrophic lake microbial mat | place...
CTCGGAGATGTGTATAAGAGACAGGATAGAGAGAATTGCAGATCAAGGAGCACGTGACTGCCATTAACCCGCAAGGTGAAGCGCCCGAAATCAGAATACCTTGGTAATCTGTGCCTGGCTGTGAAATCTGTGGCTTCAACTGCAATTTCCGAGCTGGCACGGCGCTCGGAGGCGCATGGGCTGACGTCGGCCGCGGCCATCAATGCTGAGAGTGCGCGGCAGAAACAGTCGCATGCGGACCAGATGCGGGAATTCATGGGGCGATGGTGTTTTCAGGGTAACACGGACCACTCTTTTCAAGAGCCGATGACGGAGGGTTGGATGCATTTGCCGGTCTTTCCCGAAGGGAGGGGGAAGGTTCTTGTCGCAGGGATTTTTACAAATCGATCGACCCGAAAAGGCTTGATTATCAGCCTTATTGGTAAACTGTAGTTGTTGTCCCATGAGCGAAGCGCTCCCTCCAGCCAGCCCACTCGACGAATCGAAGCCCGCTGTTCAGGCTTCGACCGTTGAGACCACCGCATCCTCGGCGGAGAATGCGCTGTTCATCGTTGGGGTGGGAGCCTCGGCGGGGGGTTTGGACGCCGCCTCTGAGCTTTTGCGAAATCTGCCGAAGGAGACGAGGCTCGCGCTTGTAATCGTCCAGCACTTGGACGCCAGTCATGCGAGCCATTTGGTGGAGTTGCTCGGCCGGGTGTCGGCCATGCCCGTGCAATGGGCGCAAAATGGCCAGTCGGTACAAGCCGCGCACGTTTACGTGGCCCCGTCGAAAACGTGTGTTACCCTTCATCAAGGGGTGATGCTGCTGGATGAATCGCGGGAGCGCAGCGGGAAGGAGATCGATTTTTTCTTTTGCGCACTGGCAGAGGATGCGAAGGAGCGCGCCGTCGGCGTGATCCTGTCGGGAAGTAACGCGGATGGCACGAGCGGCTTGCAGGCGATTCAGCGAGCAGGGGGGGTGGTGTTTGCCCAGGATCCCGGCACGGCTGGTTTCCCGACGATGCCGCGGAGCGCAATCGACGCGAACTGCGTCAATCGGGTGCTGCCGCCCGACGGTATTGCCCGTGAGTTGGTGAAGCTGACGCACGACTACGACGAGAGCTGGCGCACGCTCGCCAGGGTTAAGCGGGGCGACCCACGGCCGGAATTAGAACAGCTGACGGCGATCTTCCGCCTCCTTCTTGCCCACACGGGTGTCGATTTTAGTCAGTATAAGCAAACGACAATTAAGCGGCGGCTAGCTCGGCGGATGGCATTAACGAAGGCCAGCTCGCTGGCGGATTACGTGAACCTGGTGCAACGAAGTCGGGCGGAGTTGGATGAGCTTTACGATAGCCTCCTTATTAATGTCACAGAGTTCTTCCGGGACTCTGACAATTTCGAGTTTTTGCGCACGGACATCCTGCCCTCGATCATCAGTCATCATGGTGACGGAACACCAATCCGGGCGTGGATCTCCGGGTGTGCAACCGGCGAGGAGACCTATTCGATCGCGATTATAATCCGCGAATTGCTGGAAGACACCGGGAATATACTCCCCGTGCAGATTTTCGGGACGGACATCAGTGATACGGCGATTAGCGCCGCACGGGCCGGTCGCTATTCGACCGCCGAGGTGAGTGGCGTAAGTCCGGAGCGGCTAAGACGGTTCTTCTTCAAGACCGAGGATGGCTATATGGTGCAGAAGCCGATCCGGGATATGTGTGTATTCGCGCAGCAGAATGTGATCGGGGACTCCCCATTTTCCCGTTTGGATCTGATCAGCTGCCGTAATGTGATGATCTATCTGAGCCCGCACCTCCAGCGGAAGCTCATTCCCGTTTTCCATTACTCGCTGGTTCGGACCGGGTATTTGTTCCTCGGAAGCTCTGAAAGTATCGGAGCGCACGCGGAGTTGTTTCGCCTCGTGGATCGTCGGTTTCGGATTTACTCCCGGAAAGCCACGCCGCGCCGCATTAGTCTGGACTTTGCCCGTGAACATCAGGCGGCCAGTGCGTCCATTGCTTCCAAACCGCCAGCCACCTCCAGGGTCGACGACCTCAAGGAACCTTCCGACATCATTCGCGAGGCAGATCGCATTGTACTTACCCGGCAGGGACCGGTGGGAGTACTGGTGAACGACGATTTGGAGATACTCCAGTTTCGCGGGGATGTGTCTCGTTATCTCGCGCCCGTGTCGGGCCGGGCCAGCCTCAACGTGCTGCGGATGGCACGGGAAGGTCTGACCTCTGATGTCGAAGCGGCACACCGGGAAGCGAGGGAGCAGAACATCCGGATCCAGCGGTCCGGGGTGAGGATGATGCGGGAAGAAGAGACATGCTTGGTGGACATTGATGTGACTCCGATCGATTCCGGGCGTTCGCGGGAACGGTTTTATCTGGTGTTGTTTTCGACGTCGACCGGCCCCGCCCCGGTTCCCGCGCCCACCGACCCCGCTACGGCCTCGGCCGCACAAATCGATCAACTCCGTCAGGACCTGCGGTCGACCCGCGGTACCTTGCAATCCATTATCGCGCGACATGAAATGACCAATCAGGAGCTCCGCGCGGCCAATGAGGAAGTACAGTCGAGCAACGAGGAGTTGCAAAGCACGAACGAGGAACTGGAGACGGCAAAGGAAGAGCTGCAATCGACCAACGAAGAACTGACGACGGTCAATGAAGAGCTGCACAGCCGGCAGCTCGAGCTGATGCAGGTCAACAATGACCTGCAGAATCTGATCAGCAGCGTCCATTTGCCCATTATCATCCTTGGGCAGGATCTCCGGATTCGGCGGTTTACGCCGATGGCGCAAAAGGTTCTAAATGTGATCCCGACCGACATCGGCCGGCCCTTGAGTGATATCAATATAAAGCTGGCTTTACCCGATCTGCCCCAGCTGATCGGGGATGTGATGGAGTCGCTCACGGTGCGTGAACTGGAAGTCCAGGACACTCAAGGGTCGTGGTATTCATTGCGGCTTCGTCCCTATAAGACCGCGGAGAACAAGATCGACGGCGTTGGGCTGACCTTGATTGATATCGACCAAATGAAACGCACGATGGCGGACTTGCAGGAGGCAAGAAACCTTGCCCAGGCCGTTATGGAGTCGACGCGCGAGGCGCTTGTGGTGCTGACGGCAGAGTTACGAATCCAGAATGCGAACGACGCGTTTTATACGTTGCTTCACATCTCGCGCGAGCAGGCGCAGAACCGTTCCTTCTTCGACGTGGTGCACGGACCCGATGGGTTGAACGATTTTCGCGGCGCCTTGTTAGGCGTTCTCCCTAGTCGGGGAAGCTTGACTACAGAGCGGGTTTGCATCGATTTACGCAATACAGGGCCGACCGGCTTTCTGTTCAATGCGCGCCCTATTTCGAGTGGGATTAAGACGTACCCGTTGTATCTACTCACTTTTTCACGAGCTTGAAAGACTCCAGCCTCGATTCATTTTCCGACAAGGACCTAGCCTCGCTCTCCAAAGAGGAGCTGGTGGAGAATCTTCGCGAACTCCAGTGCCGGGCTTCCGCGGCCAGCGCAGCGGCGATCGATGATCTTCAGCAAACGGTGCAGCAACTGCAGGTGCACCGGGTCGAGCTCGAGATGCAGAATCGCGCGCTGCGCGAGACCCAGCAGGAACTCGAGCAGTCGGCGCGGCGCTATTCCGACCTGTTTGATCACCTGCCCACCGGCTACCTGATCGTGTCGCTTCAGGGCCAGATTATAGGGGCGAACCCGGCCGCCATGGAACTGCTCGACCAGTCGAGGAGTGAGGTGGTGGGCAAATTTCTTCGACGATTTCTGAACGCTTATGACGCCGGGCGATTCGCCGCGCACCTCGAGGCCTGTGCTGCATCGGGGCAGCAGTCGATCTTGGAGCTGGAGCTTCGTCTGCGTGAGTCCTCGAAAGTCGCCGTTCAGCTTTCCAGCCGGCTCGCACCGGCTCTGCCAGGAGTGGAGCGCCATATCCATATTGCGGTGGCGGATGTGGCGCAGTTGAAGCGGACGCAACGAATGTTGGAGGAGATCAATCGGGAGCAGGAAGCTTTCAATTATTCCATCTCGCACGATTTACGCGCTCCGCTCGTCACGATCAGCAATTATGCGCGGATCGTGTTAAGCGATCATCATGAGTCGCTGGATGAGGAGGGCACCGGTATGCTCCATCGAATCGAAAATGCCGCGATCCGAATGGAGGAAACGCTGAAACATCTCCTGGAATACAGCATGCTGGCCCGGGAAGAGGTTGTGCTGCAGGCACTCGATCTGAGTGAGGTCCTCAGCGATGTCCTGATCGAACACCGGGGAATGATTCAACAAATGCACGCGGACGTGAGTGTTTCTCCTGCCCTACCGCCGGTGCGCGGGTCCCGCGTTATCCTGGGCCAAGTATTCGCCAACCTCTTGACGAACGCACTCAAATATACGCGGCCCGGCGTGCTGCCCCGCGTCGAAATCGGCGCGACGGAATCTGCGAACGGGGTGGTCGTTCACGTGCGCGATCATGGCATCGGGATCGAGGAGAAGTATCACGCCCGTATTTTCGAGATCTTCGAGCGCCTTCACGGGTATACGAAGTACCCGGGGAGTGGAGTGGGTCTGGCCATCGCGCGTCGCGCGGTCGAGCGGATGAATGGTCGCATCTGGCTCGAATCTACGCCTGGCTTAGGTAGCACGTTTTATATCGAACTCGTCCGCGGGTGACCGGAAACGCGAAACGGGAGGCTGCGCGGGGTGCGATTCTGCTCCACGAGAAATGAAAGGTGAAGGGAATCGTTTATCCCACTTAAGTGCGACTGTGACGTGGACTGGAACCGGCTTCCTTCGATCGCCTCTCGCCTCCGATGTCCGGCGAGCGAGCATAGCCAGGAGGATCAGCCGGGTCGGCCGACATCGGTTGATTTTTCAATCTCCGGGTCAGAGTCGGAATGGTGCGGGATATATGACGGTAACACTTTCATCAAGGCGACGAGATCGCCGAAACGGACGGGCTTTTGGAAGAAGCCTTCTGCGCCCGCCATGTGAACGAGAATTCGGTCCCGATTGTAGCCGGACGCGGACAGGAAGAGCACCGGCACATTCCTCATCCCCGACCGTTCGCGGAATGTTCGCATGAACTCCAGACCATTCATGTCGGGCATTTTCAAATCCGTGGGAACGAGATCGGGGTACGGGAGCCGCATCGCGTCGCGCGCGTCGAGTTGAACCAGCGCTTCGGCGCCGCTTTCCGCCGTCATGATGCGGAAACCACCGGCCCGCGCGGCGGCTTGTCGCATCAAGGCCAGATCCTCAGGGTCGTCATCGATCACGAGTACGAGCGGAACGTCTCTAGAATTCATCGGAGGCTGAAGGTAGCTGCGTCTCTCTTCCGGTGCCATCAGGTGGCGGGCGGGCAGGGGTTGGAGTATAGCCCACCCAAGCTGAGTTCCTTTTCCCGATAGCTTGCCCGTCGGGAACCGAGTTTCCAAAGGTGAATTGATCTCTGCAACCCGGGCTTGACGGAGCCGTGCACTGATTCATTGATGACCGAAGCTCCCTTGCGGGTGTAGCACAATGGATAGTGTAGCGGTCTCCGAAGCCGTTGATCCGAGTTCGAGTCTCGGCATCCGCACCAGTCGCGCTGTTCGCGACTTTTAGTTTTGGTGGGGCTTGGGTTTGGCGCTGCGGCCAAGTCGGCTCAGCCCAATTACAGCGATCATGCCGAGGATCAACATGCCCACCGCGATGAGGACCTGCGATCCGTCGGACGGAAATATGTTCGTTTGCAGGAGTGGCACTTCGACCCCCTTGCTGTTCGTCCGCCAGGTCAGAGTCTCTTTCCATGGCCAGACCGTCCGAAGTGCTCCCGCCATGATGCCTGTCAGCGCAATCAACGTGGTGCGCGTGTACGTTCGTAACAGCCAGCTAACGACGCGAACGAAGGACAGAATCCCGACGACGATCCCGCCGATGAAGATTGCCAGCGTGCCAAAGTCCCGCGTGCTGACCGCTTCCAACACGAGTTGATACTTACCCATGATGACCAGCATGTAGGACCCTGAAATTCCGGGTAGAATCATGGCGCAAATGGCGATCGCTCCTGAAAGGAAGAGAAACCATCGGGTGGGTGGGGTCTGCAGCGATTCGATCCCCACGAGCCAGTAAGTCGCCAAGGCCGCGACGGCAAAGGCGATATAATCGGTCGCACCCCAACGCCAGGTTTCGCGCGCGAGGAGGATGATTGATCCGAGGACGAGTCCGAAAAAGAAGGACCAAAGTTCGATCGGATGGGTGACGAAAAGTCCGGATAGGACCTTCGACAGGCTGAAAATCGCGATGACCAATCCGCTGCCCAATGAGAGAAAAAACCAGAAGGGAATCTTCGCCCCGAGCCCCCGCCAGTCGAAGCGGACGGCGAGTCGCAACGCCGTCAAGTCGAAGCTCTTGATCCCGTTCAGCAGCCGCTCGTAGATGCCGCAGATGAAGGCAATCGTTCCCCCCGAGACGCCGGGAACGAGGTCAGCTGCGCCCATGAGGAAACCAACGAACGCAATGCGGAGATGATAGAAGAAGCCCATACTCCGCCGAAAAAGGCGGGACGAAGGCTGCGCGTCGAGCTTTCTGGCTTCGACGCTAGCGTCTTACCGTCTTCTCCCGCGTGCTGCCGTGAGGTCACCAGCCAGGAGTATTCCATCGGCAGCGGCCAAACTGGATTTCGCGGCCAAAAAAAGCAGGCAGCGAAAAGCTGCCTGCGAAAAGAGAACGATGGAAAGGGGCGAACTCAGATGTCCGGCTTGGTCTTGCGGAGACCCTGAACGCGGTCGCCGACTTTCCATTGGCCACGTTTGCGGAGGAGCTCGACGCGCTCGAAGCGCTTCAAGACGTTACGCTTAACAACCAGACCGGAGATGCCCTGGAGGCTTTTGTGCTGTGACATGGCTTTTGAAAGAGGTGATTGCGACTCGTTAAAGGGGCAAGGTGCTAGAGTTCGCTTCCGCCCATGACAAGTATTTTTCTGAAACATGCTCCGCCCGGTAGGGCTGAATTTTTCTCAACGATATACCGCAAGGGCGGAGGAGGTTGTTGATTTTAAGCGGGACTTTTCCGGCCCGTTGTGCTGAGTTTTGCCCATGGCAAAACCCCAAGCGAAGTTCCGCCGCCCCAGTGCCAGCGAACAACTCGTGCTCGAGCACTGCGAACTGCGACTGCTCAGCGCGCCCGACGAGCTGGCCCGCTGCGACGCGCTCATCGTCGAGCACCACTACCTGCACAAGGCGACGCTCGTCGGCGAGCACCTGCGCTACGTCGCGACCTACCAGGGCGAGTGGCTCGCGGTCGCGAGCTTCAGCGCGGCGGCGTACCACCTGCGCTACCGCGATCAGTTCATCGGCTGGTCGCCGGAACAACGCCGCCGGCGCCTGGCGCTGGTGGTCAACCAGGCGCGCTTTCTGGTGCTCCCTGACGCGCACTATCCGAATCTGCCCAGCCGGCTGCTCAAACAAATCCTCGCGCGCCTCTCCGCGGACTGGCTCGCGCGTTGGGGCCATCCCGTCGCGCTGGTCGAGACGTTCGTCGATCCGGAATTTTTTCGCGGCACCACCTACAGAGCCAGCGGCTGGAGCGAACTGGGCCCGACTTCCGGGTTCGGCCGCCACGCGCAGGATTTTTATCAACCGCATGAGCGGCCGAAACAACTGTGGGTGAAAGAACTGGTCAAAGACGCCTGCCAGCTGCTGCGCGCGGAGCAGCTCCCCGCCGCCTGGGCCCCGTTCGAGTCGGAGGCGCCGGCGGGCGGTCCTGCGCCGCTGCGCTGCGCCCTGCCGGTGCGCGACATCGGCAGCCTGCTCGAAGAGTGCCGCACGCTGCCGGAGTTTCGCCGGCCGCAGGCGCTGGCCTATCCCGCGGCCGGCCTGCTCGCCTTGATCGTCATGGCCACCTTCTGCGCCGTGATGCACGGCCAGCGCGACCTCGCCGCCTTTGCCCGCAAACTCTCGCAGGCGCAATTGCGCGCGCTCGGTTTCCGCTGCGACCCACTCAGCGGCCGCGTGCGCTGCCCCGGCGAGAGCACTTTCCAGCGCGCGCTCGACGGCCTGCCGGAAGAGCACGTCGAGCAAGTGCTGCTGCGCTGGCAGGAAAAACTCCTCGGGCCGGTGACCGACACCCTCATCGCGATCGACGGCAAAGAACTGCGCCACTCGCGCGGCCAGGAACTGGTCAGCGCGATCGGCGGGCGGGGCGAGTCGGACAGGGTCTGCCTGTTACTTGTTACAAAGCCAAGGGCGCCGGAAAATGGGGTCGGGCCGCGAGAAGTTAATTCTATCGCTGTCCAACCTACTTGGCAGCGAAGGCTAAAACTTCCGGTGCGGCGTCGGCCGTGACGTGAGGGATGCCAGCCTGATCGTGATCGCTGCGCGCACTTGGTCAAATGCGCACAGGCGCGGGACATTCCCGTCTCGCGGTCCCTGCGGAACGAAGAGCAGCTTGTCGGGTGCGGTGCCGTAGCCCTTCAGGCGATTCACGACATTACGCCAGTCGTCGGCGTGACCACAAGGAATCGAACACCTCAGGCTTCACCCTAACCGTCGTCACACGACAAAAGCAGGGTGAGGGTGAGGCCTGAGGTGTTCCCTCCCCGCCTCGAGCGACCGCTCAGCGCGACCGCCCATGGCCGTAAAAAATTGTCAGCGGACTACATGCGCGTTGTGGGACGATGCGGGTGATTGCGTTTAATATGTAACAGGCAGACCCAATGGCGCTACCCCCATTCAACAGTCCACCGCGCGTCCATCGAAGCTTGGGCCACGCATGGATCTCGACGATGACGCAGCAATTCAGATTCCCGCCGCCACCTCGGTCTGAGGAGCCGCTGGTACGGTTGGTAACAAGTAACAGGCAGGCCCTCTTGGAATCGTCGCAAAGCCAGCGCCCACGTTGCTTGAATTTATCGGCGAGGTATCGGCGACGAACAGTTGATCACCGCGGCGAGGCCGCGCGGCACGAAGGCGCCGCTGGAATCGAAAACCTTGAAACTCCTCCCGCGGGTGCGCGGTGAATCTCAACTCATGCCGGTTTCCATGGTGAAATTCCCTAGGTAACGTAACGAATTTGAGGTCAAATAGATAAATTACCTATAAGCTTCATCGCGCAACGCTCGCGGACGCCATTCAGCGAATAGATTGCGGGCGTCAAGAATAGGGAGGACGGTGGTGATTTGACTCCATGGGGGCACAAATCAGCATCCTTCTGCGGCCGTTTTGCTTCCGTAACTGACTGCTGAATTCCCCATCATGACTGAAATTGCCATTGCTAGCTCCGGAAAAAACTCCGCTTCGCGGGCGAAGCGCCGCAGCGCGCAAAAACCTCAGTCCAAAGCTCGCGCGACGAAGCTCCCTGCGGCGGTGACTGAAACGAACGATAACGGCGCTCCAAACCGGGCCCGGCGAATTCTCACCGCGGTCGTGGCGTTTCGTGACGGAGATTTTTCCGTGCGTTTGCCGTCGGACTGGAACGGCACGGATGGCCGGATCGCCGAGGCGTTTAATCAGGCGCTCACGCATGAAGATCGCATCGCGAATGAAGTCACGCGGCTGAGCGTGACGGTCGGCAAGGAAGGGCGTCTCAAACAGCGCATGTCGGTGCCCGGCGCGATCGGGCAGTGGGCGACGAACGTCGACTCATTGAACACGCTGCTCGACGACTTGGTGCGGCCGACGGCGGATGTGGCGCGCACGATCGGCGCCGTGGCGAAAGGCGACCTCGGCCAGTCCATGGAACTGGAGGTCGACGGTCGTCCGCTGAAGGGCGAATTCCTGCGCTCCGCGAAGCTCGTCAACACGATGATCGAGCAGTTGTCCGTCTTCACCTCGGAGGTGACGCGCGTCGCGCGCGAAGTCGGCACCGAAGGCAAGCTCGGCGGCCAAGCCCAGGTGAAGGGCGTGTTGGGCGTATGGAAGGAGCTCACCGAGTCCGTGAATCAGATGGCCGGCAATCTTACGGCGCAGGTGCGCAACATCGCCGAAGTCACCATCGCGGTGGCGAACGGCGACCTTTCCAAGAAGATCACGGTCGATGTGCGCGGCGAGATTCTGCAGCTGAAGGAGGCCATCAACACGATGGTCGACCAGCTGCGCTCGTTCGCGTCTGAAGTAACGCGCGTGGCGCGCGAAGTCGGCACCGATGGGCGTCTCGGCGGCCAGGCGGTGGTGCCCGGCGCCGCCGGCACGTGGAAGGATCTCACCGATTCGGTCAACGCGATGGCGACGAACCTCACCACGCAGGTGCGCAACATCGCGACGGTGACGACGGCGGTCGCGCGCGGCGACTTGTCCCGTAAGATCACCGTCGATGTGAAGGGCGAGATCCTGGAGTTGAAGGAGACGATCAACACGATGGTCGACCAGCTCAACGGCTTCTCCTCGGAAGTGACGCGCGTGGCGCGCGAAGTCGGCACCGAAGGCAAGCTCGGCGGCCAGGCCGTGGTGGGCGGCGTGGCCGGCACGTGGAAGGATCTCACCGACTCGGTGAACTCGATGGCGTCGAACCTCACCGGGCAG
>ENA-ORBV01016918-ORBV01016918.1-microbial-mat-metagenome-genome-assembly--contig:-NODE-16918-length-10511-cov-5.088461_pt1 | contig 10511 bp, 1 predicted proteins | sample MGYA00237777_ERZ505514 | MGnify/ENA primary metagenome ERZ505514 (study PRJEB26160, sample SAMN06269048) | microbial mat metagenome | isolation source: Oligotrophic lake microbial mat | place...
GTGTATAAGAGACAGGAACATCAAGCAGGCTGCTGCTAATGGAAAGCTGCAATTGGAGTGCCCAAACTGCATTCTGAGCACCTAAACTACAATTGGAGTGCCTACACATGGCATTGGGTTTCCAGCAAGTTGCGGATTTTGATCCTGATCAGAAACAACACCGTTAAAGCTGCTAAAATGTTTTGATCTCATTTGTGGCATTTCAGACTTTGTTTGGACCTGTTGTGTTGGTCTCAAGACCCTTCTTGAGGTCCTTCCCACAGTCCAAGGGTCTCAAGACCCACACTCAAATGCTCCAGATGACAACACAGATTTGATTTAGACCCTGTGGACCCTTTTGGACCTTTTTGGACCTGTTTGGACCTTGGTCTCAAGACCCATTGTGTCTGATTGGATCTTTGTTTGGACCTTTGGACCTTTGAACTTTGAATGCTGCTTGCTCACCAAATTGTGTGTCCACAAGGGTCTAAATCCGCAACTTGCAGCACACCATCAACACCAGATAGATGGCTGGTCAGTTTAATTTGTTATGGTGAACACTACACCAGTGGCAATGCTGCTAATGTTTGTGGGACCATTCCACAGCACCAACAGTAGGAGACCACTGTCGCAGTTGCACTGAGAGCAAGTGAGCGCTGAAACTACATCCGTGATTAGACTCGTGGTTGGGGTGGCTTCGGATGTGCACGGGATTGGATGCAGCACCTATTTTGTGAGCGGATCCATTCGCGCCGGCATAGACCATGTTGGCGCACTAGCGATTCACAAACTTGGTACTTAGACGTTGGAAGTATGTTGTCTTCATGAATATAAGAGAGCATTACGATTCCAATCCCTTGGTTAACCGCTATTGCCAATAAAGTATACAAGGAGGTAGGTTTTCAACTCGCCAAACCGTCCGCGCTCGGCATGCACATTTGCATAAAAAGGCGAGCCGACACCTGACGGTGTGGTCTTCCAGAATCGCAGCAAAGAAGTGTCCTCTCTTGTTGGCGGCATCAGCAGCAACAACAAGAAGAGTGTACTACTTGGAGTAAGTAAAAGCTAACTAACACTAAGCACTACAGTACAACCAAGAAGCAAGTATATCTCTTGTTGCTGCCGCCAACAAATGAGTGGTTAGTTAGTTAGTTAGCCATTGATATTGTCGACCAAGAAAAGAAGACAAAGATATACCTAGATATCTGCCGCTAGCTAGCTAGTAGAATACTTGACTTGCATCATCCATTAGTCCCATTCACAACCAAATCCGTTTCGAGACCAACCATGGACCCTCCTAGTTCTCAAACCAATCTGCTGTTTGGAGGCGACGATGGCGAAGCCAACTTTAGCATTGGCCCCGTTTCGTCTGTATCCTCTCCTACTGGCAGTCAAAGCCAGAGTCAAGGCAGCACGAATCCCTTTGACACGCCCAACACTACCATTATCGATCAAGGCCTCAGTAAAAGCAAGGACCCTCCGACTCCCACTTCTCCTGTTACTCCTCCTGTTACTCCTCCTGTTACTTCGGCGAGACTCCATCACGGCAGCAAAAAGAACAAGAAGCAATTAACGCCTCACAATGTGGATATTTGCATTACTTGTGTCACCGACAAACCACCTCAATTGCCTCTCCGTGAGGAACTGCCATCGCTAGGCATTGAAGTCGTCTACAATGCGCAAGGCGTTGGTGCCAAAGCCAGCAAGCAAGAAGCCAAGAAACAACTAGAGAAATTTCGACACGACGCCCAAATCAAGGAAAGCAAAAAGATTCGCGTCTTTCCACCCTCGGAAAAACACGTGCAAGAGAAATTGCGACAACGCCAAGAATTGGAAGAACAACTTCAAATTCCAAAGGCACTCAGTTATGAAAAATATGACAAGTTGCGTGTCGCCTCCATGGACAGTCACGATGATCATGACAACGGTGGTGGTGGTGATGATGATGAAGACACGACCTCGGGATCCGTGTCGGGAAGTGTGAGTACCAGCAATACCAATGGGGCTGAATCCTTTACCAGTGCGGGAGAAAAACGAAAACACGACATGCTGGTCAAGGCCAATAAACGAAAGAAAAAGAAAGCTGCAGGCGGAGCCCAAGGACATGGATTGCCCTTGCCACTCAAATTTAGCTTTTCGTCCAATCGGTCTCAACAAAGACAACAACAACTGCAACAGCAACAAGCAGAACATGATGGATCCCCCATGCTGGCCCCTCTCTTGTTTCCCAACAATAGTGATAGTACCAGTTCAAAGGGTGCTTCAGGCCAGAATAACGGTTCACAGGGCGGACCCTCCTTTCCTGGATCGCCCATTACCAGCGTCACCAACCATGACAATACTACCAACAGCAATGTCCATTCGCCTCTATCCCCCGGATCGAAAACGCATAGCATGTTCCAAACTGTCTTTCAAGCTTTTTCGGGAGACCGGTCCACGCCCACACTTACCACGGCGACGGTCATGGATCCCGTGTTGGAAACACCCCGTCATAAGAAATCCCGTCGTGACCATGGCAGCGGCAATCACAAAAATCGTGGTGACAAGGACCAAATGGCAACCGTCAGTATGAGTGAATCGCAATCCATGACCAACGAGGAAGAAGAAGAATCCTCGACATCGTATCAAACACCTTCTGGATCGCAGACGGAAGACGATGAAGGTCGAAATCAACGTCGGAGACTACGACTCAAAAAGAGTGAAGGGGAACGTAGTCATGATCATACTCATTCTTCCAGTCATGATGTGTCCAGGGATCCATCGTCCATTTCTACCAACTTTACCGCTGGAAATGAGCAGGCCAAACCAGTGGAAGTGGTAGCCTCGGATCCCAATATCAAGCGATTCTTACCGGGATTGCAAACCGTACCGTCCGAATCCTCGTCGGGGGGTGCCTCATCGTCGGAGGAAAACGGCATGAGTGAAACCAATGGCAGTACCGACGGCATGATGAGTGGGAGTGCCAGTCAAGAATCCAGTTCGGCATCGCACAATGGATTTTCGGGGGATGATCAACGACAACAACGAGAGTACAAGCGCCAGTACAAGCAGCAGCAGCAGTATAACAAGCAGCAGCAGCAAAAGATCCGTTCGGCACGCCAGCAACAGCAGCAGCAACAACGAGGAAAACAACCTCAACAGCTTCCACAACATCGGCAAGAAAGTCATGACACCGCCTCGCAAAAGCAGCTGAATGACGCCTTTGCAGCCTTCAGTATCCATGGGAATAATTCGGCACAGAATGCACTCTATGAAGCCTTGGGACCCGTTACTGTTACTACGAAAGCCAAACAGCACCAACAAGGTACAGATACTTGGATGAATACTGCCAAAATGGCCTTTGAAAACGTGGCGGCCGAAGTCTACAAGCAAGCCGCAGAGTATAGTGCGAGTGGGAGCAGTCCTACAGCGGCAGGAAGCAAACAACTCATAGCGAATCAGTCTACGCTATCGCCAACATCCACCTTGTCGTCCAATACGGCCCATTTGCAACAGCAACATAATGTCCAAATTCAAGGACATCCCAACTTTTTGTATCCTGGCGGTCCCGGTTCTGTCACGGTCTTGCCGACCATTGCCGATTATGATCCACAATCGCCACCACCACAGCAGCATCAGCATCAGCATCAACATCAACAGCATCAGCAGCCAATCAATTATACTAGCAAGAGAAAAGGACAGCATCCTCACAACCACCACGAATATGTACACAACAACAACCACCATGTTGTGGATGATGATTACTTTGTACGATTTCCTGTCTTGCATAATCCCTTTCCAACACATCCACATGTAGAAGTACATGTCCGACCCGATGGAACCCAAGCTATTGTCAGCAGTTCGATTGGGATCAAGTCTGCCACGGCCTTTTATGAAGCCCTTCAACAGCCCAAGACCCCCGTAGATTCCATTGAGCGCATGTTGCGGGTTTGTCCGGGTTTGGTCAAGGTGCGGTTGCAACGATCCACCAACAAACACAATGGATTTGGTCGTCTCGGATTGCACACCATTTGTGCCCGAGGATTTCCTACGCATCACCGCTTGTTGCAACAGCAGTCCTCGCCATCGTCCACGAATTTGGCCTTGACATTGGTGGAGGATATTCAACAACTGAAACGATTGATTTCGGTTCTTGTCGATGCCAATCGCGGGGCTTGTACCGTCATGGATGATCATGGTGACTTACCAGCACATTTGTTGGCCCGGACGCTCATGGAATGGGAAGCCCAATGGTATGAAAAGGTGTATGAAAAGGTAGCCAACGACCAAGACAGCGATGGTCGAAACGCAGCCGCCATTACCAAATTGTATCAAAGCATGTCGCAATGTATCGAGGTTGTCTTGCATCCGGTTGCTTCCTTTTGCAACACTATAAGCAGCGGCAGTCAACAAGATCAAGGAGGCAATAAAAGTAATATCTGCGCTGCTACAACATTGTGTCGAGCCCCCGGAAGTGTAGGACTCCTCTTGCCACTTCATATTGCTTCCATTTTTACGGCATCTGTACCGACACTCCGACGACTGCTGGAACAAGACCCATCCGCTGCCACCATCCCTTGCAACTTGGGCCATTTGCGCACCTTTATCCCCGATCAATCCTTGCCATTGGAGTTGCACGACAAGCTGTCCACCGACTTTCCCAAATGGGAGATTGGAGCCGAGGCACGAAAATCCAAATCCATTCAGATTGCGGGTGGGACCAATCTCATGATGGAAGACTACATGAGACGGTCCGATCTCTTGTTCGCCTTTTACCCTCTCCTTCCACGCTTTCGTTTGGAAAAGGCACGAATCGAGCGTCTCGAGGCCAAAGTCATTGCCGAAGCCAATCAGATGGATCAGCAGTTTGCTGAAACTGGTCAACGTGGAAGTCTAAGTGTGGCTGCCAAACGCATTTGGATCTGGATGTGTACTTTCCAAGACGACGAAGAACATCACTACCAGGCTACGTATTACCCAAGCGTCAAGCGTATCATTGATTCTTTGGCACCATCTACAATGCCCTACCTGGCATCAGTCAAGACGACCCAAGGAAAGCCGCTTCTACAAGTCGCTGCTCCCGAATGTCAGGCGTTACTCAGGGCGCACCTGGAGAAGTATGAATCTACTCAAACGTCGCGTCTTGAGCAAATGGTGGCGAAAGCAGTGACAAGTCCTTCTTCCAGGGCTTCCGTCGCAGATGCGTCGATTGTTGAGTCTGTCACAACCAACACTTCTGCATTTCTTTCCTTGAAGGGAAAAGGCTACGTCGGTGTGTTATGCCGTACGCTTTTCCACATTCATGAGGATACAATGCCTACCAGCTTCATTTTGTTGCCTTACAAGCTCACTAAGAATGACAAAGGAAAGCTTGGCATTGACAAGAAGTCATCGGCGGCCACTGCAGTCAAGTTTGCTGAGTGCCTCTTGCAATTGACTGACCCGAAGATCATTCTCTACTACTTGGAGCAAAAATCGGTACAGTATTCTGAGCAACGAATCGCAGACGTCGATGACGATGCATCGATCGCTACAAAACAGAAATGCCATAACATCGAGGAATCGCTGATGTCTCTCTACGCTTCTGGAAAAGGCTACCTATACCTGATTGACGAATTGATTGGTCTTCCAATTGTCCCCTCATCGGGAGCATCTCTTTACCCGATTGAGTTGACTCAGCCACAGAATATCGTCCACAAGTTACTGCCGCTGATGCTGACTGGGATGATTCTCATGCGTGGGGAAAAGGCCTTGTCTGTTCTAGTAAATGTGCTTCTGGACAAATCAGTTCGTCACGTCTCACAGAGTTGGGTAGACGCTGCAAGAGAGATCATTGCCTATCTCTTTTCTCAACAAGAGGGGCGATCGGATAAATCGTTGCCGGGCCTAAACGCCTTGATTGAAGAACTGAGGAATTTCGTTGCAAGGAATTCGTCCGTCAAGTCGAATAGTGAAAGTGCAGAAGGCATAAGCAGCAGTAAGACTGAATGGGCTATCGAGCTCTCCATCCTGCGAATGGTTGTCTCGATGAACGATAACAAACGTTCGTATGCTGGTTTGAAAGCGAAACGCGACGAACCTGGCACAGTTTTGTGGACAAAACATAGGATAGAGGAGGAAGTCCGCAGCAGTGAAAAGTCTACCATAACAGGCAGCACCAGAACTGCATCAATGCACGCTTTTGCTGACCACGCGGACCCTCCTGGTGTTCGAGCAAAACATGAAGCCAGCGGAGATTCTTCCTCGAGAGCATCTACGAAAAAGTCTAGCAATCAGGGCACGCTTTTGTCAGATCCAATCAGCTCCTTGAACTCGTCACCAAGCAGTCCAAGGGATAGACCTACGCCCGCTGGCAAGAAGGGTGAACGAGATATTGAGAAGCTGCGAATGCAAAGCGCACTCCCAGATTCGCCCAAAAAAGTCTCTGCAGGCGACAGCTTTGAGGAAGAAAGAAAGCTAATCCAAGGCGTCATGGATGACTTAAGTCTAGAAGATAATGACTCTGGCTTGGACGGAGAGGAGTTGGCTGGTGTCAAAATTCTACTGGAGGCAGAAGACGGGCCGAGCCTTTTAGATCAAGAGTCCACGACAGAAGAAGATGATGGAATGGACTCTGACAACACTACCACGGCAGACAAATACAAAACTGCTTATGATAATGAAAGCGGCAATGACTCCGTCAAACAGGAAAGCAGAAAATCAGGTTCGGTCAGAATCAGCGCCTCTCTGTCAGATGCCAGTACAGTTGAAGACGCGGATGTCGGCATCGTAGCTGCAGACCCATCTCCACGCAACGAAGACCGCCAAACGAAGAGGCCAGACGAAGAAAAAAGGACCCAACGCAACGAAGACGGCCAAAAGAAGAGGCCAGAGGAAGAAAAAAGAACCAACCGCAACGAAGATAGCCAAAAGAAAAGGCCAGAAGAAGAAAAGAGGACGCAACGAGACGACGACCGCCAAAAGAATGGACCAGAAGAAGAAAAAAAGAGCAAGCATCCTCAACGTGAGAGCGACTTAAGTAATAGCAGCAGCTCAGACGAGAACAAGGACGATAAACCCAGGGCGGACGACTGGGCTGAAAGTGAGAACAGCGATAATGAGGGCGAAGAAGTCATTTTGTTCGATCTCACCAATGAACGAAATGATCGAAACGACGGGCAAATCGTAGTGGAAACACGCAGTATATGTTCCAGGAGTGCTGCTGAGTCAGGTCGCTCTGCAGATCGCCTCTACGATGAGAGCGGTATAGAAGAGATTGATCACTCAGACGACCCGTCGGGCATTCCGCCCGGAAACCCCTTTGAAAACGAGACGCTACGCCTCCAGGACTACGTGTTGAACCGTCTTTCAGGCCAAAGCACTCCCAGCACACCTTTGGGAGAGCAAACCCGAAACACACCAAGCAACAAACTTACACCCAGTTCCCTATCTTCCATGGAGAATGATAAATATGCAGTGGAGTCTGTTCCCGACTTCTTTGGAGATCTCGAGCCCGGTGCACCCATAACACCATATTCCTCCAAATGCACTCCTTCTCCTACTTCCCGCTCTGGGACGTCCAGTGCCCCAAGCATGCTTTCTCCATCCAATACAGTTTTGAGTCGGAAAATTCAGCATGCCAAGAATATCTCAGAAACTCGTGAGGACGACGATCTTATGACACGAGGAAGCCGCAGCAAGCGTGGAAGCGAAAACTGCTCTCCGAAGAATATGACATATCTAGAGTTGCAAGAGCAGTTGACTGACCAAGCACTAAAAGTTGACTGCCTAGAAACCACTCTCGAGAGTATTAAGAACCGAGAAGATAAGCTTTTGTCGCGCGGAATGATGCTTCAAGACTTCTTGAGCGATCTTGTTGATCAGAGTGAGGGCATCAAGATGGACACTGAAACCCACGCAAAACGAGTGGAACGCCGGCTTGGAACATTGGAAGAAAGAATTCTTTGCAGTGAGATCGAGTCTCAGCATCTCACGCTCCGTGTGTATGCTATTGAGGAGGAGACAGAGGAGATGGCGGAAGAAGACTACAAACGAGAATTGTGCCAAATTATCGAAAAGCAGGTCAAGGAGCGCGAAGAATTTGATCGACTTGACGAAGCCATCAATAGATCTGGTGCTTTGGAACGCATGCGAAGAGGTAGATTGCCGGAGACCAGGTCTTCCGACGACTACGACGAATCTATTGCTGCATTGGACGGTTACAACAGCAACGACGGTATTGATGTTATTTCTGATCTTGCCCTTGATGGTTATCCGTCGCCCCATGTATCAAAACGAAATGACTACAACCACCAGTCGGCAGATATCCACCGCAAGAACAGCCATCGCGACTATGATATGAGCCAGCTGCTGCGAAATGCCAGTCTTGATGAAAGGTCAATTGAATATGAAATGGGATTGGCCATGTTTGGGACATTGGAGAACTCTGAGCTTCCACCCACTGCCCACGACAGCGGCAAAAAAAACAATGGCCGTTCCCTCCCCCGTTCCAATTCCATGGACGCATACGAACGCATGCGGAGCGAATACCAAATGGCTATTCCAATTTCAACTTCGCCCATGGTTTCGTCTCAAGACGATGCCAGTGCATATAGCGGATACAGCAGTGCCGGTGAAATGCTGGAGATGAGCTCTGTGGAGGGTTTTGACCTTGACTGGGTCAAACTGTCTGCTCAACACTTAGAGGTTCGTCAAACGGCAGTCTTATATCAATAAAGAGACATGCACACACAAAAACAGGGGACATCTATTAGTAAATTTTAAATTCGAAAATGTAAAATAGCAAAGAATTCATTCAAAGTCAACATACTCCCTTGTTTTTGCTTCAAGCTTTCTGTCTGAAAACACCACTAGGATGAGGCGTACCACTGTGGGTGCTTGACATGGGCAGGAATAGGCATAACCCGTAGGTCTAATAAGGAAAGTAGACCCTAAAATTGGGAGAGCCAGGGCCCTTGCAGTAGTAGACACAATGTTCCTACTTCCACAAAGCTGTTTGATCCGAGGTCTAACTCTTCAGTCATGACTGCCCACATCTGGTTTTGCATTTGCATGACTCTTAACTATCTAGCAATTGCAGGGACATGTCCTACTCTAACGAGTGTCATGTCTTAACAGATGCAGACAGATTGGATGAGATTGCTGCATGCTGCATGAGTTGCTATCCTGTCAGCAATTGCTAAGTTTGCTCTCAAGCGATTGATGGGCCTAGTCTTGATGCCAAAACAATCACTGGCCTCTTTTGACATCATGCCTTTCAAGTCCCTCCAAAGAGCCTCTGTCGTGACATCTTCGGCACTTCAAAGAGCCACAAACACAATCAAAGGGTTCTGCATTCCTCAAACAGCAGATCAAAGTTCTAAAATGAGAACCTTCACTGTTGTTGTCATCATCACTCAACCCGTTAGTGTGTTTTTGTGTCATGATGTGTGCAGCTGCTGTCGTGTGCTTCAAATCATGGACAAGAGTTGATCAAATCTGTCATTTCCATTTGCTTTGTGCCAGACTAAACAGCAAAGCATGTCTGATTTGTGCTGTGGCAAATTGTTGGAGTTAATTCCAATGATCTCGTTTTGTTGGTCTTGCAGGACATTGCTCCAACATCTCATTTTGCCCTTGTCAGTCCACCACATCATTGTTCAACCTGCATGCTAGAATTTCTAGCTGTTGCTGCGTTCTTCAGATTGTGGACCCCTCTTGATGAAAGCAAACTCTTTGTGCTTGGCCCCAATGTTTTGTTTTTTTGTCATTGTTGCGCCACTTTGCTTTTCCTTTGGCTGTGTTTCACCAAATGCACCATTTGCACAGCAGTGCAATCAATGCACACTGCCTGAACTTCAGCTTGTTTTTTGGTTGTTTGCCATCCATGGAGCAATTTTCTTTGTGATGGACAACAATGCTTTTGATTTTTGCCTGTTTGTGACACTTGTCCTCCACCCAATTCATCTGAATTTTGAAGCAAAGTTTGTTTGTTTGTTCATTTTGAACACCGCTGTTGATCTTTTCTGCCAGCAGCCCCCTGTTGCTTACATGTGCCATTTGTCATGATTTTCTTGTGAGACCACTGCTGCATTGTTTCAACACCCATGTTCTGTCTCCCACGAGACAGCTGAGTCAAGAAACTTCGAGAGTGGATTTCAAATGCAAACCACGCGCTGCTGTGATCAAAAGAGCACTCGTGCTTTCACGGTTGCGTTTCCACATTTGGGCAATTGTGTTGACAGGCTCGTCAAATTCAAATGTGTGTTTTTTCACATGGTCTGGATCACCTGTCTGCATGAAAATGCGTTTTCATTGGCACGAAGATTTTGCTGTGCGAACGCTCGAATTGATCAACCGGCATGCGTTGCGTCGATCGTTCGAATTTGAAAGATTCGCACCAATGAAAGTGACATTTTTGTGCTGTTTTGCTGTTCAAATCAGCTGTGTGACTGCTGTGAATGATGCATTCCTGCGAACGCACTGCGTTGCGTCGCATTGTGACATTGAATTTGACTGCCGGTGACTGTGGGCACCCGGGACGTTGTGATCAGGGTTGAGCCTGCCGGTGACCG
>ENA-ORBV01016920-ORBV01016920.1-microbial-mat-metagenome-genome-assembly--contig:-NODE-16920-length-10509-cov-4.567964_pt1 | contig 10509 bp, 7 predicted proteins | sample MGYA00237777_ERZ505514 | MGnify/ENA primary metagenome ERZ505514 (study PRJEB26160, sample SAMN06269048) | microbial mat metagenome | isolation source: Oligotrophic lake microbial mat | place...
TTTTTCAAGCAGAAGACGGCATACGAGATTCGCCTTAGTCTCGTGGGCTCGGAGATGTGTATAAGAGACAGTCCCGTCACAGAGTCGACATACGCGGTCAGCGACGCGGTCTTGGCAGCCTCAATCGCCGCCGCCAACTTCGCATCGTCGGGCAACGTGACACCCGCCTTTTTCGGCGCGCTGATCATCACGACGCGATTGCCTTCGGGCACCCACTCGGCGGCCAGGGCATTCACTTCGGCCAGCGTGATGGTCGGCACCAGCTGCCGGGTGATGTTGGCTTCGTAGTCGAGTCCGGGCATGGACTCGCCCTGGGTGACGACGCGGACGTATTCGTCGGCAAACGCGGCCGACTGGCGCTTGTCCTTCTCGGCCATCATCTGCTCGATGCCACGCAACATGTTGGTCTTCTGGCGATCAAACTCGGTCGAGGTGAATCCGAACTTGGCCACACGCTCGGCCTCGACATACAGCGCGGTCAGCCCCTTTTCGATGCCGTCATCCTTGACCAGCGCGTTGAGCATCGACGCTTCGGCGGTTTTGACGAAGAGTCCACGACCGGCCGACGCGCCCATGAACGGTGCGTCCGGCTTCTGCGCCATTTCGCCGAAGCGGGCGTTGAGCATGCCGGCAAAAATCCCCTCGACCAACGACCGGCGATACGCGCCGACGGTGCCCTGCTCACGCACGGCCATCTTGCCGTAGACGCTCACGGTGGTGTTGGTCGCCTCCTCGTCGGACGCAATCGCATACAGCGTGCCCGGCTGTGGCGGCACGGCCACGTTCGGTCGTGGTCGCGCGGTCGCCGGTTTCGACAACGCCGCAAAGTGTTTGGTAATCAGTTGCTGAACGACCGCCTTGTCGAAGTCGCCGACCGCAACCACCGACATCAGGTCGGGGCGATACCAGTCGCGGTAGAACCGCGTCAGGCTGTCGTGTTTAAACGTCTGCAGGTTCTCGATCGTGCCGATCGGCAGGCGCTCGGCGTACTGCGAGCCCTTGAGCAGGGTCGGCAGCTGCTGATCCATCATTCGGGCGCCGGCGCCGCGACGCAGACGCCACTCCTCGATGATGACCCCACGTTCCTTGTCGATTTCGGCCGCATCAAAACTCACGTTGTGTGCCCAATCCTCAAGGATGAGCATCGCCTTGGCCAGCACCTCAGGCTTCTCGGTCGGCACCTGCAGCATGTACACGGTTTCATCAAAACTCGTGAACGCATTGATGCTCGGGCCAAACCGCATGCCCAGCGACTCGAGAAACGCCACGGTCTCCAGCTTTGGGAAATTTTTCGTGCCGTTAAAGGCCATGTGCTCCACAAAGTGTGCGAGCCCGAGCTGGTCCTTGTCTTCAACGATGGACCCGACGTTGACGACGAGCCGCAGTTCCGCGCGCCCGGCGGGCAGCGTGTTCTTGCGGATGTAGTACTTCAGTCCGTTGTCGAACTGCCCGATGGTGACCTGCGGGTCGACCGGCAAGGCCTGCGAGGCTGGGGGGACGGCCTGGGCCGCCAGTGAGACACCTGCAATGCAGGCGAGCACAAGGGCGCCAGCGCGAATACGGATCTGATTAGTCATAAGGGCTCCGCTGCCAGTCTACCGCAGACACCCCAACGTCCGGTTCCGAAGACTACCAGCGGAATCGGAACCCCAGGCGCGCGGTGATCGGGGGCTGTACGGCGGTCGAGAGCCGGAACAACGGTGTGGTCGCCGCGTCTTCGTTGACTTCGTTTTTGTGATGGGTCGCGTTGAACACGTCGACCATCACCGCCGCGTCACGCCCCATGATGCGGAGCGTCTTCTGCAGGCGCAGATCGAGTGTCAACGTGTAGGTGTACCGCGTCCGGCCGGTCCGGTAGGCATGGATCATCTCCGGCCCGGTCGAGAGATCAGGCACGACCACAATTCGCGAGAACGGCTGACCGTCCTGATACCGTGCGGCAAATCCGAAACGGAAGGCAAACGGCAGGTGCACCGTGCCGGCGAGTTTCCCGACATACGACCGGTCGAAGAAATTGCTCCCCTGCAGCAACGGCCGCGCGTTCGGGGTCTCAAACACCTCCCCGACCACGCTCTGATCGTTTTCGATGGGACCAAAGCCCCGGTAGGCGGCCCAGGTGCGCGTGCGATACATCGTCGCACCGAACAACATCTCGACCGGACGCGTGCGAAGTGTCCACGACGTCTCAATCCCTTCGTATGTGGCCGTGGCATCAGCGGGATTCGTGAGCAGGAACTGGTCGAGCCCAAACGTCTCAGGACGACGGTCGTAGACGAGGATGGTGCCATCGTCGCTCGGCCCCTCCCAATCCTCCCCAGGGTCGGCAACCAGGCGCTGGTCGTACGACGACGAGGGCACGCCGGTGTTCACCGACGCGACCAGGCTCCGCGACTGTCGCCAGATGGCGGCTGATCGAAACGTGAGATGACCACCAACGCGGACTTCAAGGCCGCCCGTGTATTCAAACGTGCGTGGCGCGACCAGATCCGGGTCGATCGCCGCCACATCGGGACCGCGACCTGCACGCGCGACAAGCACGCCGTCGGTCGAGCGACGGACGTTAAACGTCGTCTCTCCAGGATCACCGTGACGCAAGTGATCCAGTGTCAGCGGATCGCTATACCAGCCGGCTCCCCCGAACACCGCGACGGGCCCTCGATGCCACTGCGCAGAGATGCGTGGCGAGACGGTCTGCCAGGAGATCGAGGTCGCGCCCCCGCGTGTGGAGCCCTGTGACCAGTCGAACCGCACGCCGGCAGTGACGGTCAGCCCGGCCGCGAGCGACATGCGGTCGGCAACATACACGCCGCCTTCAAACACCGCCGGCCTGGCCTCGGGCTGGGCCGTGGTCGGAATCCACACACGCGCCGGCAGGCCACCCACATGCTCGGCCACGGTGACGCTCGTCAGCCGCGTCGACACCCGGCTCACCCGCCGCACCTGCGCACCGACGGTGAACTCGTGGTGTCCTGCAAGAGCGCGGCGCAGGGGCGCGTGCCAGGCCGATGTCAGTTCCCATTGACGGGTGCGCACATCCGCGGCGGGAGCCGGCACAAACGAATCGAGCACCCGATCCAGTGTCCCGCCCTCCGCTGACTGCACGTCGGGCAGGAACGTGCCGCCCTGGGCACTCGCCAGGACCTCAAGAAATCCGGCACCGAGCATTTGATCGCGGGTCGCGATGGCTTGCCAGAAGGTGCCGTCTTCGTTCACCTGTCGATCACGAAACTGGCGGCGGTCTTCGAAGGGGGCAGACACCCGTTGCAGCGCCGCCATCACCCCCAGTTGTGCGTTGGTGCCGGAGCGGCGAGTCGCGCGCGCACTGACCTGCGTCGAGGACGACGACCAGGACAGGTGGTCCAATTCCACAAACCGGATACGCGCGTGGCTGGCCGACACGAGCACGCCGGTGTCGCGTGCGACCGGTCCCTCGACCAGTGCCTCGCCGTGGTACCAGTCCTTGGTGCGTTGGATGGGCGGTGCGAAGTGCTGATTCTCCGCGACCATCCCCTGCGTCGTGAGTGAGGCACCGATCATTCCGCTCCGCACCCGCGCCGGGCTGCGGGGCGTGAGGGCGACGATGACGCCGGGCGTGCGGTGTTCGGCGCCCGCCAACCCGGAGATCACCGACACCGACGCGATGGTCGAAAGGTCCGCTGCAAACGGCATCAGCCCGTGGCGATTGGGCTCGATGAACTGCGCGCCACCAAAGGTCAGTCGCGTCGTGGTCCATGATGAACCGCGCGACCCGGCAAGCCCCGATCGGCCCGTGGCCAGGCCGCCATTGTCCATACGGTCGACGATCACGAAGGGCGCGACGGTCTCGACCAGCGCCCACACGTCGTGGGCCGAGGCCAGGTCGGTGAACCAGCGATCGGTGAGATGTGTGCCTTCACCGAGGATCCTGCGGTCAATGATCTTGAGGTCCGCGCCGTTAAGGACTGCCACCTCTCGCGGATTGAGCTGCAGTGTGCGCGTCACTCCTGAGAACTGAACGCGGTAGGTGCCCGGCATCAGTCCCGCAAACGTCGCGCGCCCTTCCGTCGCCGTCCCGACAGCCGACGGTGCGGGAGGCTCCCCTTCCCGCGTCGTCACCATCGTCACAATCGGCAACGGCTGGGGGGTGGGGCTTCCGGCGGCAAGTGTCACGTGGATCTGCGCCGCGTCCGCGCGCCCCTGAGCGGATGCGCTGATGCCGGTCAGAAGGAACGCGACGCACACGGCCGCAGAGATCAGAGGTCGAACACCGGGTGAGGCAGTCACGTTGTCGAAACTGTACCTCAACCGGTGCCAGGCTCTGCACCTACGCGTTGGTCAGGATCACCTTGAGGGCGCCCTCTTTGCCGGCGTTGGCGAAGGTGTCGTAGGCTTCCATCACGTCACCGAGGGCGAAGCGGTGTGTCACCAACTTCGCCGGCTGCAACTTGCCGGAGCGCACGACCTTGAGCAACATCGGTGTCGTCACCGTGTCCACGAGCCTGGTAGTCAGGGAGATGTTGCGGTCCCAGAGCTTCTCGAGATGCAGCTCCACGGGTTTGCCGTGGACGCCCACGTTGGCGAGGCGTCCGCCGGCCGCGAGGATGGACTGGCAGATGTCGAAGGTGGCGGGCACGCCGACCGCTTCCACGGCGACATCCACACCTTCGCCGCCGGTCAGCTCCATCACACGCGCGACCGCCTGGCCGTCGCCGCTGTTGATGAGGGTGGTGGCGCCGAGCTCCCCCGCGACTCGAAGGCGGTTGTCGTCGAGGTCGATCATCAGGATCGCGGCCGGGGAATAAAACTGCGCGGTCAGCAGCACGGCCAGCCCGATCGGGCCGGCGCCGACGATGGCGATGGTATCGCCGGGCTTGACCTGGCCGTTGAGCACGCCACACTCGAAACCGGTTGGCAGAATGTCGCTCAGCATCACGAGCGCTTCTTCGTCACCGTCCTCGGGGACGTGGTAGAGGCTCATGTCCGCATGCGGAATCCGCACGAGTTCGGCCTGCGTGCCGTCAATCGTGTTGCCGAGGATCCAGCCCCCGTCGCGACAGTGGGAGTACATGCCTTTTCGGCAGAAGTCACATTTGCCACACGACGTGACACACGAAATGATCACGCGGTCACCCGGTTTGACGGCGGTGACGGCGGTGCCCACCTCGGTCACCACACCGACCCCCTCGTGTCCAAGGATGCGGCCGGGCGTCACACTCGGCACGTCACCCTTGAGAATATGCAGGTCAGTGCCGCAGATCGTCGAGGTGGTGATCCTGACGATGGCATCGGTGGGTTGTTGAATAACCGGGCTCGCGACGTCGTCCCAAGCCCGCTGGCCAGGTCCGTGGTACACAAGCGCTTTCATTCGACCTTCTGAGGCTGTTGTCATGACTCCACAGTAGTCGTTCGAAGGCGGTGCGACTGGTCAATACAGCACAGGCCGATCGACGACACGCCGGACACCCCCATCGGTCACCTCGACCATGAGCACCGTGACCTGATCCATCAGGTGGTCGAGCCTGAAGTCCGCGGCCGCGACTACTGCTGCCATGGTGGCCAGCTGCACGAAGGGCATGTCGCCACAGGCAGGATGTCGATATCGTCAGCGGTGCGACGGTGCCATGACTCCAGACAGACGATGGCGAGTTGTGCGCGCGGATGATCCTGTCGCAGATGCCGCAGCCCTCGCAGGTGATCGTCCGTGATCTTCCGTGTGGCTTTGGCTTCCAGCCCGAGTCTGAGGAGCGAGCTCATACCGGAAGGCGAAGTCTCAAACACTACTTCTTCGTGACTTTGCGCTCGCCGGTGTTGATGTAGTACTTGTCCTGCAGCAGGGCCAGCACCCGGGCATACAACGCTTCGAACCGGGTGTGCGCGGTCGTCCAGATCTCCTTCAGGCTGGGTTCCGGCTCTTCATCCGCCAGTGCCTGCGCCAAGAACCTGAGTTGGTTGAGCACGCCTTCCTGGCTCTGCAACATGCGGCGATCAAAGCTCTCACCGGTGAGGCCCACAATCGGGGCAAAACTCAAGAGCCGATCTTTGGTGATGGCCGCCCGCGCGCGTTGTTCAATCACAGGAACCGGGTCGAGAGTAATGTCAACAGCCGGATAATTTTTGGCCACACCTTCCAGCGTCTTCATGAGCGCACTGGCGTAGTCGGTCACGTCCGTCGTCAACGCATTGACCGGCTCCGATTCAGACTTGATGAGAAAGATCACATCGAACTTGGACAGGTTCGAGAGGTGGCTGTAGACAACGCTGGCGCCCTCATTGAGGATGGCGCGTTGCGGCTGTGCGCCGGTCTTCTGCGGCGGGGGCGCGTCCGAACGGCACCCGCCACCAAGGGCTGCCAGCCCGATCACAAGAGCGCCAGAAATGCGGGATAGGTTCATCCGATCAGACATTGCAATAGCCATGCCGCTGCGATGATCGCCGTGGGGCGGCCGTTGGTCAGGCCGGCGACGGGAACCAGTGTTTCGTGCGCACGCAAAATGCGCACACTGAGAGCATCACGGGAACTTCAATCAGCACGCCGACAGCTTCTTGCGGCACGCGCAGTGCAGGTGAGAGGGGCGGCAGGGGCGGCCATCGTTTGGGCGGCTTCGCGCGCACGCACCGCGGGCGGGTCGGAGCCTACCGCACGACCGATGCATCGTTGGCTGGCCCGCCGCATGGCACATTCGGACCCTCGTCAGGCTGATCCGGCAGCGGGATCGGATGGCTCTCGGCATCGCTGGCCGCGAGGCGCGCCGGATCGGACAGGTCATAGAGCAGCGCCTCTCCACTGGCGACATCGCCGTCACGACCGGGGGCTTCGATTCGCAGGCGTTCGGTGCCGATCGTTGAGAGGTAGGAGCGGATGGCCTCCGGCTCACCGAAGCGGGGGATCGCGTGTGTCCAGATCACCCACACTCGACTCTGCCCGCGGAACGCATCGAGCTCGCGGAAGTACTCCGGCGTGTTGCGGCGGTGGCAATTGCCTTCGATCCAGTGTGTGATCCCGGCGCGCGGACCGTAGAAGCGCATCGCCAACCGCGCTCCGTAATAGACGTAGAACGTATCGTCCGGCTGCATCTGTGCGCCAACGTGGGCCAGCACCGGCTTCAGATCCTGGGAACGATACGGTGGCGGTTCGAGGATCGTGACGGAGGTGATCGCCACCGCGGCCATGAGCGCTCCTGCAGCGGCGGGAATGGCGCGCAGCCTGGGTGAGCACCAGTCGGCCACGGCGGACAAGCCGCTCCCAGCGAGGAGCAGCAGCGGCCCCACCAGCCACAGGGACACTCGTCCACTGAGTGGCAGCAGGTGCACGGCGGCCGCCAGGACGCCCACGACGATGGGCGACATGACTACGGCGGCGTGATACCCGGAACGGCGTGCCAACCACCACGCGCCCGGCACGACCAGCACTGCCAGCGTTGCCGCGACCGCTGCAACGATCCACAACTGGTCGGCGAGGCCGAAGAACAACGCGAAGTTCAGGACCTCGCTGAGCACGCGCGGAGTCCACAGCAGTGCGTCGAGGGTCGTTGGTGCCGGCGGGAAGCCGCGTGCCCAGAACATCAGCATGTACTCACGCGTCTCTGCCGAGACCGTCAGCTGCGACTGGCCGGCGGTGACGAGCGCAGCGACGGCCCAACCGGCGCCGACCAGGACGAACACCGTGCGACGTGGAAGGCCGGTCCGGACGGCGGCCACCAGGAGGATCAGGCCGATCGCACCTCCGGCCAGCACCGCAGGCATCGAGGTCAGGATCGCGAAGACGCCGGCGAGCACTGCCCGCGCAACACGTGGCCGCGGTGTCAGCAACTCGCACCCGGCCCAGATCAGGAGGAGCACGCCGAGGACGTCGGTTGAGTACTGCTTCGCCTGGCTCCCAAACCAGGCGAGCGCGGGGCTCGCGGCAAACAGCAGGAAGACCGTCCATGCGGCCGGGCGGGTCAGCAGCCGCTCGGCGAGGCGCCAGAACACGAACAGCGCGACCAGGGACGCCACCCAGGGGATGAGCCGAAACCCCAACTCGCCGACGCCGGCGACGGTGATGGCGATCTTCTGGAGCACCAGGAACCCGGCCGGGGCGACCTGTCGATACGCCAGCGGCTCGGTGACCAGCCGGACGAGATCGCGCACGATCACCGTGTGAGCTACGGCGAGTTCGTCCAGCCACAGCGAGCTCTGCGCGGCGAACTGGATGGTACGGACGACGATCCCGAGCGCGACGCAGGCGAGGACGACAGGGTGCCGCATGGGCGCTAATCCTATCCTCGATGGGCACCCGTTGCGGCGTTGCGGCCGGTGGTGGACGCCTTCCACGAACGCGGATGCCGGGGTTCGAGATGCGTTGATGCGAGCGTTGGTCAGGCCGGCGACGGGAACCAGTGTTTCGTGCGCACGCACAATGCGCACACTGAGAGCATCACGGGAACTTCAATCAGCACGCCGACGACCGTCGCCAACGCGGCGCCTGATTCGGGTCCCAACAGCGCAATCGCGGTGGCCACTGCCAACTCGAAGAAGTTGCTGGCACCGATCAGCGCCCCGGGTGCTGCCACGGCGTACTCCACGCCCAGCCACTTCATCAGGCCGTACGTCAGTGACGAGTTGAAATAGACCTGCACAAGGATCGGCACCGCGATCAGTGCGACGTGCAGCGGTTTGCCGAGGATGTTGTCGGACTGAAACGCAAAAATGAGCACCAAGGTCGCCAGCAGTCCCGCCATACTCACGGGCGCGAACTTCGGCAACAGGGACGTCTCAAACCATGTGGTCCCCTTCGTGCGCACACACCACTGCCGCAGCACGATGCCAGCGACCAGCGGGACCACGATGAAGACCACGACCGAATACAGCAGCACTGTCGACGCGCATCATCATCGGCGTGATCATCAGCCAGATCAGGATCGCGATCGGGATGTTGATCTGGCTGCCGTCGCCGAACTCCAACCCGCGCAACCCGCGCATGAACGCCGGCGCGGCTACGCCAAGGCCGACGCCCACCACCATGCACAGCCCGACCCACAGGCTCAGATACCGCTCGAAGATGTTCAGACGTTTTGTCTCAGTCATAACGCGCCAATGAGCACCTTGAGTCGAGCGAGCGCCGCGGGCTCAATGCAATACGCCGTGCGTGGTCCGTTTTCATTGGTCCTGATCAGTTCGGCGGTGCGCAGAATCCGGAGATGCTCGGACACGGTCGACTGCGCGAGCGGCAGTTCCGGCCGTGTCGCGGCTACGGCTGATCTTCCAGCCCGTCCCGATAGACGTCATCCACAGCGATGGTCGCGGCGATGCTCTCAAGCGATAGCGTCGTTCCCGCGCGCGCCTCGCTCACTTCCCACCCTGAATCCTGGCGACGATGGACCACGAGCCGAGGCTCGCGGTGTGACACGAACAACACCTCACGCAGACTCGGCAACGCCGTGGAATGCCGAAGCTTCTCGCCACGGTCGTAGTCTTCAGTGGAATCGCTGGTCACCTCGACGAGCACGATGGGATTGACGACCGCCAGTGGGTCGTCGGCCGCGCGTGCCGTCGGACCGCACACCACGGCAATGTCCGGATAGGTCGACAGGCCCGTGACCGAAATCCTCACGCGCAGGTCCGAGGTAAATGCGCGGCACCCGTCAGGAAGCTGCGGGCGCAACAGGCCGATGACCGTGGCCGCCAGTGCGGCGTGATCAGGCGAGCCGCCGGCCATCGCATAAATCTCGCCGTCGAGATACTCATGCCGAATCGGGCTCTCGGTCTCGAGAGCCACATACTGGGCGTACGTGTAGTGCAGCCGCCTGGCCGGGCTGGTCATCATCAGGATTTTAGCATCGAGCGACTGCGCCCCGCTCTGGCGATGGGCCGCGGTCGGGCAGTTTGGCCTCGCATGGGGCATAATTCCCGCGGTCCTTTACCAGTGCCCCCCACAGACGGCGCACGCCTCGGTCCCTACCAGCTCGGCGCCGCCATTGGCGCCGGGGGCATGGGTGAGGTGTATCGCGCGCGCGATGCGCGCCTCGGCCGCAACGTCGCGATCAAGATTCTTCCCAGCGAGGTCGCGGATGATCCCGACCGGCTCCGCCGCTTCGAGCAAGAAGCCCGCGCCGCGGCGGCGCTCAATCATCCCAACATCCTCTCGGTCTACGACGTCGGCACCGACAACGGCGTCGCGTATCTGGTCACCGAGCTGCTGGAAGGGACAACGCTTCGGGACGCGCTGTCGGATCGCGGCGCGGCTGAAGCCACGCCCTACACCCGGATGCTCGATTACGCCGTCCAGATCGCCGACGGCCTTGCGGCGGCGCACGCGCGCGGGATCGTCCATCGCGATCTGAAGCCCGAGAACGTGTTCGTGTGCGCCGACGGCCGTGTGAAGATTCTCGACTTCGGGCTCGCGAAGCTGGTCGGACCTGACGCGCCCGTCATCGACACCGACGCCGACGCCGACGCCACCGCGCTCTCGCCCGCCCACACGGGCTCCGGCGTGATCCTCGGCACGGTTGGCTACATGGCGCCCGAACAGATCCGCGGCCAGGCCGTCGA
>ENA-ORBV01016926-ORBV01016926.1-microbial-mat-metagenome-genome-assembly--contig:-NODE-16926-length-10504-cov-4.652249_pt1 | contig 10504 bp, 4 predicted proteins | sample MGYA00237777_ERZ505514 | MGnify/ENA primary metagenome ERZ505514 (study PRJEB26160, sample SAMN06269048) | microbial mat metagenome | isolation source: Oligotrophic lake microbial mat | place...
GCCCAGATCGCCCTGGTGCGCGGCCCGCGCTGGCGCGTCGAACTCGGCGCCGCTCCGGCCACTGCGCCGCTGTCGGTGCCCGGATCCGTGCTGGTGGGCAGCAACCGCGCCACCCTCGAGATGGTCGATCCGCAGCAGGGCGTCAGTCGGCCGATCAGCTTTTCCGACTCGGTTGGCGAGCTGTCCACCCTGCCGGCGATCTTCGGCGGACGCGGCTATCTGGTACTGGACGATCGCATCCACGCCATCGACTTGGCCGGTCGGGCGCGTCTGTGGAGCTGGCCCGCGGTCAGTGGCAGCGACAGCCGCCTGCGCCTCACCGGCATTATCGCTGTCCAAGAGCACGAACTGATTCAGGGTCAGCTGCTGGTCATGGTCGCTGCCCAACGTGGTGAACTGCACATCCTGGGCGTCGATGTGAATGGCCGCGTCCAGCCATATCCTGGTCTGCGCCTGCCCGGCGAAATCACCGGTCAGTTCGTCAGCAATCATCACGACGCCTCGCGCTCGATCCTCTACATCCCGGCTGCTCAGGGTCTGCATGCCTTCGACCTGACCGCGATCACCGAGCGCACCCCGCCCGCCCCGTTGTTCAGCGTGCGTACACGTGGCGACATCACTGGCGTGCCGCAGCAAGTTGTGATCCTCGGCGCTCCGGCGCTGCTGTGTGCGGATGCCAGTGGCCTGGTTGTCGCGATCGACAAGCGCGTCAACGTCCCCGAAAACAAGCGCATCGTCGCCAGCTGGGCGGTCGAGGGCACCTCGCCGAGCACCCCGACGCTGACCAGCAAGGGTGACTTCGCCTTCATTGGCACCCCCGACGGCCGCGTCTCCTGCCTCGACCTCAGCAAGCCGGGTTCGGTGCGCTGGCGCACCCCGTCAAAGGGGGCCGGCCTTGGTCCGCTGGTCGGCAACCCGGTGCTGGGCCGTCGCGGCCTGTATGTGGTCGACTCCAACGGCCTGATCCATTGCCTGGATGTGGCCAGCGGCGAATTGCGCTGGCGGGCCGACCTCGGTGGTGCCGCGGTTGGCGGAGCCCTGGCCCTGGATGGCCGCATCCTGGTCCCGACCCGGAACGGGCAGTTGGTGTGCTTTGAAGAGGGCGAGTGAGGGAATCCGCGCAGCGGACGCGAGTCCCCGTAAGGGGAGTCGCGCCGAACGAGGGCGAGGGCTCTGCCCGAGCCTGGGGTGTGCGTCGTGCCGGGGGTTTTTGTTCGTGGGCTCTGCCCCCGCGGCCCTGTGGGCCTGCCCCCGCGGGCTTTGTCGTGGCTCGGTTTCTGCGCTGCGCTTAGAAACCGTGGGCGGATGGGCTTCGCCCATTGTATCCGCCCACCGCCACTCGGCGCCCGGCCCACCGCCACTCGGCGCCCGGCCCATCGCTGGGCGATGGGCGGTTAAAAGCAACCGACCCAACACCCACCCAACGCCTCCGGCCTGCCGCCGTATCTGCTGATAACCCCATGCCACGTCGCGCCTTTACCCTGGTCGAGCTCCTCGTCGTCATTGCCATCATGGTCACCCTGATGGGGCTGATCATGGGTGGGGTGATGCTGGCTAAGCGTGCTGCGATGCGCGCCAAGGCGGTGTCGTTGATTGGCACGGTGGCAGCCGCGATCGACCAATACCGCAGTTTGAACAACGTCTATCCGGAACGCTTCGACAGCGCCGGCATCGAAGTGTATCAGGATGCGTTCAAGCCCGGGACGTCGGTGCGGCTATCGACCGACCCGGCTGTGCCTTGGCAGGATGTCAGTGAGTTTCTGGTGACCCAGCTCGGTTCGCTAATCAGCGAAACAGCCAAGGACGGCAAGATCAACGACCCATGGAAGCAGCCGTTGCACTACCGGCCGTCCAAGTGGTACGTCTACCAAACGGCAACCATCCCCCGCATCGACTCCGAAAACCCGCCCGGCCAGGACAGCTTCCAGCTGTGGTCCTGTGGCCCCGACGCCAAGCAGGACCTAACTGATCCCGGCGAAGGTGGCGACGACATTCCGCAATGGGCCAAGAAGTAGCGGCAGAGCAGTCCCGTTCGGGCGGTCGGCCAACGCCGGCCCGGCCCCGTCACGCCTTCACCCTGATCGAACTGCTCGTCGTCATCTCGATCATGATGATCCTGATGGGCTTGTCGGTCGCCAGCGTGGTGAAGGCCCCACGTCTCAACCGCATGATCGCTGCTGAACAGGTGGTCGCCGACTGCATCCGCCAGGCTCGCCATACCGCGCGCACCAGCGGTCAACCGGTGGTGCTGCGGCTGAAGAAGGACGAGCGCAGTATCAGCGGTCTGGTGCGGCAGACGTTGTGGCAGGGGGTCGAGGGCTGGCCGAAGGTCGCCGGTATTTCGGCGCCGGGTCGCACGGGTACCGGCCTGATCCTGCCGGAGGCCTATGCCACGGGCGGGGCGCTTGGTGCTGCGATCGATCCCACCACGCTGCAACTTTCTGGTATGCTGCCGCTCCCACAGTTGAACGGTGGTCAGCGCATTTGGCGCGGACAAGCCTCGCCGTCGTCCCGCCCAGGCCTGTTGCTAAGCGTTGCCGTTCGGCCGCCCATTCCGGATGAAGTCCACACCAGTGGTCCGCCGACGCCGCAGGTCGTTCCGCTGGTGATGGTCGGCCCTGATGCGGTGGATCCAATCTACGATGATGCGGTGTTGGGTCTGGCCCTGGTGCAATCCAACATAACCGTTTCGCCGGCTGGCACGGGAAGTCGCCCAGCACCGACCAAAGCGACGGCCGCAGCCAGTTGGGAAATCATCGGCTGGTTTGGTGCCGCTGCGCAACGCGTTGAAGTCAGCTCGATCAGCGATGTGCCGGTCGATCAGGCTGCCGCGCGCACGCAAACCATCGTCAATCTCACAGCGGGTCCAACACCCGTCAGTGGTTTCGCAGAATCGGGACCGCTGACCGGCGGCCGTTGGACAGAGATATCGCTGCTGGTCGAGAACGATCGCCTAGTGCTCTATCGCGATGGCCGTCGAGTCGGCGAGAAGGCCGGCGCTGGCGTTATCAGTCTTCCGGTCATCCCAACTGAACGTATCTTTGTCGGCTGTGCCAAGATCGACAGCGTGCTGCGCACGGCAGATTATACGCAGCTCGACGACGTGCGTCTTGAGCGCTTGGGCGACGCGATGGCCGGTGTGTTGCCGTCCGGCGTGAAGCTGGATGCCGAACGCCGCATCGTCTGCCATCCGGATGGACGAGTCGAGGTGGATGTGAACACGGCAACCAATGCGGACGTCACCATCGTGCTGTCCGCCGATAGCGGTGAACGCGCTGAATTGATCGTCACCACCACAGGCGAGGTGAGTTCGCTGACCAAGGCGGCCCCATGAATCGTGCGCGCCATGGCGTGGCCTTGATCATCGCGATCAGCGTGCTGGCGGCCCTGTTGTTTCTCGCCCTGCCGTTCGTGTTCAGTCAGTCCTCGTCGGTTGCTGGCGCTCGGGCGTCGGCGTGGGATGGCACCGCTAGGCGGGGAACCGATCGCGCCAGTGGTCTTGCCACGGCCCTGTCAGTCTACGCCACCGGGTTGCATCGCAGTCCAGCCCTGGTCAGTCAGTTGGGCGTCGCCCAGCAGGCCTATGTTCAACTACCGTTGCAGATCAACGACAACACAGGTTCGATCCGCTATCCCAGCTACGTCGACAATGCCTGGCGACTGGTGGTCGAAAGCGGTGGCGATTGGCAGACCACGGCGGGACTCCTGAAGGCGCCTGATGTCCGCGACGTCATCCATGGTGCTGTGATCGAGGACGAAAGCCGTCGCATCGATCCCAACACCCTGGGTGAGCGCGGCTGGGCCATCGTGTTGGCACGCGCCCGCATCGTCGATCCGTTCACCATTTCGTGGAACTGGGGCACCTTGTCGCCGGGTCCGAATCCAACGAGCAGTCCGACCGACTTGGCCAGCGTCGGATACTGGAGCCAAGTGGATTACGGTCGCTTAGCCAGGGCACTCAGTTGGTGGCGACCGGCAAACAGCGGCCGCTTCAACCGGCTGGAGGATCTGTTGGGTGCCGACCCGAACCAGATCGTGAATTCCAGCACAGGACGTACCCTGGGGTGCATTCCTTTTGGCCCCGCCGGCCACGATCGGGCGACCGGCGCGCCCAACTGGCCACCGCCGGCATCGAATGAAGGCATTGTTGAAGACACACGCAATGCAGCTGAAAGTCAGATCAACGCCACCGACCCGGACAGCATGTTCAACTCGGTGAACAACAACAATTCGGGATACCGCATTGCGCCGTTGACCCAGGCCGAGGTCGATCGGCTGCGGCCGTTCCTGTCGTTCCTCGTCCCCGGTCAGGGTCGCAGCGGGATCATCGACATCGGCACCGTGGTGGCCGAAGCGCCTGCCAGCCAGGGTTGGTACGGCGTGACCAGCGATGACCTGTCGCCGTATTCAATGCATGTCGGATCTTCGGTCCGGCCGCACAATAGCGCCCGCATCCGTTCGCAGAGCGATCCCGGCGGGCGCGACCTGTCCAACCGGTGGACCTCGGTCAATGACGCCTTGGCCATCGATGCCCCGGCTGCCCTCAACATCAATACGGTTCCGGCATCGTCGGGCATGACGCGGCTTTTCACGCAAACCCCTCCGGCCCACAGTCCGCCATCGCAGCCGGGCTGGCCGGCGGACCCTAGCCTGACCCCGATCGCGTCAGTGGGTGGCATCGGCCGTCTGCATTGGCTTGATCCCGGCAGCGGGGATGGCGCCGACTTGTTCGAGCGCCCGCCGCTCGGCATTCTCGGCTTCGGCATCGTCGCCATTGAAGGCGCAGCGACCGCACGCGACCGCGAAGGCGGCGCGGTTGCCCAGCGTCGCCGCCGCACCGTCGTCCAGGCGGTACCGCAGGAGCGCCCGTTCGAAGCGGCGTGGCGCACCCAGGGCGAGATGGAGGCGTTGCTGCTGGCTCGGCATGGATCCTGGATCGTCTCAGGCCCGCATCCGACCCGGCGCATTGCCGAGTGGGGTTCTGAAGCAGGGGACATGGCGGCTCTTGATACCGCAGGTTGGATTGAGCCTGCTCCAGTGTGCTCGTTCACGCGAAACAAATCGCAGTTAATCGACTGGCGGGTGCCGTTCGGCCTGACTAAGGCGCAGAGTTGGACTAATGTCCTCCACGTGGTTGATGCCAACGATGTCGTCGGAGTTGGGCCTGATGCGTCGCCGGCCCAGGTGCGTGCCAGCGGATTGGCCGTGGGCGCGTTGACCCCTCAAGGACTACGTCTGAATGGCGATCGTCTCGCCTATACCTCGTCAAATACAGCGGGTCCGGTGCGCTTCGGTGGCGCCCATCTGGATGAGACGGGCGACCGCCATGTCTCGATGCGATTCTGCCTACCGACGACGCCGATGGGCACGGTGGTGCTGATCGAAGCGCGCAATCAGGTGAAAGGCGCCGACACCTCGACGCCGGCTGATGGAACAGCCGATGCCGACACCGAACAACAGAACCTCTGGCGGGTGGAATACCGGCCAGCACGGCAGGAACTGGCGCTGGTCATCGCAAATGCCGCCCTGCCGTGGACCGAAGCGGATCGGGCGCGTTTCGGCGTGACGGCCTGGACCACGGATACGGATGTGCCGACGGCCACGACCGATGACCGTTGTAAGACTGGCTCGCTGCCTTTCGCCCCTGCGGATCCGGCCACCCGGGTCGAATTCCGCTACAAGGTGGTAGGTGGGCTGACCACTGGGCAGTGGTATCATCTACAAGCCTTCTGCGCTGCCGATCGGCCCGGAACTCACGGCCTGGTCTTGGACGGCGTGGTTGGCCGTGATGCCACCCGGCTACTGGGCGGAACGGCGCGTACGGGCGATCATTATACGTGGCCGTCGCTGCGGATTGTCTCGGCCATTCCGGTCTCGTTCCCGAAGACGACTGGCGGTTCAGCGTTGAATCTAGCCGGCACGCTCAGTGTGACCTATCCGCCCGATCTGGCCTTGTCGGATGTTCTTGCTGCCCGTGGTGTTCTGCGCATCGACGATGAATACATCAGCTACACCAGCATCAGCGGCAGCGGCGGCACCGGCACGATTGGTGGGTTGCAGCGCGCGCGGCGGGTCAATACCAACCAGGCCGCCCAGGTGCCCGATCCAACGGATACGACGCCACCCATTGCAAATATCCCCGACGAGAATGTCGCCTGGCCCATTACCCAATCGCATGCGGCTGGTGTGCTGGCCACGCCGGGCTGGGCCCAAGTCAGCAGCGTCATTGGGCAATGGCTGCGCGGATCCGCGACGCTGGCCCAGGATTTCCAGCCGCAGGCGGTATATGGCATTGTGTCAGGAACATGGACCTATCCGGCTGCAGGCATCAAGCGCTTGGACGCTGTGGCCAACGTTGCCGGAGGGCCCTGGCCGACCCGTGGGTACGTCAAGTTTTCGTGGGGAGGCAGTTTTCAGATCGCGGCATTTACCGGAAGCGGCGGTGCATTGACTCTGGAATGGGGCGGCGACCAAGCGAGCCCAGGACCGGCAGACATCCTCGACACCGCGGTCGTCACGGCGACGTTGATCAGCATGGAGGTCACTGGAGCCGTTAAGAACGAGGATGTAACGGGGGACGGCATCATCGACCGTCTGTGGGGCAGCGCCGTTCAACTGTTGGATCCAGCGACTGGCCGTTGCGAATGGGTACGCATCACCGACACGGCCGATCGGAATACAGCTATGCCGGCCCTGACCGTCCAGGGACGCTATTTGTTGAATCTCGATGGTTGGCGCATGGATAGCTATGCCACACCTGCCCCCATCAATCAGCCGCGCGGTTCCATGCGGACCCCATGGCGCTCGGATACTTGGCCAGCTACGACGGTGGTACTGCCCGTGCAGACATCCTTTGACCTTGATCGCCTGGAATCGGGGGACGTTGTCACCTTGGTACCGAACACCATTGAATCGGGTACGCCGGTCGTTCGTCATGATCCGGTTCAACTGCTGGTCCGCTATGCGGCACGTGACGGATTCCCCGCAGCCCCTGGTGACGCCAGTGTCGAGCATGACACGATCAACGAATGGTTCGCCCTTGCGCACCCCGTACCGGCCGTGCTGCCCGACCCTGTGCTGATCCCGCCACTGCCGGCGACTCCGATCGTCGTGCCGCAGATGGCCTTGATCGGTCGTGGTTGGGCTGGCGACGACCTCAGCATGATCGGTAACAATCCACCGCGGCGCGGCTCCATGCCGCGTCAAGTGTTGCTGGCACCAGCCGGTGGCGGAAACGCCAAAGCTTTCATCGGCAGCAGCGACCCACGCACCGTCGGCACTCAGGATGTCCTCATTGATGACCTGTGTGCAGGTCCATTGCCTGGGTCGGTGGACACCAATGCTCTAGTTGGATCCGAGATCGTGCAGATCAGTGGATCCTACAGTGGTAGCTTGGACGATACGGTCAGTGACCTACCCATCCAGGTGACCGCCAGCGCCAATGTATTCGCCATGGTCGACAATGCGGCGTATGGACTGTGCATGATTGATGGTGAGGCCTTCGCCTACCGTCGCATCGACGACAAGAATGCGCTGCTGATCGCCCGAGGTCAGCTCGGCAGCGAAATGGTCGTCCATCGTCTGGCCCTGGGTCCGGACGCTCTGGTTACCACCGCACCCAACCAACCACCGAATCGTCCTGTGCGTCCGACCCTGCCGGTGGTGCGCCTGCCAATCGGGCCAGTTGGCGAGTTGTGCACGACGCTGACACCTGGTGATCAGGGCAATCCGATCGATGTCGTTGAGATCGCGTTCGGCAGCTATTATCGTGACCCGCCTGCCAGCGGATTCCAGAATGCCTACCAGGGGACCTACGCCGAAACCGGTCGGCAGCACCTGGACGAGGCCCCATTCCTGTTGATCACCGACCCTGGATCGAATGCCGCGATCGAGCCAGAGATCCTGCGTCTGCTGGACCATCCGACCCAGGCCAACCAGCGTACAGCCGCACCATGGCTGCGCGGACTGTATGGAACGACGGCGCAAACCTGGACCCCAGGTTACCCCGATCCATCCAACAATCGTCCGCCGGTCTGGATCAACCAGGACACCTCGCCACATGTAGTCACGCTGAATACCCAGGTTGCGGATGGCGCGCATCTCAATCCGATCGTGATCGGCTGGTGGCCACGCTTCGCTCCAGGGATGATCAGCAATCCAGATGCCCGGGCCTTGCGCTGCCGCTCCTTCGCCTGGGCCGGCTTCCCGCTTCGCCTCAGCGGTGCTCGGTTCGATCCGGCCATCCCGGCCCTGAGCGCATCGGTCGGCGCTGGCGTGGCCGATGTGCACGTTGCCGATTTGGCTGATAATCTGGTCGAAGTCCGTGCCTTGGCTGCTGGCGACGGAGCCGTCGAGTTGTTCGATTGGAACAGCGCCACACCGCAGCGGCAGAGTCTGGGAGCGACGGCGAACGACAAGATCGTGATGCCATTCATCTGGGGCCGTTTCAGCGGACGCGAAGTCGACGGTGCCGAGATGCGCATTCACTGGACGGCGCGTGGTTCCAGTGCGCCGACCGCATTATTGAAGGCGTCGGATCAGCAAGGTCGAGCCCCCCGACTGGGCGCAACAGATGGACAAGCTCAGGCGGTACCGGCGCCGACCGGTTCAGGCGTCCGCCTGCGTTGCGTTGCCCCGACCAGGATTCTGGCGGTCGAGGAAGTGCGCTGATGCGTCGCGCCTTTACCATCATCGAACTGCTGGTTTCAATCGGCATCTTCGCGGTGTCGTCGGCGCTGATGTTCGGCGCACTGTTCGGCGCCACCGAGGTCTTCCGCAGAGGCGAGGCGGCCCGCCAGGCTGGGGACGAGGCAACGGCGGTGATCGCGGCGCTTCAAGAGGATCTGTCGCGGGCGGTGCCCATCCGTCTGCGTGATGGCGAACCGGCCAAGGAATGGGGTCGGGTCATTGCCGAATCCAATCCCGCCGGCAATTGCCGATTCAGCTTTGTGGTCGAGAACCCGGATCGCGCCCAAGTGCGTTGGATCAGTCTGCCAGCGCCCAGCACGAGTCGCGTCCTGGTGGGGATGCGCAAGTGGGTAGTGTGGTATGTCGAATCCGCTGCGACGGCCGGAGCTACCCAGGCGGATGATCTCCTCGTCCGCGAAGAATGGGACATGAGCGAAGATGGGACCGTGGTCGACAAGCTGGGCGTAGCGTTGACAGCGGCCTCGCAGGATCCGCTGCGCATCGACGTCGTTACACGTGGATGCCTGCATTTCGGTGTTTGGCTGGAAATGGCGGAGGCGCACCGCGTCGTCCTGCCGGGTACTTCTGGCCCTGATTTCCGCTGGGAATCAACGAACAGCAACGAAGAGGTGCTGCCCTTCAGGGGTACTGCCTTCGACACCCACAACAAGATCCCGGCCAGTGCCTCGTTTGCTGCATTCTACCCCCAGCCCGACGCCCTGCGCGTCTCCCTCGTCCTCACCGGCGGCGGCCGCTTCGCCACCCGTGGCACGCTGGTGTCAGACATCTCGGCCACAGATACCACCGCCCGGGTCTCGGGCATCAAAGCTCTGTCGACGATCAGCGGCAGCCTGCTGCGCATCGACAACGAGTGGGTGCGCTACGACGATTTCCGCAATGGTCAGGTGATCGTCCGCAGTGATGGGCGCGGGGCGCTGCGCTCGACCGCGACCGGCCACAGCGGTCGACCGACCGTGTTCGCTGGCCAGCCCTTCTCCCTCGTCGTCGCCCTGCCGCGCTGAGTTGCTGCGGTATACGGTCGCTAGGGCCACTCTTGCCCTGGCGGACTCGCTGACAGGCTGCCCCGCCTCATGGACACGCTCATCCAGGCCCTCGACCTGCATCATTTCGTTCCGCACGATCTGCTGATTGTCTGCGTACTGATCATCCTCGAGGGGCTGCTGAGCTGCGATAATGCGGTGGTGCTGGCCCTGCTGGTCAAGGACCTGCCGCCCGAACAGCGCGGCAAGGCGCTGCGCTACGGCATCCTCGGCGCCTATGTTTTCCGCATCGCCGCACTGTTCCTGGCGGTGTGGATCATGACCATCTGGTGGATCAAGGTCGCCGGTGGGTTCTATCTGTGCTGGCTAGCGTTCGACTTCTTCCGCAAACACGGCGCGAAGAAGGACGAGGTCCGCCAGGTGAAGCTGATCTGGGGGCTGGGCGCGTTCTGGAGCACGGTAGTGTGGGTCGAGCTGACCGACATCGTCTTCTCAGTCGATTCAATCGCTGCTGCAGTGGCCCTGTCGAAGCATCTGTGGGTGCTGATCGTCGGTGGTCTGCTCGGCATCTTGGCGATGCGCTTCGCCGCGCAGGGCTTCGTCAAGTTGCTCGAACGCTTCCCGCGTCTGGAGGTTTGCGCCTTCGCCGCGGTCGGCGTGATCGGCCTGAAGCTGCTGTTGGAGTTCCCCATGGACGTGGTCGGTTTGCAGCGCCAGCTGCCGGCCGAGGCGACCTACACCACCGCCGCCGAGTACCGTGCCCAACTCGACAAGCACCTGCCGCCGAGCTTCTCCATCCCGCATATCATGAACGT
>ENA-ORBV01016927-ORBV01016927.1-microbial-mat-metagenome-genome-assembly--contig:-NODE-16927-length-10503-cov-3.552273_pt1 | contig 10503 bp, 10 predicted proteins | sample MGYA00237777_ERZ505514 | MGnify/ENA primary metagenome ERZ505514 (study PRJEB26160, sample SAMN06269048) | microbial mat metagenome | isolation source: Oligotrophic lake microbial mat | place...
GGCAGCGTCAGATGTGTATAAGAGACAGAACAATTGCTACGCCGACTTTTGCGACGAGAAAACGGCCGCTGCGATCTTTGACAAGGCCCGCGCGGGAAAACAAGTTTTGCCTGACGAACAACGCCAATTTGCCACGCACTTGATGGTCTACGTGGGCCACCTCAACGCGGCTAAAAGTTGGACGATGCAGTTGCATCTTGGCGCGTTGCGAAATAACAACTCGCGCATGGTGAGCAAGCTCGGCCGGGACGTCGGGGGTGATTCGATTGGTGATTCACTCCAGGCGAGTACGCTGTCGCGGTTTTTGGATCGGTTGGAGCAAGATGAGGCATTGCCAAAAACTATCCTGTATAACCTGAACCCCGCCGACAATTACGTGTTCGCGGCAATGATCGGTAATTTCCAAGACGGCGAAATCGCCGGAAAAATTCAGATGGGCTCCGGCTGGTGGTTCCTCGATCAATGGGAAGCCATGCAGTGGCAAATGAACGCGCTGTCGAATCAAGGCTTGCTCGCGCGGTTCATCGGTATGCTCACCGATTCGCGGTCGTTCTTGTCGTACCCCAGGCACGAATATTTCCGCCGCTGCTTGTGTGACTTGTTGGGTACCGACGTCGAAAATGGCGCGATTCCCGACGACGACGCGCTCTTGGGACCGATGATTCGCAACATCTGTTTTAATAATGCCAAGGAATATCTTGGCCTAATGGTTTAACTCAACTCTTGAGGAGCATAAATTTCGTGAGTATTCCTCCCATCTTTGAAAAACTGGAAATTGCCGGCGTGCTCGCCGTGTTGGTCGTGGACAATGCGGCAGACGCGGTGCCAATCGCCGAAGCACTCCTGGCGGGAGGCGTGAACGCGATGGAGCTCACCTTGCGGACCGATGCGGCCATCGATTCTCTCAGGGCGATTCGCAAGTCACTCCCCGAAATGTTGGTGGGTATCGGCACGCTGCTCTTCCCGGAACAGGTCCATCAAGTGTTTGCCGAAGGGGCCGCGTTTGGCGTGTCGCCGGGCGTGAATCCGCGCGTAATCGAAGCGGCCGTGAAGGCTGGTTTGCCGTTCGCACCCGGAATCGCCACCCCCTCCGACGTGGAAATGGCCTTGAGCTACGGTTGCCTACGCTTGAAATTCTTTCCCGCGGAGTCGCTGGGGGGCCTCGGCTACTTGCGGGCGATGTCGCCGCCGTACAACCATTTGGGCGTCACATACATTCCGTTGGGGGGAGTGGGTCCGAAGAACTTGGCCGAATACATCGCCGACCCGCTCGTGGCTGCGGTGGGTGGTTCGTGGTTGGCACCTCGCGACAAGATTGCAGCGAAGGATTGGCAAGGGATCGAGCAAAACGCGCGTGAAGCGCGGACGATTATTGAAAACGCCCGTGTCTAATCGCTCATGATTTGAACCACGAAGGCACTAAGGACACCAAGCGAACTCCTTAGTGTTCTTCGTGTCTTTGTGGTTACTCGTCTCCTGGCAGTCTGGCCTCCTTGGGGATGGGTTCAATTTTCACGCCGCGCAGTTGGAACTCGTCGAAATTGCCGTTGTCATCGAACGTGCCGATGCCCACCCTGCCCCAGGTAAAAGTCTTGTCCGTGGCGGTCATGACGGGTGACTGCATATCGTCAAAGAAAACTTCCATCGTGCCGGCTGCGACGTTGCGGCGAACTTTCACGTCATGCCAATCGCGATCCCATGGCGTTCCCGGCGATTTCTTATCGGTAATCATTTTGCGATCGGCGTCATTCACGATAAAAATCTGGCACGAATGGGGATCGGGCTTCGCGCCGAAGTGGACATAATACATGTGCGCCGGGTCTTGATAGCCCCAGAAGAGGCACAAGTCGCGGTGATCCCCCGCATCGTAATTCGTGTTCAGCACCCGCACGGTTAACTCAAAATCACCGACCACCGTGTCTTTCAAAAACGCGATGTTCCATGGGCTCCGATGGGGCGGTTCGTACTTGCTGCCACCGGTGGCACGGAGAACATGATTCGCTTGATCCGTCTCGTCCGCAACAATTTGCCAAGTTGGTTCCGCCCCGGCGGGGTCAGACATCTGCCAAAGTGAAAGATCGCCTTCAAAAGAATCTTCAACAAGCAGTGGCAACTCTTTCGCGGCAGCAAGATCCGACATATTCCCCCAGGCCATACAAATGAATAGAACAAATAACTTGCGCATGGAAGGGTTTCCTGGACGAGATCGAGGTGAAAACGCATTAGAAACTGCTGCACTAAGCGAAACAAGCCTATTTTTGACCGAAAAATCGCAAGGCAACGGCTTTTGTTAACAATCACCGACGCTTGCGGTACAAGAGAAAATCCATCAACGCTTCACGGCTGTAGCGAATATCGTGGCAATCAACAAAATGAAGAGCGATGTTCCCGCGGTACGCATTCGTCAAGCTCATGGGACGCAAATTCATGGCGACGGTGACTACGTGCTTTATTGGATGATCGCCAACCGGCGGACCGGATGGAACTTCAGCCTTCAGCGGGCCGTCGATTGGGCGATTGAACTCAAAAAGCCGCTCGTGGTGCTCGAAGCGTTGCGATGCGGATACAAGTGGGCCAGCGACCGCATTCACCGCTTTGTGATCCACGGCATGGCCGATAATGCCCAGGTCTTCTCGAAGTCGCCTGTCACGTATTATCCTTATCTCGAGCGGCAAGCTGGTGACGGCGACGGATTACTGGCTGCGTTGGCTGCGCGGGCCTGCGTGGTGGTAAGCGACGACTTTCCCTGCTTCTTTTTGCCCCGCATGATCACGGCCGCGGCACGACAGATTCCCGTACGGTTTGAATTGATCGATTCGAACGGACTCTTCCCCATGCGCGCGACCGATCGCATCTTTAGCCGCGCGTTTGATTTTCGACGCTTTCTACAAAAGACACTCACGCCCCATCTCGCGGAACTTCCCGAAGAACATCCGCTAGCTGCCGCCAAGCTGCCACGACTTGGCGAGTTGCCATTAGAGATTACCAATCGTTGGCCAGCCGAGGACGAGCCGCAACTCAAAACGCTCGCCGAAAATCTGTCTAAGTTCGCCATCGACCATAACGTGCGCGGTTCGCTGCTGGACGGCGGCGCGCAAGCCGCGAACAGGCAAATGCAGCTTTTTCTCGACGAACGCTTACGCGATTATGCCGACGCGCGGAATCAACCCCAACAAGAAGTCGCCAGTGGACTGTCACCTTACCTACACTTTGGGCACATCTCCGCGCACGAAGTTTTCACCGCCACGATGGCGCGCGTAAAATGGACACCAGACAAACTCGCTACCAAAGTGACCGGAAGTTCCACGGGCTGGTGGGGCGTGGACCGTGCCGCCGAATCCTTCCTTGACGAGCTGATCACGTGGCGCGAACTGGGCTACAACATGTGTTCGCAGCGTGCCGATTATGCCCGCTATTCTTCGCTCCCCGACTGGGCCCAAGCAACACTCGCCGAACATGCCAACGATCCTCGGCAGCACACTTATACTCTCGAGGAATTCGCTCACAGCCGCACGCATGATCCCCTCTGGAACGCCGCGCAGCGTCAGTTGGTGCGCGAAGGCCGCATGCACAATTACCTGCGGATGTTATGGGGCAAGAAGATTCTGGAATGGTCCCCCTCGCCCCAAGACGCGCTCACCGCGATGATTGAACTCAACAACAAGTACGCCCTCGATGGCCGCAACCCCAACAGCTATTCCGGCATCTTCTGGGTGCTAGGCCGCTACGATCGCCCCTGGGGCCCCGAACGGCCCATCTATGGTAAGATTCGCTACATGACGAGCGAAAACACCGCGCGCAAGGTAAAAGTCAACGAGTACATTGAAAAGTACGGCCCTCACGAGCAGCGTGATCTCTTTTGAATCCTAGGCGATGAGCAATTCACGATGGCCACCATTGTCACGCTGCTCGCTCTCAATCTCGTGCTTGTCGTCGGCGTGTTCCTAGTTCTTTGGCTATTGAGCCTCGCGCTGCGCGACGCCAGTATCGTCGATCCCTGCTGGGGCCTCGGATTTGTACTCGTGGCCTGGTACACATTCCTGACGATCTCCTCGCCCGGCCCACGCAGTGTTCTCATCCTGACACTTGTAACGCTGTGGGGGCTACGGCTCTCAGCTTATCTGCTCTGGCGCAACTGGGGCCACGGAGAAGATCGCCGTTACGGGGCGATGCGCGAGAAACATGGCATGCGATTTTGGATTGTAAGCCTCGGCACGGTCTTTCTGTTGCAAGCCGTATTGCTCTGGTTCATTTCCTGGCCCGTGCAGATCGGCATCTTGTTTGGTCAGCAACTCTGGGCTTTGGACTACGCCGGTGCCCTGCTGTGCGTCGTTGGAATCGCCTTTGAAACAATCGGCGATTGGCAACTCGCTCGCTTTAAGCGCGATCCAGCCAACAAAGGCCGGGTGCTCGACACCGGCTTGTGGCGGTACACGCGGCACCCCAATTACTTTGGCGACTTCTGTGTCTGGTGGGGGCTGTATCTCATTGCGGCTGCTGGCTGGGGTTGGTGGACCATGCTCAGCCCCCTCGTGATGAGCCTATTCCTGATGAAAGTGAGCGGCGTCACCCTGCTGGAGAGCACCATCATGGAGCGCCGCCCCGAGTACCGCGACTACATCGAGCGCACCAACGCTTTTTTCCCAGGACCACCACGCTAATAGTCGTCGGTACAGGCCGATGAGCATATGAGAATCTCCCCCACGGCTTGCGCCGAGGGCTAGCGCGTGTGAGCAAATTCTAATGCGTGTTCGAGCAGATAGTGTGCGACATACCATTCTTCACCACCGCGATAAGCAAACAGTTCCGCGCACGAGAGAAAAAACATCCGCCAGCGCTGCAAGCGCACTTCAGCGGTACGGCGATCCGTGTCGACCGCAAAGAGTGAAAGCAACTCATCGTGCTGAGCGTCCAGCCGCGCGAGCCATGCCTCACAAGTGCGGCTGTAGTGTTGGCCATTCACTGACCACTGGTCGCTTACTGTGAGCTGCTCGCCGTATTCGCGCAGTAAATTCTCCGAGGGCATGATCCCGCCTGTGAAAAAATGGCGCGCCATCCAATCGCCAGGCCCATGATCCTCAAAAGCATAAGGCCGGTCGCGATGGCAAAAAATATGCACGAAGAGCTTACCCTCGGGTTTCAACCAATCCGCGATCCGCTTGAGCAACTCGGCGTGATTGCGGACATGCTCGAACATCTCAACCGACACCACGCGATCGAATCGCCAAGACGTTTCAAAATCGGCCACGTTCCGCGTTAGGACTTGCAGGTTCGTGATGCCGGCTTCCCCACAACGGTCTTCGATGAATTGGCGCTGAGTCGCGGAATTGGAGAGTGCCACAATACGCGAGCAAGGATAGTTCTCCGCCAGCCAGAGCGAAAGTGATCCCCAACCACAGCCGAGATCAAGAATTTCCATGCCATCGGCGATTTCTGCCCGCTCACATGTGAGTGCGAGCATCGCCTCCTCAGCCGCGTCAAGGCTTTGACAACCTGTCGGCCACAAGCCTGAACTGTATTTCAAGCGTTTCCCCAAGACCCGTCGGAAAAATTCGGCGGGGACTTCATAGTGTTGGGCGTTCGCCTGGGCGGCAGCCTTTAAGAAGGGCGACTCACGCATTTCCCTCGCAAACTCTGCCGTTTCGGTAGCGGAAGTTTGGCCGGTCTGTTCCAGGCGACTGCGGAGGAGGTGGCGAATTCCCACGCGGATCGCAAAGTCAGGAAACCAACCTTTTTCGGCCAGTTCGATGAACAAGTTTTGATCCATCAATTGTTACCGCCCAGGTTTAACGAACACCATTTGCTTAAGCCCAATCAATTGCTCGCGAAACGCGGCCTCACAATAGCAGAAATAGTAGTGCCAAGTGCGCAAAAGTCGTTCGGTCATGCCGAGTTCGCGGATCACATCAAGATTCGCATGAAAATTCTCTCGCCAAATCTCCAGCGTGCGCGCGTAATCCTGGCCGAAGTCGTCGAGGGTCGTGAGTTGTAATGATGTTCGCTCCGTCGCGGCAACCAAGGCCCCCACCGAGGGCAGGCAACCGCCAGGGAATACATAGCGTTGGATAAAATCGACCGAACGACGATACCGTTCGTAACGCTGCTCAGGCATGGTAATCGCTTGTAATGCCAAACTACCGCCGGGGCGCAACAATTCATCGCACTTGCCAAAAAACGTGCCGAGAAATTCGTGGCCCACGGCTTCAATCATCTCGATTGAAACGATTTTGTCGAACGATCCTTGTAATTGGCGATAGTCGGTCCGCAAGAGTTCAACTCGCTTTTCCAAACCCGCCGCGGCAATCTGCTGTTTCGCGTAGTCGTGTTGAGCTTTGGAAATCGTGGTCGTTGTCACTCGGCAGCCGTACTCGTGGGCCGCGTAACAGGCGAACCCTCCCCAGCCCGTGCCAATTTCGAGCAAGTGATCGTGCGGTTTCAGGTCCAGCAGTTGGCACAGCCGTTCGTATTTGGCGAGCGAAGCCTCGGCGAGTGTCGTTTCCGGCTGCTCAAAAAGTCCTGACGAGTACGTCATGGTCGGATCAAGAAACGTGGCGAAAAATTCATTGCTCAAATCATAATGGGCGGCGATGTTACGCTGGCTGCCCACGAGTGTGTTCCGAGTGAGCCAATGTCCGACGCGCAGCAGAGGTTTCACTAACCGCGAGACTCCGCGCTCCATCTCGGACAGTGCGGCGGCATTCCGCGCCATGAGCCGCATCACCGCGATCAGATCATCACTTTCCCAATAGCCGCGAATGTAGGCCTCGGCCGCGCCCATGCTCCCACCCAACGCAGCATGTCGATAGAATCGAGGATCGCGGACTTCGATACGCGCGGCGGTTTCATCATCGTGCAAAGTGCCGTATGAAAACTGTCGCTCCGCGTCGGCGAGTAGTAGCTGGCCTTTGGTCACGTTCTGCAATCGCGCGACAAGCGCGGCGCGGCACAAACGCTCGAAGCGCGTCGGAGCTTCGCGCGAAGTCGGCTGTGACATACCACAAGGCTTCAACTTGTAGGCGTGCCGTGCGACGCGGCTTGTTTTTTCGGATGGGTATAAAACGGACATTTCTTCCACCATAAACGTAGTGCTTGCCAATAAATGGCTGAGACGACTCGGGCTGTCATCCAGGGGTAACGGTAAAGTGACCAAGCCAATTCCACGTCGGAAATGGGTCGGCGCTCGAGATTTAAGTTGGCTGTAAAAAAACTTTCGCCCGCTTGAGCGGTGGTGATTTGGACCCCGATCTGCTCGCCTGGCTGCGAACACCTCCAACCATAGTCCAGATCCATTCCCATGAACGGCGAGACGTGAAACTCCTTCGGATGATCCCAGTGCAAAGGCTCCGGTCCCGCTGGCGACGAGACGGAGAGCACGTACCGATGGGTTTCCAACCACGGTGTGTTCGATACCTCGGCGACAATTGCTTCAAGCAGTTCGCCGTCAGGAGCAAAACAGTAATACAGATTCAGCGGACTAAAATAGTAGCCCCAAGTGCATAGCAGCGTCAGCAGCCGAATTGGCCCCGAAAGTCGCTCTCTGGTTTGGCTTTGCACTAGAGTGCGAATCTCAGCGTCGAGGGACTCACCCGCGCCGAGCAGGTGATCTTCTTCCCGAAAACAGAGCGGCCGCCAATGGTAGCCCAGCAGTTTCCGCTCGCGCAGCAGTTGCGGCACTTCCGCGAGGTCCAGATAAGCCATCGTCACCGGGTAGCGGAACGAATGACTTATCGGACGGGTGCGGGAGTGGGTGACGCTGCCATGATACAAGGCGCTGTGCATTCTTCGAGTCCCAGGCCAAACTTCTCGGCGACAGCCAGTGCGCTGACCACGCCATCCTCATGAAATCCATGCCCCCAATAGGCTCCACAAAAATAGGTGCGCCGGGGCCCGTTGATTTCAGGCCACCACCACTGGGCCGCGACCGCTTCACGAGAAAACACCGGATGATGATAGGTGAACTGACGCAAAACGCAATCAGCCTTGATTGGCTTGGGCGGGTTCAAGGTCACCAGCAATCGCCTTGGCGAGTTCAAGCATTGCAAGCGAGTGAGATCGTAAGTGACGCAAACCTGGGAAGCTTTGCCGGCTGAAATGCGATAGTTCCAACTCGCCCAAGCGGCTTGCCGCGCCGGCAGCCAGCTTTCGTCCGTGTGCAAAACCGCTTCGTTGGCTTGATAGGTGAACGCTCCCAAAAGTGATCGCTCCAAGCCATCGGCATCCGCGAGCAATCCGAGTGTCGTGTCGGCATGGGTGGCCATCACCACGGCATCAAACTCTTGAGGCTGCTCATCGAAGAATTCGAGTTCGACATGTTCTTCGTGACGAGTGACCCTCTGCACGGGCTGGTTGAGCCGAGCGCGACGGCCAAGATCAGCGAGCAAAGCATCAACATAACGCCGCGAACCTCCAGGAATCGTGAGCCACTGCGGCCGGTCACGCAGTTGCAAAAGCCCGTGGTTCCGCATAAATTCCAGCAAGAACCGCGCGGGGAAGTCGAGCACATCGGCCGTCGGGCACGACCAAATCGCGGCGGACATAGGGAGCAAATAGTGGTCGCGCAAGGCGTCGCCAAATTGGCCGCGCTCCAAAAATTCACCCAGCGTCTGTCGATTGTCGTCGTCAGCCAGATACTCCAGCGACCGGCGATTGAAACGCACAACATCGGCCAGCATCCGGTAAAAGCTTGGCCGCCAAAGATTGGCACGCTGAGCGAACAAACCCGTGAACGAACTCCCCTGATACTCGAAGCCGGTTTGCTCGCACGAGACGCTGAAACTCATGTCGCTCGGTTGCGGGACAATGCCAAGCAGTTTCAAAAGCCGAGATAATTGAGGATAAGTCGGTTCGTTGAATACCATGAAGCCAGTATCGACGGCAAAATGCTGACCAGCGATCGACACGTCGACCGTGTGGGCATGGCCTCCCGCATAGTCCGCCGCCTCGAAGAGCTGCACATCGTAGCGTGTGGCAAGCAGACGGGCAGCCACAAGGCCGCTCACTCCACTGCCAACAACAGCGATTTTCATGGGAGGTTTCCTAACCATTAAGTGAACTACCAAGAATGGCCTGCGTTTGTCACAGACGGTTGGATACGCGGCTTGGAGAACATTTGTTGCAGCACCTTGGTGCGAAACGCAAAGATTTTTTCAAGATCGCGTTTCACAAACAGCGTGTGCATCAGCTTACCGCCCAAAAATGAGTAATTCACTTCATCACGACAAATTGTCCCTGCGTCATCCTCCTCAAAAGAATGCAAGTGATGCCAATGCTGATAAGGCCCGCGAACTTGCTCGTCGGCAAACCGAAACGGTGGTTCCCAACAGCTAATCCGCGACTGCCAACGCAGTGGAATGCCATGCACCCGCAGTTTATAGTCGATCAGAGTCTCCTCGCCCATCAGGATAGGGGTCGGCGTGAGCACTGAAAATTTCAGCCAAGGAGGCGTCAGTCGCTCGAGTTGCGTTGCATCAGAGAAAAAATCAAACACTTCTCGGCGAGAAGCTGGCAAATGAACTACACAAGTCAGTCGATATCCAGCGGCAGTTGACGAAAATTCCAGGGACATGGGCGGACGATCAAGGTCTTTACGAGCCGCTGGCGGTAGCCATTGGCGAGTTAGTTTGGGCAGGCCATGCCCCACGGCAGTGGCTCGGTCGGCGAACCGCAAGCCGCGTCGTCGATTAACCAAGGCCCGCACGTTCATAGGAGTCCAACTTCTCGACCGAAAGGACTTATGTTCCCAGGAAAAAACGCCTCTCACCTCATTTTTCTTCGTAATCGGCCCCTTGGAGGATGCAAACTTGGGAGCCAAATCTCTTGCGGCAAGACCTGAGTTTGTTATCCTGGGCAATTCACCAGCTTATCACGAGGTAGCCATGCACTTTTCAGCAATCGCTTGTTTCTTAACTTGTCTCTTCGCGGTTACCGCCGCTCTCTGCTCCGCTGTCGAGGAGTGGACACCCCTTTTCAACGGTAAAGACCTGACGGGCTGGAAAAACCCTTACGAGTGGGGACAAGCCGAGGTGGTCGAGGACGAAGTCCATCTCACCGGCAATCAAAAATTCTTTTTTGTCACCGACAAAGAGTACGGCGACTTTGTCCTCGAAGGCGAAGTCAAACTCCCCCCCGGTCCAGCCAATTCAGGGTTCATGTTCCGCTGCCACGCCGAGCCGAACAAGGTCTACGGCTATCAAGCAGAAGTTGATGGTTCGGACCGTCGCTGGTCAGGCGGCCTCTACGACGAAGGCCGCCGCATGTGGTTCGCCAGTCGGACGGATTCGGCGGCTGCGTACATCAAGGCAAACGTTCCATGATCGTTGCCGGGCGGAAACTCGTTCACCAGCCACGGCTCCTCGCTCTCCAGCGGACCCGGCCCGGGGCTCACCCCCAGCGCCAGTCCTTCGGCATCCACATAGTCCGGTAAGGCTTGGAAGGCGCGGAGTGCCGCGTCGCGATATCGTTCGCCCTCGAGCGTCCCTTCTCGCCAGGCGCGGGCCAGTGCCG
>ENA-ORBV01016928-ORBV01016928.1-microbial-mat-metagenome-genome-assembly--contig:-NODE-16928-length-10502-cov-6.051894_pt1 | contig 10502 bp, 8 predicted proteins | sample MGYA00237777_ERZ505514 | MGnify/ENA primary metagenome ERZ505514 (study PRJEB26160, sample SAMN06269048) | microbial mat metagenome | isolation source: Oligotrophic lake microbial mat | place...
CATCAGTTCTTGGTCTAGAACTCGGGACACGACCTCCATTCGTGGTTTGAATCACGGATGAAATCGTACCATTGTCAGTCCGCAGCCATGGTGTGACCACCAAAAAAATCAATTGTGTCTTGTGATGACCATGCTTTTGCGAAGGATGTGAAGCAGCCACAAAAACAGTCTGGAACCATGTTTTGTTTTCCTCGTGTCTCTCACACCTTTGTCTGACGAGCAAGTTTTTCTTGAATTGTGTCAATTTGCTGAATGTGTCTGCAAAGTTATGATGAAAGGTCTTATCTGAATCTAGGAGGTAGGGTGGGCATCTGCTACCTTTTTTTGAGTGATTGTGTAGCCATTCTGATTCAAAAAGTGGAGCCCACGTTATTCTTCCTCTGCTGCTTCCTTCCTGCTTTACAAGAGAGTGCACGGGCCTCTGCCATCAGGACATTGGTGGAGTGGAGATGGAGCTGCCAACCACTACTTGAGCCCAATGGGACGGCAAACAAGTAGCAATGCATGTTCAATCTGTTTGGTAATGATTGTGTACACCACCACCACAGCAAAGCTTTGCTCCAACGTTCTACAATACTACTAGTTAAGTAGAGGCAAGCATCCTCGCCATGTTCTTCCTGCTTCCGTGTAGAGCGTGAAGCTGGCCCCTCTTTTGATCCCACTGCTGCTGGCTGAAGCTGCTGGATGCCAGAGACGATTCACTTGAGATCAAACAAGCAAGGAATGAGTGGCGCTTGCTGCAACAGATCCATGGCGACCACCCACCCATCATTGGATTATGAGACTTTAGATGATTTGTGCAGCTGCCGTATGAGCAGATTCTACCGGTGCAGTTGAGTAGTACGAAAAGACAGTAGAAGTATCTCAGCCTTAGTGCTTGTGCGAATCAATAGTATATCTAAAATAATAGTATATAAGATGCAGGTAGTTATTTCATTATTGATTGATTAACGACTATGCTGCTTTGGATATTGTGGATAGGTCACTGAAAGAACGACGAGGAGCCCTGGGAATACAATCCGCACTGTTGACTCGTTTGATGGCCACTTCTGGTTCTTCTTGTGGTGCTTCACTTTCTTCTTCGGGTGCTTCACTTTCTTCTTCGGGTGCTTCACTTTCTTCTTCGGGTTGTTCCATCCAACTTTCATGGCAGCTACTGGCAAGTGTGGCAAAGGACTTAACCGAATCATCATTACTTTCTCTTCGTCCTGGCTTGCGAGGAGGACCATGCAACGAGTTACCAACCGATCTCATGGTTGCTTGTAGCGAGGCAGCAATCAAGGACGTTGTCGTGGAACTGGATATACTGGCACTATCTCTGCGACCGGGCTTTCGAGGTGGAAACAAGGATGAAGAAATGGCCAGAATTTTACTTTCTCTTCGGCCTGGTTTTCTGGGAGGATGGAGAGAGTTGTCCAGTTTGGACGGTGAAGATGGCGACGAAGTATCACTATTGCGAGGTTGAAACATTTGTGGCAACGATAGAATGGTGGACATTCTTTGAAACTTTGGAGACCGCTTGTTGGAGTGCTTATCATCAATGTTGTCGTCGTCGTCAAAGGAACACAAGGTGGATCTGGACATGAGCAGCTCCGAGTCAATGGTCAAGTCAGAGACACCGAATTCATCGACGGTCGGCATGAGAGATGAATTGTTTTTCTTTGTTCCAAAGTAGGGTTGTGGTAGTTGCTCCCTATCGTCTTCACCTGTTCCCGCCATGAGATCCCCCACCGTTAGACTCTTCAAGAGAGGACTAGGAGTTCGTCGCCGACGGATGTAAACGTCCACTCCAAATTCTTCCGATGTGCTCGCCGTTGACTCGGATGAAGAGGGAACTCCCATGACAACAGCTTGATCACTGGTCGCATAGTGAAGCTCGGGTTCGGAGAGATTTGACATGGTCATTATTATTTTTGATATAATGAATTGATGGTAAGAGTATTGTGTCTTCCTTCTTTAATTTGAATGACTTGGAGTATGTCTTTGAATCCGAGAACAGCAAACTTGTGCAGAAGAGATGTCGGTAGCGATGAGGTATGTCTGTTTTGGGAGCAAACAAAGTTCGCCCCTGATAAAGTAGAGTACTGGTACTGGCAGTAGCTATTGGATGGGAGAGGTGATGTTTGTTGTGAACTATTGTGCTGCGGGAACGTGAACTAGTAAAAAACGGTACTCCACAAAATTGCCATTACTGGCTACTGTAGCTGGTCGATAAGTTACAGTAGTGGCCGGGGATTGCAGGAAGCAGCTACTGAACGGTGGCCACTATCGGTACTACTGTACGTAGCAGCAACTGCCGAGCCAGCTTCCACAAGCTGTAATAATACTGTAGCTACTCCAGTATCTACTAGTAGTCTACTACTAGCTAGTATGCTAGAACATACTGTGCGATATTTATTTCTGCTGGTTACGTTTCGATAAATGGTTAATGTACTCTAATTCTACGTGGACACTACGACTCTTCGAGCCGTTAGATAACGTGGCGTGTAAGTGGGAAACTGAAGTCTATGATTGTGATCTTCGTCGCCGCTATTAACGCACTGGGATCGAACGCCTCCGGCTTCTGATTACCTCCACTCTCATTACTACTGTAGAGTACTCCACGTACTGGCTGGTACTTTTATCGAATTTCCCGGATCGGAACGGGAAACGCGATCGAGTCTAACATGTACTTCTAGCTAGCCAGTAGCTACTCGTAGCTAGTAATTGATTTATTGATTGATAAATATCATACCCGGTGGTTACGCTTAGTCTTACTTTTGGGGGGAGCGGAGCCTAGTCTTAAGTCTAGTTAGTGTCACATAGGGCATGAGAGGAATAATATTCTGGGCACTTGTTCTCTTGGTGGTTGGAAGTTACTGAACAGTACCACTTCGTTCTCCACACTTCCTTATTTAACGAGGCACGTTAATTCGCTAGGCTATATTCGATATCCCAGTGACAACATGGTAGTCAACCTACGCGCTGAGGTGAATAAAGTTGTTCATTCGATTCATCGCGGTTTAAATACTCGGCGAAGCTACACCAGCATGTCGCCGTCTTCAATGGTCGTGGTCTATTTACAGCTACCACGTGGGGAGCCAAGGTCGTCAGCCGTCCCTACTGTAGTACTGTAGCAGAGAAAGCCAGTTGCGAGAAATATGGTACTCCAGAACGTCGTAAAAGAGAAGACATTGTAGGTTCTTTTGTACTCTTGCCAGTACATAGTAGAGCCACCATACGTAGCTTGGACAATTTTGTTAGGACTTCGCAATTAATGTTCGATGGTCAGGGAATCAATCTTGAGCGGATTTGACTTTCGATTACACAAGATGGTTGCACGGATTTGAATTTCGATTACACAAGCATGGTTGCACGGATTTCGATGACACAAGAACGGTTGCACGACAGGCCTCATCATCACCAAGGCGGCAACCTACCACTGTATTTGCAGTCTATGTGACTGTCAAGGGGACCCATGACTCCATGAGGCCCGTCCCAAAACGTTCACACTACGTACTGAAAACAGGACTGGCTAACCCCCAGACTTCCAACGGAGGGACAAAAATCCGGTGGGGTTTGCTGGAGTGTGTGTGCCCTGTCTCCAGCATCAGCAGATGACAAAAAGGAATTGCACAATGGAACAAAAATGAATAATCTTGTCAACACACCCTTGAAACATTTTGATGGACACAGACATGCCATGCATCCAACAACATCACCGCAATTCATGCTTTGACAATGATGGATTTGTGATGTTCAGACTCGTGTTTTTGAAGAAATGAAGTTTAACATGTTGTCTGTTTTGTTTTGACTCTTCTGCATTTTGCTGTTCTTTTGCAATTGTTCAGTTTGCAAACAATCTAGTGATCTTTTGATAAAATTGTCATAGTCAAAACTGTCTTCTGGGAGGATGGCATGGACAACATCTCCTAAACTGCCCATGGCTCCAATAGCTGCTGCAATGCTGATGATGCTTTGTCAACTGCCTGCTGGGGTGGGGATGGCTGCAGTCGAGCAAATAGGCGTCTAGAGTGACGTCATTCGCTTTAGAATCTTTCATTTTTCTTCCTTCGAGCTATTTGCACATCTTGGCCAACATGTGCGAGCTTTCCATGTAAAACAGATTCGCTTGACACCCGTTCGTTTACCATGATCCTGTCAACAGCAGTCTCAGTCTTTTCTCAGCAGCCATCGCCCCGCTGGCAAGCAACAAGCTAGCGCTAGATAACAGAGGAGGTACCATTGAAGAAAGATTTAAGTTTCTCAACTCGGCACACCCAAGAACTAGATCGCGCTTTTACGGGAAGGTAAAACCACATGTTCACTATCGTTGGCGCTGTTGCTTTCTAACCTTGTGATGAAGTGACACTAATATAACGTCTCTTCTACCTTACAGCCATCGTCAATTTTCTAGAAGAAGATAATACAGCCCAATCATGACGGAAGCTTCTGCAACAGTGGCATCAGCATTGCCAAAATGGCTCGACATCCTTGGAAAAGCAGCACCAATCACTTCCATTGCGCTCTACATGGCTGTAAGCTCTCTCATGTTTCATCTTGTCGCTCCACCTTTGCTTTTACCCTGCGCAGCATTTCTTAATTTCTGTTTCATTTCTGCAGCCCATTCCCACCATTCTCAATTTTTCGAAGCGGAAACAAGTAGGAGACCTACCACTCTTGCCATACACATCGATGCTCTCAAACTCGTTTATATGGGTCGTGTACGGTAAGAATGGATCGAACTGTACTACTAGTGCTATTTTTCTGTTTGTATGAATCATCCATGACGACTTTTTTCTTCTCACGCAAATGAATGTTTGAAAGGCCTCTTAAACTCCCGGCCGAATCTTTGGATGTCACAAGGCGTCGGTTTTGTCCTCAATGCATTCTACTTTCTTTCTTTTGCGAGATTTGCTCCACCTGGCGCCATGTCTCTACCGGGAACATTGGACCAACACGTGCAAGGTATCGTGGTTCTCGTGGCAACCATACTTTGGTTTGCCAAATCCAAAAAGTCTGAACCCATAGGGCAGGTTGGTTTCGTCGTCAATCTGGCCATGTACGCAAGTCCACTGGCAGCCATGAAGACCGTCATGCAAACCAAGTCATCTGCCTCGATACCATTACCTTTAACGTTGGCATCACTACTCAGCTGTATTTCCTGGGTGATTACTGGATACTTTCATATGAAAGATCCTTACATATATGTTTCGCCATTCTTGGGGATACTCTTCTGTCTTATGCAGCTATCTTTGAAAATGGTATACGGAGAAAGCAAGACAAGCGCTGCACTGTCGCAGTCGATTTGAAGTCTCTGGAGGTTGCCCTAAATTAGGTACTGGATTGATTGTGATGAAGGAAGGTTCTCACACATATACCGAGAGACAACAATCATTGTTGATTTGCCTCCGCTACGACATGGCTGGCTTATTAACGGCGACGACATGCATAATCAAATTCATCGAGCCTTTAAATACTGAAAAGGAAGGCATCATGATGACATCGCGTTGGCCTTGCTGGAAGGGAATGGCCCACAGAGGCAACCTCTCGAGATGAAAAGTGGCAATCTACAATTGTCAAATGCCAAGCTGGGACTTCTTTGTCTTGTGACATCCTTCATACAATATATATTCAAGCACTTACTGTAAGCAGCGCGTGGGCGACAACTATCAAATACACACAATAAATCCATGCGGCTCGACGCTCCAAGCGATTGTAGCGCCGCATTGAGTGTTGTCCAGTTTTCCTTATGGTTTGTCAATTCTAAAGTACTTATTTGTGGCTCCTATTGATCGTTAATTTATTCAGATATCGCTAATCCGTAATTTTTACTGTAGTGCTAACGCCTCAATGTCCAAGCAAGGCTCGCTTCGTTGCTAGCTCTTGGGGATCCATTCAAAACTTTCACGAAATCTCGCATGCTTCTTCTCTTTGCTTTGCTTTGCTTCGCTTTGCCTTGCCCTGCCAATCAGGGCGCCACAGTTGCTGTACCATTGAGGGCTGACATGGCGTGCAGAAGGCCTTCAATTCCGATGTCATCTTCCTCGTCCTCTACTTCCGAAGCTTCGATTCGATCTGCCAAGTTGGCCGTCATGCTATCTTTAGTACGATCCGTCATCATAAGGCCAGGAATGTCCTCTGGACGACCAATCCAGCAAGAAACGTGCCAATCTCCAGATCCAAGAGCCCCTAATAGGACTCGTCGGTCAGGGGTACTTGGAAGAGCCGTGATGCGAAGATCGTGCCGGAAATCAAAACGAACGGGCCGTTTACTGACTTGGAACTGATCCATTCCAGCATGCGCAATGCAGATCTCGTTGTCCCCAGAAATTCCGCTGGTCGAGAGGTAGAGTTGAAAATCGCCCGTATCCTCCTTTTTGGTGGTCATCAGGTAGCATCCTGGATTGTTTTTGTCATAGTCACAGGGAGTGGGATCATCGACATAGCCATTGTAACGGACCACGCGACAACGTCCCGCCAACGTCGCAGTGGCAATGTACAGGACCGCCCCTTCGGGGACACGAAGGCGTTTGTACTGGTTGGATGAGACAATCAGGGCGTGAAATTTGGCATTGCTGGGCCGTGGCTTGACAGCTTCCACCAAAGACGTTTTCAGATTGCGCAGAGCCACTTGGCAAGCCTCGGCAAGGTCGCCGTAGACGTAGAACTCTGCCTCAGCAGCTAGATCGACCAGTGTTGTGGGTGTGATCCGGGTCTTAGCGCGAAGACTACCAGATCGCATAAAGAATAAAATGTCGTCAAAGAGAAGGCCGTCGCGATCAATAAAAATGGTGTGCGCTCCTTCGGCCAGAGTTTCACCGGTGGTGAATCGACCATGAAAATATCCAGACCCACTCAGGATTAGCGTAGACTTACTGGTCGTGAAGGCCCTTCCCCCAATGTTCAGCGTAATTTGGTCGCTTGGCATTGATGACGTTGTCATGGTTGCTTCGGTTCAGTCGCACTTATGGTTGTTGTGGGTGGCTCTGCCCTTGCTGCTGCAATCAATTAGTCCTTACCGTGCCTTGTGGTCGGTCCGACCTCTACAATGGAAAGATTGAGTCAATTACTTTGGAAAGCAAGCCCAAGGTCAACGGGTTGCCCTTTTACTTACACAATAATGAATTGAATGAATGAATTTAATTACTTGGAAGAGAAATAAAGACGGTTTGCTTTCCGTGATCGAATCGAATGAATCAATCGAATCGTGGTACATTTCGGCTGTCCATCTTTTCACCTGGGAAGAGGGAAGAAATGCAAGTAAAAGGCGGGGGTTTGGACAGTGGCTAGTCAGTTTCTACGACGTACGCTTCAAACTAAGTAGACACATCCACTACTCCCAGAATAATAGCCAACCATTCAACCGTGATCTTGGAGAGTTTTACGTGCACTAAGGGCCTGGCTAATGAAGGATGAACGCGACGTAGTTTGAATGGGTGAACTCTCTTTGTGTAGCTAGTAGCTAAATGCATGGGTGGTAGCCTGATCGCAGTCTCTGGATGACGCGATGAGTCTTCTCTGGATATCAGACTTTTGTCGTCTCTGCTTGTGCTTGTATCGTTGATTGCTTCATCCGGACCCTTGGAGCCTAGCTAGTTCGGTGGCGTTGTATGATATCCTCATTCGCGCTTGTGGGTTGGTTGTCATCAGATCATTCTGGGAGTATGATTCCAGCAAGTAAAGCTGGTATTGTGATGGAGAAGCGGTACTACAAATTAGAGACATTTTTCGAAAGAGACATGACCGTCGTCGCACAATTTCCAAAGAGTAATTTTTATAGTCGTTATTATAACAATCTTCCAAATATATTTTGTCTCCGCTCCCTTCATCCCGCTTGACCCGAGGCGTGGCACAGGCATCGCTCTCTCCATCCCACTGGACCGAGATGCGACACAAACATGTGTGTTGTTCTATCGCTGAGCGAAAATGGCCAGTGCGGTGTCGAAACGATCGGAACGTCCCGCCGTCTACATTTTATCAAAAATAAGGAGAAGCGAAGTTTCCTGCTTGTGTTCCGTCGTGGCACCGCTGCCATCTCCGTAATTGTTGACACCAGTCACGGTCGTAGTCGGTAGACTGGCTTGCACGTCCCAGCGGTAGCCGACGGCCTTGACGTTGAGCGCTTTGATCGCTTCTTCCACCGCAGTTTTTCCAATGCGACGACGCGCTGGGATTTCGGACGGCCCAAAAATGCGGTCCTTTCCCACCATTTTCTGCATGTGGGCCCGGTTGATCGCGTTGATCGACGAAGTATACTCCTGCGGAGTCATCTTTCCACGGAGGATGGACGCATCGAATGGTGCTTTGGGATTGAAAAGCCAACCGGTGCCTTTGAGTTCCATTACGTCTTTTCCGTACGAACTCGTCTGCAAACGAGGCAGCATGCCCGCTAGTTGCGCAACTTCCCCCTCTAGTTCCGCCATCGTGTACTGTCCTCCAATCAATGACAAACAAGCTCCCATGGTTGATCTTCTTCTTTCTCCTCTTCTTCTTGACGGTTGCTGTGTTTGACGAAGTGATTTTGTGTGATCCGATCACATTGATTCATTCGTCGTCGTAGAAGGCGACGCTAATCAGTACAAAGTACAGAAAAATCGATAGCACTCTCCCCTTAATCGTGAAAGGGGATTTGAAGATGTTTCCTATGGATATCATTCGGGGGCAAGCGATAAATTCGAACCCAAAAAGGGGCGGAAGGTGAAGTTTGCAGAGTGAATCAATCAATGACAATAGAGTCGAATTAATCAATCGAATCGTGGTAAACTTCGTTGAGTCACGAACAAGTGGATTCGACAACCAATTACAAAACTACGAATACCTACTCATACAGTACTACGACTAGCTAGCTGCGTCCCGGGATGCCTGCTACTAAGCGAATCAGCAGGGTCTGGCCCCGGCCATGGCCAGGAAAGAAAAAGGCTAGGAAAGCTAGACAATAAAGTTTGCTGGCATTGGTTCACTTGGAAAGAAAACTACAATAGTCACATGCCGAACAGGATTTTTCTCTTCTCGTGGCAGCGCTCATGCTACCGCACGGTCGCCAATCCATGGCACCCTTTGGGGCAAACAGAAATACAATTATGGCACGATACTGGTTTCTATAATGTGTACATTTTCTTGTGTCTCTATTCTATTCCGCTCTGTTCTATTTTTGCTTGCTTGATTGTCGTTCATTTTTTCATGTCTTGTTGCTCTTGCCCTTTTCAAACCTCTTGACGAGCAAGGCTCGCAATAATGGCGGGCGCAATAGTCTCAAATAAATGGCCAACGTGGCGGAGAAACCTGCTGCGACTGTAAAATCTAGTTTGCCCTTGGCTACCTTGTTTAAAATCTCTATTGCCACCTCATCGGGGCAAGCTCCTGTCGCCGTGGTATTGTCAACTTGGCCGTACATCATTCCATTTCCCCTTATCGCCGACTGACTCAAATTGGTATTCATGTATCCAGGAGACACCGTGTGAACTGTGACACCGCTAGAGGCCAATTCCCCCCTCACGGATTCGCAATAGCCTTGAATGGCAAATTTCGAAGCGACATTGCTGGTCCGCTGTGGAACACCCACGAGTCCTTGGATCCCACTGATCCAAAGAATCATTCCATTCTTCTTCTGCTTGTTGTTTTTGCTATTGTTGTTGTCGTTGTTATCATGTGCCATGATCATGCTTGGGACCAATGCCTTGGCCAAGGCCACTCCCGCCCAAAAATTAATTTGCAGGACTTGTCTATCAACTTCGAGGCAAGTATCCACAAAATTGTCCCGACTGGAAACACCAGCACTATGAATGAGAACATGTACCGTTTCTCGCAGGACATTGTCCGCCTGACGTTGGACCTCCTCGGGATTGGCCAAATCCGCTGCAATGGTTTTCACAATGGCTGCTTCTGCTGCTTCTACTGCTGCTGTGGCTTGACGACATTCTTTTGCTACCCGTTCCAATCTTGCCTCGTTTCGCCCCGTCAAGATCAATTGGCAAGGGCCACAATGACGTGCATGGCAAGTGATCGACCCAAACCACTCGAGGCACCCGTGATGAGAATCGTCTTGTCGCGAAAGCATGCTTTGGTGGTATCGGATATTCTTCTTTTCGTTGTTGTTGTTGTCGTTGGTGCTGGTGCATCTATGGCCATATCCAGAGGCAATTCGGATCGACGCCATTTTTGTAAGAATGGTTTTGACTTGCAACGATGATGTTCTTGTCGTGCCGTTCTTCTTGGCTGTAAGCATAATAACGCGTGTGTGGCTGTGGACGCCGTACTCCACGCCAGCAGACAACAATAAATCCAAACGACCTCCACAACGATCATCCTGTTAGCCGATACAATCCTACAGTAGCCGAAAGCACCAATGAAGAACAATCATGAAATGCATCTGACGTTCATCGCCTGGTGTGATGGCTGTCCGTCATAACTATAGTAGCTAGCTAGCTATAGCTACTGGAGTAGTACACTAGAAGGAAATTTGCTCATACTGAACTCCTAAACCCGAATACGATAGGAGTCACGGATGACTAGCATTCCCC
>ENA-ORBV01016929-ORBV01016929.1-microbial-mat-metagenome-genome-assembly--contig:-NODE-16929-length-10502-cov-4.686906_pt1 | contig 10502 bp, 6 predicted proteins | sample MGYA00237777_ERZ505514 | MGnify/ENA primary metagenome ERZ505514 (study PRJEB26160, sample SAMN06269048) | microbial mat metagenome | isolation source: Oligotrophic lake microbial mat | place...
CGTTTGTTCTTCGTTTGTTCTTCGTTTGTTCTTCGTTTGTTCTTCGTTTGTTCTTCGTTTGTTCTTCGTTTGTTCTTTCTGTGCTGAAGGACGGCGGAACGGATCGCGAGGCATTGCAACGCCGGCTTGCGTCGAACGACGCGCGCGACTGCCACGAGACTGCGGCGAGACGACACCAGTTGGAGGCAAGCACGAGTTCGAGACTCGACCACGATGCCAGCCGCCACGAGCCGTTCATTGAACGAGAGCCTGCCAGCCACCTCGGGCGTGCACATGCCCGACGACGCCCTGAACTGATCAGTAGAGGTGCATCGGCGATGAGCGTTTGAAGGGCGCGTAGCGTGGCGAGGGTGGCGGCGACGTTTCGTCCCGGAACCTGTCCCGGCCGAAGGAGCATGGTGTCGTTCGAGCCTGGGGTCGGGTTCCGTGACTCGATTTGTCAGACGCCCGCCCGCCCATCGATTCGGACCCCATGGTAGGGCAACGTCGGCACGATGCATAGCGGATGAGCTCGGCATTGCGCGCTGCGTCCCGTTCGCGTGATGGCTCAAGTAAAGGTCTCCGCCGCCGATACACGCACAGGAAGATTGACGCAACAACAATGATCCCTGCCGTACGCCATGGGCAGGTTCCGTGTGAAACACCGTGCATAACATCCGCAGCGCCGTTCGCCACGCACCTCATGCCGTCACCGTAGCCGCGTTGCCGCCGCGTCGCCGTCGTGCGCCGACGGTGGGCGTGAGTACGCGTCCATGACGACAGATGTGCGCCCTGACTCAGGCGAGGAGGGTACGGCGTCGTCCGCCGTCAAGGAACTGGCTGCCCTCCGCGCCGCGCTCGACGTCCACGCGATCTACTCCGTGACCGACCGTGCCGGCCGCATGATCGACATGAACACCGGCTTCACACGCATCAGCGGATACGCGCGAGACGAGTTGATCGGGCATGATCATCGGCTGCTGAACTCGGGGGTGCACCCCAAGTCCTTCTGGATCGAGATGTGGCGTACCGTCTCGAGTGGGCGCCCGTGGCGCGGCGAGGTCTGCAATCGACGAAAGGATGGATCGCTGTATTGGGTCGACAGCACCATCGTGCCGTACGCGGACGCAGCCGGCAAAATCACCAACTTTGTGTCGATTCGCTTTGACATGTCGGCGCAGAAGATCTCGGAGGACGCGCTCGCACGCACGCTGGAGCTCCTCGACGACTCCCAGACGATGGCGCGCATGGGCAGCTGGTCGTACGATTCGGCGACGGGCGCCGTTGAATGGTCGCGGCAAACCTATGCAATGCTGCGGCTCGATTCGGCTCACGGTCCGCCGGACTTCGACGTGGCAACGGGTATCTTTACAGACGCTGACTGCGTCCTGCTTCAGCACGCGATTTACAGCGCCGTGCGGGATGGTGTGCCGTACTCGCTGCAGCTGCGCACGCGAACTGACGTCAACGGCATGCGTGTCGTGCGCGCCGATGGTCGTGCCCGTCGCGACGCGGGAGATGCCATCGTCGGTCTCGTCGGTACGATCACCGACGTGACCGCTGCTGTGGAGCGTGACGAGCAGTTGCAGACCATGCAAGGCGAAGCGGTCGATTACAGTCGACGGCTGCAGGAGGCGAACGCGGTGCTGCAACGCGCGAACGCGCACGCCAACGAGCTCGCCGCGGAGGCCGAACTGGCGAGCCGCGCGAAGTCGGAATTCCTCGCCAACATGTCCCACGAGCTTCGCACCCCGCTGAACGCCATCATCGGATTTTCGGAGGTGCTCCGCGACGGGCTGATCGGCGACATTTCCGAGAAGCAGCGAAGCTTCATTGGCGACATCTTCGACAGCGGCAAGCACCTGTTGTCGCTGATCAACGACATCCTCGACATCTCGAAGGTCGAGGCAGGCAAGATGACGCTCGACCTCGAGCGGGCGATCGTGTCGTCGGTACTCGTCAGCAGCCTGTCGATCATTCGCGAAAAAGCGATGGCCCGTGGCATCCGCCTCGCGACGGTCGACATGGAAAGCAGCGCCGTGGACATGCAGATGGATGTGCGCAAGATCAAGCAGATCCTCTACAACCTGCTGTCGAATGCGGTCAAGTTCACTCCGGCAGGGGGACAAGTAGTGTTGCGGGCGAAATGCGTTCCGCGCTCCAGCGTGGGCCAACTGTCCGGTGCCTGGCCCGGTCGTGCGTTTCCGCTGGCGCAGAGTGACTCGTCCGAGTTCCTGATGCTGAGCGTGACGGACAGTGGCATCGGAATCGCACCAGGCGGATTGGCGGAACTCTTCACGCCGTTCAGCCAACTCGAGTCGGGGCTCGCGCGACGCTTCGACGGCACCGGACTCGGGTTGGCGCTCGTGCGCAGCCTCACCGAGTTGCACGGCGGCACGCTGGCAGTCGAAAGCTCGACCGGGGAGGGCTCCTGCTTCACGGTCTGGATTCCGATGACGTCATCGGTGGAACCATCCGTGCCCACCAGAGTCGACTCGCTGGCCGAGGTGGGCGTCTTCGCCGGAACGATGGAATCACGCCACCACATCCCGACGGCGCTGATCGTCGAAGATGACTTCAAGGCGGCCAGTCTGCTGCGCCTGCATCTCGAGGACGAAGGAATGCACGTGCTGCATGCCGCGTCCGCCGAAGCCGCGCTTGCGCTCGCGATGCAGCAGCCGTTGGCGCTGATCTCGCTCGACATCATGCTGCCGAACATGGATGGATGGGAACTGCTCGGCCGTATCAAGCAGATACCGGCATTGTCTCACGTACCGATCGTGATCATTTCCATCCTGGCCGACAGTGCGCGCGGGTTTGCTCTTGGTGCGGCCGCGATCATGCAAAAGCCTGTCTCGCGGCAGGCGCTCAGCGAGTCGATGGTCGGCCTCGGTCTCCTCCCCCGCGTGAGGGGACAGCAGCTCACGGTTCTGGTGGTGGATGACGACCGACGCTCGGTGGATCTGCTCACCGCGCGCTTGCAAGGGCTGGTCGACACGGTGTTGAGCGCGCATGGCGGTCGCGAAGCCATCGCGCTGGCTCGCAACAACCTGCCCGATCTGATCGTGCTCGACCTGATGATGCCGGAAGTCAACGGGTTCGACGTGGTGCACACCTTGGCCGCGCATCCCGCGACATCATCGATCCCGATCATTGTCGTGACAGCGATGGAGCTCACGGAGCACGATCGCAACAGGCTCCACGCACAGGTCAGCACCGTCATGCAGAAGGGCACCTTCGACGGCGACCGGTTCGCGCTCGAGGTGCGCCGCGCACTGGCCCATCGACACGTGGTGACCTGAGATGGCGACAATCCTGATCATCGAAGACAACGCCATGAATCTGACGCTCGTAGAGTTCCTGCTCGAGCAGGCGGGCTATGCGACCCGCTCGGCCCGCGACGCCGAGGCGGGACTCGTCATCGCGGCCGCATGGTGCCCAGACCTGATCCTGATGGACATCCAGCTTCCCGGGATGGACGGTCTCGAAGCGACGAGGCGGCTGAAGTGCGACGTGACGACCCGGTCGATCCCGATCATCGCGCTGACGGCCCTCGCCATGAACGGCGACGAGGCACGGATCCGCGCGGCAGGGTGCGATGGTTACGTCGCGAAGCCGATCGATTATCGCGTCTTCCTCGAGACCGTGGCCACGCATCTGGAGCAGGCAGCCCCGACCGTGCCGGAGAGCGTGTGAAGCGGCCTCGCATCCTGATTGTGGACGATGATCGACAGAACCGAATGCTGCTCGAAGTCCTGCTGGCGACCGATGGCTACCAGCTGGATGCGGTGGACAGCGGCGAGGCGGCACTCGTCGCCGTCGAGCGCGAGCCACCGGATGTGATCCTGCTCGATGTCATGATGCCCGGGATGGATGGCTACGAGGTGACCCGGCGGCTGAAGAGTCGGATGGACACGCGCCACATCCCGATCATCATGATCACGGCGCTCCACGACCACCAGGCACGCCTGCTTGGCCTCGAGTCCGGCGCCGAAGACTTTCTCAGCAAGCCGGTGGACCGCGCCGAGCTGAGTGCGCGCGTGAAGAACCTCGTGCGACTGAAGGCGTTCCAGGAGGAACAACTCCGCTTCAAGGACAACTTTCTCTCACACGTCTCGCATGAACTGCGATCGCCGCTGACGGCGATCAAGCAGTTCTCGGCGATTCTGCTGGCCGGCCTGGCCGGCGAACTGAATCCGGATCAGCGGAAGTACCAGGAGATCGTTCTCCGCAACATCCATCAGTTGCAGGCGATGATCGACGATCTGCTCGAGGTCACGCGCCTCGAGACCGGAAAGCTGAGCATTGAGCCAGAGGCTGCCTCCTGCGCCGAGGCAGTCAGCGATTGCTTCGACACACTCCGCGCCAGTGCGCACCTGCGTGATATCACACTCACCTGCGACATCCCGGAGACGCTGCCACGGCTCTACGCCGATCCGATGCGACTGCGGCAGATGCTCATCATCCTGCTCGACAATGCGATCAAGTTTTCACCCTCCGGAGGGTGTGTGCACACGACGTTGCAGGCATGCCCCTTCGATGACCGCCTGCTGCAAGTGAGCGTCACCGACGCCGGTGCTGGGATGACGGCACAGGTCGCCTCCCGGATCTTCGACCGGATGTATCAATCGGCAGCACACGTGGAGCACAGCCGAAAGGGGCTTGGTCTGGGTCTCTTCATCTGCCGGGAACTGATAGTTCGTCAGGGTGGAACGATCGCGGTCGTGAGCGAACCCGGCGTTGGAAGCACGTTTTCGTTCACACTTCCGGCGTACACCCTCACCACGACCCTCTCGCCCCTGCTCACAGACGAGGGATGGCCTGCTGAGGAGGCCGGGGTCGTCGTCGTTGATGTCGAAGTGCAGGAGCAGCCAGCGACGGGCGGCGGCGCGCACTGGTCGCACGACGTCCGTGCCGTGATTCTCCGCTGCCTGATGCCCAACCTCGATGTCCTGCTCTCGAGCGTGCGGACCGGGAGCGGCCGTGAACGATTTTTCGTCGCGGCCTTCGCTACTGAGCACGGGGTGTCGATACTCTCCCGCAGGATCCGCGGAGAACTCGAGCGCCTGGCGTGCCTCCGCCAGCGCGGGAGAGGCATCACCGTGTCGGTGATGATGTTGCTGCCGAGTACCGAGGCTCTGGCGGGACCACGCGACGACATGCTGGCTGCGATGTCCGCGATGTTCGAAGAGGCACTGACTCATCACCATTGGACCAGGATCGATACTCATGAGCAACAAGAAGATTCTCGTCGTTGAGGACGACGCCGACGTCCGGCTCGGCTATCAGATACTCCTCAAGGCGAACCACTATGACACCTGTTTCGCGGCCGACTCACTCTCGGCCATCAGCGAAGCGCGCAAGCAGCAGCCAGACATGATCATCCTCGATCTCGGCCTGCCGGCGGGCGACGGCTTCGTCGTGATGGATCGGCTGCGTAACAATCTGCACCTCGCGTTGATCCCGGTCATCGTCGTGTCCGCGCGCGACGCGCGGAGCAATCGCCAGCGTGCGCTCGACGGTGGTGCCAGGGGGTTCATCTCCAAGCCATGGAATGACGACGAGCTGCTGCAGCAGATCAGTGAAGTGCTCAACGGTGCCAGCTCTTCCCTGAATCGGGTCGCGTAAGGCGGCCTGATCGTGGTGTCATCGGTCCAGCGGTCGCGTTGGTCTGATGTCGGCACACTCCGCTACGGTCTTGGTGGTGACATCATCGCCGAATGCATGGCCAGCAATCGGAGCACGCGCGCGCGATGCGCAGGCATCAGTGCCAGCGTTTCTGCCGGGGTGAGTTCGGCCAGGCGCACCAGATCCTGACGGACGGAATCGACCGTCGTCGTCCATGAGGCGTCGCCCGGCATGCTCATGGCTGTCATATCGCTCTGCATGTTCGCGAGGAGATTGGCCGTGATCGTCCTGTGTGCCGGTATCATGCCGATCACTGTGCGGCCCTGCGTCGCGCCGACGGAGTCGAGGAGTAATCGCATCCGGCGTATCGCCTCGCTCGATACCGCCATACCGGCCATCGCAGGCGCTGACGTGATGCCGGGCATCGCCGTCAGTGCGCCAGCAGAGTCGGTGGTGACGATGGGTGGACGCTCTGGCTGACTGTTTTCGCGTGATGCCGAGCATGCGTTGCAACCCAGCAGCAGCGCAACGGTCGTGTGGGTCACGAGCAGCATTCTCATGGAGATCTCAGCCAGGGTCGTGGAAAGGTCGTTCCCGCTCGGTTCTGCCTGACACCAGAGGCATCGCATGGCGATGCACGCGCTCCTTCCAGAGCGAATAGATCGCCGGGATCACGAGCAGCGTCAGCACGGTGCTCGTCACCATGCCGCCCACCATCGGCGCCGCGATGCGTTTCATGACGTCCGCCCCCGTCCCCTGACTCCAGAGGATCGGGAGCAGACCGGCCATGATTGCCGTGACGGTCATCAGCTTGGGCCGGACACGTTCGACCGCGCCATGGACCACCGCCGCATCGATGTCTGCCCGGTTCATGCGGGCGGGTGAGCGCACCGCCGCCCGATACGACTGATCGAGGTACAACAGCATGATCACGCCGGTCTCCGCCGCGACTCCAGCCAGCGCGATAAACCCGATCCCGACCGCAACGCTCATGTTGTAGTCGAGTATCCATACCAGCCACACGCCACCCGCCAACGCGAACGGCAGCGACAGGAGCACGATCCCGACCTCGGCCGCACTGCGGAAGTTGAGGTACAGCAACCCAACGATGATCAGCAGCGTCAGTGGCACCACCAGCAGCATGCGCTGTGACGCACGCTGCAGTGACTCGAATTGACCGGACCAGACGATGCGGTACCCCGTCGGGAGCGTCAGTTCGGTCGCGACTGCCGATTGAGCGTCGGCCACGAAGCCGCCGATGTCCCGACCATGCACATCGACGTAGACCACCGCGTGCGGGAAGCCATCCTCCGACTTGATCAGTGTCGCCCCTCGCGCCACGTCGACGCGTGCGACGTCGCCGGCGGCAATCGTCGCGCCGCCCGGCGTCCGGATGGAGATCGCGCGGAGGTCCGCTGGCGTCTCGCGGAGGCCACGCAGATAGCGCACACGAACGCCGAAGCGCTCGCGACCGCTGAGCACCGTCCCGGCGTCGGTCCCTCCCGCGGCATCAGCGACGGCGGTCTGCACCTCGTCGGTCGTCATCCCGAATCGTGCCGCAGCCTCGCGGTCCGCGACGACGTTCACATAGCGGCCGCCGACGATGCGTTCTGCGAAGACCGTGTTGGCGCCTGCAACACGCGACACGATCCGCTCCAGCTGCTTCCCGATCAGATCCAGCGTATCGAGGTTCGGCCCAAACACCTTGAGTCCGACCGGCGTCTTGATCCCCGTGGCCAGCATGTCCAGGCGATTTCTGATGGGCATACTCCACATGTTCGCGACACCAGGCGTCTTCACGCGCGCATTGGCCTGCGCGACGATGGAATCGTACGTGATGCCACGCCGCCACAGTCGCGCGTCCTTCAGCGTGACCACAGTCTCGATCATCGACATCGGCGCCATGTCGGTCGCGCTCTCGGCGCGGCCGATCTTGCCGATGACCGACGCCACTTCGGGAATCGTCGCGAGTGCTGCATCACGCTGCCGCAGGATCGCCTTCGCCTGTTCGGATCCGATGCCTGGCGCGAGGGAGGGCATGTCCATCATCGAGCCCTCGTGCAACGGCGGCATGAATTCGCTGCCAATTCGGCGCCACGGCGTGATGGTTCCGAGCAACAGCAGCGCGGCCAGCGCAATGGTCGTCCACCGATACCGCAGCACGAGTCGGATCATCGGGCGGTACAGCAGAATTGCAACGCGATTGATCGGATTTGCCGCCTCGGTACGCACGCGGCCGCGAATCAACAGCGTCATCAGCACGGGCACGAGCGTCACCGAGAGGAGCGCGGCCGCCGCCATCGACAACGTCTTGGTGATGGCCAGTGGCCGGAAGAGTCGGCCTTCCTGATCGCCAAGTGCGAACACTGGTACGAATGACGCGGTGATGATCAGGAGCGACGTGAAGAGGGCAGGGCCCACCTCCTGCGCCGACTCGACGACCAGTGTGGTGCGACTCTTCGCACTGCCGGTGGCAGCATCGTGCTCGATGTGCTTGTGCAGATTCTCGACCATCACGATCGCGGCGTCGATCATTGCGCCAATCGCGATGGCGATGCCGCCCAGTGACATGATGTTGGCACTCAAGCCAAGGAGCCGCATGACGAGGAGGGCGCTCAGAATCGCCACCGGCAGCGTCATGATCGCGACCAGTGCGCTCGAGGCGTGGAGCAGAAACAGCAGCGCGACGAATGCCACGATCACGCTCTCTTCGAGCAGCTTGTCACGGAGTGTCGCCACCGCGCGGTCGATGAGACTGGCTCGGTCGTAGCCATTGATGAACACCACGCCCGCCGGGAGCGACGGTTGCAGGGACGACATGCGCGCTTTCACGCGCGTGATCACGTCCCGTGGATTCTCACCCGACCGCATCACGATCCACCCGGTCACGACTTCGCCGCGGCCGTGGACGACGTATTCCGTGCCGCCCATTTCCAGCGCCCGACCTCCGACATCCTGATTGGATGCGCGTACCGCCGTCGCCACCATCGGCAGTGTCATGTTCAGCGCCTGGAGTCGCGCCGGATCGACCTGCACCTGATATTCCCGCTCGAACCCGCCGAGCGATGCGACTTCAGCGACACCGCCAACCGCGGTCAATGCCGGCCGCACATGGAAGTCCTGCAGTGCGCGCAGGTCCGACAGATTCAGTCGGCCGCTGGTATCGGCGAGGATGTATTGCATCACCCAGCCGACGCCGGTCGCATCGGGGCCGAGTGTCGGCATCGCCGTGCCGGGCAGCCGGCTCCGGATGCCATTCAGATATTCGAGCACGCGCGAGCGCGCCCAGTACAGATCGGTGCCGTCCTCGAAGACCACGTACACGGCCGACAGGCCGAACTGACTCATGCCGCGCACGACTTTCGCACGCGGCACTTTCAGCAGCTCGGTCTCCAGTGGATATGTGATCTGGTCTTCGACGAGTTGCGGGGCCTGCCCGGGCCACTCGGTCATCACGATCACCTGTACGTCCGAGAGATCGGGAATCGCGTCCACGCTGGTCGTCATCGCGGCCCATCCACCCAGTGCCAGCAGGCCCAGTGTGATGCTGATGACCGTGCGTGCATGCGCCACCGACCACGCGATCACGCGGTTCATGGGCGACGCTCGGTGGCAGGGACGGGCCTGGGCGGCATCGCCATCCCGGGCATCGACGACATCTTGGCGGCAGGCGCATTGCCCGGACCAGGAACGCTGCTCATTCGCGGCATGCCAGGCATGCTCGCGCCCATCCCGACCATGCCTTTCATGGTCTCACCCAGATTCGATTCGGATTCGAGCAGATACTGCGCGGACGTCACCACCCGTTGACCCGATGTGAGCCCTGCGAGGACTTCGGCGAATCCGCCGGCGAGCGTCCCCAGTTCAACGCGCTGCGGCATCAGGCGGGGTGATCCGTCGGCACCGCCGAGATCCACGAACACCACGGCGCCATCACCGGTCGAGATGATGGCCGACTCCGGGATTGCGAGCGCCTGGCGCCCTGGGGACACCAGGCGCACCGTCGCAAACATGCCTGGCTTGAGCCGCGCGTCGGCATTCGACAGGCTGACGCGGGCGGTCACGGTGCGCGACGTGGCGTCCACCGTCGGATAGATCAACGACACGGACCCGGTGATGCCGCCGCGGTTCTGCCCGGTCATCGTGACCTCGGCCGTGCTGCCCACGCGCACATGTGATGCATCACGCGCGCGCAATTGCACATCGATCCACACCGTGGAGAGATCCGTGATCGCGAAGAGTGGCATGCCGGTCGTCACGGCCTGACCCGGTACGACGTTGCGCGTGGTCAGAATCCCGTTGGTGGGTGCGGTCAGCGTCACGGTGCGCTGCACGCGTCCCGTTCGGAGCAACGCCCCGATCTGCGCGTCACTCATGCCGAGCGCCGACAATCGTCGCGTGGATGACGCGGTGAGCGCCGCGCTGCCTTCGGGCACGCCGGGAATGGCGGCGCGACTGCTGTTGGCATCCAGCTGCCGTGCGACGAGCAACTCCTCCTGTGCCGACAGGAGTTCCGGTGAGAAGATGGCCGCGAGCCTCTGTCCGGTGACGATACGCTGCCCCTCGACGTTCGCGAAGAGTGTATCGATGTATCCGCTGTAGCGCGCCGAGATCATCGACTGCCTCGACTGATCCACGACGACGGTTCCGACCGCGCGCGTTTCGTCAGTCAGCATCCGCGGTTCGACGGTCGCGAACGTGATGCCGAACTGCCGGAGCTGCGACGCGGACAGGACCACGGCGCCGTCGGGTGACATGTTCATGCCGGCCATGCCGTCGCTCGCCACCGGAACGCGCGCTGCCGCTGGCTCGTCTGGCGCGCCGCGTGAGCGCCAGAGGAACGCGCCGATGATCGCAACCGCGAGGAGTGCAACGCTCCCGGTGATGGCTCTACC
>ENA-ORBV01016931-ORBV01016931.1-microbial-mat-metagenome-genome-assembly--contig:-NODE-16931-length-10499-cov-5.079927_pt1 | contig 10499 bp, 7 predicted proteins | sample MGYA00237777_ERZ505514 | MGnify/ENA primary metagenome ERZ505514 (study PRJEB26160, sample SAMN06269048) | microbial mat metagenome | isolation source: Oligotrophic lake microbial mat | place...
TACGAGATTCGCCTTAGTCTCGTGGGCTCGGAGATGTGTATAAGAGACAGGTATTGTATTGCACCGAGCTAACTACTGCACCGAGCTAACTGCTGCAGAACAGATCTATGACCAAAGAAAAGCAAGCTTGAGTGAGGTAAAGGAATTCAATTGAATCCATACATCAAGTGAAAACTCACGGTTGCAAGAAGTTGACATTTTTACTTGGTGAACACGATGCTTCCGGTTCTCTTCAGCGGCAAAAAAGTTCTGCCGAAAGGATCTTCCAGGAATTGACGTGGCAAAGAAACCATGATGACACCCTTTTACAGTACACCCACCCAGGCGTGAAGTGATAAGGATGGAGCTCATTAATGAAATTCATTTTCTGTCTGTGGAGATGGAAGACCTGCGTGCCCCCAACTCTCATGAAAAGATGAGACTTCTACCTAGGAGGTAGCTAGCTAGCTAGCTAACTGGAAGAGCAAAGCAAGGATCTGCGACAAATTCATGTTTCACTCCAATCTAGTAACAAGGTTAACAAGGTTGCACCACACGAGACCAGTCACACAAATGACAGCACTGACTGTCCGATGAAACCACGACGGAACCTTTCAACGGCATGTGTGGACCCGGCGATGTACTGTAGCAGACAACCATCATCTGGCTGGGTATGTCTCGGGTGACGGACTAGCGCCAACAAGATGAACATGCCACTGTCAGTCAGCAGCAATGGCCCAATTGTTGTCCCACCTTCCACCTACGATGGATGCAGGCTACTTTTTACTTTCCATTGGTCTTGGAAGGTTCTGGCTGTTGGTATCGGTTACCAGCAGCCGAACGTTCTTGGAAAGGAATAACTTGGGCGGGACGTTTGGTTCCATACTCTAAGATTGCCCGGGTAAGATCTTCCACTGTAATTATCGTCTCTTGATTTTGTAATTGTTTCTTTCCACTAGTAGTAGTGGATATCAGAGATTGGATCAAAGAGACAGCACTTTCCAAAGCACAGTTACAACCCTCTCCAATGGACGGTGTCATGGCATGAGCAGCATCTCCTACCAGCGCAATGCGACCACTAGAATCACAATACTGTGGATGATCACTGGTGGCTTTGAGCCATGATACTCGTCGGTTGATTCGTACACTGGTAGCAAATTTTTGTTGGTCGCCCACGAGGTCCTTGTGAAACAAGGGCACGTCGTTTTGGAGCAGATTGGACAGTCTTTGTTGAAATACAGAGTCGGTTTCGCTCGCTGCTGTACGGGATCCATATTCATACCAGTCCAACACGCTATCTTGGTCTTCTCGTGGCAATAACCAGGGATGGTCTTGTTGGATTTCATCAAAACAAATAATAGAGATGGAATACTGTTGCTGCTGCTGCTGTTGTTGGGCAGTAGTAGCGCTTTTGTGGTGGTCGGGGGGAAGTGGTGCCGCAATAATGTAATATTTCGAATCCTTGGCAGCAGGTCGAAAGACATTGAGGGCATCGCAATGCCATCGCTCGGGAGTGTTGGATGGTGTAATGGAAATGCCCCAAGTCGGCTCCATTTGGATTTGAAATTTTCCGTTAAAGTCTGGCACGGCATTGCGAACGGCCGACCATTTTCCATCGGCACCGATGACATGGGTACAGGTAATTTTGGAACCATTGTCCAGTATCACATCGATAGAGGAGATTGTACCTTCTTTTCCGTTGTCGCTGTCATCGTTGGCACAGGATGTCTTGTCCACGTCCGTATCTTCCTTGGAACGACGATGAATCACAATATCTTGGACCGAAACACCTCGATGAATTGTTACTTTGTCCGCATAGTGCTTTTGGAGAAAGGTTTCAAGACACTCCACAAGACCTGGACGCGTAAAGCCATACTGAGGAGGGTCGCGAGGAATTTGTTGCTGTTCACCCGTCAAGGCATTTTCCATCACAAATCGATGGCGAGCCATACCCACTGACTTTGCCTCGTCAAGGACACCCGCATATTCCAGCGACGTTAATCCGCGTTCATTCAAGTTGATGCTGTAGGATTTGGCCGACCAAGGATTTCCGCCCAAGGACTTTTCCAAAAGGGTCACGGAAATTCCCAAACGACACAACAAAATGGCACACAACAAGCCAACGGGACCAGCGCCAGCAATGGCGACATGGGGAGCCAACATGGATGTACTACTGGTTGCAAGGTCCATCATCATTGTTTACAATTTTTTTTATTGATTTGTTTGCAAGTTGGTGGGGTTGTTGACTTGTAATATCTTCGCCGTGTATTTGAGTACTACTGTACGTCCATCCATTCATTTCCCCTATCCCTACGGATAATGGTACCAACACCGCTGATGCGGAAGGAAAAGCTGATTAACCTCAACCTTACAAAAGAAAAAATGGACTCTTTGTGTCCAACAACCGATCTTTCAAGGAAAATCTTCCAGAAGGGGCTGCTCATTGATTTTTTTCGTTTGATCAAGTCGGACTAGTTATCTGGCCCGATAGATACAGTAGCTAAATTGTAGATTGCTTGTTAGATACCCCATCCATTGATTCGTTGACAAACGTAACATGGCTCCACGAGTGTCGTTTGCGCCACAGGATTTGGTACACGAAGCATCGTCGGCGTCCTCCACCAACAACAATCCTCTTCGATGGCAATTGGCACTCTGCTACCTCTCCTTCACCGCCACCTACGCAGTCTTCAATCTTACTCCCTACGGCCCATTCATGGTTTTGGATTTGCTGCCCAACCGTACCACACCAGATACGGTAGGAAAATATTCGGCATTCTTTAGTTCTACTTTTATCTGGGGTCGTTCGAGTAAGTTGTTTTTTTCCCTGCTTGTTAGGTTTTGTTTCCGTCTTTTATTTGATGGATTATGATTGCATTTATTTTTCAACTTGATTTGCTCACCCTTATTATATTAACAACCTTTTAAAAATCGGTTTATAGGCAGTGCCGCAGCATGGGGCCAACTTGCCGACAAACGAGGACGGTTGCCCGTCCTTTACATTTCGTTACTCTCCTGTGCTATTTTCTCTCTACTTTTTGGATTGTCCACCAATTATATTTTTGCCTTGGCCATGAGATTTTTGTTAGGATTAACGGGGGATGGAGGAGCCGTGATCAAAACCATGGTGTGTGAATTGGCTGGCGATGATCACGCATTAGAAGCGCATTCCATGAATTTAGTAGTGAGTGCTTGGGCGCTTGCTTCCTTGTTGTCACCAGCCATTGGTGGAGCTTTGTCAAATCCTGTCGAACAATATTCGACTTGGAAGTGTTGGAAAACCTTTCCTAGGATCACCGAGTTGTTGATCACCTATCGTTACTTTTTGCCCAACTTTGTGGGAGCCCTTCTTTGTGTCTTTGGATTTTTGATGATTCGGTTCTGTTTACGAGAAACTTTGATCTTGAAGCAGCAGCAACAAGAACAATCAGCAATAGAACAGAACAATCGACAAGGTCAGGCATTGTCGCCCATCGACGAGACGGCTACGGAACAATCGCCATTGATAGCCTCCAAGGATGCTAGGCAACAATACCCTTTGGCCGGGAGTACAAAATCGGCAATGGCCGCCTCTACGACTTTGGGCTTACATGACTCGTTTGCTCTGTCGCCAGAGGCATTGGAAATGGCACAACAATTGAATTTGCAACAAACTATACGTGATTCGTACCTGTATTCCGATGGTTTAGAAGGTGCCATTATCACACCGGACACTCGGAAATCCATGGCTGTTAGCATTTACAGAAAAAGCACCAAGAGGTCCAGCCGCATTTCTTCTTTACTCCAGGCATCCGACGATAGGGGCGCAGGCAATCAGAATGATTCGTCTACTACAACACCGAATAGCACTGGATCGTACTCGAAGCTTAGGAAAAAGGTCATGGACATGCGTGTTATGATCTACCTGATGGATCTTGACATTCGAAATCATTTGCTGGTATACTCGATTGGTTCCTTTGTCATTGCCTTTCACATGGAAGCCTTTCCATTGTTCTGTCTTAGTTCCGACAACGGACTTGGGATATCAGAGAATACGATTGGTAGCATTATGATGGCCAGCGGCATTACACACGCCTTGTTCCAACCCAGCATTTACCGGTATTTTTTCCAGCGGACAGGTCTCAAGGGGTCAATTCAGTGGGCCACAACCTTTCTTGTACCCGTCTTTTTGATCATTCCCTTTTCCTTATTGAGCAATGGCAAAGGCACGGATCATTTGCGTTGGACCGCATTGGCCTTTTTGGGCCTGGTGGTTGGTATGGGACGAATGTTTTCCGTTACCTTTTTCTCATCAATGTTTGTGTCCCTCAATCATTTGGTGCCACCGGAAGAAAGGTGCACCTTTAATAGTTTCTTGACAAGAGTCACGGGGGGCTGCAAGAGTATGGCACCCATCATGGCAGGTTTCTTTACGTCTTGGGTATTTTCTTCCGGTGTGCTTCCGTCCAATGGATGGGGTGCTGTATTTTTGTACGGTACTTTGGGTGTGTCTGGCCTGGCTCTGTCGGCAACCTCCAAAGTCCTCTTGGGATCAGATGAATTTTGATGTGAATGATGCTTTTGTGGAGACAAATAAATCCAACACGCACTATTAGCCTCCAAGGCGACTCTGGCATGGCCAGACGAGTGAGTTCTTTTCTCTTTCAGGGTGGACCACAAAGCTCAGGCATGGCCAGGAAAGAAGAATGCCGTCTACGTTGCAATCCTGGTTGATTGGTGCAGACTTTCAACAATGCTAAGAATGATCCTTCCCCGTCCGAGTACAGACTCGAGGCAAGCGAATCTTGCCCGACTTTTTTTCATGTATGACTTTTTCGACACCAGTAGAAGCTACTAATCGCGCTCCATGAAACAACCTAAAGAATAACAATTTCAAATAATAATCATTCATTACTCATTAATTCTCCAATGCTTTCCGCGATTGTGGATGCTGGTACTTGACCATTGTTATTAAAAGTGTCAAAACCACTACTACCATCACTGAGAGAATTGAACACCTCATTGGCCATGGAATCAGTCATGTTCATAAAGAAAAACAAGGTAATCAACGATGCAAAAATAAAGGTCCACAAGGATACCAAGACGGGCACTGGAAATCCCGATGGTTCATCGTATGGTGCAGTGTTGTCCAGCAGCATTTTTTGCAGTTGTTTTGTATCCATGTCACTCTCATTCGTGGTCGTGGTATCATCCATGGTAACCAAAAATTGTCGTATCGCTTGTTGATCTTTTCCCGATTGATTGGGATTGTTGGGTGCCCGCAATCGCACGCCCGGCAACAAGGTCCTTAATTTTTCTTCGTCTTGCAGCGCTGTCTTGTAATTTTGTACGGCCAATTGGACTTGCTCCAGCGGCAACGTGGTATTGCTCAATTGTTGCCGTTTCATTTCGCGCAAAGTATCCAACGCCAACATGCGCTTTTCAGCGGCATTTCCAATGGCATTGACGCGCAGTCGCAACAGCAAGGCCATGACCATGATAAATAATGTTGAACCCAGAGCTGGCACGTTCAAGACGGGTTCAAAAGTTTGAGGTTGCTGCTGTATATCCGCAGTAAATGTAGCAACAGCAGCATCCGATAACAAAAATGCATTGGAAGATGAAGTCTGTTGTAGTGTAGTAGAAATGTCTGGTGCAAACAGATTCGTAGCAGCCTGCAGTCTAGTAGTAGTAGCGAACGATGCAGTGTTGGAGCATTGTTGGTTCAAGAACGGCCGACCACCCCCTCTTTTCCACGGTTTGCAATCACCCTGATTTCTTCTTATTACCGACAAGGGGGCAAAGGCAATCTGGTCTCTCATATTGGTGGTCCTTAGGTAGCTAGCAGGTAAAGTAGTTTACTTCTTTCTTCGCGCTGGATTGTATTCCAGCTTCATATATCGATTGCGTTGGCGTTCCTCTACTAGCTAGAACTAGACCATGGCCATGGAATCATCATTGGAGCTGAAAGAAAAGCTCAATCAGTCAGTGAAAGAATCAATCGTGAAGACTCTGGGATCTTTTTTTTAGATTTCAGGGTTAAGGATCAAGCGAGAAAGAAACGGTCGGAAATGAATGACGTCAGCCTTTGGTTTTGACACCTACTAGCTAGCGTGTTTATTGCATCATTCATTTAATTCCATAGCTTTCTCGTTGTTTGGAAACAACACGGGATGGGAAAGACATGCAGCCAGCATTACATGCATTGAGTTTAAGTGTCCCTCACAACACGATCTGTTTGCAGCAAACATTTTCTTTTCTAGAAGCTTCGTCTTCGAAAAAGAAAGCTTAGCCAAGGTCTACTCGACACAATGGCCGCGGTCCTCAGAATACCCAACAAAGTCTTGTCTTTTTGGCTCGTGGTGGCATGTACTGGTCTCCCCTGTCATTTTTCTGTCTGTAACGCCTTGTCCACACCCACTCCCTATGGCCAAACTACCAAAAATGTCGCCACACAAGTCTTACAAGGCACAGGTCCCAGTGAAGTGGATATGAACAAGTACAATTTGGACTCGCTGCAACAAATTGAACAAGAATGGACGGCCAATTTGGTACAAAAAATCAACGAAAATGAAATCAAGGCCAAATTGGGATGCCAAAGCGACACGCTACTCTTTGTGGATTCGTTTGGCGTGGAATTTCCACGCAGTGCGACCAAAGGATTGGGCATTGAATTGGTCGAATTGGCAGGAGGACGAGACGATGGATTAGGAATTACGGTGGTATCTGGATTAGTGGAGGGAGGATTGGCAGAAGGATCTGGTATAATGCCCGGTGATTCCATTGCGCAAGTGGCAGTGGTGCGACAGAGAAGAGAAGGTAAACAACAACAAAAGGGAGTCGTCTCCTTGTCGGAAACAGAAGAAGAACTCGTCGTTCAAACGGAATGTTTAGGATGGGATGCCACGGTAGCCGCTATTCAAAGTTTGCCACCCGCCAATCCCGAAATCTACGACGAATTTTATGCGCTCAAAATCAAGCGAATACGGCGCAAACCCAAAGTGAAAATCAATTTGCAATATCCACCCGAACAAAACGAGCCGGATGCGACCATTGAATTATTTGCCGGAGAAAATTTGCGCTATGGAATGTTGATGCGAGGTGTCAAACTGAATGATCCACTGGCGCAACGATTTGATACCAAAAGTGAAGGCAATTGTGGTGCCGGTGGGTTGTGTCGAACGTGTAGTGTATCGGTCCTGAGAGGAGGAGAATTGCTCAATCCTCAGCGGTTAGCTGAACAACAAATGTTAGCGGATAGTCCACGATGGCGGTTGGCCTGCAAAGCCATTGTAGGCTATGGCTTCAGAGAAGGAGAGATGACCATCCGAGTGAACCCGAAACAGTGGAAGTAAGCTAGAATTTATTTTTTATAAATGAAGGTAGCATGAATAGAAAGGAAATTCAATTCTCTGCAACGCCTCACCCAAACGCACGCTGACGATGGTCGCACGTTGACGAATACGACAATGATGATGCTGTTGCATTCCTGAGGTGAAAATGCCGTCACTCGTTCCAGTCGTAACCGTTGTGGTGATGCCATGTTATGAAAAACTTTGTTTGCTGTAGCTCGTGGGCGAATTATTCATTCACTCGACCAGAGTGCTGCTGCGTACTCAACATCTTCTAGCGAGTAGTACTTCGAAGTCAAATACTAGTATACAGATCTCGGCGGTAAGTTTCCCAAACGAACGTAACAATATATACTATCGAAACAAGCAATCAATGGAGCATTCAAAGCCATTTGCGTTAGAAATCGAACCGAATAACCTTTTGCGTAGAGAAGACGAGCCAATAAAGCACTGTGCTTTAGAAACTGGCGCTATATTCTTTTATTAATTCTGTAACATTTTATGAAAACGGAACAAGCCTATCCAATCATCGACTCTTTTTTGGATTCTTTCATGCTGGTATCCGTCCGTGAAAAACTTTTTTATGAAAAACTGTATTACTTTCTCGTAGTTTGGTCATTCAGGCAATCATGTATTGCCTTTTCTTTAGAGATCCTCCACACAACCATATAAAAATGAATCGATTGCCATTTAACCGCGGGTGTCTCCTAAGGTGCCTCTCTCCTAAGGGGCTTCAGTGGGGCATGTGCCGACCGCTTTGCATGTCTTCACGGTAGTTCCAGTAGCAACGGTGTCGAGTGGAACACCGGGGCAAAAGACCCAGGGATCAGCATCTTTCACACGGAGGACGTTCTTGCCGGTCACGGGACTGACACTGCTGGGAATTGCGAGTCCGATAACTCCAATGAGAGTGTCTCCGTTGTCGAATGTGTAGGGAACCTTCTTTGCGAATCCATAGGACTGAACGTCAATTCCAGCGGCGTTTTTGAAGAACTTTGTTCCTTGTCCCCAGCCATCGGGGAAGGCCCAAGTCTGGGTGATTTCCTGACCGTCCCACTTGATGCTACATTCAACGGTGCCAATCTCAACATCCTTGGGATCTTTCAATCGACGTCCACCTTGTCTTAGATGCTCGGGTTTAGTAGAATAAAGCTTGATATCATCACCCTCTTGTGATAGAAAAAGCCCTGGGCCTCCACCATCAGCCTCGAGGTTGAGACGACGTTCTTCTAGAGGAGGCTCACCTCCTAGGCCGGTGAGGCGGCGACGCCATTCAACCTCGTTCACACCCCACTTGCAGAAGAAACGGACGGCTTTTCCGTTATCGCAATATCCTAGTACCGCAAGTTCGCCCTCTAGTAGTAATAGTAGCATTGACAAATAAAAACACAATTCAATAATCGTGGCGAAAAGAGGTTGCAAAAAAGTCGATCGATAAGCAACCAAGGATGAGCAGGAACCAACCCATCCGACCAACAATCTTGTAGGTGTGTGTGGGGGGCTAACCAAACAGAAATAGCAAATCTCTTACCAAGGTCATCACCACTATCGCTTTTGAGCTGGCGTTCAGTAAATGTACCAGCGGCTTGAGCGCCGACAAAGAGAAGAGCAAGGATGGCAACAGGAGACGAGAACTTCATTTTTCCTGCTTTTTTTCTTGGTAATAACTGTTTGTATGCTTGTGCTTTTGCTGAATGTGAATTTAGATTTGTGAGAGCTGAGTTGAGCGAAGATGAGAGTTGATGTGTGTTCGAAATCCTTTTGTCAATTGCAACACTCCGGACATTGGATGTACAAATGAGCCGAGTCCCTCAAAGGCTTTCGATTCCCCGCCTCGCCCGAAATATGTTTTACGGAATGACATTTTACTTTTACATAACCACAAGCTAGTAGCAATAGCGGCGAGTCCAAACTTGAGACATTTTTCAGACAGCTACCTCGTACGACGTACTCGCGGTAGTAGCTCGCGCTATGGCTGTGGTAGACCGTAGCTCGCGCTACTGTTGTACGCTGGATGAAAAGAAAAAGGAATCGGAGGCGCACAGCGAAAAATTGCAAATTGTATCGTTTTGTGAGTAGTCTACTAAGTAAAGACGATTCGAAAAATTTGACGTCTTCCGTATGACGTCACTCGAGCACTGCAAACTGTAATTTTTGGTGGTTCCGGCCAAGCCGCAAGCCCACACAGGGGGCCCCTGGTGGCTAGGTGGCTAGCTGGCTAGCTCACTCATGACAGCTACCATGTGCCACAAGACTGGAGAACATAATTGTTAGTCAGATGGGCAGCCTTGCGGCACGACGCTCCAGCTGCATGGTCAGTCTGCTTCTGCCAGCCACCGGAGCAGCAGCAATCTTTCTGGCTGCTGCTGGCAGACTGATGTGGAACAGTGGCCACACAGCCAGCTGATGTCTCTGTCGTGATGGCCAAAGCAATGATTGTCAAGGTCCACCACGACACACCAGCTCGAGCGTCACCCAGCAGTGGCGCTGGTGACACTTCAGTCGCACACACAACCCGGATGCGAAACTTGTTGAAAACCCGCACACCTTTGGGTCATGGAGGCAAATTCATGGGCGCCCGAGGCCAAGCTGGGCAGCGACCAGACGGGAGCGGATGCAAGCGGGACTGATAAAAAAAAAACAAATGTCTGTTTTGCTTCACACCAGACGAGGCACTTCAGCCCAGCAGGCTCTTCAGACGCTCACACACAGACAGGTCCAGGTGAAGTTGCGACTCCCGCAGCCATCCGGCATTGGCAATGCTGAATGTGACAATGCTGAAATGTTGGGAAATGTCATCAAAAAGGGAGGGGGAACAAAGGGAGTCTCGGGTTGTTGACTCACAATTGAGTGGGGGAAACTCTCTGAGTCCTGTCCTCGTCAAGAACTGGTGGGTTGATGGTGGTGCAAATGATGTTCAAGAGGCATGATTGGAATCCACAATGGGGATCAACCTGTGGTCCCCCGCCACCAGTTGCCCCGTCTCCATTTGTGCAGCATGTTCCTTCTTGATGACATTTTCTCAGTTGCTGATCCATGCTCGCTGGCGGAAGAGTCGCCAATGCATGCATTCTTCTGGCGGTGTCTGAAACAGCCACCTGATGTCCTCAGCGTCTGAAAAAGCGATTTAGGGCACGTTGCCCTTGACACCGGTGCTTGCACTTAACGCAAACACCTGCTGCCCAAATG
>ENA-ORBV01016932-ORBV01016932.1-microbial-mat-metagenome-genome-assembly--contig:-NODE-16932-length-10499-cov-3.760986_pt1 | contig 10499 bp, 9 predicted proteins | sample MGYA00237777_ERZ505514 | MGnify/ENA primary metagenome ERZ505514 (study PRJEB26160, sample SAMN06269048) | microbial mat metagenome | isolation source: Oligotrophic lake microbial mat | place...
CATCTCACTGAGGGCAAAAGCGGCATACCAGCGCACTTTCTCATCGCCATCGGTTTGCAGTGTTTGCGCGAGTGCCGCAACCGCCGCGCTTGCCGCGTCTCCCATCTGTGCCAACGCCCATGCCGCTGCCCAGCGGTTGTCCACTTTTTCGTCGCTCAACTCTTGAATCAACTGCGGAACCGCAACGCTCGCCAACGCACCAAACCCTGCAATCGCTGTAGACGCCATGCCCGCCCAAATTCGTTTCTTCTCGCTCAACGCTTCCACAAAATACGGCAAATGCGACGCGGTATCGCCCGTGATTTTGGCAATGGCGAACCGCGCCCACAATGCAGAAGTTTGATCGCGTCCATACAGCAACACTTCGAGTTTCGGGAGAGCCTCACTTGCCCTGTCGCCGTACTTTGCGAGTTCGCGGCACGCATTCCATACCACTGAGACTTTCTCATCGTCCAGTGCATTGAGTAATAGCAGATATTTATCGGTATTCGGTTCCATCATATTCTCACCCAACGACCCAATATCCCAATGACCTAATCACCCAACGACCCATTAGAATCGCCGCTTGAACCATGTCGAAATCGTGTCGGCAATGGAGTGCGTCGTTCCCGCCAAGATGAACCCCAACAGCAATGCCGCCGTCCATTGCGGTTTGTCCTGAACAAAGACATTGATAGACGCCCATTGCTGCTGTGTCGCCGCCGTCGCGTCAACATGAGGACCTAAGCGACTGTATAGCCACAAACTCAGCCAGAAAACCAGCGTGCAGACCGTCGCCAGATAACACGCACGAATGACGCCGCCCAGAATCAAACCGTGTGAGAGCCTCGAACGGTGCGGCACCAACCGCTTATAGGGATACCACAAGAAACGCAGTCGCCCCCATCGTCTGTATTCTTTCGAATCCAAATCCAAATCGCCCGCGCACGCATAGCCCGCCAGCAGATACGTTGTCGAGAAAAGGATCGAAAGTTGAATATCCGGCTTTGGCGCGAACGCGAAATACAACGCATTCCCCGCAACCGCCGTCAATACCGTGATATAATCATGAGTCTCCGCGTTTGGCATAAAATTCCTTGCTCAAATCTCCCCTCTCCCAATTTTGGGAGAGGAGTTGGGGGTGAGGGCTTGTACTTGCTGTCTGCGGTCTATGAAATCCGCCAACGCCTGCTGCCACGGGCGCAAATTGTCCTTGCCTTGAATTTCGAGGGCGCACCGATGCAGAACGCTGTACGCCGGACGCTTTGTCGGCGACGAATACTGACTCGCAGGAACGGGTTTGACTTCCATGCCGGTTTCGCCCGCCAGTTCGAGAGTCTTTCTCGCCAATTCGTACCACGAACACTGCCCCGCGTTGGTAATATGATATGTCCCATAGAGCGGCGAGTCCAGCAAGTCAATCAACGCCCGTGACAAATCTATCGTATGCGTTGGACTGCCGATCTGATCTGTTACGATGAACCGCTCTTTGTGCGTCTTTGCCAGCTCCAAAATTTTATCGGGAAAACTTTTGCCGCCATAAACACCGAACAGCCACGCCGTCCGAACAATGAAATGGCGGCGGCACAACTGCGCGACAAACTTCTCGCCCGCGTATTTCGACATTCCATAATGAGATAGCGGGTTAGGCGTGTCGAACTCGGTATAGGGCGTTTTCTTGGTTCCATCGAACACAAAATCGGTGCTGATATACGCCAGCGTCATATTATGGTTGCCGCAGATTGCCGCGACGTTCCACGTTCCGAGTCCATTGATCTTATACGCCCTGTCCGGGTCACGCTCGCAGCCGTCTACATCCGTGCAAGCCGCGCCATGAATCACCACGTCGGGTTGGTGGTGGAGCAAACATTTTTTCACGGCGTCGGTATCGGTGATATCGAGCGGTTCCCACTCCGGCACAACTTCATTGACTGGAGCGGCACGATCCGTTCGCACCACTTTATGCCCCGCTTGCTCCAACAAGACGCACAGATCGCGCCCCAACATTCCGTTCGCACCTGTTGCCAGTACGTGCATGGCACGCTCCTTCTACCCAAAATCACAGAGTTACAGAGATTGCACAGAGATTCAACAACAGAATTTCTGTGCTTTTCTTTATGTTCTATGTTTCTTTAGTTGTTGAATTGTTCTCGTGTTGTTTTTTATCTTTTTTCGTGTGTTTCGTGGATCAGAATTGGGCGCGGAGAGCATCGATCTGCAACCCATGATACTCCTGATGTTGGACAGTGATCGCCAAATAGGCACCGAATGAGGGCTTGAACAGTCGCGTCACAGGCGATTCGACGGCGACGGCTTCCAAATCATAACCGCTCGCATTGACCAAAACATCATGAAGGTCAGCGTGGAGTTTGAGAAACTGAGGCAGTGCCGTGTCCTTTGGTTCGGGAATAAGGGCAGGCTCGAAGCCCGGCGGAACCGGAACACGAAACGGCGGATTGGGGCTGACAAAGCGAAGCATCATCCGCTCGGCAAAGTTCAGGCGCGGTTCAGCGTCATTGCGTTTGTCAATCCGTCTGAGTTCTTCGATTGCCCTCTGAAATCGCGGCACGACGCCGTTCCCCGCCAATTGAAGATGCTGAACGCCCTGACCGATTGACCATGTCTTTTTGTCCGGCGTCCAGTTCCATTGTTCCGGCGTGAGTGTTTCGAGAGAGCGAACGCGAAGGGTCTGCTTGTCCAGCATATCGGCAAGGTGTTGCAAATAGGACGTGAAAGACGGCATGGTTTTCTCCTCCTCTCATAATACGAGTCAAAAACAAGGGCGGTGTCCAAAATCAGGACACCGCCGAAGAGGTATAAATGAGATTTTCCAGCGCACTCCGAGCATCTTATCACGAGCAGAACGGAGGGTCGTCCCACATCACGCGATGCTTCAATTCGTGGGGAAAACAATTCAAGTAGTACAAGCAAAGTCTATCACACCCTGAGCATTCTGTCAAGTGTTTTTTATAGGATTCGCGAAAATAGTTCCCTTTTTTCTAAAAAAGTCCTTGTTGCTCCCGATTTTTCTCCTGTTTACGGGATTTGCGCTGTGCATCCTGCTCCTCGCGGCGTGTCTGCCGAATCGCTTCCCGTCCCGCCGATGTACTCCCGAACGCCTCCATAAACTTGCGCCGTCCCTCGTCATGCGGCACTATTGGGCGCGACGGATATGCGTGCGTGCCATACTCAGGAACCCACTCTTTGACATAAGCCGCCTGTGGGTCATATCGCTCCATCTGAAGAACTGGGTTGAAAATTCGTGTGGCACGGCGCGGATCGGTTCCGGTTCCTGCCACCCACTGCCAGCCGCCGTTATTGGAGGGCCAATCGCCGTCCACCAATTTCTGCATAAAATAGCGTTCGCCGTCCTGCCAGTTGATCAGCAAATCTTTGCAGAGATACGACGCGACGACCTGCCGCAAGCGATTGTGCATCCAGCCGATTGCGTTCATCTGCCGCATTCCGGCGTCCACAAACGGGTAGCCGGTCATGCCCGCTTTCCATGCCTCGAAATGATCGGTATTGTCGCTCCACGGAAAGCCGCTGTATTCCGGCAGCATCGGACCTGTAAGGGAATGCGGAAAATGGAACGTGATCGCATAATAAAATTCGCGCCATGCCAGTTCGTCGATCCACTTGTCGGCTCCGGCTCCTCCGGCGTGTCTTGCGTTTCGGTAACAGTCTCGAATGGAGACCGTTCCCCATTTGAGGTGCATCGAAAGGCGTGAGGTGCTGTTCGGGTCAGAAGCATTGTCGCGGTTTTGGTGATAAGCGGCGATTCCCTTGTCCATGAATTCGGTGAGCCGGGCGTAGGCGCGTTTTTCGCCGCCCGTTTCGATTTGAGAGGACAGGTACATTCCGAGCGATCCCAAGGTTGGCAGTTCCGCGCTCTTGTACTTTGTCTCTTGCTTGAGTTTGTGGAGAAGTGGTTCGACGGGGTAGAGGTCGGGCGTGGCGAGCTTGGCTTCCCAGCGTCGCTTGAACGGCGTAAAAACGGTATAGGGGCGTTCCTCTTCCGTCAAAACTTCGGCAGGATGAACCAAGAGGACATCGCGATAGGCTTTGGTTTCGATGCCTTCCGCCTGTGCCAAGTCCTTCAAGCGTGCATCGCGCTCGATAGGATACGGCAGATAATCTTCGTTGAAATAGACGCGCCCAGCCCCGACCTCTTTGGCGACCTCGACAACAATCGGCGGCACATCGGAGCCGTTGCGAACGATCAACTGCCCGCCATACGCCTCGATACTTTGCGAGAGTTCAGCAAGCGTTTCCAGCAAAAACGCGACTCGCGCCGCGCCAATATCTTTCGCTCTGAGATAGTTTGCGTCCAAAACATACAAGCAGCAGACCCGCTCGTTCTCCCTCAGCGCGTGATAGAGTGCTGTATTGTCACGAATTCGGAGCGTACCGCGATACCAAACCAAAGCCGTTGTTTCCGGCGCATTGTGTGCCATCGTTCTCATTTCTCATTCGGGATTTGCTGACTGGTTTACGAATGAGAAGCAAGAAAGAATAGCAAAGTTTAGTCGCGTTGATTGCGTTGCTGCAAGGCAGTGGTCAGGACGGCGAGAAGCAGAACACCCCCGATGACAGTCCCTTCCCAACGCAGGCACAATTGTTCTATTCATTCTTAACAAAAATTTAACAGAGTTTGCCTAAATTTCACGCCCAGTCGCTTGACATTCCTCCATAAGGGGGGGGTATTATTTCATTGGTAAGCCTTGTAATCGCTCAGAGGAGCAATATATCTTGCAAAAGGAGACACATCTTGCAAAAGGAGACACAAAATGTTCAAGTGGCTCGCGACGGTTGGACTTTTGGTGGTTTGCGCTGGGGCGTCTGCTCAAATCTCGGTTGTACCAAACGCAAAACTGAAAAACGGTGAACCGGCACTGAACTATACACCCAACCCTTTGGGCAGTAATGCAGATGTCACAGTGACAGGTGAACATAAGTGGACTGCCACATCAGCAGGACAAATGCTGCGCCCAGCAGGTTTTCTTTGGACAGGATCGTGCTGGTATAATGCAGTGGTTGGTGCCGGTGGCACTTCCGTCAGTGTGTCAGGCTCACGAAGTTACGCACGATTTACGGTGGTCAATGACATTGTGGAAGTCAACACATCAGGCTTCTACTCAATCCCTCCCGGTGAGTATTTTGGTAAAGCAAAATCAACGTATGATGCTCATATGGATGGATCGGGTTCGCACACCGCCACCTTTCAGTTTTTTGTGCAACCCTATGGCTAAACTCTAACGAGCGTCACTGCGTATCAGCCGAGAGTTTATATTCTCATCGTAAAGATTACCAGTAGTCTATTCACTTTCGGCTGGTGCTTTTGGAAAGATCATCTCATGAAACGACACATGATGTTATTTGCTTTGCTGTTTTGCTATTTTTCTGCTCTTTCCTCCTGTTTTGCTCAAATACAGACTGTGACAGCAGAATGGAAACAAAAAGATGAACGTCTCAGTAAAAAGGTGACGATATGGCAGCCAAAGGCTCGTATGGCGGAAGTTGTCGCTTCAATGGAAAAACAAACGGGCGTCTCTCTTTCCATTTCACATGATGCTGTATTCTCCGGGATGGAATTATGTGTCTTCGTGAAAGATAAACCGCTTTCTGAGGTGATGAGTGCTCTCTGGTCATTCCTGAGTGTACGCCGTCACGCCTACCAGTGGGAACGACACGGAAAATCTGACTACACCTATGTCTTTGTAGAAACCTCCTCCTCGAAACAATTTTCCAAAAACTTGCTCACTTCTCTTCAAGCCGACTATGAAGCACACATTGCATTGCTTTGCCAAATGGCGGATTATGATGTGGAGCAACGCAAGAAATTTCGGGATGTATTGATCACGTCCATGCACTGCGAAACAAACAAGGAGGCGGTTGACTTTGTTTTGGGTTATGAAATGCTTTGGAATCGCATTCTCTTATTCAAGCAGGTTTTAACCCCGGATCAGCAGAAAAAAGTCTTGCGCCGAGAGGAGACTATCAGAGTCCCAATAGATTCCTTGACGATTGAAACAAAATCACTGCTACGCCGTTCGATGCACGCCGACGAACAGATAGAAAATCTGTTCGACAGTTCAAAAGAAAGCAAGGCTTACGCCGTTTTCTCTACAAATTTCGAAGTGTTGGACGAAAACCGTCTCAGCCCGAATCTGTTTTGCGGGGTAAAGACAGCAACATACGGCATTCTTAGCGGCACAGAATCGGGTTACTTTCGAGACAACGGTTTGCGCGACTATATAGCGAAAGAGTGGATGCTTACGCAAGACCAAACAGTGACATCGAAGAAGACCGAGCAAGTGATTCTATTAGGACAAAAGGCGAACAGCACTTCCCGAAGCGCGACGGACGAAAAATCACGATTTCGATGGGGACGTGTCATGGAGCGTATTGCGGAAGCTACCGACACTCCCATTATTGCACAGTTTGTTCAGGAATTCAATCGTCCTGAAGTCACAACAAACGAGCGAACCCTACGGGCAGTTTTGGACGAAGGATATAAGGATTTCGAACGGATCATTGCCAAATGGAGCGGAAATTTCCTTCTTCTCCGTGAACCGATTTGGGCATTGATAGAAGATTCGCTTCTAACTTATTCGCAAGTAAAAAAAATGGAAGCCGTCAATGCAGGAGAAATCAAATCACTGGTTGAACTGCGCGATTCCTTATGTAACCTGACCGAATTTCAATGGCGACGAGTAAAGAAAGAATATCGTGCCTTGAGCCATACCGACCCCTTACGCGATATGTTGATGCTGACAAAGACAATCCCGGAACTGCTGCGTCCAAGTGGAATGACACTGGATGCTTCTTTGCGTGAGGAACTCCAAACACGCGGTCATTTTACGGGTCACGGCTTGATGAAACCCGACGCCGCCACCCGTGCCCGTTTTGTCCTTCAAGATCAAAGTGCGCCCGGTCGTCTCCGCACAATGGTACGCTTAGAAGCGTTCGCCGAAAAAGAGCGTGCTTGGATCATGGTTTGGGCAGTCGTTATTACCCCGTCACAGGAATAATGCTTCCGAAGAAAAATCAGGCTTCTGATATGTGACAGAGTGACACATATCAGAAGCCTGATTTTGATGATATCCCCTCTGAGAATGTCCTCAAAAGAACCGTTAGTCGCGTTGATTGCGTTGCTGCAAGGCAGTGGTCAGGACAGCGAGAAGCAGAACACCCCCGATGACAGTCCCTTCCCAACGAGACGCATTGTCGAGATTGAGATTGATGCCGTTCTGGATCACCATGAGGAGACCCGCGCCCAAAACCGTCCCGCTGACGCTTCCCTGACCGCCATTCAAGTTCGCGCCCCCGATGACAGCCGCCGCAACCGCGTTGAGTTCATAGCCGCCGCCCGATTGCGGATCGCCCTGACCGCCATAGCCCGCATACAGAATGCCCGCCACACCTGCCAACAACGCCGACGTTCCATACGCGAACAGTTTCACACGCCCGACATTGACGCCGGAAAGCCGCGTCGCCTGTTCGTTGCTTCCGACGCTATAAACGTGCCGCCCGACTTTGGTACGCGCCAGCACAATATGAACAGCAATCGCAATAAAGATAAGCAACAGTGCCGGATACGGAATGCCAAAATCTTTGGTGATCAGCACGCGCCCATTGACGAAATCGATCAGTGCTGGATACTTCGAGAGAGTGACCGGCATCTGCTGATTGATGATCAACGATTGACTGCGAAAGAAGGTCAACGCCGCCAGCGTCACGATAAACGGAGGCAGACGCAGACGATGGATCAGCGTTGCATTGAGCGTACCGATCAACAGTGCGACACCTAACGTAAAAAAGACGGCGGTAGGAATGGCAAGTGCCGGACTGCTTTCACCGACCCGAATCACGACGATACCGAGCAACATCCCGCAAAACGCAATCACCGAGCCAAGCGAGAGATCGATTCCGCCCGTGATGATAACAACTGTCTCACCGATGGCAAAAGTTGAAAGCAGAGCGATTGAAAGAGCCAGATTTTGCAGGTTGCGCGGGCTGTAGAATGTATCGCGGGATTTGGAGAATGCCAGCAAAACACACAAAATCACCAGTACAACCAGAACGCTGCTTTCTCGCGCCCTGAAAAATCGAGACAATCTCATGCCCGCCTCGCCTGATTTGGGCGAGGCGGCAACGGTTTCTTTTTCTGAGAGAGGAGCGGACATTTAGGTGGATTCCAACCCTTTGGCTTTGAGGTCGTCGAGGAACTGTTTGGCGTTTTTCGGCGTGACCACTGTCACACCTGTATCAATGATCGTGCCGTCCAATTTCATGCCGAGTTTGTCCAGTTCGCCTTTCATGGCTTGCAGTGCCGCGTCGCCCTTGCCGCCGCTTTTTTTCATCTCATTGAGCAGCATTACGGAGAGCCGCCCAAATTCATACGGTTTCTGAACAACGGTGACATCCACTTTGCCCGCTTCTAAATTGCGGAGCGTCTCCGGTTCGCCGTCGAAACAGACGACTTTGACTTTACCGAGCAGTCCCGCTTGTTCCACCGCCGACACAATCGCCGGACCGTTATAAGAATAGAATCCCACGAATCCCGTCACTTTGCCCTGATATTTGGTAATGGCATCTTCGACGTTTTTACGAGCGCGTCCCTTGTCTTTGTTGTCCTCGAACGGCTCTTGCAGGAACGTGATATTTTTGCCCTTCACGCCTTCGAGGAATCCCTCATAGCGTTCGCGAGCGTTTTGTGCGGACATATTGCCGACAAAAGCCACCAACTTGCCGCCACTGGGATAGAGTTTCGCCGTTTCCTGCCCTGCGATCCGTCCCGCTTCCCGGTTATTTGTGCCGATATAGGCGGCACGTTTCGACTTCGGGGAGTCGGAGTCAAAAGTGATAACAGGAATGCCCGCCGCAATCGACTCATCAATCGTTGGCGCCAGCGCGTCCGCTTCTATCGCGGAAACGGCGATACCATCTACTTTGCCCGCGACAGCGTCTTTGATGAGTTTGACCTGCGCGTTATGTTCCGCAGGGTTTGGTCCTTGCCAGTCGGCTTCGACTTTCAGTTCGGTTTTGGCGGCGGTCAGCCCTTTGCCCATCGACTCCCAAAACGGCGAGATGCCGTTGGTAATGACTTTGTACTTACCCGATCCGCTTCCTCCCCCGCCTGTTGTCGTTGGAGACTGCTGCTGTCCGCCCTGGGGGGCGTTCGGCGAAGTCTGATTGCTGGTAGTGTTGTTGCCGCACCCGATGAGAAGCAGAGAGAGCAATGATGCGCCCAAGCCGCTCAGAAAAGAAACACGATTCAACATGAAGATACTCCCGAATTTTGAGAGATGACGCAATCTTTGCGCCGTCCTGCGGATTCCTCTCCGTCAGGCTGAGTAAGGCTATTCGCGCTTCTTTCCGCAAATTCCTTCCTTGCCGCGAAAAGATTTTATAAAGAATCTTTAGTAAACGGCGTCCACGCGACAAAAGGACTGATTAGGGGAACAAATTGCCCGCTTCACTCGCCATAATAATCAGACGGGCGTTTGTTGCGCCTTCCTGTTTTTGGGCGTTTGCCTCTTATTTCGCGGAGTGAAACGCTGAAAAGGGTAACAAACCCGCTTTGGAGGCGTCCAACTCTGGTAATGTCAGCATTCTTTAAGGAGACACCATCTATGAATTCTCGCAAACAGGGCTTCACGCTCATTGAGTTGCTCGTTGTTATCGCTATTATCGCTATTCTTGCCGCTATTCTCTTCCCTGTCTTTGCTCAAGCCCGCGAGAAGGCTCGCCAAACCGCTTGCCTTTCGAATATGAAGCAACAAGCAATGGGCGTGATGATGTATTCGCAAGACTTCGATGAGATGTATCCGCTTGGTTCCTATCTGCTTACTGGCATGGTTACTGCCGTAACATGGCAGGATTTGGTGGAGCCTTATATCAAAGTCGGAGCCGGAGCCGATCTGCGCCCCGATGCTCCTGCTTCGCGCAAAGATGTCGCCTTCTGGATTTGTCCGAGTTTGAGCAATACATCGCTTCCGATGGTAGCGGGCGATCCTATGCCTGGTCCATTTGCACCGGCATTTTACTCCCGCTCGCTCAGTTATATCAACAACTCTAATCTGATGCCGACGATGCACCGCCTCGCGCCCTCCGTTGGTTGGTTCCCTGCGCCTCCCGGCGGACAGCCGAGCGTTCAGGCTCCCGCGCAAGTCGTCCTGATCACCGAGGGAATGGCGTATATCGGCAACACAGGCGGCGACGACTGGACATCCGGCTGTAACCGTCAAGAATCCGGCTATCCCCAGTTAGGCGGCGGGCGTATCATCGGGCGTGCCGACAACTATTGCGGAGGACGCTATCGGCATAGTGGCGGCGGCGTTTATGCCCTTGCCGACGGTCACGCCAAGTGGTTCAAGTCCCCGCCGAACTCATGGCGTCAACGATCCGAAGCCGGCGTGGCGTGGAAAAAGTCACTCGCACCGAACGCAGGGGCTTGGTTCCGCGAAGATTAGTGAGTAGGGAACAGAGAACAGAGAACAGCACTGAGTTTACCC
>ENA-ORBV01016934-ORBV01016934.1-microbial-mat-metagenome-genome-assembly--contig:-NODE-16934-length-10498-cov-4.732175_pt1 | contig 10498 bp, 12 predicted proteins | sample MGYA00237777_ERZ505514 | MGnify/ENA primary metagenome ERZ505514 (study PRJEB26160, sample SAMN06269048) | microbial mat metagenome | isolation source: Oligotrophic lake microbial mat | place...
AGAATCAAGAATCATTGCAATCATGATTGCAAAATGAGTTTTCCTTCCAATTCATTGCAATGAAATTGTTCCTAGGTCTGAAACCATGGCACTGTCTTCTGCGGCTTTTGCGCTGATGGAGAGTTTGATCAAGTTTCTACAAGACTATGAAATGACACTTGGAAGGCTTTTGCTTCTATTCATTGTGTTGGGGGGAAGCATCGTCGTGAACAAGGGCCGCCAGCGACTCTCACGATGGCTCGAATTAGAACAATGGATTCAACTGACACTCAAACAACGGGATGCCAAAGTCCATCGCGTCTTGTCGTTGAATTGCAATGCCTACCAAGAAGGTGACGACCAACAGCCATTGTTGACAGCGTCCGAGACGCGTCTCCAAATTGCATCCGGACAACTCGACACGAGAAACAATGTCGAGCAACTGGCCAAACGGTGTCGAAAACATGGAAGAGCCATCGATGGTGTCAATGCTGTGACAGAGGAACACTATGATGAAGTGAGTTGCTTGCTCACTGGAGTGTCCAGCGCAATTTACATGTGTTGTGTTGAACTTGGGTTTTTGCATGGAATTCGGAATACAAATTACGACATGAAAACTGACAACTCATGATGCTTACAAAACCATTTTTGCTTGCTCCTTTTGGTTCCACTTCCAAAATGATGGTTCAAATTACCAAAAAAAAATAGGCATTTGCCACTGCCTGTGAGCTGGAAAATATGCTCAAGCAGAGCAAAAACCTTCAGCCATCCGATGCACCACCCTTGTTGGGAGTGCCAGCATGCATCAAGGATTGTGTGGGGCTCAAGGGAAGTCTTTCGACGGGGGGATTTGCGTGCCGTCTGAATCGTCGTGATAAGGATGACTCGTTAATTGTTAAGGCACTCAAGGAAGCCGGTGCGATCCCTTTGTGCAAAGGAAATGTGGTGCAAGGTAAGATTTTGTAATGGCAATGTGTCCAGTAACATGACTGTTTGTGAGATCAATCTTGTTATGGAAAGAGTATGTATACCTGGAATGCAATCGCTCATCTCCTTCCGATTGCTCTTATTTTAAAGGCATGGGCTTAAGCGAAAGTGTCAATCGTATTTGGGGGCGATCCAGGAACCCATGGGATTTAGATCGCAGTCCTGGTGGAAGCTCTGGGGGTGATGCTGCGTTGGTTGCGGCGGGATGTGTTCCATTGAGTGTTTCTGCCGATGGAGCTGGCTCGATTCGAATTCCAGCTTGTTGCAATGGCATTGTGGGATTCAAACCTACACCTCAACGGCTCACATTCAAGGGATGTATGCGACCCAAAAAAGATGACCGATTTGGTTCCTCTTTGGTGGTACCGGCTGTAATTGGCCCCATGGCTCGATCCGTTGAGGATTGCGCTCTTTTCATGAAAGCAATCTGCTCTCCTACTGTACACAAAGGGGATCGAAACGTTGCTCCCTTGGAATTTGATGATACGGTTTACTCTGACACGACAAAACTTAAGATTGGGTATTTCATGACGGATGACTATTTAGACCCCATTCCAACCGGGAAAAGAGCCATGAAAGAGGCGATTGCAGCACTACAGGAGCAAGGCCACACTTGCGTGCCCTTTGATATTCCGACAAATGGGTGGGATCACGTTAGATTGTAAGTCTGATGCAGGAATGTATGACTGTACTATGTTTTCCAAAGGTATCTGCTCCCTCAACTATCAATGCTTGATTTCCACAGATTTGTGGGCCTTACCTCTGCGGAAGGAAACATGCGATCTTTTTTGGAAGCCTTGGAAGGCGAAAAGATGATACCTGACTACCTGCCGTTAGCATTGGCTGCATCGCTGCCGAATTGGATCCGCAACATAGCCAAATTGTTTGTGCCGAAGAGAATTAAGCATATTTTGGGTTGTGCAAGTAAGTCGGCGACTCCTCCGTTCAATGACAGTATTTACCGTGTTTGTTTCCCTCTTGCCAAGATTGCTAATAAGCCATTCTGATCTTTTTGACCGGAAAGAAAATGGCGGTTTTTCTGCATGTGAGGTCTGGGAGTTGGCCGCTGACCTCTTAAAAATGAAAGAACTATGGTCGGATGCCCTGAATGAATCAGACTTTGACGCTGTAATTTTTCCTTGTTTGCCTATTCCAGCCGTTGCTCATGGGAAGTGCGGAAAGATCATGTCCGTCTCATACATGTTCATTGCAAACCTTCTTGGGTGGCCTTCTGGTTGCGTACCAATCACAACAATAAGAGAGGAAGAACAACACTATTGCAAGCAATACCTGCCAGCCGATCAGAGGGACATGATGGCTACAGCTGTTGCCAGGGAAATGGTTGGTAGCGCAGGATTACCCATTGGCATTTCCGTAATGACGGCTAATTATGAAGACGAAAAGTGTCTTCGAGTTATGAAAGATATTGAAAAAGGCGTCCAGTTCAAGGCCAAGGCCACAGCTTTTCAGAGAAAGAAAATGAGATGAAATAAATCGGGTTCCCTCGCCATAGATCAATTTTGTACCTAATCAATGGGAAATTTCCTAGCTAGCTTTGTTTAGACATCCAGTGCTGGTATGTGCATCCAATGCTCTACTGTAGTACGCGGGGATGGTGTGTTAGCTCATGCTTCCTTATTAGCAGGAAAAGGCTCTCCAGAAGGGCACTGTACAGTGTTTTATTTTCTGTGCATCGCAAAAAGTCAGGTTTGGAAGTTGAAATGATGGTGTTCTGTTGTGGACTCACAAAATTTAAGCAGCTAGCTGCTGTGTGACTACACTTGCTAAATCAGCACTTAGTTCTAGCAGCTGCTAGCTAGCTAGTGACAATGGTGATGCCACTACTTTGCGAGCTAGCTGACATTTTTGTCATTACTCATAACATTGTGCTGTCATGCAGGTGCTGCTCTTCCATTGTCCATGAATAGCGTGCTCAGCAGTTGCATTGTTCTTCTGGTGTTAGCTGTTCAAACCAGTCAAAATGTCAAAGGAGACAGTGCATCCCAAAATGAGGGACCACAAAACCAATTTGGAGTGACTGGCTCCACTCATCTGACATTGTTTCCCTTCCCCTCAACCACATTTCTACTTGAAGGTTGGGCATGACTGTTTTGACATTCCTTTGATTCTCATTCTTTGTCTTCAGCCTACAAATGGATGTGTGCTGTGCACAACCATTTCCATTTCCAATGACATTTTGCGCTCTTCCTTCTTCTTCAGCCCTCACTTTCAGGAATCAATCAAATCATGGCATCTGGAGCAGTTGTGAGGGTGTGACATCTTGTGACAGACAGTTGAAGCTCCTGCTGTGGGATGAACTGGAACACCACTAGAACATGCATTTCAGTTTCTTTTCTTCTAGTAGTCTAGTAGCACTGCTGCTATCTGCTAGCTAGAGCTAGCTAGTTCTCTAAATTTTATCAAAAACAACAACAACAACACTTCAAGAACAACAAGAATGCTGGAATTTGACTGGTTTGTTTGCCCAAGAAAAGGGACCTGGCATTGATGTTCTTCTGACTGGCGTTGGGCGGCAAGAGAACAAGCGTCACTACGGGATTTCTCTTCGGTCAGCGAGAAGATTGGTTCCGCAGGCACATCGAACGCGTCATTGGAAATCACAGCTTCGGCACGTCCCGGCGCGTACTGGGGGGAGTCTCAAATTTCCCCCGAATAAACGGGGGGATCATGTCATGGCAAGAAGCCTACGTAAATGATACGTCGCCTTCCGAGTGTCAGAATATTCGATTTGTATTTTCAAAACGCGCGGGCAAGGTATTCGTAAGTAGGCACTTCGTTCGTTTCATGCCGAACTTTGGTAATGTCTCCTAAGCAAGATTGGAATCTGTTAAATCTTCAATTGCTTTTCCTCTCGGGGAAACTGGCATCATTCTACCGGTTCGTACTATCGACCGTTGACAACCGATCCGAGTGTCCGGGTTTGACATCTGATCCGAGTGCATGACTGGTTTATGTACGTAAAGAGCTACGTTACGTAATACACTGACGTGCGAGGTCGAATTTCACAACTTCCGTCAGTTCCTCTGGACGCCAACCGAATGGAACCTTCGCATCTTCTCGTCAGAAGTAAAATCAAATTCCGAATTCTTATGTATGAGTTCTTACCCTAATTTTAAGAAACTTCTTCACCTAACTCCGCCTTTGAAATCGATTCAGGGCCTCAAGGAAATAAATTATCTTAAGTACAAGGGGTTCTCTGGGATTCGAATCATTCGAATGAGTGGTTTGGGGTAAGCTCGGTGCGCGCGCTATGTCGCAACGACACGAAGAGGAACCAAGAGTGGGTCAATTTTTCGGAGTCGAAGTCGGCGATCCAGGCCAGCCAAAGCAAGATCATTATTCAGGACATCGTTCTGAAAACGAAATATCCCCACAAATCTAATACGAACCATCATTCGATTCAATCATAAGCCCATAATACACGTAACCGCATCCGCATCACCGCATCAATCAATCAATCAATCAATCTGAAATGAGTATTCAGCAAGACAACAACATGAAATTCCGTAGTCCATCGACCATGGGCTATCTAACAATGATAATAGCATTAGCTCCTGGCATTGCTGCCTTTACGGGTCTCAAGCAGCCTGTTCCCAAGGCTTCGTTCAAATCCAGTACTGGTTCTACGTACAGTCCACGTAGAAGTACCCTTACCAAAGTTTCGTACATTTCCGAGACGGGTAATCATGGCGACGTGACCATCCAACAACAACACCAACATCAACAAGGTCCTGTCTGGTGGAACTCCATCTTTGGCGGAGAACCCCATGACGCAAGTTCTGCTGCTGCCGACGAGTACCTTGAATTTCTAGACAAACGATACAATCGATTGCTCGACAATGAGGACAAGAAGGAAGAGACTGGCTTTAGTGTTATGAAATGGCTCTACCAAGACTCATCTGCTGAAAGCGCCCCCGAGAGCAGTCGCAAAGAAGACGCCTTGTATGTGTTGGGCGTAGCCAATCTTGCCAGCAAAAAGCTGTTGCAAAAACACCACAGATTGCGCGAAGCCTACCACGAACGCAAGGAAGAGAAGAAGGCCAAGATGTTGGACTTTACCGACGCTGAAATAGTCGATGAAACCTCTACTACTACGTCAGCGGCAGTCCGATCGGCCACCTCCTTGGTGCGACAAGTCGCCCACAAGCGTGAGGTGCTCGTCCAACGACAAATGAAGACGCTTCGTTTGGCCATGGCCTTTTTGGTCCGATCTTTGGTCACCAGCCCCGTAAAAGCGGCACGCCAGCTTTTCATTGTGGGTGGCGGTAAGAAATCAATGGCGGTGGCATTTACAGCTGTCGCTACCATTACCATCTTACTGCGTCCTATTCTTCGGATTGTAGCCAAAGAGATCGGAGCCAATTCCATGCGTCCCTAAACTGGGATGAATGGATGAGTGCTAGCTAGTCATTATGATGATGTGCTGTGCGTTTGTGCTATATGTTTGCATGTTTGTGTTGTGAGGTTTCACATGGAGTCCTCTGGAAAACGACGAAAAATAGAACACAAGAAAAGCGAGGAAGAAGATGCATTATTGATTTGTTTGAATATAATATCCAACTACCCGCAACACCACCACACCCAAAGAGCTTGAGATAATAGATGCAATCTGTGGTCTCGCTCATACACTACATATTACCAATAAAGAAACCTACACCTAACTACAATAGAAGCTATTATTACAACATCAATCTCTTTTTACTTTACCGGTAGCTATCTCATGCAGTAACAAGCCATCTCTCGACAAGTCTTGAAAAGCACTACATCGTACCTGCTACTACTAGGTCTAGCTAGTAGCAGTACCGGTACTACTGCGATGCGATGATGGTTGTACGGTGGTAGGTTCAGTCAGACACTCTTACCAGATGGAAGTCACCGGAATTCGGCCAGACGGCGCCACGTTGCCCAGCGGGTCGCCAAGTTTCCACAAAAGGAGCTTCACATCGAAAATTTTACTGCCCGCTCGGGAGTGGAAGATCCCATTGGACCGTTGACTGAGTTGTGATACTCCGTTTTTCTTTTATTTTCATTGGCACTTTATTATTTGATTGTTCGCTCGTATTCAAACCGATTCAACTGCAGTGCGCTCGTACTAATGCCACCGGGATGTTAGTCGTAGTGACCGCACACAGTAAAGCGAGCGAATGATCAACTCGTGGTCGGAGTCGGCAATGGGTCTTTTGTAGTTTGGCGCGAACTACCGGCACTGTTAACTAGAGTACTACTTTTTGTCAAGCGATCAAGCGGACGTCAACCATAACTGTCAATCGAGCTAGCTAGCTGCACGAAGTGAAGTCTTTCGACACTGGTAGGAGTAGCCAGACCTCGAACTGAAAGTTCAAAATTTTTGTCTTGTGGGCTCGGGAACAAGATTGGGCGATTTTGTTTGCGCGATGTTGAAGTGACGATTTCCTTGTTCGGGTTGGTCAGGCGACTGCTCCTAGAGCAACCATGACAATGGGATTGTTATTGACATTAGCTATCTTGAATTTGGTGACGTCCTGCCCACTTTTCGCCATCGACCACGACCCTTTCCCAGACCTTGGCATCAAAGACATCTGATTTTGGCGCGCCCAAAATATGTCATGGCAGTGTCACCAGGGGCTAGGGCGACCTGACTTCATCAAAAAGGAAATGTTCTCTAGCCAGTGACTAGCTACTCGCTCTTCTTTCCTGTTCATTCCCACTAGCTAGTTGGGCTTTGCTTTCACTCATCAACTAACTGTGCGAAATCCAAACCCGGTCTTGAAGAAACATCTAGCTAGAAAGTTAAGTATCAGGGAGAAGGTCAGGCAGAGAATCACCCATCTAAAAAGCTATAGTAATACTGAAGTGCAAACGCTATGCAACAGCATTGTGCTCTGAAAAAATTCGAGGGACGGAGAGATTGCCTAACCTGTAGACAATGTTTCTTCAGTTCGACATGTTTAGAAGTCAGATTGCATTCGAGACTGACCCGCGATCTCGCCGTAGTAGTCATCAATCATTCTGCCCGCCAAGAATGTTCGTCGCGTAACTCTTCAGGTCGGGGCCTTGAAGGTCTGCTGTGTGGTTTGAGAGGCCGAAAAAAGCTCTTCCGTGCTACATCGTCAGTCAGAGTACAGCCGAATGCTTTCTTTCATTAAACTGCTCGGCCTCAACTAAAATAGCTCCCCCAGTACAGGGTTTGGAGGTAACAAAGGGTGATTCTGACCAAATGGTACCAGCGTCATCTTTGGTTGAAACTCAATCCGGTATACCTTCCCATTGTCAAAGTAACCATTGTCATCAAATGCCTTCAAGGCATTCATTCCGTCCAAAATCTTGGTTTCCAAAAAGGCAACTGTATTCTGTTCCTCAGAGACCACATTGGACATAATGTCGGCGAGGTTGGTAGAACGAATGCTGCGAACGATGCCTTTATCGTTGCCACCTTTGATCAAGGTCAGACTGCCGCTGCCGATCATTTGAAACATGACTTTTCGACCTATACCTGATGATCCAAGTTTGAGCTCGACAGGATTTCCAACTGCGTCCACACCATCGACTTCGGCCGTCATGAGAACCCGTTTCCCTCCAATTTCCATGAGCTGGACATGCTCTGTGGTTCCAACGTGGTTGTGTGCGTCTTGCATATTCTGCTGTGTCATGAGGCGTTCGAATTGAAAGCCGGGTTGAGCATAATCTTGCCCGAACTGAAAATGGTAATGGAGCATAAGGGCGTTTGTGCCCGGCACCTTCATGACGAGGTACGGAGCTGCCTTTTTGGGTGTCCTGCATGATACCAAGACCTCGAGTGCCGAACAGCCAAACACAAAATCGATCGACTCTTTGTCTACGTTGCAATGTGTAAACGCGTGGTAGAGAGGGGCGACGGCGATGTGTGCATAAGGAAACCTGGGTGCCACAATATATTTACGGGGGTTTGCAGACAGGGTTAAAGGCAAGGAAATATTATCAATGTCCACAATACGAGGTGGGAGCTGGCCGAATCTTGTGTAGGCTTGGATTTCCGAGGCCGTGGCATTGCCCAAGGATTTGTACTTCAGTTTTTCCGTCAATGGTGGCTGCCACGCTACAAAGCCAAGGTCTCGTAGCCTACGAAAGATTGAAAATCCAGCACCTTCCAGAGCTTCTTGTAACGCGTCTTTCCTGGCTTTTCTTGGCTTCTTGGAAATGGTGGTGCTTTCTTCAAGTTTACTTCGCCCTTTCTCTTGCACATTGCGCTTTTTACTGGCTCTTTCGCTCATCGTCGTACCCATTCGTGGGATTACTTGACATATCTGAACCTTTTTTGTGGTCCTTTCTGTGCAACACTTCGCCGTCCCGATCTTGCAGTATAGGTAGGCTGGTGTTACTGTTGTCATTCATAGCAGTTTTCATAGCATAGCTCTACGAGCAGGCGTAGTATACGGCTGTGCAACTAGTACTGCGAAAATTTCAAAAGCATACCCGTGGCAGCTCTTGACTTGTGGTCCGGCTGGTTCTCGCGAAAACCTGAGATTCCTTAGCCTCTTCGACTTCGAGCCTTCCCCTACTGCATCCATACAGCTATCCATACTACAATTATAGCTAGCTAACTGCTACGGCACTACTTGTAGCTAGTAGGTCTACTCTGCTGGAGTAGGTGATTTGATTCGGTACAGTAAAACTAGCTGGAGTAGACTCATAGTAGTAGTTCGAGTAGGGCTTCTGTTTTTTACACATGGAACTAGAATCCGTATACACGTCGCTATGAGGTCCAGGCTGCAAGAGCGTCTCGTCTCATTCAACTTTTCATTGAATCATCATATTTCACTGAATGGGCTATTGTTGTTCTGGAGTTAAATAATCAATTCAATTCTGATCCGTGTGTTGAAGGCTACCTTCTGCATTGGACGTATCCATGTTTGTCAACATCTATTCACTGGATCCAACTGAATCTATAATCTAAGTAGAGAAGTAAGATTTCAAAACCATCTGCGGCACCAGCGATCCAGTCATAATGTTTTTGTGTAGACCAGATGCTTTGCCTTCCGTAGGCATTACCGGCACGAGTCTGCTGCGCAAACGCATCTGCATGGTGGCTTCCCATGACCGTCATCGCTCTCCTGGACGCGGCGCTTCCTCCAATGCTTTTCTAGTACCATCCACGTCATAGCCGAGGCAATCCTTCGGGAGACTGCAACCCAGGCCACTAGTGCTAGCTAGAGTGGAATATAGCCGGCTGAAACCTCTGCATTATCCAGGAAGCTTGTCAGGTTGGGTTCGGACAAAGTCCATTAATTTCGATGAAGAGCAGCAAAAATCGCTGATGCGTGGAAATGAATCCCAAGAAATTTCTCCAAGAAGGTGCACCCGAGAAAGGCCGATGTTTCCGTCTTTTCGGCACATACAATAAAATACTATATGGCCCTGCTTCTAGGTCGTTTGCCTCCTATTTGTGCGAGTGTATTGGTCATTTGCAAAAAGTCTGGATTGAGATAATCGGGTTGCTGTTGTATTTGATGTTGCTGCTGCTGCTGAATTGTAGGAAGGAGTGGGTTGTCAAGGTCTGGGTGCTCCTCCTCGTGCGGTTGTTCGTCGTCCGTGGTAGTAGCATTCGGATTTTTCTTTCGCTTTTTACCACCACCTGCAGCACCCGCTGGAATCATGGGCGTACTCTGGTGCACTTTGACACTATCTCCGCTAATGCCCCAATTGGGACCCCACCTCTGACGCCACGCCGTAACGGTTCGACCATGAGCTCCAAACAAGATTCCCGCTCTTGCGCCGCTCCAAGCCATGCGATGACACATTCGAATGCAGAGCGCCTGTTCCAATTCGGATCTGCTCCTGGTATCGGAAGTGGCCGACGACAATTGAAATTGCTTCTTTTGGGGACTCCACGTCACTTGTGGTACCAGGGGTGTCAGATCTTCGTGTTGGGGGAAGAATTCTTTTTGGATTAAATGGTCTTTACAGTCCTGCCAGGAAGCAAAACCAAAGAGTTGATTGGCTGCTGCGGGATAGTTGGCGTGCCATTGGTCGTTGAAGAGCGTGGCACGGGATAGTCCCCCGCTAGTGGCCAAGAATTCCTTCACTTGCTCCAATTGATTGACGTTATGCTCCTGTTGTTTGCGGTCCTTTTTTTCTTTTTGCAACTTGGTGACTGTTGCCTCCAGCTTTTTCAGCTTGATTTTCATCTCCTTATTCTCCTCTTTTAATTTGTTGATGATCTTTTGATAGGCAGCGTGGGCCTGCTGAGCTGCGGCGGCCGCGGCATCCAAGTCAGAGCTGCTCATTGTCGTCGTTTTCAAGTTTATTATATATGGCTTCATACAGCGGCGGAGGCTTCGCAGGCGTTTAATACTAACTCCGGGTGAAACAGCGGCTACTGTGCGATTTTTCACCAGGGCGCTTTCCCACCCGGGCAATACTACACATTGATTGTGATACACGACTGAATGAAATGAGAACTTACTTACTACTAGCTAGCTACATGTAGTAGCTACGTAGTAGCTACAGTAGTATTGGTAACTATTTACTCAACTACTTCATAACGAAATGAGAA
>ENA-ORBV01016936-ORBV01016936.1-microbial-mat-metagenome-genome-assembly--contig:-NODE-16936-length-10498-cov-3.806449_pt1 | contig 10498 bp, 8 predicted proteins | sample MGYA00237777_ERZ505514 | MGnify/ENA primary metagenome ERZ505514 (study PRJEB26160, sample SAMN06269048) | microbial mat metagenome | isolation source: Oligotrophic lake microbial mat | place...
AGAACGTGCTCCGACAATTCACCGCGGTGGCGGTATTGTCTTGATTACTTGCACTATACTCGCCTGTATTTAATCGAGGCTTTCCCGCAGTGGTGGGTCGGAACCATGACGTGGTATGTCGAAAAATAAACCTGAACCCCCGTCGGCGTCCTTCTTCCGCTCCGCGATCCACCTGCCGTTGTTTTTCGGCGGGATCGGGGTGCTGTTTTTAACGATCGGCGTCTGGCTGCTGGTGAGCAACTCGCCGGAACGCGAACTCGCGCGCGGCTCCGCCCTCCAACTCACCACGGCGGATACTGTACGATGGCGCACGGTGGGTGAGACGGTTCTCTTCGAAGGAAATATCTCCGCGGACAACCGCGCCGGCTTTCGAGACTTCATCGCGTATCAGCGCGACCGATATGCTGGCAAGGACAACGACGGCCCATCCAAGGGAGTCGAACGATGGGTCCAGATGGAGCGGGTGACGCCTCCGCTTTCGATCGATTCCGCCGAAGGAAAGGTGTCGATCGTGAATTCCCGTTACTCCCTGCGCAACCCTCCCAGGCAATGGCGCAGCTCGGTCACCGAACGCCTGCTCTTCGGGCCTGACTCCGAACGCGCCAGCGGTTTCGTCGCGGGCGATCTGGTGGTGGTGGAAGGCACGGTCACCGAGGCGGCGCCCGCCAGCGACGGGAAACGCCCGCGTGCGTTGGAGGCAGTCGTGCTATTCGGCGGAAACCACGCGGCCTACCTGACCGATCTGAAGAGCGGCATCGTTGCGGCCAAGATCATAGGAGTGGTATTTGTAGGCGTCGGGTCCTTGCTGGGCTTCATTGCCTGGTTTCTCCGCGTGCGCCTAAGCAAGCGGGGCCGCGTTCTTTCGCCGGGACGCCTGGCGGGGATCTAACCTGACTCTGCGCGACGGACAGCTCACGAATAGACAGGAATGTCTGTTTCACGCATTATACGGATCCGCGGCCATCCGTGAAGTGATCCAGGCATTCCTGCCTGTCTCTGGAATTGGCCAGCGGCTTTCGGCCAAGCAGCTCCAACTGAACCCGGTCAGCTATGACTTCAGGCGGGACACACCCTTGCGCGGGTTGTCATTCGGCGGCGGCGTGACGTGGCGCCAGGGACCGATTCAGCAGTTCCCGACTTACATCCATCGTTTCGTCCAGCAGGTCGACGATCCCGTTCGGCTCGATCTTTTCGCGGCGTACAAAACCAAACTCATCGGACGCGACACGAGCTTCCGCCTCAACTGGCAGAATGCCACCAACGCCGACTATCGCGATCGTCGCGGTTACTTTGTCATTACGTCAACGCTCCAATTCTCCACTGACATCCGCTTCTAACCGGAAGCCGCTCACGTTCATGACGGATCGACCTGGTCGTCCGGCAGTGGACTCAGCCGGACTCAGGCAATTGAACTCATATTTAAATCTCAACCGAAGCCATTGAAAGGTGGAGCGAGTTTTCCCCTCCCCGCTTCCGAATGTTCGCTGTCGCGTTAGCGGCTTGGGGACAGAGCCGCTCCACCTCAATCGCATGAGTCCGGCTCAGCTCGCAGCCAGCCGGTTGCAGGCACCAGCGCAGCGCCCCATCGTCGCCGTATCCGGATAACGGCGACACGGAGCATGGGGTCGAGGTCTTCGATCGCCAGGTCTAATACCAACGTCCCGTGATATTTGGACCGTCATTGCGAGAAGCGAAGCGACGAAGCAATCGAGCTGGATCGCCCCGGCGCGCTTCGTGCACCTCGTGATGACAATCGTCTACATTATACGGGCGATTGCTATAAAAAGGGGAATGGTGGCCCCTGCTAGCCCAGGAGGCACTTTTCTCCCCACACGCTGCAACGCGGGTTGACGATCACCGCCGGCAGTCCTTCCTGAACGACATCGATGAAACGCTTCTTCAAATCAGCCCAGATCGAGGAACTCGATGATCTGAGCGACGTCGCCGAAGAGCGCATGGATCGGCTCCGCGATACGGTGAAGGCGAACATCATTCCGCCGCTCCTCCGCGATCTGCGCACGTTCACGCCCGCCGATCTCAAGGCCGACATGAAGGCCGCTCTGCTCATCGCCGCGATCACGATTCCGCAGGCGGTCGCGTTTTCGCTCCTGATCGGAATTCCTGCGCCCGCCGTGATCGGCAGCGCAATCGTTGGCGCAGTCCTCTGCTCCCTTTACTGTTCATCCCGACATCTGGTGTTCGGCCCCACGAACACCATCAGTATCATTCTCGCCGGAGCGCTGCTGTCCCTCGCCGCCGAACCACTCGCGCCTCTGCAGAAAGTGCTCGTGATCGGTTTCCTGATGGGCGTGCTGCAATTGGTCGCAGGGTTCGCGGATCTGGGCAAAATCACGCAATTCATTTCCCGATCCGTCATCGTCGGCTACTCCACCGCTGTCGGTATCTTGATCGCCACGGGACAACTCGGAAATCTTTTCGGCATCGCGCGCGGCAACGAAGTTAACTTGCCCGGCACGTTGAAGCATTTGGCCACCAGCTTCATCACCTTCCAGTTTCATCCCGAAACGGCCATCGTCGGCCTCGGCGGTCTGCTGATCCTGATCTGGCTGCGCCGGTGGCGGCCCATCTGGCCCGAAGGCCTCGTGATGCTCACACTGGCGGGACTCGCGAGCTGGCTGCTGGGGCTCCAAGGCGACGGCGTGCGGGTGGTCGGCGATCTTGGCGATATTGCAGGCGCCGTGCCTTTGTTCACCGGATTTCCGTTGAACGCCGATGGCTTGGCCCTGCTACCAAAGGTCATGAGCGTCGCCCTCGCTGCCGCAATCCTTGGCATGCTGGAAGCCGTCACCATCGCGAAAAGTTTAGCCACAAAAACCGGTGAGCGCATCAACCCCAATCAGGAACTCATCGGCATGGGTCTCGGTAATCTGGTCGGCGCCGGCTTTGGCGCGATGCCCGGCTCCGCTTCTTTTCTGCGCAGCGCCGCGGGCCTGCAGGCCGGCGGTCGCACGCAATGGGCCGTGATTATCGGCAGCGTGATCGTCTTGCTCCTGGTGCTTTTATTGTCGCCCCTGCTCGCGTACATTCCCATCGCCGCGATTGCCGCTTACCTGATCCTCATCGCCATCCGGCTCTTCCAACCGGAACAGATTTTCACGGTCCGGCGCGCCACCCGAGGTGACGCCCTCGTGTTCTGGCTCACGCTGAGCGCCGCGCTTTTTCTTCAACTCGACACGGCGATCTACACCGGCATCGGCCTTTCGCTCGTGCTATTTTTGCAGAAGGCCAGTGCGCCCACGTTGCTCGAACACGCCTTCGACACCGGCGGGCAGCTCTCGCAGATCACCGCGCCGGCCCGCCGCAATCACGCGCAGGTCTCCATCATCCATGTCGAAGGCGATTTGTTTTTTGGCGCCGCGGACTTGTTTCAGGACGGCGTCCGACGGCTGGCCGAGGATGCGAACATCAAGGTGTTCATCCTGCGTCTGAAAAACGCGCGTCATCTCGACGCCACCACGGTCATGGCGCTGATGCAGCTACTCGACTACTTGCGCTCCGAAAATCGGCACCTACTCGTCTCGGGCGTGCACGGTGAAGTCGCCGCGGTGATGAAGCGCAGCGGCCTGGCCGATAAAATCGGCGTCGATAACCTTTTTCCCGCCGAGGAAAACGCGACCCTCGCCACCAAGAAGGCACTGCAGCGCGCGCAAACGCTCATCGGCGTCAAACCCGAGCTGCGCATTTTCTTCCCCGAGAAGGCCACCGGGTTATCCCTGCCAGCGAAATCGTGAAACGCAGGTGGGGCTTCGAACATTGAGACGCAGAAAGGGCCGCCCGCAGGCGGCCCCGGATGCGCGAGCAATTTGCCTCGGCTTACTTTCTTCCGGCCTTTTCGAGCTTCTTGAGGAAGTCCTCGTTGGCGATCGAAGCGATGTCAAAGGCCCAGACGGCGTCGCCCAAGCCGTTCGGTACCGCCGCGAGGTTGGTGCTGTCGGGATGCTGCACGGCAACGACAAACTGCGTCGGCACCTTTGGGTTGAAGATCATGCCCGTTGCTTCCGAACCGTCGGCCTGAATGCTCATGAAGTGATCGAGCGATTCCGCGACACCATCGTTATCGACATCGCGCACAAACCAGATGTCGCCACCGATGTTCGAGTTGTTGGGGGCATCCTCAATGACGTAGATGTTGCCCAATGCGTCCTGCGCGAGATTGTCCGGCGAGTTCAACACGCCGGTAGTTGGGGCGTGCCCGACATTCTTCGGCGTACTGCCACTGGCGACAACGCCCACCCGGGCTTTGGTGTCATTGAGAATTTCAACCGAGTAGATTGCGTTTTCCGAAGTCATCGCAATGTATAGGACCTCTTTGTTGGTCTTCGAGTTGACGATTTCCATGTCTTCCGGGCGGCCGTAAGGCGTACCGCCGGCGTCGTCGGCGGCCCCGCGTCCACCGCAGGTGGCTGCAATTGTGCTCGGCGTGTTGGTTGGGCCATTCTTGAAGGGATCGCGGATGCCGGTCAGCAGACCGCCGTTCGCATTCGTCAAGGGAACCCACGTCGCGAGGCCGGTCCGCGGCTGAGCGGCGTTGACGCCCGCATTGTAATCGAGGACCGCGTCGCCTTTGAAGGCGTCGACCGAGAGGACGAAGGTTTGACCCTGCGTGTAGTCGCCCTTCGTTTTCATCACGAACTTGTAGATCGAACCCGAGCTCCACTCATCGATATAATAAATCACCCGGTCGTCCTTAATGCTGAAATTGATGCCTTCATGAGCGACATTCGCGATGCTGTTGAGTTCGCGAATCTGAATGTCAGCCGGTGCGGCGAAGGGGTTGAGCACCTCTATCACGCGGCCTTCCCCGGACCACTCCTCGGCGAGGAACAGCGTGCCGTTGGGCGTGAAACGGCAGGGATCAAACGCGCCGTAGTCATTGGACCAGTTGCCCAGCGCGCCTTTCTGATCGCCGCGGAAAAGCACCTCCGTCGTCCGCGTCACAATATTGTGGCGCGAAACGCCGGCCCCAAAAGGCGTTTCGTGCGGCAGGAAGAGAAAGGTTCCGGTGTCGTCATAGGCGATCATGTCGATCATCGAGCTCGAAGTGCCGGCGGGCACGCGGACGATGGACTGTTTCGGACTGAGAATCTGATCTTCGACCTCCCGCATGCTGAGCAGATTCCACTGGCTGATACCCGCCGGGGTAACCCACGGCGCGAAGAGCTCGGGCATGGCGTTGGGCGCGACCACGGGGGCCGATTGCGTCAACGGTTTGAACCACACATCGGTTCCAGCGGATACCAAGTGAGGGGCGACCAGGATGGCCGCCAGGCGGAGGCAGCTCGTTAGGTTTATTGTGATCATTCTGATTTTGGTTTGTGCACGTGAGCCGGCGCGTTGCACGGAGTGGAGGAACGGTTACTCGTCAGCTCTCTGGCTCAGGGAGAACTGCTAAATGATTTAGGCGCTCGCCCAATTACGCGCATCCGTGGCGTGGTATGGGGTGTCGCCAACAACGTTATCTATTCCAGGTACGTCCCAATTCCCGCCCGCGGAACCGGCGATCGCGGCCAGTCAAGGAGGATGTTCCATCGGAACGTCCGCGACGCGGGCAGCGTGGGCGTCTTCTCATTGTCGATCAGCTCGTACACATTCTGCGGTGGGACGACCGTCGCATCGCGACCGAAAATATAACCCTGATCCTCCACGATCGTGCGGTACGCCTTGTTGAGCAGCAGCGCCCGTCCGGGTGATGGGGTGATGAGTTCGTACACGTCCGCCGCGTTCGCGACGTTTTGCTGGCTCACCGTTCCGTCGGCGTTGAACCAGCGCGCAGACATCTCCGCGTTGTGGCGAAATTCGCTGCCTCCGCCAATGCGCTCGAGGTAGGTGACAATCTCACCGCGCGTTTCACCCCGGTTCGGAGCGTCGGGCATTCCCTTCAGATCGATATATCGCCAGCCGGCGGCTCCGTCGACCTTGCGGGGAAAACTGAAGGTCTTGTCGATCGTGGAGCCGATCGAGTTGTGACAGCCCATGCAGAACAAGTTCTCCTCGTAGGTGCTGGCGCGCAGCCGGCCCGCGGCGTCTTCGATGAAGCCCTGAATTGCCCACCCCGTGCCGTTGTCGAGGCCATTGTCATTGAGATTATGATACCCAGGCAAGTTGCCGGCTTCCTTCTCATACGCCTCCATCTGGTAATGACGGGCGTAGACCGGCTTACTGTAAGCCCGCCACTTACGCATGTATCGCACCTCCTTCATCCGGGTCGAAGGCTCGATCTTGCCGCGCGGCGAAACGCCCACGTACCTCACCGTGTGCAGAAACTCCGTGTGCTCGGGATACAGATGATTCTCGCGGAACGCCTCGCCCGCGGCGCCGACATAGGAGTCCACCCGGGTGAGGTGGCGTATCACGCCCAGCCTTCCATCCGCGTCCAGATCCACGCCCACGGCGCGTTCGTCGATCGGAAGGCAGCCAATCTCCGCCCTCCCCTTGATGCCTGCTTCGAGGATGGCCAGATTCGCCTTGTAGATGTCGCGCGAATAGTTTCCGCGGCGGTCCGTGCGATAGGCCGCCGGGAGTCGGAGCATGACATCATCCGTCGAGCCGTTGGTCGGCCAGAAGGTGCTGGGGAACGGCTTGTAGTTGAACGCGACCCAGTGACTGCCGTCACTGGCGAAACCTTCGTCATCGAACGCCCCCGGTCCCTCCTGCAGATTCTGAAGGTCGGGTATCCAGCCGTTGAAGCCGGTTTCCCGCAGTCGCGGCGCCAGCTCCGAGTAATTGTCCTGCGCGATGTACGCCATGATCTCCTCATCGGTGATGCGATCGACGCGGGCCGTTCGGTCTTCGAAAAGGTTGCGCCAGTGATTGGTGAGTCCCAGTTCGCTGAAGCTGTACGACACTTGGAGGTCCGCGTCGTTCATCGTGTTCTCGCGACCGGGAATCGCGTCCTGGTGGCAAACGTAGCACGAGTTGTAACGCCCCTCGGTGCGGGTATAGCACTGCGGCGGCACAATCGCTTCACGATTGTAGACCGTGGACACCGGGTGAAAAGAAGGCGTAGCGGGCCGGGCGGAACTGCCGTTCCTCAATGATTCCAGCAGCTGCAGATGCGGCGGCTCGGACGCGCCCGGCGTCGATCCGCCGGTTGCTGACGACACCCGACCCGGAACGACGTCTTCAGCCACGAGCGCGGAAACCGAAAACGAAACCAGAATCACCGCTTGGCGAACGACCGTTGCTGGCCACCCGATTTGATGCGCAATGTGATTAATCAACGGACGCCATCGTAGGTGCGCGGGGTGCCAATTTGATGGCGCGCGAGGAACATTCCGGTGACATTGCGCATCTCAGTTTCTCGACGGTTCGTCCGCCGTGGGCCGTACGATCACCGGAACCGCCAGCAGGGTCTCAACGATTATCCGGCGTTGTTTGGCCGCTGGATGCATCCAGCCGAAATAGCGCACGCGATGCTGACCCGGCGGCGGCACGTGGTGCAGATAGCGCCGCATGAACTCTTCCGCGTCGAGCGTGCACTCCTTGCGCTCGTGCGTGGCGGAATCGGTATATGGAACGTCACCGCCTCGTCGGTGGCGGCGACCATGCGCTCGTCCCTTATCGCGGTGCGGCTGACAAGGAGTTCATGGAGGATCCTGATTTTCCGTGCCGAGCCCATACGTGACCCATGAACCGAAACTGGGCCGGCCGCCGCGCCCGAATCCCGTGTGCAGAAACAACTGCGCGGGCGCATGGTTGATTTCCTCCGTATGCAGCGAGCGGATAAACGTCAGCTCGTCGGACACGCCGGCAAGGTGCGGCAGCAACTCGGAGAATTCGTGGCCGCTCTGACCGTGTCGCGCGAAGGCATAGCGCGAGCCGGCGAGAGTCGGTTGTCCGCCGATGAATGCGAATTTCTTCCCCGCGAGCAGCTCCGCAGGACACGTCTCGCCGTGGCGCCGCACCAGCGTCGGTTTGCTTTCGAACAGATCGAGCTGCGACGGCGCGCCGATCATGTGGAGGTAGATCACGTTCTTCGCATTCGGAGCGAAGTGCGGCTTGGGCAGGTGCAACGGGACGCCACCCACCGCCTGCCCCAAGAGGCTTTTCTGCAATAGGCCGGCCAGCGCGGCGGCTCCGAGATGAAGGGGAACCGCGAATGAATCCACCCGCGCAGCATCGTCTCGTGCGGCTGCACTTCATCGGCAAACCAGCGGGATTGTTCGGTCTGGGGTAAATTCACGGCTCGTCGCGGGGACCGGCCGGCAAGCTGCGACCGCACTGTGGAACGTCAAGTCTTCAGTGGAAAGTGCGCCTACTACGGGCGCATCTGCCGGTTGGCGGTGGACGCCACTGCGGCGGCGAAGGGACTCGCCGCCCTACCCATCGTGACCTGTAAAAAAGGGTGGGGCGCGGACGCCGCTCCGCGCCGGGAGCGCCACGGCCTTCCATCGGCGAACCTTCCATCATTTTCATCCGGAACCCGCGGAGCTGGAATCTCAGCGCGAGAGTCGAACTCTAATTCCAACGATCACCCCGTAGCGCACCCGACGATTCGGTACGGAAGCAAAAGATCGTCGAACGCCCGGCGAAGCGTCCGCAGCAAGTGTTTCAAAGCTTCGCCCGGTTGCGCGCCCGATATTCCCGCGGCCCCATCCCGCATTCGCGGCAAAACATCACGCTGAGATACTTGGTGTGCTCGAACCCCGTCGCCACGGCGATCTCGCCCACGGGCAAGCTGGTGTTCATTGTTCTCCAACCGCGCGATCAATCCGTCGACGTCCGAACCTCGCAACCAATCCGGCACGGCAGCTCTCCGGCCCTATTCCGTCAGCCGGATCGTCCACCCGTGACGCTCGCGTACCTATGCCTTCACCCGTTGGAGCAGTTCGTGCGCGCAGCTGTTCGCGGTCTCGATCAGCAATGCCCCTTTGGGCGTTCGTTTCATGCTTTCGAACTCAACGGCCCGTGTCCCGGGGCGCGACGCAATTTCTCGGTTTTAATGTGGAATAACTCCTGCCGGAAAACGCCGGAATCTGCTATTCTAGGGAAGACATGAGCCAGACTTTCAAAATCGCCGTGCTTCGCGGGGATGGGATTGGCAAATTTCAAATCTCAAATCCCTGTCCCCCTCCATGTCGGCCACCATCAACATCGTCGATCTCACCCTCCCGCTCTCCCCCGGGGCTCGCGGCGTGGCCATGGAATCGAAGTGCAGCGTCGCGCGCGAGGGCTGGAATGCTGCGACCTGGCACGTGTATTCTCATGCCGGGACCCACATGGATGCTCAAATCCATTTCGAAGCCGGCGCCGAGACGATCGACACCAAATCCCTGGATCGCTGTATCGGACCCGCTTGGGTGGTAAATCTCGTTCCATGTGCGCCCAAAGCCGTTCTTACGGTCTCGCATCTGGGCGACATCGCTACGCGCTTCATCCCGGGTGAAAGCGTGCTGCTGCGCACCGACTGGCACAAACAGGCCTTGAATCCCGAGCTCTACCGCGACGGCCTTCCCCGCATCGGCGACGAGCTGGCCGCGTGGTGCGTCGCGCACCGCGTGAAAATCCTCGGCGTCGAACCGCCATCGGTGGCCAACGTCAACGATCTGCCGGAGGTCACGCGTATCCACAAAACCCTGCTCGGCGGCGGCGTCACCATCGTCGAAGGTCTCGCCCACCTGGATCAACTAACCCAGCCGCGCGTGTTCTTCCACGCCTTGCCCCTCAAACTGGTCGGCGGTGATGGCTGCCCCGTCCGCGCATTCGCCTATGATTCCCCTCCCGACACGTGGCCGCGCGCTTGAGGCGCGCGTCGCGCCTCCGACCATGATCCCCCGCCGGGCCCTGGTTGTCACCGCCACGTTTCTGCTGGCGTTTCTGCTCTACGTCGACCGCGTCTGCATCTCGACCGCGAAGGTGCCGATCGTAGCCGAACTCGGCCTCTCGGATGCGCAATTCGGCTGGATCCTTTCGTCCTTTGCTTTCGGATACGCCTTATTGCAGGCCCCGGCCGGCATGCTGGCCGATCGTTACGGCGCGCGCGTCACGCTCGCGGCCGTGGTCGGCTTTTGGTCCCTCTTCACCGGGGCCACGGCACTGGCCTGGAATTTCATCTCGATGATGGTGGTGCGGTTCCTCTTTGGCGCCGGCGAGGCCGGAGCATTTCCCGGCATGGCCCGGGCCGTTTTCTCCTGGATCCCGGTGCGGGAGCGCGCGCTCGTGAAGGGCATCAAAGCGAAGAAATCCATCGCCACGATCATGGGTGAAGAATTTCTGGAGTTCGTGAAGGCCCTCGAAGGTGCTTTGGAAGTTCCCAGCGAATACGAAGCCAACAAAGCGGCCTCGCTCAAGGCCATTCTGCTCGGTGCCTCTGACCTGGTTGACGCGCTTCTCGGAAAGGCCCCTGAAGCCTCGGACCCCGCGCAGCTCGCGATGGAAGACCTGACGAAGTAAAGTCAGCATTCACCTCTAAGACCTGTCTCTTATACACATCTCCGAGCCCACGAGACTAAGGCGAATCTCGTATGCCGTCTTCTGC
>ENA-ORBV01016937-ORBV01016937.1-microbial-mat-metagenome-genome-assembly--contig:-NODE-16937-length-10497-cov-8.651440_pt1 | contig 10497 bp, 8 predicted proteins | sample MGYA00237777_ERZ505514 | MGnify/ENA primary metagenome ERZ505514 (study PRJEB26160, sample SAMN06269048) | microbial mat metagenome | isolation source: Oligotrophic lake microbial mat | place...
GATCCGGCTGCGCACCCATGTTGCCGCAGCCCAGGCAGCTTGTCGCCACCTCGTCGCCGTTGGCGTCCAGCAGGCGCAGCCGGATCTGATCCATGCCGTCGTCGTGCCCGGCTGCCCAGACAAACAGCCGCTGCCCTGGCGGCGCCTCGAAGCGGAACTCGTTCCTGGCGCCGGGCATCGCGATCAGGGCCGCGCCCGCGCCGGGGCTGTCCTCGGCGATGCGCGTGTCCAGGCCCACTTCGAAGCTGAGCGTGGGCGGCACCAGGTTGAGCCGCAGCTCGTAGGCGCCGGTGGCCGGGTCGCTGTCGCTGCCCACCAGCAGCGTATAGCTGCCGCCCGCCCTCATGGGCTGCACGCCCATGTTGCCGCAGCCAAGGCAGCCATTCGCCACCTCGTCGCCGCGCGCGTCTAGCAGACGCAGCCGGATCTGATCCATGCCCTTGTCGAAGCTGGCCGTCCAGACGAACAGCTCCCGACCGGCGTCCGCCGTAAAGCTGTAGGCGTTCTGCGCGCCGGGCGCCGCGATCTGGCCCTGGAGGCGCACGAGCTCTGTGCCCAGGGCGACAGGCGTGGCGGGCGGAAGCTGCACGCCATCCTCGCGCACGTCGGGCGTTGCTGCTGCGGGCGCGCCTGTGGGCTGGCCCGGCTGGATGTCGACGCTGCTGCTGCTGCTGTGCGTCGGCAGCTTCTTTGCGCTGCGCGGCCTGCGCGTGAGCAGCAGCGCCACAAGGCCAATCAGGATCGCGGGGAGCGGTAGGCCGCGCCGCTCAGGGCCGGGCCTGGCGGCTGTCGGGAGCGCAGGCGCGCGCGGTGCGTCCAGGGCTGGCAGGCGCTCGGGGCGAGCTGCGCTGGGCGCTGGGGGCCGGGCGATCACGGTTGGGCCTGTGGCGGCGGGCAGGTCAGTGATCGGCTCGCCGATCAGCTCGATCGCCCGGCGCATTGCCCGCGCCGTGTTGAAGCGCTCGGCGGCGTTGAGCGCCATGGCCTGGCCGAGGATTGCGCTCAGGGCGCTGGGCATAGCGGGCGCCAGCTGGTGGGCGGGCAGCAGTGGGTCGGGGCGACCGTTCAGCACCGCCGTGGCGCGTGAGAGCGCGTCGGGCGGGATCTGGCCGGTGCCAAGGTGGTAGAGCGTGGCGGCGAGGCTGTAGATGTCGGCGCGGGCGTCGGTGCCGCTGCCCTGCACCTGCTCCAGCGGGGCGTACTGGGGCGTGTAGCCGAACAGGCTGGCCTCCTCGCTCGGCGCGCGCGTGGGCAGGGCCGCGCTGCCCTTGGCGAGCCCGAAGTCGAGCAGGACGATCTCGCCCCCGGCGGTGAGCTTCAGGTTCTGGGGCTTGATGTCGCGGTGGACGACGGGCGGCGTCTGGGTGTGCAGATAGTCGAGCACATCCAGCAACTGCTCGGCCCAGCTGACGATCTGATCGACGGGGAAGGGCGCGGCGAGCTCGCGCAGCGACGCGGCTAGATCCTCACCGGGGATGAACTCCATCACCAGGAACTGGCCCTCCGGGACGACGAAGTGGTCGATCACACGCGGGAGCGCGGGGTGGCGCAGGCCGGCCAGGATCTGGGCCTCGCGCTCGAAGGCGCGGCTTGGCCCCACGCTGGCCACGGTGGTCTGCTTAAGCGCAACGCGGCTGCGCAGCCGCTCGTCTACCGCCTCGTAGACGGAGCCCATGCCGCCCTGGCCCACGTGGGCGACGACGCGGTAGCGGCTGTTGAGCAGGCTCTCGGGCGGGAGCAATGCAGTCATTGGGTGCTCACGTCGCATAGGCGCAGCCAGGCGATCTTATCGATCTCGGCGAGCGCCGTGGCGATCTCCTGGCTAGGGCTATTGGCGAGCCGCCCTGGGAAGGCGGCGAGAATAGCCGCGTGCTTGTTGGCTCGTACACAGATCACAAACGGAAAGCCGAAGCGCGTTTTGTAGGCCTCGTTGTAGCCAGTCAGGCGCGCGCGCTCCTCGGCGGAGAGCGCGGCGAGCCCGGCTGCGGCCTGCTCGCGGGCGGAGTTAGGGGTGAGCTGCCCGGCCATAGCTACGCGGCCCGCTAGGTCGGGGTGGGCGCGGATCAGGCCAAGCTGGCGCTCCTCACCCGCCATCGCGACGACCGCGCACATGGCTGCGTGCAGCGCGGCGATGTCGCTGAAGGGCCGCTGCTCCCAGGCGGCGGCGGCGATCCAAGGCGAGTGCTCGAAGACATGGCCCACCGCAGCCACGAAGGCGGCGCGGTCGAGCGCGTTGAGGGCGGCGATTGTCAGCGGCATGGTGCGCTCCAAGGTAGGATGAAACTATTGTACCGCGTTGTTGTGCTATTCTGCTGCTGTGTCACCTTTGCTCGCAGAAACAGGATACGGAAACAGCCAATGGCCTCGCCGGCGCTCCAGCGTGAGTTTACGATCGCGAACGAGTATCACTACGACCGGCGCTCCCCCACGCGCTGGATCCTGGCGCATGTGCTGCGCTACCCCGTGCTGCCGGTGGTCTTTATCGTCACCGTGATTGGCATGGCGGTGGCCCAGAGCCTCGGTGCCGTGTTTGTGGGCCGCGCCTTCGACGTGCTGCTCAACGGCGGCGACGCGGCCGCCCTCGGCATCGCCTCGCTGTGGGTTACGTCGGCCTACCTCGGCTACGGCGCGTGCGACATCGTCAACAGCCTGGCGCTGCGCGTGCTCGGCCAGCGCGTGGATCGCGACACGCGCGCCGAGCTGTACGGCAGCCTGCTTGGCAAGAGCCAGACCTTCCTTGGCCGCCAGCGCGTGGGCGACCTGATGGCGCGCGCCACCAACGATGTCGGCCAGATCACGCTGATGGTCGCACCCAACGCCGGCTTGATCCTGGAGTCGTTCTTTGCGCTCGTCGTCCCTCTGGTGACGATCGCCTTGCTGCGCGCGGACATGCTGCTGGTGCCGATCCTGTTCCTCGCCAGCTTCAGCGTGGCGATCCGGCGCTACAGCCGCGCGCTTGCGCCCGCCTCCGACGCCATGAGCGAGCGCTACGGTGTGATGAACGCAGGCCTCGCTGAGGCGATCAGCGGGATCGAAGTGGTCAAGGGCTTTGCCCAGGAGCCCGCCGAGGAGCGCCGCTTCGCGCAGCGCGCAGGCGACTACCGCGAGGCGTTTGTCCGCGCCGGCGCTGTGCAGGCGCGCTATGTGCCGCTGCTGCTCTACGGCGTGGCGATCGGGCTGGCCTTTGGGCACGCGCTGCTGCTGGTGCTTCAGAACCAGCTCTCGGTCGGCCAGGCGATCACCTACATGGCCCTGATCGAGACCCTGCGCTCGCCGACGATGTTTTCGCTGACGACGATTGCGGGCGTGCAGCTGGGCCTGGCCAGCTCCGCGCGCCTGCTGGATCTGATGAACGCCCGCACCGAGCTCGACGAGAATGTGGGCGGCTACAGCGCGCCGATGCGCGGCGAGCTGCTGTTCGAGCAGGTGAGCTTTGGCTACGCGGGCCAGGCGGCTCAGCCCAGCCCCGACGCGCCCGTCGCCCTCACGAATATTTCCTTCCACGCCCGCCCCGGCGAGACGATCGCCATCGTCGGGCAGACCGGCGCGGGCAAATCGACCCTTACCAAGCTCGTGAATCGTATCTTCGATACCTCGTCCGGCCGGGTGCTGATCGACGGCGTAGACGTGCGCGACTGGAGCATGGACAGTCTGCGCGCCCAGATCGGCACGATCGAGCAGGATATTTTCCTCTTCTCGCGCACGATCGGCGAGAATATCGCCTTCGGCGCGCGTGAGCCAACCACCCGCGCCCAGATCGAGCAGGCCGCCACGCTGGCCCAGGCCCACGCCTTCATCACAGCCTTCCCCGATGGCTACGACACGGTGGTGGGCGAGCGCGGCGTGACGCTCTCTGGCGGGCAGCGCCAGCGCATCGCGATCGCGCGCGCGTTCCTCGCCGACCCGCGCATTCTCATTCTGGACGACTCGACCAGCGCGATCGACAGCGCCACCGAGGATCAGATCCAGCAGGCCATGCGCCAGATCCTGGCCGGCCGCACCACGCTGCTGATCACCCATCGGCTCACGCAGATCCGGCGCGCCGACCGCATCCTCCTGCTCAAAAATGGCGCGCTGCTGGCCCAGGGCACGCACGACGAGCTGCTCGCCACCAGCGCCGCCTACCGCCAGATCTTTCACCTGTAGCAGCCTCGCTTGTGGGCGTCCGCATCTGCGTAATCTGCGTAATCTGCGGATAAAGATGCCCTAATGAGCTGCTGGAGCAATTCCCCATGGGCCTAACTGGAGGGCTAGACGCCGAGGGCTACGACCGTAGCTACAGCGACGCGCAGCTGGTTCGCCGCATCGCCGGCTACTTTCGACCGCACACCGGCACGGTGCTGCTGGTCGCCGGCATGGTCGCGCTCGGCTCGCTCGCCGTCACCGTCACCCCGGTGATCATCTCGCGCGGTATCACGCTGCTCACCGGCAACCCGGCGGCGCAGACGCTGCTCGCCCTGGCTGGCATCGTCACGCTGCTGGGCGTGCTGGGCTGGCTGTTCAACTTTGTGCGCCAGCTGTTCGCGGCCCGCGCCGTGGGCGAGGTGGTGCTGGCGCTGCGGCGTGACGCGCTTGCGGCCGTGATGCGGCGCGACATGGCGTTTTTCGACCAGTACGCCTCCGGCAAGATTATGAGCCGCATCACCTCCGACACGCAAGATTTTGCGACGGTGGTCACGCTCACCGTTGATCTCATCAGCCAGCTGGTGCTGGTGAGCGTGATCGGGGCCGTGATGCTGGCGGTGAACCTGCGCCTCGGCCTGCTCACCCTGGCGATTGGCCCCGTGGTGGTGGTGATCGCGCTGGTCTTTCGTCGGCTGGCCCGCCACACCATGCGCCAGGCCCAGCGCGCCCAGGCCGAGGTCAACGGCATCGTGCAGGAGACGATCAGCGGCGTGGCGGTGGCCAAGAGCTTCCGCCAGGAGGCGGCGATCTACGCCGACTTCACGGCGACAAACAATCTGGCCTACCAGGTGCAGCTGCGGCGCGTGGCCGTGTTCGGCAGCATCTTCCCGCTGATGAACACCCTGGCCGGCCTTGGCGTGGCGGCGGTGGTCTATGTCGGCGGCCTGCTCGTGCTCGACAAGAGCGTCTCGGTGGGCGAGTGGTATCTGTTTGTGCAGAGCCTGACGATCTTCTTCTACCCGATCTCTAGCATCGCCTCGTTCTGGAGCCAGTTTCAGCAGGGGCTGGCCGCGAGCGAGCGCGTCTTCGCGCTGATCGACGCCGACACCGAGGTGGCGCAGAGCGCGAGCGAAGACCCTGGCCGCCTGAAGGGGCGGCTCAGCTTCGACAAGGTCTGGTTTCGCTACGGCGGGCGCGGCGAGGGCGATGCGGCGCCGTGGGTGCTGCGCGACTTCTCGCTGGAGATTCCGGCGGGCGAGACGCTGGCGATCGTGGGCCACACGGGCGCGGGCAAGTCGAGCCTGATGAAGCTGCTGCTGCGCTTCTACGAGTTTCAGCGCGGGCAGCTGATCATCGACGGCCACGACATCCGCGCGCTGGATATCGCCGCGTACCGGCGCCAGATCGGGCTGGTGCCACAGTCGCCGTTCCTGTTCTCGGGCACCGTGGCCGAGAATATTCGCTATGGCCGGCCTGGCGCCAGCGACGCGGAGGTGGAGGCGGCCGCGCGCAGCCTGGGCGACGGCAGCTGGGTGGACGACCTGCCGGAGGGGTTGCTCACCGATGTGGGCGAGCGCGGGGCGCGGCTCTCGTTCGGGCAGCGCCAGCTGGTGGCGCTGGCGCGTGTGCTGTTCCAAGACCCGGCGATCATGCTGCTAGACGAGGCGACCGCCAGCATCGACCCGTTCACCGAGGCGCAGATTCAGGCCGGGCTGAACGCGGCGCTCCAGGGGCGCACAAGCATCGTGATCGCGCACCGGCTTTCCACGGTGGTTCACGCCGACCGCATCATCGTGCTGCGCCAGGGCGAGATCAGCGAGCAGGGCACGCACGCCGAGCTGCTAGCCCAGGGCGGGCACTACGCCGAGCTGTACAGCACCTACTTCCGCCATCAGTCGCCGGACTACCAGCCCGAGGCGCCCGCCCCCGCCGCTTCCTGATCGCACGCGGCGCCACTGCACCGTTTCAGTCCCATCCGCACGCCGTGGCGCGGAAGCGCGCGGCTACAGGTGCGCAAAGGCCGCCGGTGCGGCCTCACTAGCCCGCGCAGGCGGGCTTGCTACCCCTAGCCTGCGGCTTCAGCCGCCAGGCAAAGCTACGCGGTGGCCTGCTGCTCCAGGAAGTGCAGGCTGCTCGCGACGTCGGCCAGCGGGTCTGGCGCGTGGTCGTGCTCGACAATGTACCATTGGGATGCGGCCTGGCTGGCGGACAGGATTCGCTCCCACGGCAGCACCCCCTCGCCAACATTCGCCATCGCCTGCGTGTCAGGCGCCGCATCTTTCATATGCAGCAGCGGCAGCCGCGCCCCGTAGCGCTCGATCAGGGCGACGGGGTCGAGCCCGCCTATCTGTGCCCAGTAGACATCTAGCTCGAACCCGACCAGGGCCGGATCGGTCGCCGCCACCAGCTGCTCCCAGGCCGTGCTGTCGCCCAGGGCGACGAACTCGAACTCGTGGTTATGATAGGCCAGATGCAGCCCCTGCTCGTGCAGCGTCGCGCCCCAGCGGTTGAGCGTGGCGGCGAAGCTCTGAAGCTCATCCTGGCTGCTGAACCGTGCGCGCGGCGCGGACGGGATCACCGCGTAGGCGCAGCCGAGCGTCTTCAGCTCGCCGATCGCCTGCTGCGCATCGCGCTCCAGGGCGTCCAGGTTCACGTGGGCGCTTGGGGCGCTCAGCCCAAGCTCGTCGAGCAGGCTGCGGATCTCGGCGGCGGCCACACCGTGCAGGCCAGCGAACTCGAAGGCACGGTAGCCAACAGCGGCGAGCTTGCGCAGCGTGCCGGGGAGATCGAGCGCGGCCATGGTGCGGACCGAATACAGCTGGAGGGCGATCTGATCGTGTCTCACGGGGTAGGCTCCTCTTCCTCTGGCCAACGCGCCGGTAGCGGCTCCGGGCGCTGGCAGGTAGATTCAAGCGCAATGTGTCGCCGTGTGTCGGCGGAGTCGTAGATCGCCTGCATGGTGTCGAGCACATGGTAGGCGAGCTCGCCAGAGGCGCGATGCGGTCGCCCCTCGCGCAGCGCGGCGGCCATATCGGCCACACCCAGGCCACGGCTGTTGGCGGTGTAGCCGTGCGTCAGCGCCACCTCCTCCCACTGCTCGGCGCCGCGACGCAGCAGCCGCACAGGGCCACCGAACGTGTTAGGGTCGGGCAGCTCTAGCGTACCCTCACTGCCGTAGATCGTCAGCGATTGCCCGTTGCCCACGCTGATGTCGAAGCTGAGCACCAGGCTGGAGATCACGCCGCTGACATGCTCCAGCGTCGCTGCCACGTGGGTTGGCGTGGTGACGGTGATCAGCTGACCGGCCAGTGGCTCGCTGGTGATCAGCCGCTCCGCGTGGGTAATCCGCGTGGTGCCGCTCACGGATTGAACCGCGCCAAGCAGGGCGGTGAGCGCGGTAAGATAGTACGGCCCGATGTCGAACAGCGGCCCGGCGCCCGGCTGATAAAAGAAGGCCGGGTTGGGGTGCCAGTGCTCCATCCCGCGATACAGCAGATGCGCGATCGCAGCGACCGGACGCCCGATCGCGCCCTGGTCGATCAGTGTGCGGCACGTCTGGAGCCCGCCGCCGAGGAACGTATCGGGCGCCGCCCCGACCCGCAAGCCCTTCGCCTGGGCCAGCTTGAGCATCTGCTGCGCATCGGCGCGCGTCACGGCGAGCGGCTTCTCGTTATAGACCGACTTGCCAGCCTCCAGCACTGCCAGGGCCACCTCCGCGTGCGTCTTGGGGAGCGTCAGGTTGATGACGAGCTCGATGCTGGGGTCGCGCAGCAGCTCCTCGACCGTGCTGGCGCGGATGCCGTACTTCTCCGCCTGGGCCTGGGCGCGGGCGGCGTCGAGATCTGCGCAGGCAACGAGCGTGAGGCCGGGCAGGGTGCGCGCATTCTCGCAGTAGATACCGCTGATGTTGCCGCAGCCGATGATGCCAATCGCTGTGGTTTGAGCCATGGTTGGGCCTTCGACTCCTGTTTCACGCATTGTTTGCGAAAAGAGCGCCATAGTTTACCATGGAACCCTATGCCAGCACGCTACCCCATCCCAGCCGGGCCAGCCAGCGCCGAGCTGAGCGTCGCAAACTCGCGCTTCATCGCTGCGGCGGGCTACGCGCCCGACGTGGCGGCGGCGAAGGCGCTGGTGGCTGCGGCGCGCGCCGCTATGCCAGACGCGAGCCACCACTGCTTCGCCTACCTTGTGGGCTACGGCGCCAGCGTCACCGCCGGCATGAGCGACGACGGTGAGCCCGCCAGCACGGCTGGGCGCCCGATGCTGGCCGTGCTGCGCGGCGCCGATCTGGGCGACGTGGCCGTGGTGGTGACGCGCTACTTCGGCGGCACGCTGCTAGGCACCGGCGGCCTGGTGCGCGCCTACGGCGACGCTGTGAAGGCCGTACTGGAGCGGCTGCCCCGCGCCGAGCATGTGGAACTGCGCGCGCTCGTGGCTCGCGTGAGCTACGGGGCCTACGCTGCTGCCCGCCGCGCGCTGGAGTTCGCTGGCGCCAGCATCGACGCGGAGGAGTTCGCCGCCGACGTGCGGCTCGTTACCCGCGTTCCCGCCGACGCCTACGCCCAGGCGCTGGCCGCCCTCGGCGAGGCCACAGCAGGCCAGGCGCACGTGGAGGCGCCCTCGTAGCCCCTTGTGGGCGCCCCTTGTGGGCGCCCCTACGAGGGCGCGTGGTCGCGGGCGTAGAGCGCAATCTGGAGGCGGCTGGAGAGGCCAAGCTTGTCGAGGATGTTGCGGATGTGGGTATGCACGGTGCGGATGGAGACCTTGAGCTGATCGGCGATCTTCTGGTTTGCCAGGCTCTGGCCCACAAGGCTCAGCACCTCGCGCTCCCTGGCGGTAAGATCGCTCAGCGTGTCTCGCCGCACCGTTGGGCGGGCCGCAGCGACCAGCGCCGCCGCCTCGCTGCCGTTCTTGGCCTCGCCAACAACCTCAAAGCCGGGCGCGACCGACAGCAGCAGCCGCAGGCCCTGGCGCACAATCGGGTGATCGTCGGCCACAACTACGCGGATCGACGTATGTAGCACAGAGACAGGCGCAAATGCCTCAAATGAGGTTGTCATGGCAGGCTTGCCAAGCTTTCTAGGTTCTGAAACAGTGTAAGCGTAGTATACCAGGTTCTTACTGGCCGAACAGCCCGCCGTGATCTTTGACGCCCGCCAGCCACGCGGCACCCGCCATCGCGCGCTTGCCTGCCGGCTGAAGCTCCAGCAGCTCCAGGGCGCCCGAGCCTGTGGCCACCAGCGGCCCGCCCGCCTGCCCATGGCCCAGCAGTGTGCCTGGCTGCTCGGCGCCTGCCCAGTCGGGGTGGACGACGGCGCGCAGCAGGCGCAGCGGCTGGCCGTGCCAGCTTGTATGGGCGCCAGGCCAGGGGTCGTAGGCCCGTGTGACGCGCTCGATCACCAGTGCGGGCAGTGCCCAGTCGAGCTGGCCGTCCGCCTTCTTCAGCAGGCGCGTCACCGTGGCCAGGCTGTGATCCTGGGCCTGTGGCAGCAGCTCGCCGGCGGCGTAGGGCGGCAGCGACTCCACCAGCAGCCGCGCCCCTAGCTGGAAGAGCGCGTCGGTGAGCGGGCCAGCCCGCACGTCGGCTGGCAGTGGCACCACCACCTGAGCCAGCAACGGCCCGCTGTCCATGCCGGGGTCCAGGCGCATCACGCTTACGCCTGTCTCACGCTCGCCTGCCATGATCGCGCCCGCCACGGGCGTGGGGCCGCGGTGCAGCGGCAGCAGCGAGGGGTGGATGTTCAGGTAGCCCAGCGGTGGGATGGCGAGCACGTTTTTGCGCAGGATCTCGCCGTAGGCGGCGACCACGCCCACGTCGGGCCGCAGCGCCGCCAGCTGCTCCACCACTGCGGGGTCGCGCAGCGACTCGGGCTGGAGCACGGGCAGGCCGAGGGCCTGTGCCGCCAGCTTCACGGGGGGCGGGGTGAGCCGTCGGTCGCGCCCGGCCGGCCGGTCCGGCTGCGTGATCACCGCCGCGATCGTGTGGCCCGCCGCCACCAGGGCCTCCAGCGGGTGAACCGCGAACTGCGGGCTGCCCAAAAAAATAATTCGCATTGCGTATCTCCTTGTTGGGGCCGCAAATAGGCCGGAAATCTGTGCCATCTGTGGATAAAATTTCCGGCGCGTCCGACGATAGAGTATAATCGAGAAGCAGGGCTGCGGGAGGCGGCAGAAGACCAGAACATCACACACGCGCGCACGTCGCTCACACCCACAAGAGGCTTATATGGATGCCCTGCTTTTCGATGGCACGCTCCGGCTCGCCCACGATTACCCCGCCCCCGCCCTCGCCCCCGGCGAGGCCCTGATCCGCCCGCACCTCGCCGGTATCTGTAACACCGACCTTGAGATTACGCGTGGGTACATGGG
>ENA-ORBV01016939-ORBV01016939.1-microbial-mat-metagenome-genome-assembly--contig:-NODE-16939-length-10496-cov-8.637201_pt1 | contig 10496 bp, 10 predicted proteins | sample MGYA00237777_ERZ505514 | MGnify/ENA primary metagenome ERZ505514 (study PRJEB26160, sample SAMN06269048) | microbial mat metagenome | isolation source: Oligotrophic lake microbial mat | place...
ACCTCTCTATTCGTCGGCAGCGTCAGATGTGTATAAGAGACAGGGACGGTGGAGGGTAGACGGTGGACGGTGGACGGTGGACGGTGCCGGCTATCGGCTATCGGCCACCGCCACGCGACTCGCCAGCGCCCTGCCGCCCGCCAGCGAGGGCAGGATCGCCAGCAGCGCTAGGCATGCCGCCACCCGCATCGCCACGTCGAAGCCCCCAGCCAGTGCCTCAGGCGACGCTGCCGTAATGGGGCTCACCGGGCCACCGTTCAGGGCGAACACCCGCGAGCTCCAGATCGCCCCCGCCACCGCGATGCCCGCCGTCTGCCCCAGGGTTCGCATAACGGCCAGCAGCCCGCTCGCCACGCCCAGCGCCTCCGGCGGTGCGTTCCCCAGCACTGTGCTGTTGTTCGGGCTCTGGAACAGCCCGATCCCCGCGCCGAGCAGCATTAGAAAGCCCACCAGTTGCCACAGGGGCGTGGTGGGCGTGGTGAAGCTGTTTCCCGCCAGCGCCACTGCCGAGAGCACCAGGCCAGTGATTGTCAGGGCGCGCGGCCCAAAGCGATCCGAGAGCCGCCCGCTAATCGGCGAGGTCAGCGACAGCGTTAGCGGCAGCGCCATCAGCGTCAGGCCCGTGGTCTGTAGGTCGAACTTGAACACAAACTGGAGGAACAGCGGGATAAGCAGCAGGTTGAAGGCCAGCCCCAGAAACAAGATGAAGCCTGCGAGCAGGCTGAGCGAGAAGACCGGGCTACGGAACATGCGCAGGTCGATCATCGGCTGCGGCGCGCGCAGCTCCCAGGCCACAAAGCCCGCCGCCGCTACCACAAACAGCCCTAGCAGGCCGTAGACTCGCGCGTCGCCCCAGCCCCAGAGTGGCCCCTCGGTGAGTGCCAGCAGCAGGCCCAGCAGCGAGGCGAGCAGCAGCAGAGCGCCCACCACGTCGAACGTCTGCCCCCGCGCCGCCGGGGAGTCCGGCGCCAGGCTGCGCAGCGTGAGCCAAGTGCCAGCGATGCCCACCGGGATGTTTACAAAAAAGATCGCCTGCCAGCCCACATAGCGCAGCAGGATGCCCCCAAGCGCCGGGCCGATCAGGATGCCCAGAGCCACAAACGAGCCGATAGCACCCAGAGCCGCGCCGCGCTCCTGCGGCGGGAATGCCGTAACGAGCAGGGCCGGGCCAACCGACTGGATCATCGCCGCGCCCACGGCCTGTAGCACCCGGAAGCCGATCAGTGTGCCGACGGTAGGCGCCAGCCCGCATAGGACAGAGGCCACGGTGAAGACTACAAAGCCGGCCGCGTACACCCGGCGCTTGCCGAACATATCGCCCAGCCGACCCATCAGCAGCAGCAGACATGTGAGCGTGAGCAGATAGGCCAGCACCACCCACTCCACTACATTTAGGTTGCTATTAAACGACGTGACGAGTGTCCCGAGCGAGATATTTACAATGGAGCCGTCGATGGTGGAGAGCAGCACGCCGCTGCCCACCGCCGCCAGAGCCCACCACTTGCGCGCTTGATCGGTCACGAGTGCTCCTTGCCGCTACGAGGTTCCGCGCCGCATTGTAGCACTCGTCCGCTGGACACAATAAAACCGCGCGCCCCCCAATAGTTGGGGGGCGCGCGGTGAGCGTAACCGATGGAAGAGGACTACCGCAGGCCGCTGTTGATGGTCGAGAAGATAGTCGACACGCGGTTGCCGAGCAGTGTCAGGACGCCGATAACAACAATAGCGATGAGCACCAGGATGAGCGCGTACTCGACGAGGCCCTGGCCCTCTTCCTTAGCGAAGAAACTGCGAAGCATGGCTTATCTCCTAAAATGGATAGATTGCTGGTTAGAACGCTGTGAGTATGTGGCTGAAGACATCCCCTGCGAGGAGGACTACCGCAGGCCGCTGTTGATGGTCGAGAAGACCTGCGATACGCGGTTACCGAGCAGTGTCAGGATACCGATAACCACGATGGCGATCAGCACCAGAATGAGCGCGTACTCGACGAGTCCCTGGCCCTCTTCCTTAGCAAAGAAGCTACGAAGCATGTGTTTCACCTCCCTTCCTTGTTTTGATGTTGTTTGTAGGAGTTACCCTACGAACAGCAGTATAATCTCCCATCTGATCTCCAACAATAGCCCCATGGTCCTGAGGCTTGCGGAGTACTGAAGCTATACAAATCTTATCCGATTTGTGAAGAGCGCCCGTCTATGTCCTGCTGAAAGCAGCGGGGTTGAGGCACAAACAGATCCTGGCGCGGGATCCCAAAAGAACGCAGCGGCGGGCGCGGCCAAGCGCGACGAGATCCGCGCCGATGTAACAGCCCATCAGGACGATCTGGAACGCGGGTATCCTTACTTGAGCCGCCCATCTGCCCCGTTCGGTGTCACCGTATCACCTTGTCACCTTGTCAATTGGGCGCTCCTGGCGGAACCACGCGATCTCGTCGCGCAGCGTGTTGCGCAGGGGGCGGAAGGTGGTGCCAAGCTCGCGCACGGCCTTCGCCGACGAGGTTTGGCGCGCCTCGCGCAGGGTACGGACACCCGCTACTGTGGCGAGCACGGGCTTGCCGGTAAGGCGCCCGAACAGCTCGGAGCCAAAGCCGTAAGCGAGCGCCATGGGGTATGGCGGGTAGAGCCGCGGCCCTGGTATGCCGCTTAGCTCCTCCAGCAGCCCAAAGAGCGTGCGGAGGCTCACGGCCTCGTCGCCGCCCACGATGTAGCGCTCGCCGCTGCGGCCCCGCTCGGCGGCCACAAGCATGGCGGCGGCTACGTCTCGTGCATCCGTGGGTGCGCCGGCGCCAGAGATACCGACAGGCAGCTGGCGGTTCAGAAAGCTCAGCACGATCTGGCCGCTGCTGGTGGGCGCCCAGTCGCCAGGCCCAAACATCCAGCCCGGCAGGACCAGCGTTACGGGGAGCGCGCTGGTGCGCAAGAAACCTGCGACCGCCTGCTCGGCCAGGAGCCTGCTGCGAAAGTATAGATTGCTGTAGACCAGCGCGTCGGGCGGGGTGGTCTCGTCGGCTGGGGCGCCATCGCTGCGGGCGCCGAGGACACCCGAGGAGCTGGCGTACACCACCTTGCGCACGCCGTGGGCCACCGACCACCTTGCAGCCTTGCTCGCCATCCGGCTGCCCCAGCTGCCACCCGACCAGCCGCAGCGCGCCGCCCGCGTGGCGCTCACGGCGGTGATGGCGCTGCTCGGCCTGATAACAGCGGAGAAAGCCCTTGGGCCGACCCATAGCGAGGCGTTGCTGGCTGAGACTCACAGCCTGCTCGCGGCCTATCTGGGGGCCTTGGAAGTGCGCGCGGCAGGTGCGCCTGAGAAGTGATGGTACAATAGAGTAGGTGTTCTGAGGAAGCGGAGCGGAGCAGAACTGGCCCTATGCCGATCGCCTACCAGGAGCAGGCCCAGCTGATATGCCCCGCCTGCGGCGCCGACTTTGCGGCGTCGATCTGGCTGATTCTCGATGCTCAGGAGCAGCCAGAAGCCGTCGCAGCGCTGCGCAGCGATAAGCTGAACATTGTGGTCTGCCCTCACTGCGGCAACAGCGGCCCCGCCGGAGCCCCGCTGCTCTACCACGATGGGCTCGCCCGCCACGTGCTCTTCGCGCCTGCCCCCGGCAGCGCCGAGCACGAGTGGCGCGAGCAGGCCCGCGAGCTCCACGCCGTGCTTGTGGGCTCCATCCCCGAGGAGCAGCGCCGCCCCTACCTCGCCGATGTGGACATCACCCAGGATCTGGCTGGGATCGCGCATCGCCTGCGGAAGCTTGAGCGGCGCCAGGGGAGACAGGGAGACAGGGAGACAGGGAGACAGGGAGACAGGGAGACAGGGAGCGCAGAGGACACTCCAGCTACAAAGGTAGCTGCTCCTGGTCTCCCTGTCTCCAGCGCAAGCGAAGCGAGCGCGGTCTCCGGCGCGAGCGAGCAGCGCGAGCAAGCCCCGCCGCTCCTCGTCGCCGTCGAGGCGATGCTCGCTGCGAACACGCCTGAGGAGCTCGACCGGGCGCTGGTGGATTTTCCTATGTTGCTCGACGTTTCCACCGACGCGACGCTCGCCCAGCTGGCTGAGGTGGCCGTGGAGCAGCGCGCCTTCGAGGTGGCCGAGAGCCTGGGCCGCGCCCGCGAGCTGCTTGCCCACACGGGCGCCGCCGTGGCCGCCGAGCCGACTGCCCGTGCGCTCGCCCCCGCGCTGGCCGTCACCACGCTGCCCGAGCCCGCCCTCCAGGCGCTGCTTCAGGTTCAGAGCGGCGCGGAGCTGGCCGCCGTGGCGGAGATCCACCCGCTGCTGCTGCGCCCCGAGGCCGACGTGCTGCTGGCCGAGCGCGTGAACCAGGCTCTGGACGATGGCAACGAGCGGCTGGCCCAGGCGCTGGAGGAGCGCCGCGAGGTGCTGGCGCAGCTGCGCACCACGCTCGCCCAGGCTCCTTCAGCCGATGCGCCCACGATCGATGAGGCCATCGAGGCGCTGCTGATCGCCGAGGGCGAAGATGCTATGGCCGAGGTGATCGACCGCTACCCGGTGCTGCTGGAGGAGGTTGTGGGCCAGGCGCTCTGGCAGTTTGCGGCCGAGGCCCGCGCCAATGGCGACGAGGATCTGGCCCGCTACGCTGTGGAGTGCCGCGAGATGCTGCGCCGCGTCCGTGAGGAGCTGGAGGACTAGATGCTGAAACGCACCCCGCTCTATGCTGCCCATCTTGCCGCAGGCGCGCGCATGGTGGAGTTTGGCGGCTGGGAAATGCCCGTGCAATATAGCGGGATCGTCGACGAGCACAACGCGGTGCGCCATAACGCGGGCCTGTTCGACATCAGCCACATGGGCCGCTTTATGGTGCGCGGCCCCCAAGCCGAGGCCTTCCTTCAGTACGTCGTTAGCTGCGATGTGTCCGCCATCGACCTCGGCCAGTCGAACTATGGCCTGCTCTGCGCCGAGGATGGCGGCATCGTGGATGATGTCTTTCTCTACCACATCCCCGACGAGTTCCTGGTAGTGGTGAACGCCTCCAACCGCGACAAGGACTGGGCCTGGCTCCAGCAGCACGCGCCCGGCTTCGACGTGGAGCTGGAGGATCGCTCGGAGCGCTGGTCGATGCTCGCCCTCCAAGGCCCCGCTGCCGAGACGTTGCTCGTGCAGGCCGAGGAGTCGGCCGCCGGCGATCTTGGTTATTTACCCTTCCACGGCGTGGCGCTCACCAGCCTGTTCGGCGTGAATGTGCTGATCGCACGCACCGGCTACTGCGGCGAGGATGGCTTCGAGCTGTTCTTTGATACCCGCCACGCCGCGCTGATCTGGGAGCGCACGCTCGCCCTCGGCGCCCCTGGCGGCGTAAAGCCCTGCGGCCTGGGCGCCCGCGACAGCCTACGCTTCGAGCCGTGCCTGGCGCTGTATGGCCACGAGATCAGCGCCACGATCAACCCGTACGAGGCGCGCCTCGGCTGGGTTGTGAAGCTCGACAAGGGCGAGTTCGTGGGCAGCGCCGCCCTCGCCGCGCTCAAGGCCCAAGGCCCCGCCCGCCGCCTCGTCGGCCTAGAGCTGATCGGCAAGGGCATCGCCCGCGGCGACTACCCGATCCACTCCGTGGATGGCGAGCCAGCTGGCTATGTGACCACTGGCATGCCCTCGCCCACGCTTGGCAGGCCGCTCGCGATCGGCCTGGTGCCCACGGCCCTGAGCGCCGAGGGCGGCGAGCTCGACGTGATCGTCCGCGAGCGGCCCGTGCGCGCCCGCGTCGTTAAGATGCCTTTCTACAAGCCCAGGTATAAGAAGTAGGGGCAGCCTGCGTGGCTGCCCTCGTATCGCCCAGGAGTGATCCGTGAGCACAACCATCCCGCCAGAGCTTCAGTACAGCAAGTCCGACGAGTGGGTGCGCAGCGAGGGCGACGAGCTGGTGATCGGGATCACCGACTACGCCCAGGACGCCCTCGGCGACATTGTCTACCTTGAGCTGCCCCAGCTCGGCGCCAGCCTGACGCCCGGCCAGCGCTTCGGCGTGATCGAGTCGGTGAAGGCCAGCTCCGACCTCAACGCCCCCGTCGGCGGCGAGGTGATCGCCGTGAACAGCGAGCTTGAGGCTAACCAGGAGCCGATCAACAAGGATCCGTACGGCGCCGGCTGGCTCGTGCGCCTGCGCCCCTCCGGCGCGAGCGAGGAACTGCTGGACGCCGCCGCCTACACGACGTACTGCGAGGAGCGGGCACATTAAGTGCTGAGCCCTGAGTGCTGAGTGCTGAGCCCTGTCGGCAGAGACGGGCGGCACTCAACACTCAGAACTTAGCACTCAGCACTAAAGTCATGTCACACTATATCTCCCTCACCGAGGCCGAGCGCGCCGAGATGCTTCAGGCGATCGGCGTTGCCACCACCGCCGACCTGTTTGCCGATGTGCCCGCCGACAAGCGCTTCCCCGAGCTGCGCCTGCCCGCCCCAATGTCGGAGCCGGAGCTGGTGCGCGAGCTGCTGGCAATGAGCGCCACGAACGCCCACGCCCACAGCCACAGCATCTTCCTGGGCGCCGGGGCCTACAACCACTTTGTGCCAGCCGCCGTGGATCAGATCCTGCGCCGGGGCGAGTTCTACACCGCCTACACACCCTACCAGCCCGAGATTAGCCAGGGCACGCTCCAGGCGACCTTCGAGTACCAGAGCCTGATCTGCTCGCTTACCGGCATGGAGATCGCCAACGCCTCGCACTACGACGGCGCCACCGCCATCGCCGAGGCCGCGATTATGGCGCTTAACGTGGTGCGCAACCGCCGCAAGATCGTGGTGGCCCGCAGCGTTCACCCTCAGTATCGCGCCGTGCTGCGGACCTACCTGGAAGCGCTCGATGTGCCCGTTGTGGGCGATGAGAATCCTGCTGGGGCGCAGCACGATGCGTCCATCCAGGAGGCGCTAGCCCAGGTGGACGATCAGACGGCGCTGCTGATCGTGCAGAGCCCCGACTTTCTCGGTCGGCTCCACGATCTGCGCGGCCTCGCCGAGCAGGTGCAGGCGAAGGGCGCACTGCTCGCTGTCCACTTCGACCCAATCGCGCTCGGGCTCTTCCAGACGCCCGCCGAGGTCGGCGCCGACATCGCCACCGCCGAGGGCCAGCCGCTCGGCATCGGCCTAAACTTCGGCGGCCCCTACCTGGGCATCTTCACCACAAAGCAGAAGTATGTCCACAAGCTCGCCGGGCGCATCGTGGGCGCCACGAAGGATGTGGACGGGCGGCTGGCCTACGTGCTCACGCTGCGCGCGCGTGAGCAGGACATCCGCCGCGAGCGCGCCACCAGCAATATCTGCACCAACCAGGGCCTGATGGCGCTGGCCTCCACGGTGTATATGAGCCTGATGGGCAAGCAGGGCATGCGCAAGCTGGCCGAGCTCTGCTACCACCGCGCCCACTACGCCGCCGCGCAGATCGCCGGCATCCCCGGCTACGCCGTCCACGGCGGCCCCTTCTTCAAGGAGTTTGTGGTGCGCTGCCCGCAGCCCGTCGCAGAGGTGAATGCCGCGCTGCGCGAGCAGCAGATCGTGGGCGGCTACGACCTTGGCGCCGACGAGCCGCAGCTGGGCAACGCGATGCTGCTCGCCGTGACTGAGATGAACAGCAAGGCCGATATCGACCGGCTCGTCGCAGCCCTACGGGCTGCATAAGTGCTGAGTAACAAGTGCTGAGTGCTGAGTCCTGACGGAGATCATAGTCGCCCAAGCAACACTCAGCCCGGCGCGAAGCGCACTCAGCACTCAGCACTCAGCACTCAGCACTCAATTATGATCTCCGACACACAGCTCAGCCGCATTGTCGCCCACGCCATGCCCGGCGCCCGCCTGCTCGGCGCGGAGCCGCTGGGCGAGCGCACGCTGCTGCTGGAGCTGCGCGAGGACCGGCGCACGGTGCTGCGCCTCGCCGCCCCCGCCGACCCTGGCGCGGGCGAGCCGCTGCGGGCAGAGCTGCTCGCGCTGACGGCTCTGCGCGCCGAGATCGACCTGCCCTTCCCTGAACTGCTCGCCCACGACCTTGCGGGCGCCAGCGGCGATCCATACCTGCTCACGAGTTACCTGGAGGGCATGACGCTGATCGAGGCCACGCCCGCGATGGACGAGGAGCAGCGCTACGACGTTGGCCGCGCACTGGGCGCGGCGCTTGCCCGCGTCCACGCCCACACCGCACTGGCCTACGGCGCGCTCGACCCGGCCGCGCCGCCGACGGTGCGCGCCGAGCTTGACCCAGCCATTAACGCCGACGGCGAGCTGCTCGCCCCGCCCGACGACGAGGACGTGCGCTACTTCGGCGCTCGCCTTGATGCCGCCCTGCGCGCCGCTCAGGCCGCCGACGAACTCGACGCCGACGGCGCGGCGCAGCTCCACGCCTGGGCCGACGCCAACCTGGCCGGCACTGGCAGGCCCGCCTGCCTGGTGCATGGCGACCTGCGGCCCGAGCGCGTGCTGCTGCGCCGCCGCGAGCGACGCTGGAGCCTGGCGGGCCTGACGGGGTGGGGCTTCGCGCAGGCGTGGCGGCCAGGCTGGGATCACGCCGCCATGCTGGAGCAGTTCGCTGGCCCTGAGCAGTTCGGCCTGCGCGTTGGCTACGGCAACGCCTACGACGAGACTACCGAGCGCCGCTACGACCAGCTGCGCGAGTTCGCCCTGCGCCCCTATCGCCTTGTGCTGTTCCTGGAGGCAGGCCGCGCGGATCTGGCATTAGCGCTGATCACCGGGGAGGAAGCCGCATGAGTGTTGCCACGCGCCTGCTTACCGCTGACGAGTTCTTTGCCATGCCTGGCTCCAGGCACCAGGAGCTTGTACGGGGAGAGGTGGTTGAGCGCAGGCTCTCAGGAGGAGTTCATGGCGTTGTGACAGCTAGAATTGGCTTGATACTCGACCATTGGGCAGAGCGAGCTCTAGGCGGCGCCGTTGGTGTAAAGTCCGGTTTCATTCTGGCTCGTGACCCCGACACGGTGCGTGGCCCCGATGTCTACTACGTCCGCGCCGAGCGTGTCGCTGAGGATGGCGTCCCCGAGGGCTTCTGGCGCATCGCACCCGACGTTGTTGTGGAGGTCGTCTCGCCGGACGACACAGCGAAAGAAGTACGCACCAAGGTACGCGAATACCTCGCCGCTGGCACTGGTGCTGTCTGGGTCGTCTACCCCAGCACGCAAGAGGTGATCGTCCACACGCCTGACGGCCTCGCTCGCACCTTCGGCGCCGAGGCCACCCTTGAGACTCCCGACGTGCTGCCGGGCTTCAGCTGCCCGGCGAGCGCGATCTTTAGTGCCTAGAAGGATAGTGTGATGGACAACTTCGACCCGCATATCTATGAGTTTTCTCGCCCTGGCAAGCACGGCACGAACCTGCCCAGGCTCGACGTGCCCGAGGCTGATCTGCCAACCGAGCTGCTGCGGCAGGACGACCTGAACGACTTTCCCGAGCTGACCGAGCCTGAGGTGATGCGGCATTTCACACGGATTAGTCGCAATAATGCAGCAATCGATACCGGGCCAATTTTTCTCGGGTCGTGTTCAATGAAGGGGAATCCGAAGCTCCACGAGGAGGTGGCGCGCTACGCGGGCTTCGCGGCCGCCCACCCGTTGCAAGGCGACGCGCTGAGCCAGGGCGCTCTGCGCCTGATGTTCGAGCTCCAGGGCTACCTCGGCGAGATCTCGGGCTTCGAGGCGGTGTCGCTGCAGCCCGCCGCCGGCGCCCAGGGCGAGTTCACCGGCATCCTCGCCTTCCGCGCCTACCACCTTGATCGGGGCGACCACGAGCGCAGCGAGGTGCTGGTGCCGGACGCGGCCCATGGCACCAACCCCGCCACCGCCGCCATGGTCGGCCTGAAGGTGGTGGAGGTGAAGAGCGACGCCCGTGGCAACGTAGACATGGACGACCTGCGCGCCAAGCTCTCGCCGCGCACCGCCGCCATGATGCTCACCAACCCCAACACGCTCGGCCTCTTCGAGGACCAGATCGTCGAGATCTGTCGCCTGGTCCACGCGGCCGGCGGCCTGATGTATGGCGACGGCGCCAACTTCAACGCGATCCTCGGCATTGCGAAGCCCGGCGAGCTCGGTTTCGACTTTATGCACTACAACCTGCACAAGACCTTCACTACTCCCCACGGTGGCGGCGGCCCCGGCAGCGGCGCCGTGGGCTGCACCAGCGCGCTCGCCCCCTTCCTGCCTGGCCCGCGCGTGCGCCAGGCTGAAGCGGGCGGCTACGAGCTGTTCACGCCCGAGAAGAGCATCGGGCGCATGAAGGCCTTTCACGGGAACTTCGGCATGCTCGTGCGCGCGTGGACCTACATCCGCACGCTGGGCGCCGAGGGCCTGCGCGAGGTGAGCGAGGTGGCCGTGCTGAACGCCAACTATGTGCGCGTGCGGCTCAAGGATCTCTACCCGCAGGCGGTAGACCGCATCTGCATGCACGAGACGGTGCTGCGCGGCCAGTTGCCCGGCGCGAAGGGCGTGCGCACGCTGGACATCGCCAAGCGGCTGATCGACTACGGGTTCCACCCGCCGACGGTCTACTTC
>ENA-ORBV01016940-ORBV01016940.1-microbial-mat-metagenome-genome-assembly--contig:-NODE-16940-length-10496-cov-6.556195_pt1 | contig 10496 bp, 8 predicted proteins | sample MGYA00237777_ERZ505514 | MGnify/ENA primary metagenome ERZ505514 (study PRJEB26160, sample SAMN06269048) | microbial mat metagenome | isolation source: Oligotrophic lake microbial mat | place...
TTTTTCAAGCAGAAGACGGCATACGAGATTCGCCTTAGTCTCGTGGGCTCGGAGATGTGTATAAGAGACAGTAGTACGACTATGAATCATACTGAATACTGCAACTGATAACCAGCTTTAGCAAAAGAAAGAAAACAGGTAGTAAAGTATGAAGCTTTGTCAGATTAAGCGGTGGATTTTTCCACTGTGCATATTACTAAGCGTAGGAAAAGTACCGGCGGCAACCAATGACCCTGATGATTTGGAAGTACAAGTATTGCAAGAAACCCTAGCGGCAGGAAGAGGTCACCGCGACAAACAAGGGGTGAGAGACCAGTGGGATTCTAAAGCACACTTGAACGAAAAGTTTGACGTTTACAAAAAGCCCATTAGTCAAAAAGTTAGAACTCTTTTGAAAAGTTATCGGTTGGACTGCAAGGGCTGTGACGAACAGGAAGCCGTGGCCAAAATCAATGCCTTTGTCAAGGAGACCAAACAGCAAGCTGAACAGCAAGCTAGACGACAACTTTGGCTAGAACGAGCTGCAGCACTGGCAACGATTTTGATCTTGGGGGGTACCGCATATCTATATGCAAATGGAATGCTCGAGTCGGTTGGCAAAAACGGATTCAGCCTTGGAAGTGGTGGCGCTAGTGGGATGGCCTCAGGACGACGCTTGGAAATTGAAGAACAGCGCCGACGAGCAGCCAAAAGAAAAGAAGAAGCAACACTCCAGGTCAAAGAGCCGCCGAATTGGCGTGAAAACGAAGAAATGGAAGTTTGGACGCCCAAACAAGAAAAACAATTTGCTAAAGCTCTCGTTGCCTTTGGAGGTGTACCTCCCAAAGGGCGGTACACTCTAATTGCCGACAAGGTGGATGGTAAAACTCGGCAAGAATGTCTAATGCACCATAAATTATTGCAACTGATAGAAAAGGAGGAGCAATATCAAGCCACGGGTGGATGATATGCTCGACCTAAAGTTTGAAACACTTCTACCGGACAGCTTCCTACAGACAATAAACATTACTGTACATAAAGGACGTTGTGACTATAGATTTTATGACCATATCTGGAATGTCATACAACATTGAAACATCGCCCCATCATAGTAGCAATTCCTTTTGCAAACGATGCTCATCATTGGATTATGTCATCCAAGCCTGGCTTAAGGCATACCCATCATTAAATCCGTTCGTCTCGCGGCTGCGCATGCCAGTATCGTCATCATCTTCCTGTTCTTTGTATTCGCCTTCTCCCGGTTGCGGAGTAGGCAGATGATCTGGATAAGACTCCGCCATAGTCATGCACCAAAAATTGGGGACTAGCTGTTGTGGCCGTGTCATTTGAGGGGTCGTTTGAAGGTGAGAACATCGCCTAGTTGGTACACAGAGGGAGGACCATGCGTGCCCATCAGCTCTGACGGGGTGGCAATTTTCTTGTGCAGTACCAAATAAGGTGGGAGATTCCTCACTCCCTTTCTTTTTTTGCTGACCCGTGTTTCTTTTTCTCATGGGCATCAGATGAATCTGAAACAAAGGAGATTTCAATTGCATATTTGTGTAGTAAGTCACTCAGTATTCTACTACTTTAGGTAAGTCAGAACTATCAAGGGAACAGGGTGTTTCTGCACCGTAGTTGTTCTGAACATATGGAGCCCGGAGGTGTTGGTTGCATCCAGATTAAATTGCATAGTGGAACGTCAATTTCATTGAGTCCCGCATCTTCTGACACGACTCACTCATCACTCATCCACGTGTAAGAAAACCCAGTGAGTCACCGATCGCAAGAATCAATCCGAATGAACCAGAGTTGGGTTTCATTTTCGCTCACAAAAACGTATTAAAGTGAGAACATGCCAACTTACTGTTCGCGTTCTTTCTCTGGGCATCGAACTCACTGGGTCGTCAGTGAGTGACGGCTGTCACAATTTCGAAACAACGATCCAAATAAACCAACCCACAACGACAAAACCGGCATCGAACCAACCAACCAACTCATTGTTCAATTCATTAATTTGACCATGGCACTCCAGTCGATCGAAAACTCACAGAAACAACGAAGGAACCACCCTCTTTCTCTACGGCTTTCAGTGGTAAGCCTGTCTGCATTTCTATGCACACAGGGAAGGCAATCATGTTCGGCCTTTTCCATGGTTGCACCACCGATGCCGCCCCGACAAATGAAGGCGCCCACCCGTAATTGGAAGACCAATACGTACGTTCCTCCGGCGGATATAGTGGAACGGGTAACCATGGACAAGATGAAAGACGGCGCATCGTCATCTGAAAAAGGACAGCCACTAGGCACACCATCTTTGTCCCGAGGAGTGTATCCAGCACATGCGTCTCCCCTATTTCGCACAGAACCAAAAAGCAAGAGTTCAGATTCAGAGTCGTTTCCCAGTAAAATTACGAGGATTGGGATGATGTCATATCCTGCCTTCGTAGTACGGCAAGCGGCGTCCTTTTTGGCAGACGAAACGACAGAATTACTAGCTCGGAAAGAACATCAAGAATTCCTGACAGAGGCTCAAACAGGCACAATCAAACTCAACCGGGCCATGTCGGACGTTCTCGCAGCCCAAGATAATCTCCAGTACTTATGGGATATTGCTGGAGAGGCTGTAGTCGCACATGGCTTGATACAGACCAAACCCCTGAAGCTTGGCGAACAGTGGAGTGTCGTCGAAGGGATCAAGCCCTAAAGTGTCAACAAGGATGTAAATTAAAGTAGGAAAGTCATTGTACCTAAGGAAGGGATGTGTTCTAAAGAATGAATGTTTGCTTTCTTTAACCTCCATTACGATGGTTGCATATTGGGTGTAGAGTATGTATGTACAAATGAAAACGATGCGGTGTTGAGAATGTAGATATAAAAAAAAATTCTAAGGCTAGCGTTGAGAACGTAGATGTAAAAGCAATGTCTATGTTTTTAAAAGAGGTTGCAAGAAGTGCGGCATTGACCTCTTGTGTAGGGTATGCAGATGATATAAAAGTTTAGCATTGAAAGTCTTCAGATTTTTTGCTTGCCCGTGTCTCTGTTGGCATTGATTTGCCGTTGTTTGCTTGCGCACAAGTTTCTAATGAGTCAGTAAATGGATTAGAAGTAGAGATCATGATCTCCCATTTGAATTCGTTTGAGCTTCTTGTCAAATCCTGTCGTTCTTCCCTTGAAGGTCGATCTTTCTTTGGCAATTAGCTTTTCGCCAACATCTTTGGTATCGGGTGGGGCATAATCTTCCAAATATTCCTGCAACGTCAAAAGCGAATTGGGATGACAAAAGTTGTGAATGTTGCCTTGTTTGGCAATGGCCATGAATTCGGCACCCGTGCGTCCCTTGCGATAACAGGCCGTACAAAAGGATGGCACAAATCCATCCAACATGAGTTGCTTGATGACTTCATCCAAAGGACGTTCATCCAATAGACTGAATTGGCCCGAGCTGCTAGTAGCAGCTTCCGCCTCGGCCTTGGCCGTTTCCAACAAATCTGTTTCGTGGTCGACATCTCCCTTGTGGTACGAACCCACATCCGTCTTGGAACCGGCCGACATTTGAGAAATACCCAAATGCAACAATCGTGCCCTTATGGCGGGAGATTCTCGTGTCGACAAAATCATGCCCGTGTAGGGAACGGCACATCGTAGGACGGCCACCAACTTGGCAAAGTTTTCATCATTGACGGGGTGTGGTGGAGCCAAGGCATCGGGAGAATGATCGGCCGGTCGGATGCGAGGAATGGAAATCGTGTGGGGACCAGCATTAAAGGTTTTGTCCAAAATCTGAGCATGTTGTAACATGCCGAGGCATTCAAAGCGATAATCGTGCAGGCCAAATACTGCGCATAGAGAAATTGAAAAAGAAGAGAAATAGATAATAAATAATTGTGAGCTATAAAATCAAAAACAAAGATAAACTCGCCTACCCATACTACAATCAACTGCTGTACTTACGGGCCCCAATTCCACAATCATCAACTCCTGCAATCATACTTCGATGCATGGTCTGAAGTCGATATTCGTAATCACTCTTGGGCCCCGAAGGATGGAATCGCTTGAAAGTTTCCGGGTGATACGATTCTTGGAATAGCGTGTAGGTACCCACGTGTTCGGTCTCTTTGAGGCGTCGAATATCCGAAATGGAAAGGGTTGGAATTTCCACATTGATTCTTCGAATGCTACCACAAGGATCTGTCTTGACGTTTGACACTGTATGAATGGCATCCAAAAAGTCATCAAAGGTATATTTTGGATGTTCTCCTGTGAGCAGCAACAATCGACGATGTCCCATGCGTTGGAGTGCCTCGGTTTCTTCAATCAATTGATCCTTGCTCAAGACCGATCGTGGAATGTGTTTGTTTTTTCCTCGAAAGGCACAATAGGTACAGGAATTGACACAATAATTCGAGAGATAAAGAGGCGCAAACAAGACAATCCGATTGCCATAGATCCGTTCCTTAATGGACAGTGCCGTATTGTAGAGATCTTGCATTAATTCGGGTTGGGTCTCGGGATCCAAGTTGAGCAACGTGGCTGCTTCTTCCAGTGTCAAGCCTTGGACGTATTCGTGTTGAGGATCAGCAGAAGGAATCACTTCCATTTCGCCGTTACCAGACGTGGGTTTTAACAAGGCTCTGTTGATCGCATTTTGTAGAATTTCGCGGACTCGAATGGGATCGCGGGCCGCCGACTGGGTCGCTGCCAAGGCTTCTTCAATCAAGGCAGGATTGACAATTTCCAAGGCTGATGGTACGGGCTGAGGATCCAATTCTTTACTCCAGGGAGTACCCTTGTTCATGAAGGTTGAGCTCAGGCATCTTGATTGGTGTTGGGCAGTGACAAGTAGCCGAGAGCGGCCGGCTCTCACCATGGTGGTGGAAATTTTGGAAAGCATGCTGGTTTATTTTAGGATTATTTTTGAATTTGTGCCTTGTATTTTTATGTGGTGGCGGTGGTTTGAATGGCGGGTTTTTTTTCTTTGGCTTGTAGCAACTTTTCCTTTGGTAGTTACGTTTTGTGAGGCTCAGCTTATTCGTTCCAACAACACCAACAACAAACCGAATCCATCAATCGATCGCATGCTTATTATTTTGATGCATCAGGCAATTGGATAAAGGGAACCCGACAAAATCCGAATGCATAGAAGGACATGTTGCACGGACCGGTCGTGTGACCTTTGTTTTGGTGTGAGAATGTGCGCCTTGAGGAAGTTCCACTGTTTGTGTGATTGCATTGAAGATATTCAAAGGTCGTGTTCGCATTTTCCGGATCGGTTTTCAGCCCCCACAAAATCCCAGCGTCACAGTAATGCTTGTACATGGTGACCTTTTCATTCTATGCTTCATTCACTGGAGTAGTCAAAGAACGACGAATGGACGCAGTTTAGTATTCGCTTCCTACTATGAAGTGGAAGCGAACAGAGAAGAAGCTCTCACGAATGACCCCGCGACACCAAAATTCACGTCCAAAGCGAACCTTTCCGTTTTGACATTTTTTTGCTTCGGATTTAAACGCTTCCCAATTAACCCAAGAATGAAGATATAAATGCGAACGACAGTTAGACTAGTAGATTGGTTTTAGATGCAGTGACCCGGGGCCACAAAAACAAACCCCATCACTGAACCTGCTAACTGGTACGAAGCTAACTGGTAGTTCCGTATCCAATAAAATAAAGAATACAAAAAGCCAAGAAAAATACCGTAATGCCTTTTGAAAGCATGTTGACTAAGAGAGTCCCTGTGACCCTCCGACCTTTTTGGGTGCACAAACGCTACCATCAATCCGGAGCAGCGGCAGCCGCAGCGAATTTATCCAAATGGCTCCCCTCCACCAAGGATGAACCTCATCTTCCTCGTACCAACACGGAATTATCGGAACGTTTGAGTCCCTTGGCCAATCTCTGGGGACTTTCCAAGAATAGCTCTTCGTTTGTGACTTTGAACGGTGATCCAGATCAAGAACGATTGTCCTTTCTCACCAAGGAACAACTCAATGCTGTTTTATCGCTGCCTCTTCCCGACGACCAACAGGGATGGAAGGAAACAGCCGATATACGAAAGGCATTGTACACGGCGGCCAATACAGCGACTACCAATCAATTTGGCGACAAGGTGCATTATCGTGGTCTTTTGGAATTTAGCAATATTTGTAAAAACGATTGCAATTATTGTGGGATTCGAAAATCCTTCAAAGTACCTCGCTACAAATTGGATGAAGCGACCATCATGGAAGTGGCCAAATGGAGTGCCGAACGACAGTATGGATCTCTCATGTTGCAGTCGGGAGAAGTTGTGACACCCCAACGACTGCGCTTTTTAACCAAATTGATTCCCAAAATTATTGACGAAACTGGCATGGGCATTAGTTTGAGTGTTGGAGAATTGCCCGACGAATATTACGAACAATTGCGAGCGGCCGGGGTCAAGCGATATTTGCTCCGAATTGAAACCTCCAATCCCGAACTCTTTGCGTCGTTGCATCCTCCCGAACAAACGTTCGAGGCAAGGCTCGATCGATTGCGGGCGCTGCAACGATATGGATTCATGGTGGGGACAGGTATGTTATATAAATATGCAGTTGGTGTATTACCCTTCATGCATTTTGTGCTCACACTCGGAAATGATGTTGTTCCTTTCTATGAATTTCCACTTAACTGGTCTATCACGTATAGGAGTCATGATTGGTGTGCCGGGACAAAACACTGGTCATTTGGCCGACGACTTGCTCTTCTTCCAGAAAGAATCCGTCGACATGATTGGAATGGGGCCTTATATTCTGCAACGAGGGACCCCCACAGCCGATGCCTGGATCCAAGAACATCCAGAACTGTACGAAGCCGTCGAAGCGAAAGACAAGGGAGAAGCCACGCAAGGCCAATTGGAGCTGTTGGATATTCATGCTGCTCGCATGTTTGAATTGACGACACGCATGGTGGCACTGTCTCGACTCTTGCTGGGTGATGTCAATATTGCGGCCACGACGGCGCTTCAAACCATCCATCCCACGGGCAGAGAAGTTTGTCTTATGCGGGGCGCCAATATTCTCATGCCCATTTTAACACCCACCAATCAAAGAGCCAATTATCAACTCTACGAGGGCAAAGTTTGTGTCGAGGAGTCGGCCAAGCAATGCCGAAGTTGTCTGGAACTTCGGGTGGGAGCCGCTGGAAAACGCATTGCCTACACCGAGCACGGTGACCCACCTCATTACCTCAAACGAATGCAAAAGCTACAAGAGGAGCAGCAGCAGCAACAACAACAAGCTCAACAAAGAGCGTCAGAGTAGTCCACAGATATGTAATTCCTGCATAGATTTCCATACATTGTTCTAAACTAAATTCGATTCATAAAAAACAGTAAACGTTATTATCTGTAAACTCGTTTTCATAATTTTAGCCTCTGCCTGATTCAAGTAAGGATCTGGTGAGCACGATGTGGCTTAGACCGCCTCAGGCAAACGCGCGGGCCCCCTTCTCGATTATTCATCTTGTGGGCCCTCTTGCAGGATTTAGGATTAGCGCATTGAGCGGATCTACAAAAGCTTTCGTACAGCGCATATCTTCTACATATATCTTCTACATGCGTAGCATTTCTGTATTATTGTTTATAATATGAAAATTAAATCTGCTCTTATGCTGAGCTCAGCTCACACCAAATAGCATCACATAGGGTGCCAGTTTTCAAAAGAGCACTGCTCACCTTTTTTAAGTATATAAAATGTATGTCAAACTCCAAAACTTGTCAAAAAAAGGAATCCATCACAAATGATGCCTACGCCACTTTGTCGTGAAACGCTTGATGGTACTGTTCATGGTCGTAATCAATACCCCATGGCTTTAGCACACGCGAGAGCGTATACGGAGACTGTATGCGAGAGAGGAGCAAGCCATAGTTGGTTGCGGCGACACCGGTTCCGACGAGATCCGCAATTCTTGCATCCATTTGCTGAGGTGTGAGCATACAACCACCGCAGTGAATGGCAAAGTCAAACTTGGAGGGATCAAAGAGAACATGCTTTCCAAAGGCATATTCAAACTCGACGTTGTCGGGACCCAACACTTTGGACAAGTGATTGGGCAGCTGAACAGTTCCGATATCGGCGCATTCTTTTTCCAAATTCAGACGGGTATGATTGCAAGCTTCCGAAATCAAGACACGCCACTTTTGGCCGTCGCCATTGACGGGGGCTACCTCTCCGGCAATCATTTGATCCAACTTTCGAAGTCCATCCGTAAAATATCCCAGACGACCGCCCGAGAGATATCGGATCATGGTGATGGAAAAAGTTGTGAGCGGCACAATCTCCTTGCCACTATCATCCAGTGTCCAAGGAGCCACAACATCGATGGCCTGAGAGTCTGTAATGAGCAATTTGAGGTCTCCTGACGTCAGCAAGGGGTCCATGGCTTTCAAAAATCGATCTTTTTCCGTTTGGACATGAACCGGGTTATCGGACCTGGCCAAGCCAAGATCCATGCGATACGAGTACGTTGAAACAAAGTTTCGAATCAAGGCTTCTTGGACCATGGCCTGGGGCCTCAAGAGGCGCATGGATGGTGTTTGCTGGTCCATGGGAATGTTGAGAAAGACCGTCGGAGAATATCCCTCGGCGTGTGTATCATGGGCCATGGAATCGGGCAAAAAGGATACCGATTCCGGGCGGGGATCGCTGAAATGCTCCAAAAACTGAATGACACGATCTCGAGAGGCGTCGACGGAAGTGAAATCCACGGCAAGGGTCGCCGGCATGGTCACTTTCGCTTTACCGCCCTTGGCAAGCTTTTCTTCAATTTGTTTTTCCATTTTCTCAATCAAAAGGGATGTCGATTCTCCTTTGGCCTCCATTTCCTTGACCTTGTCTTGACGTAAATTAAATATCAAGAGAGGCACAGGAGTCAGGTTGGTACGTGTACTAATGGTGCTCTGTACCTCGCTATCCGCCATGGCAGCTTGCAAATTCAGTTGTTGTCGTTTCTGTACTTGCTCGATTAATTCTGCAGCGCAATCCACTCTGGCCGAAGGATCTTCCGCAAAGGGATCGACCACAATCACGGCGACATCACATTGTCCTACGGTATGCAAGGCCTTTTCTTTTTTCAAACTTCCCAGTTCTCCACGTTCGTTGATGCCTGGCGTATCTAATAAACGAATTGGACCAATTCGACCATGGAGTTCCATGAGACAAATTTTAGGATCCGCCGTGGTTCCGTGCGTGTCATGAACGATAGATACATTGGATTGGGTCAAGAGATTCATAAGTACTGATTTTCCGGCATTGGTAGCTCCCAACAGAGAAATGTTGGTGCGAGGCAGAGTCGAGTTGGAATTGCTGGTGGATTTCGTGGAAAAGGCAGCCAAACTTTGCTGGAGGGCCGAGTTCACTACCGGAATGCTTCGGCTGGTGGTGGCAGGCCACAATGTCCTGGAAAGTGGTCCAACAGGGCGAATCTGTTTGCAAAGCATTTGGACTCGAGGGGCAGCTGAACGGCCACACCTGACCTGCGAAGAGCATACGCGAAGGAGGCTTGATTTCATTTTGGCAAGGTGGCTTCTAGCTGGCGTAGATCTCTGATGTTTTCTTTTTCAAATTTTGATTAATAAATAATATTAGCTATCGTTGGGATGATTATTGATGGATCGAGCAGTTTTTTTAATGTTGTAGCGACCGATGATTAGAGGGGTGGTCAACCAAGATGGGTTGAACAAAACCATACAATTGAATGATGAATGAGTCTTCGCATCAAGGGCATCAGCCCAACTGAACCCGAAGCCAGAAAAAGACCCAGCCGAAGAGAACCCGACGGAGTCAGTGATCGCTTTAGGGGGAAGCGAAGCCGTTGACTTGGAAAACTCCAACAAATGAGAACTGAAGTGCAGCTAGCTAGCTACTAGCAAGCATGGCTTATTAGAGTAAACATTTCTACACTGACAAGACTATTAGGGTTTGATTTGGCGTTGTTTAGTCTGTTGAGCATTAGCAAATGCAAGGTTTTGGCATAATTGTTAGGTTTGCTCCTGCTGGCAGGGCAGAATGTCAACACGACATTCGTTGACATCACAAAACATAGATTTCTTTGAGATCCCCCACTTTGCGAGAAATGACACAACCCTTGTTCGACCGCAATGAGGTGCCTAAGTGGAACAACTCGAAAGGTGAGTTCACTGTGGTGACTGAACCCATTTGATCCATTGTTTGAAATGATGCACTCCAATTGTAACCCATCATGTCAGTCAAGAGAACTCAATTGCCTATTCCATTGCGATCATATGATCCCTGCATTCCAGGACATGTTTCGGAGGCTGTGAGTGATTGCATTGCAAAAATGTGTTTGGAGACAGCAAACCACATGTGTCTGCTACTCCTGTTGCTGCAAGAAGTAGCCAGAACATCTCTCCTGATAGCGAAACCCAATTCAAAATGCAAAGTCAAAACCAGCAAACAAATGACAATGGTACGATTTCACCCGTGATTCAAACCACGAATGGAAGTCGTGTCCCGAGTTCTAGACCAAGAACTGA
>ENA-ORBV01016942-ORBV01016942.1-microbial-mat-metagenome-genome-assembly--contig:-NODE-16942-length-10496-cov-4.541031_pt1 | contig 10496 bp, 9 predicted proteins | sample MGYA00237777_ERZ505514 | MGnify/ENA primary metagenome ERZ505514 (study PRJEB26160, sample SAMN06269048) | microbial mat metagenome | isolation source: Oligotrophic lake microbial mat | place...
GCCGCTGCTGTGCGGCATGTACGTGGACAAGCGGCTGGCAGGCATCCAGGCAGTGCAGACGCTGTCTCGCCTGAACCGGGCACACCCTGACAAGGGCACGACCTACGTGGTCGATTTCGTCAACGACCCCGCCGAGGTGCTGGCATCTTTCAAGACCTACCACAGCACCGCAGACCTCGCAGCCGCGACCGACCCGAATCTGGTGCTGAACCTGCGCGCCAAGCTGGATGCGGCGGGGCACTACGACGACTTCGAGGTGTACCGCGTGGTGCAGGTCGAACTGAATCCGAACGCCAAGCAGAGCGAACTGATTGCCGCACTGGAGCCCGTGCGCGACCGGCTGATGAAACGCTACAAGACCGCGCAGGACGCGCTCAAGGCAGCGAAGCAGCAGAATGACCAGAAGGCCGCCGAGGCGGCGCAGGACATGCTCAACACCCTGATCCTGTTCAAGGCCGACATGGGTGCCTACATCCGGCTCTACACGTTTCTGTCGCAAATCTTCGACTACGTGAACACCGCCATCGAGATGCGCGCGATATTCTTCAAGCGGCTGCTGCCGCTGCTGGAATTCGGGCGCGAGCGCGAGGGCATTGACCTGTCCAAGGTCGTGCTCACCCATCACGACCTGAAGAACCGTGGCACGCAGGGCATGCCGCTGCACGTGGGCGAGAAGTCCCTGCTCCCGCCGATCACCGAAGCTGGCAGTGGCAGCGTGCAGGAGAAAGAGAAGGCCCTGCTGGCCGTCATCATCGCCAAGGTCAACGACCTGTTCGAGGGCGAACTGAGCGACCAGGACAAACTGGTCTATGTGAACAACGTCATCAAGGGCAAGCTGCTGGAGTCGGAAAAGCTGGTGCAGCAGGCGATGGGCAACGAAAAGGCGCAGTTCGCCAACTCGCCGAACATACACCCCGAGATGCTGAACGCCATCATGGGGGCGCTTGACGCGCACACCGCCATGAGCACGCAAGCACTGAACTCCATCAAGGTGCAGAACGGGCTGCGGGACATTCTGCTGAACCATGCGGGGTTGTGGGAGGCGCTGCGGGCGAAGGGTGAGCAAAGTGCCATAGGGAGGACTTGAGTCAATGGCGCCAAACTTCTGGCCCGCTTGTACCAAGAGCAAGGGATTTCTGAAAACCACCTACATCAGATTTGGAAGGCTGCGAAGCGCCGCAATATCGAAGCGGGCAGAGCGCTCCTTCAACTTTTGCGAGACGATCCAAAGTTGGCAATCGTGTTTGCGGTGTTCGCGAGTGAGCGGGCCCACAAGGTATTTGTCGCCACCGGGCACTATCCCAACTCCAGACCAGAAGTGAAGCCGCTGGGGCCGTGGGAGCGCGCGCGCTCCAGAGCGACCGGTTGGGTCAGCGTCGTCGGCGGAGGATTGCCCTCACCCGGCAAGCGGCGATGAGGAACGGTCAACGGGTCTTTCAGCCTCCGCCACCATCTTCGACGGCTTGATGCCCAACGCCGTAGCTAGCCGGTGCGCAAAATGATTCCGATGGTCGGCTGGTTCTGCCCGGTCTCGATCAGGGAAATAAAGCCGCGTTGCACGCCCGATTCCAGTGCCAGCGTCTCCTGGCTCAATTCAGCGGCGTGTCGCCGTCGTCGCAACACCATTCCACCCAAGCCCGGTCGTGTGGACTATGCTTTGGCGCCCAGCAATCGTGATGTGGTTTGTGGCCGTGGCGATCACATTGTGTGATGGGAATGGGGTGACCCCCACCGCAAGGAACTTGATTGAAAGTCTCATTCACTGCGGGCGAACCGCTCGACTATCCGGAATGATTTGCGCGACGGGTGATAGAGCGTTAAGGCGTTGAGGCGTCGCCGCCTTGACGCCCAATCGGCAGTGTCAGTGTCGTTCGCGGACCGATGCCGCGACGGTCCGCGTGCCCACTTCGGCCGAAATCGAACCGATCCGGGACCTGGAGTGCCCGGGATAGCGGGATGCGCGGGCGATTTGCGGTCTCCCCGTGGTTATTTGCAGCGCTGGCTTTCGAGCGCGTAAGTCGCTGCATTCGTCTGTTGCAATGGGTGTCCGCGAATGGCCATGTCCTTGCGCAATGCCACCTCGGCGGCTTGAACGGCGGCCGCCGAAATTCCTTCGACCAGGATGATCCAGCGCGGGACCAGCGTGTTCTGGTTGCGCAAGTGTTTCTCGGCCGTCTCGATCCGGCTGCCCTGTTCGTCCGCGCGGCACAGGTGGACGCCCACGATGCCACTCCGGTCGACCAGAGGCGGCAGAATGTGCTGGCACAGCAGTTCGGCGACCGTGTGCGCGGCTGCTTCGGCCACGTCAAAGCGCAGTGTCAGCATGCATCCGCCCTGCCCCACGCCAGCGCTGTACAAAACGCAGCAGATCGCGCGCGCCACGTTGCGGAAAGACACGACCAGTTCGCGTGTCCAGGGTGTGGGAGAGTTGAGCCGGGTGAGGTAGTCCTGTCCTGCCAATACCTGCGGGCTGTCGGCCTCATACAGGTTGAAATATTCGGGCGCGCCTTGCACCGCGATGTAGCGCCGGCCGCGCCGGAAGCCCGGGATGCTGACCCGCTCGGGCATGTGTTCGTGGTTGTGCCACTGGTAGAACGCGTCCTTGGCCTCGGGCAACAGGTCATGCCAGATCGTCACCGCGCCGGTTCCGCTCAGGCCCATGCTTCGCCCCTTCCGTGCAATCGATGCGCAACGGTGCCGTCCGGCCTGGCACCGTTGCAGGCAGGCGTACGGAGTCCATTCATGTTGCGGCCAGTGGCAGGCTGTCGTGCGGCCACACCAGCGCCAGCGTGCCGGCGGCCTGTTGCAGCAGCGTGTGGAACTCTGCGTCGCGCCCGGACCCCATGCGCACCAGCGGGCCGGCAATGCTCATCGTGCCCAGCACGCGCTGGTCGTCCTGCGCGCGCACGACGACAGCGATCGCCTTGACGCCGGGCTCTGCCTCCTCGACCGCCAGGCCGTAGCCGCGGCTACGGGTTTGCTCCATATCCCGCAACAGGGCCTGCGCATCGCGCAAGGCACGTGGCCCCATCAGCAGCCCGGGTCGGGCGGGCTGACCCAGCCCGCCGAGAGATGCGATACGGATTGCGGTCCTGTCGTCAAGCGTGGACAACCAGGCCTTTCCGTTGGCTGTTGTGTGCAGCGTCAATCGGCCATTCAGTGAGGGCTGGTACATCAATCCGGTAGGCGCACCCTGGGACGCAGCCAGCCAGTGCAAGCCGTCATCCTGCAACACGGTCAAGCGGACCAATTCGCGGCAGCGCTTGGCGACTTCATCCAGGATGGGCTGGGCGATGCCGGGCAAGCCGGTCGCCCGCAGGTATTGCTGACCGAGCAGCGCCAGCTTTAGCGTGAGGCGATAGCGCTCAGTGTCGCGATCCTGCTCGATCCAGCCGAGCGACACAAGCTCTGCCAGCAGACGGTGCACCGGCCCCTTGGGCAACTCGAGCGCGGCCGCGACATCGGACAGGCGTCGCCATCGCGAGTCGACCGCCAGCAGCTCGAGTACCTCCAGGCAACGATTGAGCACGCCCTTGACTAGTCTCATACGGGTTTTTGGCGGATCCGTTGGTTGTGGGGCATGGCTGGGTCCAGATCGACCCAGTCCCGGCGTGAGAAGATTATAGTGGAACATTGTTCCATCAATGTGATAACATGATTCGAAGTAACGCTACCAAGCCATGTCGTCCGAACCGATGCCGAACTACCAGGGCCCGCTGCCGCTTGAGGCGGCGCGCTCGCTGTTCGGACTGGTCGAGCTGTCCGAGGCGGCCTTCACCCGCGACGGTCCACGCGCGGACGTTGAATACCGCGACATCGGGCTTGCCGCCAGTACCCAGGGGCGCATCGGTGCACGCCATATCCGGGCCATTGCGCCATTCGACAAGGAGACCGGTTGGCATTGGCACGACATGACGGGGCATTTCAACTACGTTCTGCGCGGCTGGATCCGGTTTCGTTACCGCGGCATCGAGGGCGACGTGACCGTGCAGGCCGGCGCCTGCCTGTCCCAGCCGGGCGGGGTTGCGCACAACGTAGTGGGCCGATCCGACGACCTGGAACTCATCGAAATCAACATGCCGGCTGTGTTCGGCACCCAGGACCTGGCTACGCCAGCGACGGGCCAGGCATGATGCAGCCCGGCGATTCCGCACGCCTCCCTACGCCGTCCGCATCTGGCCTGTTGCGCTGGCTGCGTCGCCGGATGGGGGCCTTGCTGTTTGCCGTCGGCCTGCTGCTGCTGTGGGAGCTCGCCGTCCGGGTACTGGGCATCAAGGAATACCTGCTGCCACCGCCGACGCGAATCTGGATCGAGTTCACCAAACGCATGCCGGTCGTCATGGACGGCGCCTGGGTCACGACCCAGATCATCCTGGGTGGCTACCTGATGGCGGTACTGGTCAGCATCCCATTCGCGCTGGCCGTGACCTATTCGCGCTTCATGGAGAACGCGGTTTATCCGGTCGTGGTTTTCCTGCAGATCGTGCCCAAGATCGCGATCGCGCCACTGTTCATCATCTGGTTCGGTTTCGGCTACACGCCCAAGCTGCTGATTGTGTTCCTGTTGTCGTTCTTCCCGATCGTCGTCGCCAGCATTGCGGGCTTCAAGGCGGTAGATCCCGAGATCGCCGACTTTGCGCGGACCACCGGCGCGAGCGGCTGGAAGCTGTTCGCGAAAATCCGTTTGCCGCAGGCCCTTCCGGACATCTTCACCGGCATGAAGATCGGCGCGGCCTTGGCCGCCACTGCCGCCATCGTCGCCGAGTTCGTGGCGTCGGATCGCGGACTCGGCTACCTGCTGCTGCAATACAACGGCAACCTGGACACGCCTATGGTGTTTGCTGTAATCTTCATACTCAGCTTCATCGGCCTGGCCATCTACTACACGGTCGAGTTGCTGGAGCGCATCACGATACCGTGGCATACGTCGCAGACGCAATCCAGCCATTTGCCACTCTGAGTTTCATCGGACCAACCAAAAGGAGACTGTCATGGTCATGCAAAAACTTCTCTTCGGAATGCTGCTGGCTTTGTGCGCAACGCTAGCCAGCGCGCAGGACGCGGTGTCGCTGCGCTTGAACTGGTACCTGGGCGGGCTGCACGTACCGTTCTACTACGGCAAGGACCTCGGCCTTTTCAAGCAGGAGGGCATCGACCTGACGATCAACGAGGGTCGCGGCTCCGGCAACACCGTGCAGGTGGTGGCGGCCGGGTCGGACACCTTCGGCATGGCGGATTCGTCGAGCCTGATCACCACGGCGTCCAAGGGCGCGGATGTCAAGTCGGTGATGTCGCTGCTCAATTCGACCGGCTTCGCTGTGATCTCGCTCGCTTCGGCTGGCATCAAGACGCCCAAGGATCTCGAGGGCAAGTCGCTGGCCGTGTCGCCCGGCGATCCGCTGGGGCAACTCTTTCGCGCGCTCGCGGCGCACAACAAGCTCGACATGAGCACCATCAAGTTCGTCCAGGTCGACCCGGCGGCCAAGGTAGTGGCGGTGCTGGAGAAAAAAGTCGATGCCCTGTTGGGCGGTGCCGACGACCAGTATTTCCTGATCAAGTACAGGGGCCAGCAGCCCGCTGCGCTGCGTTATGCCGACCATGGGGCCAACATCGTAGGCATGACCATTCTGACCACCGGCAACCTGATCAAGACCAAACCGGATCTGGTGCGGCGTTTCGTCAAGGCCTCGGTCGCGTCCTGGGAGGCGGCAAAGAAAAACCCGAACGCTGCAGTTGACTCCGCGCTGAAGGTCAAGCCCGACCTGAACCGCCAATCGATGATGGACCAGCTGATGGTTGATTTCGAACTGCTCGATTCACCAAACTCCAAGGGCAAGGTCGGCTTGGGCGCCAAGGCCGACTGGGACCAGACCATCGCCTTGCTCAAGCAATACCGTGACCTTTCGACCAGTGAGCCGTGGACGACTTTCCACACGAATGAATTCCTGCCCAAGTGAGGGGCTTGCAAGAGCAGGGCGCTGCGGGACGGGCGGTCAGCGTGGGCGCCTCGGCACATATCGAGATCGCGGGGCTGCGCCATACCTTCGAGCGCGACGGCATGGTCACGAATGCGCTCGACGGTCTCGACCTGGCGGTGGCGTCGGGAGAATTGGTCGTGGTGGTCGGCCCATCGGGCTGCGGCAAGAGCACGATGCTGCGCATTGTTGCGGGCCTGTTGCCGTTCACATCGGGCACGGTGCGGGTTGGCGGCATTCACGTGGCGGGTCCGCAAACCAACCTGGGCATCGTGTTCCAGAGTCCGGTTCTGCTCGACTGGCGCAATGTGCTGGACAACGTGCTCATTCAGCTCGAATTGCGCGGGCTGGATGTCAACCAGTATCGTAAAAAGGCCAGCCAGTTGCTGGCCGATGTCGGCCTGGGAGAGTTCCAGGACCGCAGGCCGCGCGAGTTGTCGGGTGGCATGCGCCAGCGCGTGGCGATCGTCAGGGCCTTGATCCACGACCCGAGCCTGCTCATGATGGATGAGCCCTTTGGGGCGCTGGACGCACTCACACGCGAGCAAATGCGGATCGACCTCGAGAAACTCTGGCTGCGCCAGCGCCAGACCCTGATCTTCGTCACCCATGGCATTTCCGAGGCGGTTGCGCTGGCCGACCGGGTCGTCGTGATGACGCCGCGACCGGGGCGGATCGAGAAGATCATCCAGGTCAACCTGCCGCGCCCGCGCGACAAGGCCGTGGTGACCAGTGTCCGATTCACCCAATATTGCGACGAGATAACTGAATGCTTCATGCGCAACGGCGTCATCCGGTACTGATGCGCGCAGCGATTGGGGGGCGCTTGGGTCCATAGACTTGCAGGGAGGTACGAACATGCTCAAGAGACCGTTCACCGGCGTGATTGCAGCGCCGATGCTGCCGATGCACGAGGGCGGGGCGATCGACTGGCCGACCCTGGAGACCTACATCGACTGGATCGCCGCGCAGGGTCCGGCGGCCATCGTCATGAACGTCGATGCCTCCGAAGTGATCGCGCTCGACGAAGACGAACAGATCCGCATCGTCACCGACTGCAAACGTGTAGTTGCCGGCCGCATGCCCCTGCTGTCGGGCATCGTGGCCGGATCGACGCAAGCCGCTGAACGCAAGGCGGTGCGTCTGCGCGAAGCCGGGGCTGAGGGGCTGACGGTGTTTCCGCCCTTTCCCACCTTCAGCGGCGCGCCGGTGCCCAGCGAAATGGTCGTGCGCTACCACCGCGCAATTGCGCAGGCGGCCGGGTTGCCCATCATCTGCTTCCAGTTTCCCAAGGGCTGGGGCCCGGACTACACACCGGACATGCTGCGCGCGATGGCCGAGATTCCCCAACTTGTCGCGATGAAAGAGGCCAGCTTCGATGTCAGTCAGACCTTGCAGACCATCGACGTGGTCCGCGGCATGGATCGGCCCATCGGTGTCCTGACTGGCAGCGACACCTTCATCTTCGAGGCCATGGTCATGGGTTGCGATGGTGCGCTGATCGGGTTCGCCGGCACCGCGACGGCGCAGCTCGTTGCCATGCATCGCGCTGTGCAATCTGGTGATCTGGCAGTGGGCCGCGGTATCTGGAGCAGGCTCGGGCCGATTGCCCGCTATTGCTGGCGGGCGCCGATCCGGGATTTTCGACCGCGCATGAAGGAAGTGCTGCGGCTGCAGGGCCTGTTTCCCTCTGCAGCCTGCAGGGAGCCGCAACTCGGTGTCGACGCGCTGGAGCAGGCCGAGATTGCGCGCCTGTGCCGGGAGCATGGACTGGTCGGATAGCGACTCTTCGAGTGGCCGGTCCTGGGCCGCGCAGGTCGTTGGGTACCGGATTGCCAATCTCGTAACCGCATCGACCTGTGCTGCGTGAATTGCAGCGCGGATCCTGCGTGTAAGCATCGATCTCGAACCTCGACCATTTCTGGTGCGACCTGCAGGGATTGCGACGCTGGACTTGCCGTACCGGACGGGTTCCATTACGGCCCCGCGCAACCCATAGGTGGAGCAAGAGATGATGGTCCAAAAAGTTTTCTTTGCCATGGTGCTTTGGGCCGCCAACGAAAAGAGGTTCGAGGTAAAGCATCGCGGCGCAAACTGGCGCTTTGCCTCAAAGGAAAGCGCGGCGAAATTTGCCGCGAATCCGGCCGCCTGTCTGCCGCAATACAACGGCCATTGCGCCAACGCCCTGTCGCGTGGCGAAGGCCTGGTCAGCACGGACGGTTCTGTATGGGAATTCTTCGGCGACAAGCTCCACCTGTTCTACGCCAAAGCCGGACGCCAGTGATGGATGACCGGACCGTGGAAACAGTAAAAGATTGAAGCCGATGCGGCGTGGAACGCCCTGCTGAAAAAGTAGCGACCCAAGGGCGCCAACGCCTCAACCCGGGCGGTCTGGTCGATCCGGTCACCACGCGGCATCGGCCATTGGGCGTTCATGAAGCGCAACCTGCCCAGGGCCATGATGAAAGACAACGGCTCGGCCATAGAGTCCGGGGAATTCGCCTGCGGGCCCGTCCGGCCGGGTTTCGTGCACCAGACGCCGCCGCCGGGGAACGCTTGCAAGGGCAATCGCGAGGGGCTGCAAGAACGGTCAGACGGGTGCGGGCAGGGTATCCTCCTACATCACCACGCTCGGCTCTCCCGCTCCGGAAAACCGCCGCTGCTTTTAAAGTGGGGGGGTTGAAAACGGGCCTGTAACCAGGCGGGCAAGCCCGGTGTTGCCGCGAATCAGCCAAGCAAGTTGTCCAAGGCCTGAACGCCTCCCAGTTCACCATGTTTTTTTAACCGAAGTAATCTCCATGACCAAACCTGCCTCCGACACTGACCATCCTCCTTTCCGGGAACCACCCCGGACGCTGACAGAAGACGTGCTGCAGTCTGCCGAAGAGGCGGTTCTGAGCAACCCTGCTTCCGTGGCGGGCATGCCTGAACAGGGGTTGCCGTCCGCCCCGAAAATTGTGGATGCGGCAGTGACCGAGACTGACCGGAGAACGAGGATGCACCCCATGCCCTTCGCGACCAAGCCAGAATCCGGCAACCAGATTCCGCCTGAAATGCCACCGCCCGTGATGCCGCCCGCGCCAGGTCCCGGCGCGCCGCCCGAGATCATCGAACAGCCACCGACCGAGCCCCCGATTCCCATCCGTGAACCTGGCAAAGTTACGCCGATACAGGCCTGATGCAAGAAGGACGGGGCGACTCGTTGCGCGCATGCAGAATTGGCGTCCAGGCAATTGGCATTTACTTGAGCGCCGCACCTTCAAGGTCACGTGCGCAAGCAATTGGATTTGAAGACAAGGGGGACGCTGCAACCGGTCGTGACCTACTACATTTGGCGCAGGGCAATGGGCGAAAGGTGGTGGGGATAAATCAGAGGGCTTGTGTCGCGGCGCCTGTGCCAACCATTGATCGATGCAATAACCGGGGCGACCGGCACCAGACACGTTGCAATGGCCAAAGTGGCCCACATCCCCACCCAACAGAGTACGGGTGCGCCGCCGCCAAGTCGGTCGTCGCCGCTCCAAGCGCGGACACTGCGTCCATCACCCATACCCGTTCGATCAGCTGATCTTTGAAAAGACTGCGCCAGGAAATGTGCGATCTGCTGCTGGCGCGGGCTGAGCGCGGGCTGGGCGCCGGCTGGGCGCCGGCTGGGCGCCGGCTGGGCGCCGGCTGGGCGCGGCATCATGCGTATGCAGCGCTAAAGGGCAAGGTGACTGTCCCGCCTTACGCTGCCAGCAAACACATCGTGCTGTCGAGAGTCTTGTTGACGAGATTGAACAGCCCTGCTTTTCGCTGTGGCACGGAAGAATTCTTAATTCCTGCCTGAGCTATTTGGATTGTGCTGACGGCGCAGCACGGGCTTGTCGGGCAGGTTTTGTGACTCAATGCGCGACTTGACGCTGGCCTTACTGTTAGCGTCCTTCTCCGCGACCGCCTGTTGACTCCCAAGTGGACTTGGGTGCTTCGGGGTTTCATGGCTCTGGACTGGACCGGCGTTATTGGGTTTCATGCTGGCTTTCGGAGTGCCGCAGGGCGGCAGGAACATTGGTTGAACAGCATAAATTGGACCCCGGATCCACCTCACTTGCATGGGCTCGAAGCCGTAAGCCCGCGTAGGAGACAACCCCGCCCGCGCCTAGATCGTGCCTGACCGAGAACGTACGTTCCCGAATCGAGGCAGGCCCATTTTGCAAGGCGAAGATATTTTGTAAACACGGGTTTCTGGTTGATCTTCGGTGCGCTGATGGCCCAAAGTTGCCTTGGTGCGGACATCTTCGTGTCGAATGTTGGGCCCTGCGGCTGAAAAAATTCTCCTCGAAACTCGTGAATCCCGGTGTACCTTTTGCCTTACTCGAACGTGATTGCACGAGGCCCGCAAACCGTCAATCTTCCAACCAGGAAATACACCGTTCGCGTGGTCCAAAGCACGGATACGAAATTCAACCTAGAAACCGCAGTTGGACGCGCCCGAGTGGGCTGCGATGGGGTGCGCTGGCAAGGCTGAGCGCTGCGGCTCCA
>ENA-ORBV01016944-ORBV01016944.1-microbial-mat-metagenome-genome-assembly--contig:-NODE-16944-length-10495-cov-8.670858_pt1 | contig 10495 bp, 14 predicted proteins | sample MGYA00237777_ERZ505514 | MGnify/ENA primary metagenome ERZ505514 (study PRJEB26160, sample SAMN06269048) | microbial mat metagenome | isolation source: Oligotrophic lake microbial mat | place...
CCGGTTGCCAGCATCGGGTCGACAACGATGACGTCGCGTTCGCGCATGTCTTGCGGCATCTTGAAGTAGTACTCGACGGGCTGCAGCGTCTTGGGATCGCGGTACAGCCCGATGTGTCTTGGGCGTTCCAATCCGTCCCAGTAGGCTCAAAACATACCGTTCGAAAAACCTATTGCCAGAGCCTATTCCTACATTCCCCGGGATCATTTGTCAGGAGCTCTACCCCCCCATGCCCAAGGGTCAAGAAGTCGGTTACGTCCGCGTGTCATCGCTATTGCAGAACACGGCGCGCCAGCTCGACGGTGTGCAGCTCGACAAGGTGTTCGAGGACCGCTCCAGCCGCAAGGACACGCCCATGGCGAACCTGTTGCTGTCGATGTTGGGCGCCGTGGCTGAGTTTGAGCGGGCACTGATCCTGGAGCTTCAGCGAGAGGGCATCGCCGTTGCCAAGGCCCAGGGTGTCTACAAGGGGCGCAAGCCGTCGCTGTCACCGGGGCGGGCTGATGCGCTCCGTGCACGGGCAGCAGCCGGCGAATCGAAATCCAATCTGGCGCGTGAGTTGGGTATCAGCAGAGAAACCGTAAACGCGAACCTTCGGGCAAGTCTAAATGCGCCCCAGGTGACCAGGTAGCGCTACCATTCGGGTGGCGTGCTCTGCGCTGAGATTGGAAGCGTGAAACATCACTAGTTTCGTTCCTACCCCTAGCCATCTATTGAAACACCATCAATCGCAACAAACCAATTGGCGATATTCAGCAATTGGCGCTTCTTGCCTTTGCTGAAGTTGCCCCAGACTTCGCCGTGGTGAGGATCACCCGGCAGCGGATCGTAGCCAACGATCAGCTCAATTGCACGCAATTGCCCTGCTTCAAAACGAACAGCACCTAACCAAGGCGGCGACGAAACATATGCTCTTGCATCTATATTGGCCTGCTCAATCTCGTTTTGCAGGTTGACCGACATGCCTCCGTTTTCACCTGAAGATGGGGTCATTGCCAAGCTTGAGAGTCGCCGACCAGTTTTTGGGTCGTCTACGATCAGTTGTGGAGAAATACGACGGATAACTCCATCGCCGTCGGAAATGCCTTCGTGATCATGCGGCCTGACATCACCATGGGCATCACGCGGCGGCGGAGATAACAATATTCAGCTCCGACAGTTCTTCAATCCACCGAGCTACCAAGAGAAAATCGTTTGTTAACTCTTGCTCTTCACCGTCTGCACTCAGACTCGGAAGATGCCGCCAAGCATGAACGCTGTATGGTCCCCTGACCAGTAACTCAATGTCGCCAAATTCTGTGTGCCATTCGATCTGCAGTTCGCCTGACGGCCCAGGAACGATTTGGGGCGCAATGGTGTCTTCACGACAAGTTACTTCTAACATGCGCAAGGCGAAAGTGGCATTTTCAAGCGACACAGGCAGCCCGTCATAACCGTCCCATCCGACATTCAGGCGAGTCAGTTCTTCGAGCCGATCAAGCACCGCAGATCGCCAGTACCCCATCACATCAGTAACTGGCGCACGACGCCGACTGAACACATTGGTCATAACTGAGCCTGAATTGGCTTGCGAGTAGATTCCGCTTCGTAGCTGCATATTCATTGATTGCGCCCCCATTTCTTATGAGCATATTCGGTTGTGAGCTTCGCAAATTTAGTGACAATTATCCTTCGGCCTTCCGACAAGAAGTCAATGGCCGACTCAATATCACCACTCGGTGGCGCGCCTCGCACAGCAAGAGTCATGGCAATTAGCGGGTCGCCATTGGCCAGAACTCCCGTAGACGCTTCATATGTCAGTCGCGAACGTGGTGAGCCATCAGGGCCCCGAATTACTTCTCTGGCCGAAACAGAAAAATCGTTTGGCGGCACATCGTCGAAGTTCAAGAACCTGAGCCAATGCGATGCAGACAAATCGTCATTGGGCTTGGACACTATGTGATTTATATAGCTAATCTCACACTGATTAATTTGCAGCTTTTGTGAGGAAAGCGTGCCCATAAACTCTTGAAGTCGGACAAGTTCTTCTTTAAACCGGCTCACCATCGCCTCATAGCGAGGGTAGGTGTTATTGCCCCCCACGACCTTCCGCCAATTGTGTAACAGGCGATCTTGTTGAAACTGAATCAACTCGGTGCCGCTCGGTTCGACAAACCAGAATCGATCGTGGGAACCGCCGCTATCAAACCTGATTTGAGGCATTGACATGCGCTGATGCGCAATTCCAAAGGTCTCAAAATTTGGAGGAAGGGGGGCATGCTCCTGAACCTCAGGATAGTCAGACCGATATAGCTCCCACACCCGCCCAGCGTGAATTTGCAAATAACCCTTGGGAGTGGAAAACTGAACACCAAGTACCACCTCATTCAGCGGCGGCGTACTGAAATCGGGCAAATCTGTCGATCTATCTGATGTGACGATCACGGGTTTTCGCGGATGGAACTAAAGTGAACTTTGTTGGGGCGAGGTGCGATGCCATGTCCCATTGGATTAAATCACAAGAACTGAACGCTGAACTCGTTGGACTGAACTTGCAGCGATTGCGTTGCCGCTTCATGCGCTTCTCACAATAGTAAGAGGCGAGAGACGGATGGGCGTTCCCATCGCGACGGGGGTCTGGCGGGTCTGGCTAGTCATTCAAGACGGTGGCCATCGGCACCACACAGCAGAGCCGTCACTGAAAGTCGGCCCGCTACTTGGTCGTGATGGCGCATCGATCTGTTCGGCAGGCATGGACCGCCTGATCGTCATGGGATTCTTACTGCATCAGTGTTACAAAAGTCTGCTACAAAGGGACCTTATCAACTGGTGATGGAGTGGGCGCTGAGTATTGGGTTCGATCCCCGCCAGCGCACCACCATAAAACCAGCCGTTGATTTCTCAGCGGCTTTTTCTATTTCGGACTCCGCCGTGGCGCGAGCGGGGCGGGTCGATCGGTCCAGCAGCGGCGTGTCGAACTTCTGTTCCAGTTGCCGCACATGCTGCGACACGCCGGCTTGCGAGATGCCCAACCGCGCCGCGGCTGCGGAGACCGAGCCGGTTTCCACCACTGCGACCTAGCTGCGCAGTTGCTCCCAGCCCGGAGGCAGGTCGTGCGGGGTGCCATGCTTCTTCATGGGCGCAGTGTGCACGATCCGCCACTGGATTCCCGATGCAAACCATCAGCACAGGTGATGGCCCGATCCGATCGCGGATCTGGCCCCAAACTTGCACGGCGGCTTGGCAGACTGCCCGGCCTTGCGGGCAAACACCGATGCACACCGATGGTGCGCGTCGTTATCATCGACGCTTCATTTTTGAATAAAGGCATACCCATGAAACTCAATCGCAGACTCGCAATGACCATGGTGGCCGCAGCCGTGACGGTCCCGGGCGCGGTCATGGCGCAGCAACGTGTGTTCTTCGGCGTCGCCACCGGCGGCACCGGCGGCACCTACTACCCGCTGGGCGGCATGCTGGCCCAGCTGATCTCCAACAAGGCTGTCGTCGACGGCAAGAAGATCACCGCCACCGCCGAGGCGGCCGGCGCATCTGTGGGCAATGCCAAGCTGCTCGGCAACAAGGACATCGAGTCGGCTTTTGTTGCCGCCGACATCCTGGATGCCGCCTACAACGGCAAGGGCCAGTTCAATGGCGCGCCGATCAAGAACCTGCGTGCACTGGGGGCGTTGTACCCCGAGACGGTGCAACTCATCACCCGTGCCGACCGCGGCATCAACAGCGTCAAGGACCTCAAAGGCAAGAGCATCTCGTCGGGTTCGCCCGGCTCTGGTCAGTACCAGCTGCTGACCGACCTGCTGACGGTCTACGGCATGAAGCGCTCCGACGTCAAGGAAGACCTGTCGTCGTTCACGCAGGCGGTCGACAAGATCAAGGACGGCAACCTGGACGCGACGCTGATCACCGCCGGCGTGCCGACCGCCGCCGTGACCGACTTTGCCCAGAGCCACGACCTCAAGGTGATCCCGCTGTCGGGCGCCGAGATCGCCGAGTTGCTCAAGCAGCAGCCCTACTACACCCGGGTACAGATGCCGGCCAACAGCTACAAGGGCCAGACCGCTGCGGTCGACACACTGGCCGTGATGGCGGTGTGGACCGCGCATGACGGCGTGTCCGACGCCATCGCCTACGAGGTCACGAAAGCCTTGTACGAGAACGTCGCCATCATGGGCCAGGTGCATGTGCAGGGCAAGAACATCAGCTTGACCACGGCCACCGCTGTCGGCACCGCGCCGATCCATCCCGGCTCGCTGAAGTACTTCAAGGAGAAAGGTATCGTCAAGTGATGCTCTGGCAGCGCGCCGCCGCCGTGGCGTGTGCGCTGCTGGTTGCTGTCCCGGCTGCCGCCGGCTGCGAGCTGGTGCTGACCGAGCACCGCAGTGAGCGTCCGCTGGCACGTCTGGCGCTCGACCCGGCCCGGCCGGCGGCACGGATTGCATTCACGCATTCCGTGCTCGACACGCCGGTGGTTGACCTTTACGAATGGCGCGCGCACGAAGGCGCATGGCGTGCGCATCTGGTGCAGGAACATTTCGAAGGCGACGGTTACGGATTGCCGTATGCAGCCGGTCCTGGCGAGACCATGACGCGCGAGGGCAATGGCTGGCGCCTGCACATGGACCGGCTGGTGCATCCGCTGGTCGTGTTGCCTTTGCCATCGCAATCGATGCGCGTGTTGATCGGTGCTCGCCCGGCGCTGCTGCTGGGTTCGCTGAGCCAACGATCGATTGAATTCCGGGCTGTCGACTGCCCGGCCCACTGACCCACCACTCGCATCCCATGAGCGCCTCCCAGCAGGAAATTGATCGCCTGATTGAGCAGTTCGACCCCGAGTCGACCTTCCGCCGCCTGGCTGGCCTGGCCGGGCTATTCGTCACCGTGGTCGCGGTCGGGCTGTCGGCCTGGCATTACTACACCGCCGGCTTCGGGCTGGAGAACGAGATCGCGCACCGCGCGATCCACCTGTCGGTCGTGCTCGGCCTGTGTTTCCTGGTGTTCCCCCGCCAGAAGCGCATGAAGGGCCACTGGGAGTGGACCAGTTCGATCTTCCTGGTGGCGTTCTACCTGATGATGGGGTTGGGGCTGCTGAACAGCCTATCGGATCCGGTGCCCACTGGCGCAAAGGTCACCTTCATCGCGGTGTTGCTGTGTATCGCTGGCCTGTCGTTGCCATTCAAGGCCTACGACGGCAGCCACACCCGTATTCCGCTGCGCGACTGGATCTTCGCTGCGCTGGCGTCCGGTTTCTCGTTGTACCTGCTGGTGTTCTTCAACGAGATCTTCCTGCAGCGACCCGGCGAACACACGCCGATCGACTTGATGGTGGGCGTGATCGCGATCGCGATGGTGATCGAGGCCACGCGCCGGACCATGGGCATCTTCTTGCCGTTGCTGGCCATCGGTACCGTGTTGTACGGCCTGTTCGGGCCCTACCTGCCCGGCGGGCTGGCACACCGGGGCTACAGCGTCTCGCGCGTGGTCGCACACCTGTACAAGGGCACCGAGGGTATCTACGGGATTCCGGTCGGCGTGGTCGCGACCTTCGTGTTCCATTTCGTGTTGTTCGGCATCATGGCCCAGCTCACCGGGCTGGGCCAGTTGTTCGTCAACCTGGCCACGATTGCCGCCGGCCGTTTCTCCGGCGGCCCGGCCAAGGTCAGCGTGGTGTCGTCCGGCCTGTTCGGCATGATCTCCGGCTCGTCGATCGCCAACACCGTGACCACCGGCGTGATGACGATTCCGCTGATGAAGAAAGTCGGTTTCTCGCCGCGTTTCGCCGGCGCAGTGGAGGCATCGGCGTCCTGCGGCGGCCAGGTCACGCCGCCGATCATGGGCGCGGCCGCCTTCATCATGGCCGAGACGCTGGGCATTCCCTACAACCAGCTGATCCTGGTGGCCATCGTGCCGGCGGCGCTGCACTATTTCGCCATTCTGTACATGGTGCACCTGGAAGCCAGGCGGCTCAAGCTCACCGGCATGGATCCGTCCGAGATCCCGTCAGTCGGGCTGGTCCTGCGCAGTTCCTGGCACCTGTTCATTCCGCTGGTGGTGATGGTCACTCTGCTACTGATGCAATACACGCCGTTCCTCGCGGCGTTCTGGGGTATTACGCTGACCGTGGCCTGCTCGTGGATTCCGAAGCTGATGGGCCCGTACGGCAAGCGCATGGCTGGCATGGCGGTCGGGCCGCGTGCGCTGGTGCAGGGCTTCGAGATGGGCGCCAAGGCGGCGCTGGGCATCGGCGCGGCCTGTGCTTGCGTCGGTTTTGTGCTGGGCATCACCACGCTGACCGGCATGGGCTTCAAGTTCTCCGCCTGGATCCTGGATTTGTCGGGCATCGTGGCCCAGGGTGTGGTGGCACTGGACAGCTTCCAGCTACTCGACCTCAAGCAGGTCACGATCCTGTTCGGCCTGCTGTTCACCGCTGGCGCCTGCATCATCATGGGCTCGGGCGTGCCGACCACGCCGACCTATATCATCCTGGCCGCCATCGTCGCTCCGGCGCTCGAGCAGCTCGGCGTGCCGCAACTGGCCACGCACTTCTTCGTGTTCTATTTCGGCGTACTCGCCGACGTGACGCCGCCGGTGGCGCTGGCCGCATTTGCCGCCGCGGGTATCGCGCGCAGCGAACCGATGCGCACCGGCATGACGGCGTTCCGCTTGTCGATGGGCAAGGCGCTGGTGCCGTTCGCCTTCGTCTACACGCCGTCGTTGCTGTTGATCAACTTCAGCTGGTCAGCCTTCGCGATCGCGCTGATCTCCATCATCGTCGCGATCATCGGCCTGGGCGCCGCCTACACGGGATACGTGGCGCGGCCCATTGGCAAGCCGGTGTTCGTGTTGCTCAACCTCTTCTCGTTGTCGCTGATCTTCGCCAACCCGGTGATGTCTGCGATTGGCGTTCCGGTGGTACTGGCGCTGGTGGGCTGGCACATGCGGCCGTTGATGGACGCGCCGCAGCGGGGCTGAGCAACGTTGTCGGGTGGGTACGTTGCCGGGCACAGGATGGCGCCGCGTGGCGATCCGAAGGACGGCGCAGAACGTTTGTTGGCCTCGGCAACTACACCGCCTATGGGGCGTAGGTAGCCGCAAAGCGCTCGCGCAAATAGTCTGCAGCGGCGATCGGCGCATAACGCGGTGATTCCCCCTGCGGCACGCAAGATGGAATGGCACACACCAGCGCATCCGGATTCGGGTCCAGAAAAAACGCAATCGAAAACCGCTCGCGCTGCGGCGGCAAGACACGATGTGGCGTGGACATACACGTCATTTGCCCAGCGCATCAGGCAGTCGCCGATATTGCAGATGAAGGCTCCCGCAATCGACGGCGCGTAGATCCAGCTACCGTCGCATGTGCACACCTGCAAACCGGCCACATCGTCGGTCGCAAGCAAGGTGACGTTGCCGTAGTCCGTGTGTGTTCCGGCACCAGCCTGCCCGCGCGCAGTTGAGTCGGATTCCGGCGAAGCCCCGACCGTCGGGTAATGCAAAAAGCGCAACGTTACCATCGGCGCGTTGATCTTGTCGTAGAAGAAGTTTTCCGCCAGCTCCAGGTCCAGCGCAAAGGCGCAATGCAGGCGCTGGCCGACCGCCAATGCCGCGTTGAAATAAGTCTGCGCCCGCGCACGCTACCCGGGAATTGGCGGCCACACATTGTGTCGGGCGTGTGGTGTCGTCAGTCCAGATCAGGTTGTACGCCTCTTTCGGATCGGGTGCGCTTTTGTCGCCCAGTGCCTCCACACCCAGACCCACATAGCCCCGGTTGGAGCCATGGGCGGCAATGGCGAGTTCCTGCTTGGCGGTTGTTGGCAATGCGAACACGGCGTGGGCGGTCTCGAACGCGTCGTGCATGCTGGTCGAAGCCACGCCATGCCCGGTAATGGCGAAAAATCCGATGCTGCGGCACGCCAAACCGATGTTTCGCGCGAGGTCCAGACGGACGGCGCGATCAGGGTGGTCGAGGTCCGATATGTTGATGAGTGGGACTTGCATGGACTCAAGTGTTGCTGTAACGCGCCCGAAATGTGACTCGGCGCAACTCTCGCGGAGCTGGCCAGTAGTCGGCAGTAGCATAGTGCTGTGGGGAGCGGTTGTCCCAAACGGCAATACCGTCGGGCTCCCATTTGTGGGCGTAGACGAACTCCGGCTGCGCCACCCATTCGCGCAGGAATGCCAGGATGGAGCGGCTCTGCCCGTCCGCCACGCCGTTGATCTGGCGCCAGGCCCATGCCGTGTTGCCGCCCACTGGCGGCACCTCCTTGAGCTCGATCATCGTGCCGGTGGGAGAGTCGGACTTCCAGGTTGCGTCGCTGTGCCATACGTCCAGGGCCGGTGGATGGTCATGATCGCTTCGAATCACCTTCACCTGCGGATGACCCTCCAGCCGCGGAAAGAAAGCGCCCGTGGCGATGTCGCCAAAGGCTGATGCCTGCGCGATGTGTTGCTCCGGCTGCATTGGCTGCGGTGCGAATACGAGCATGCCGAAGTCCAGCAGAGCCTGGTGCAACTCCGCTCTGACTGCCGCGCATAGTGGTTTTGCCAGATCGACCCCCTCGATGCGGGCCGCAAAACCTGGCAGCTGCGGCACCGGGTGAATGTGGGAGTAAGTTGCGATGGTGTTCTGCATGGAGCGGTGCGTTTGGCACATCGGCTTTGTTGCCGGAAGTCGGTTCAATGATCTCCTGCGGACTCGTGCCAATGCGCCAGCAGCCGGTTGCCCACGGCACTGACCGCCATGAAGAACACGAATCCCAGCAGAGTGGCTGCGATCACCGCAGCGAACAGCAGTGCCGTGTACATGCGCCCCTGCGCGAACACGATCTGCACGCCCAGGCCACCCTGCTGATTACCCGAACCGATGATGAACTCACCCACGATGGCACCGATTACCGATAGCCCGGCTGAGATGCGCAGGCCCGCAAAGATACTGGGCAGGGCACTGGGCAGGCGCAGCTTACGGAACGTGGTGATGCGGCTCTTGTTGTGCAGTGCGAACAGCTTCACCAGAGTGCGCGACGTCGACCGTAGACCCAGCAGCGTGTTATTGATGATCGGAAACAGCGCCATGATTAAGTTGATGATGATCACCGACAGTTCGTTGTAACCGAATCAGAGCACGATCAGCGGCGCTACCGCCACCACCGGTACCGTCTGCAGCAACACGGCGTAGGGATTGATGCTGCGCTCCAAGGCCGGGTTCTTCTGGATCATCGCGTCGGTAGTAAACAGCACGTTATACGGGCGGCAACCGAGAGAGGCGAGCGTGATCTGTTGCACCTTGATACCTGCCTCTTCCATGCGTGCGGGCAGGTGGAGCGAGTAGCCCTGCTGCACCATCTTCGGGTCATTGCGGAAGAGGCTCAGGTCGGCCGACACAGGGATCTTGCGTGTTTCGTTGAGCTTGTATTGCTTCTTGGCCCATTCCCAATACGCGAAGCCAATGTTCACTGCGAACGTTCGGCCCTGCAGGTCGGTGATGCTCTTGACTGACGGGTCGGCGTGGTAGACCAGCGTGCCAGGGCGGTCAGCGGGAACATGGATGCACAGACGGCCAGCGCAAGCAGCGCCTTGGCGGGACGGAGGAGGGATTGGGTCATTTTGGAACCTTTCGATGGGGATTGATCGTTTGATGGGATGGCAAGCAAGAATCGATTTATGGGGAAACAGGCAAAGTGATGCTGTCGGTCTGACGTATCTTCAGTAGGTGGTGCTCGCCAGCCAGCACGGGTGTGTAACGGGGAGGGTTGGTCGAGGTAGCGCACGACGAAATGCACTCGATACACGCGTCGTGGTTGGGCATGTGGAAGTACACGATGGACAAACGGCGCGAAGCGGCCCCTGCGTCCAGCGGCGGATTGACAACGCGGTGCAAGGTGGAGCGCCAGCGGTCGTTGGTCCAACGCGCCATGAGGTCGCCGAGGTTGACGATGTAAGCGCCAGGGACAGGCTTCACGTGCGCCATTCTCCTGAAAGGCTTTGCACTTGCAGGCCACTGGGCCGGTCTTCGGCCAGCAGCAGCGTGAGCGTACCGAAATCGGTGTGCTCGCCGCTGCGCAACTGGCCTGGCACGGGGGGCGTGTCCTGCTGGGGATAGTGCTGTGCGAACAGCGCGCCCACGGCGTGATTCATCTTGTCTGCGAACCAGTTGTCGGGCAGGTGCAGTGCGCGCGCGCTGATGCGTAGGAGCTCCGCTGCGAGATGGTCGCAAGCGCGGCGGCATTCAAGCCACTGCGCGGCCATCTGCGCTGGCCGCCGCGGCCAGACATTGGCGGGCCGGCAAGCTGCGGTTCTCGCGCGAGCATCCATACGATTCCCGTGTGTACGCCAGTGAGGTGATATCCGGCGCGCCGCTGTTCGCGCAGGAAATCCGCGACCGGGTGCTGCCGGCGCTGCAGGCCGACATCGCCGTTTTCAACCAATGGGCGGAGCAGGGCGTGTGCCGCAAGGTCGATGCGGCCCACCTGATGGTCATCTTGTGGTCGTCGACCCAAGCCTA
>ENA-ORBV01016946-ORBV01016946.1-microbial-mat-metagenome-genome-assembly--contig:-NODE-16946-length-10495-cov-4.672106_pt1 | contig 10495 bp, 8 predicted proteins | sample MGYA00237777_ERZ505514 | MGnify/ENA primary metagenome ERZ505514 (study PRJEB26160, sample SAMN06269048) | microbial mat metagenome | isolation source: Oligotrophic lake microbial mat | place...
GCGCGCGATCGCGCCGTGAGCGCCACGCCCTCGCCCCCGATGACGATGGCACGGGCGGCATCGACAACGAACTCGTGCATCGGGTGGCGGGGTATCGCGGCTGATCCTGGAAGGTGGGGCAATCCACCGCGGGCGCGCCAGCGTACTGTGGCTAAGGTGACGCCATGACCGACGCCAGCACCCTGCTCATCACCGGTGCCAGCGGTGGAATCGGCCAAGCCGTGGTCGCTCGCCTGGCCGGTCGTCATCACCTGCTGCTGGTGGCGCGCGATGAAGAACGCCTGCGTGCCGTCGCTGCCGTCCACCCCGGCTGCACCGTGCTGGCCGTCGACTGCGCCAGCGAAGCCGGCGTCATCGCCATCGCCAACACCCTCGACACGCTGCCGCCCTTGGCCGGCTTCGCCCACCTGGTCGGCAGCCTGCAGCTCAGACCGCTGCACCGCATGCAGCTAAGCGAATGGCGCGCCTGCCACGCGACCAATCTCGATAGCGCCTTCCTCGTCCTGCGCTTAGCGGTGCAGCGCCTGATCGCCCAGGGCACGCCGATGACGGGGGTGTTCGTCACCTCGGTCGCCGCCGATCTCGGTCTCGCCAACCACGAGGCGATCGCCGCGGCCAAGGCCGGCATCGGCGGTCTGATGCGCGCGGCGGCCACCACCTACGCCGATAAGGGTCTGCGGCTCAACGCGATCGCGCCGGCGCTGACCGCGACGCCGATGACCGCCGGCTTCCTCGCTTCGCCCGCCGCGTGCGAGCAGCTCGCCGCACGTCATCCGCTCGGCCGCATCGGCACGCCCGACGACCAGGCGGCGGCGATCGCGTGGCTGCTGTCGGCGGAGTCGTCGTGGGTCACCGGGCAGGTGCTGGGCGTCGATGGCGGCATGGGCACCCTGCGGCCGCAACGGTGAATGTCGCCGCTCCGGTGGTGGTGATCGGCGCGGGTGCCGCTGGTCTCGCCTGCGCGCTGACTCTGCACCGCGCCCGGTTGGCGGTGCGCGTGTTCGAGGCCGCCGATCGCGTTGGTGGGCGCATCGCCACCGATGACGTGGACGGCTTCCGCTGCGATCGCGGTTTCCAGGTGCTGGTCGATAGCTACCCCGAGGCCCGCGCCCTGCTCGACTACCGTGCCTTGCAGCTGGGTCGTTTTCGGCCCGGGGCGCTGGTCCGGTGGCGCGGGCGCTTCCACCGCCTCGCCGATCCACGCCGCGCGCCGTTCGCGGCGTTGGCCGCGCTCGCCTCGCCGCTCGCCGGATGGAGGAATGGCCTCGCCGCGTTGCGCCTGGCGCGGCACGGGCTGGACGGCGGCACCGCGCTGGCGGCGGTGCGCGCGGCAGGATTCACCCCGGATCTCGTCGATGCCTTTTTCCGGCCCTGGTTCGGCGGTATCTTTCTCGATCGCGCGCTTGATGTCGCCGCGGAACGGGCCGGCGAGGTGATCGCCCGCTTCGCCACCGGCGCGGCAGCGGTTCCTGCCGGTGGCATGGCCGCGATCCCGCGCCAGCTCGCCGCCGGTCTGCCGGCGGGAACGATCGCGCTCGGGCGCTCCGTCCTGTGGGCGCGGCCCGACGGCGTAACCCTGGCCGACGGCGAGCAGGTCGCCGCGCGCGCGGTGGTGGTCGCGGTCGCGCCGCCAGCGATGACACGCCTGGTCCCGGGTTTCAGCGCGCCACCGTCGCTGGCGGTGCGCGCGGTGCATCTCGCCGCCCCTGGCCCACTGCCGTTCGATGGCCGCTGGCTGGTGCTTGATGGCGATGGCAGCGGCCCGGCGACCACCCTGGCCTGCCCCAGCGCCGTCGCTGCCGGTTACGCGCCGGCTGGGCAGCACCTGCTCACCGCCTCGGTGTTGGGTGAGGGCAGCGACGATCCGGCCGCAGAGGTCCTCGCTCAGTGCCGGGCGTGGTTCGGCTCGGCCGCGAACGGGTGGCGGCACCTCGTCACCCAGCGCATCGCCTACGCGCAGCATCGCCAGCATCCCGTCGACGTGCCGACCCCGCGGCGCATCGGCGGCCTGCTCATCGCTGGCGATCATACCGCCGAGGCATCGCTCGATGGCGCGTTGCGCAGCGGGCGATTGGCGGCGGAGGCGATCCTCGCCGGGCGATGAACGTCAGCGAGCGAGCAAATGCCAGGCCCCGCCCAGCACCACGCTTGCCGCCAGCACCGGCAGCATGCCGACCGCGAAGCGCAGCATCGCCACGCTGGCGGCCAGCGCGATCACCAGCGCGGCCCAGTCGACGCTGGCGAGCACCGGCAGATCGAGGATGAGCGGACCACGCTGCCAGCGGACGACCTCGGCGAAGATGGTGTGCAGCGCGAACCACAGCGCGAGATTGAGGATCACCCCGACCACCGCGGCGGTGACGCCGGACAGCGCCGCATTGAGCGCGCGCAGCCCACGCAGGTGTTCGACGAAGGGCGCGCCGAGGAAGATCCACAGGTACGACGGCAGGAAGGTGACCCAGGTCACCACCACGGCGCCGAGCGTGCCGAGCAGCAGGGGGTGCGCGCCACCCTGACGGTGGGCACCGAGGAAGCCGACGAACTCGGTGACCAGGATCAGCGGGCCGGGCGTGGTCTCGGCGAGGCCGAGGCCATCCATCATCTCGGCCGGCGTCACCCAGCCGTGCACCGTCACCGCCTGCTGCGCGACCCAGGCGAGCAGGGCGTAGGCGCCGCCGAACGTCAGCGCGGCGGCCTGCGCAAAGAAGACGCCCAGGCGCACCAGGACGTGCTCGTCGCCCAGCCACCACGCAAGGCCCGCCAGTGGTACCAACCACAGGCCGCCCCACAGCGCGAGGACGCCAAGGCTGCGCGCCAGGGAGGGCGCGGCGTGGGTGAGCGCGTCATCGGCGATCAGCGGCGGCGCGGCGTTGGCCAGGTTGGCGGCGTGGCCGCTCGCCGCGCTCGGCCACCAGCGGCGTGCGAACGCGCCGATGATTCCGGCAGCGAGCACGATGACGGGGAAGGGCACCTGGAACGCGGCAATGGCGACGAAGGACAGCGCGGCCACCAGCAGCGGCAGCGGTCCGCGCAGCGCGCGCCGGCCAATGCGCAGCACGGCTGCCAGCACCACCGCGATGATCGCCGGCTTGAGTCCGTAGAACAGCGCCTGCACCGCCGGCACGTCGCGGGCGAGGACGTAGGTCAGGCACAAGGCGAGCATGGCCAGGAAGCCGGGCAGCACGAACAGCGCGCCAGCCACCACCCCACCCAAGGTGCGGTGCAGCAGCCAGCCGACGTAGCAGGCGAGTTGCTGGGCCTCGGGCCCGGGCAGCAGCATGCAGTAGTTGAGCGCGTGCAGGAAGCGTTGCTCGCCAATCCAGCGCTTCTCTTCGACCAGGATGCGGTGCATGACCGCGATCTGCCCAGCGGGGCCGCCGAAGCTGAGCAGACCGATGCGGGCCCAGGTGCGCGTCGCCGCGCCGAAGGAGATGCCGTGACCGGGGGACGCGGTCTGCGAGGGAGTCGCGCGAGCCATCACCCGGCGTCCGGAGTCTTCGGCCGGCGGCGACCGGCGGGGCGGGTGGTGGTCGGTGCGCCGAGCTGCCGGCGCAGCTCGGCGTTCTCGGCGCGCAGGCGTTCGACCTCGTCGGGCGGCGACAGGGCGGCGTTCTCGACCAGAGCGATGGCCTCGGCGCTGGCGCGCTGGATCGCTTTGGCGGCTTCGTCGGCGGCGGCGCGCAGCACTTCGAGGCGGCGGCGCAGTTCCTGACGCAGTTCGACGGCGGGATCGGCGGGTGGCGTCTCGGGCGAACCCGGGGTGGCGATCTCTTCGCCAGGGCGCGCGGCGCGCAGCGCGTCCTTGTCGCGCTCGAAGGCGGCGTGCTCCTCGCGCAGGCGGTCGACGAGCTCCTCGAGCGATTCGAGCAGATCGCCGGGCAGCAGATCGCTCGCCGAACTCACCCGCTTGGAGATCAGCGCCGCCTCGTCCTGGTCGTGGCCGAGGCGGCGCAGGGCGGCGCGCGGCGACAGGTCGAACTCCTTCTGCAGGGTGGTGAACAGCGCACGGATCGCGCCCACCGTCTCGGCGTCCGGCTCGATGCGGTCGAAGTGCTCCCAGGTCACATCGCCGTGCGTCGCCACCCAGCGCAGGGCGGCTTCGCGGTCAGTGCTGGCCTCGGCCAGCACCTGGCGCAGCAGGCGCAGGCGTTCGCGCGCGGCAGCCGAGGGATGGCGGTCGGTGTTGGTCGCCATCACCTGCACGGCGATGGAGAGGTTGGCGCCGAGGCGCTTGATGGCGGCGTCGACGCTGAAGCGCAGATCGGTGGCGGTCGCCATCGACCAGCGATGGTCACCGGGCGACGATGACATCGACAGCAGCAGCCACGGCGCGAGGCGGTGGCGGTACTGGTAGGCGTGCTTGCTGCGCGGTACCTCTTCGAAGCCGTGTGCAGTGGCCCAGCCGATCCACTCGCGGTGGGTCCACGATGCTACCGCGCCGGGGCGCGGCATCTGGTGCGCCATGGGCAGGCCGAAGATCGCTGCCGCCGCGGGCGGCAGCAGGCAGTCGTCCCACGTCTCGGCCGCGGTCATGCCGTACCAGTCGTCGGCGATGTGCCGCCACGGTTCGGCGAGCTGCTCGGGCGGCAGATCGACGCCCTCGGGCAGGGTCTCGACGTCGTCGAGGTGGCGGGGATCGATGCGCATGGCAGGGATGTACCGCGGGTGCCAGGCGCGACCAGCCCGCGATGATGCGGTTGCTGGCGAACGCGGTTGCTTGGCCGTTGGCGCCGGCTCCATGCGGCCTTCGGAGATTGCCATGTCCAATCCGATGCTGAACGATGCCCGCTGGGGCGAGATTTCGCGCCTGGATGGGCGTAGCGCGAGCGCGAGCACGACCATGACGGTCAACGGCACGGTCGAGAAGACCGGCATCCTCCTGCTGCTGCTCGGCGCCACGATCGGCGGCATGTGGTGGGCCTTCTGGGGCGCGAAAGGGAACCTCGATACCCGACTGCTGATGCCGCTGACCATCGGCGGCGGCATCGCCGGCTTCGTGCTCGCCCTGATCGGCGGCTTCGCGCCGCGCACGACGCCGTTCACCGCGCCGCTCTACGCCGTCGCCAAAGGCATGCTGCTCGGCGGCATCACCATGTTCTTCGAAGTGCGCTATCCCGGCCTCGCCGTGCTGGCGGCGGTGTGCACGCTCGGCGTGCTCGGCACCCTGCTCGCCCTCTACCGCACCGGCATCATCAAGGCGAGCGACGGCTTCATCCGCGGCGTGGTCATCGCCACCGTCGGCGCTGGCGTCGCCCTGCTCGCGGTGTGGCTGCTGTCGATGTTCAGCGACGCCGGCCGCAGCGCGATGTCGGCCCTCTACGGCAGCGGCCCGATCGGCATCGGCTTCAGCGTGGTGATGATCCTGCTGGCCGCCGCCAACCTGGTGGTCGACTTCGCGGTCATCGAGCGCGGCGCGCGCGCCGGACGGCCGAAGTACTTCGAATGGGCCGGGGCGATGGGGCTGGTCGTCACCATCGTCTGGCTCTACATCGAGATCCTCAATCTGCTCGCCAAGCTGCGCCAACGGTGATGAAGCGCGGCTCGCCCGCCGTGAAGCCGGACCAGGCCTGCGAGCACGACCGCTCAGTCTGAGGCCCGCAGACGTCGCCCGCCGTCATCCTGCTCAGGGAAGTGTCGATTGGGCTGACAGTCCCGCACCGTCCCTAGAAAATGGCAGTTTTTTTCTACGCCGCGGCCCATGCGCCACACCATAAGGCCAGGCCGAGACGGAGTTTGTGTGCTGATCCCACCAAGACGGGGTTAGCGCCTGATCAAACATGACTTGGTCGTTGCGGCTTCGGGCACCAGCCCATAACTCACGCTCGGTCCCCGGCCGTTGGCGTCGAGGGTCACGGAAGTCCGATGATCGAGGAGCCCACAGAATGAGCCACGACTTGCGCGTCGAACCCGCTCCGCCCTGGCCCTCGTCCAGGTTCCGCCAGATCACGGCCAACGATCGCAACCTCAAACCCGGAGAATCCCATGGCCAATGACGGCTCAGTCGCCCCACCCGAGCGCATCAATATCATCTACAAGGCCGCCACGGGCGATGCTCAGCAAGAGAAAGAGCTTCCGCTCAAGATGCTCGTCGTGGGCGCCTTCTCGAACAAGCCCGACGCGAGCCCGATCGAAGAGCGCAAGCCCATCGACATCAATGGCAACACCTTCAACCAGGTGCTCAAGGGCATGGGCCTCACGCTCGACGTCCAGGTGCCGAACCGGCTCGATGACAAGGGTGGCGAACTGCCGGTGAAGCTCACCCTCGACTCGCTCAAGAGCTTCGGGCCGGAGGCGGTCGCCAGCCAGGTGCCCGAATTGAACCGGCTGCTCGAACTGCGGCAGGCCCTCTCGGCGCTGAAGGGCCCGATGGGCAACTTCCCCGAGTTCCGCAAGAAGATCCAGGGCATCCTCGGCGATTCCACGGCGCGCGCCAAGATCGAGGCCGAGCTCAAGCGCACCTGAGGTCCGCCTCGTCATCTCTCCAACCCAACTCTTCCCGAAAGATCAACCATGTCAGATGCTGAAAAGATGACGCAGAGCGCCGCCGCGAATGCTGCCGGTGGCTCGCTGCTCGATGAGATCATGACCGCGACCAAGATGCTGCCTGCCGACGAGGGCTACGATGTCGCCAAGCAGGGTGTCTCGGCCTTCATCGCCGAGATGCTGCAGCCGCACCACGCCAAAGAGAAGGCGGACAAGACCTCGATCGATGCGATGATCGCCGAGCTCGACCGCAAGCTCAGCGTCCAACTCGACGCGATCCTCCACCACCCCGAATTCCAGGAACTGGAGTCGGCCTGGCGTGCGCTCAAGCTGCTCGTCGACCGCACCAATTTCCGCGAGAACACCCGTATCGAGATCGTCAACGTCCCCAAGCAGCAGCTGCAGGACGATTTTGAGGATGCCTCCGAGATCGCGCAGTCCGGTCTCTACAAGCTCACCTACTCCAACGAATACGGCACCTTCGGCGGCGAGCCGTACGGTCTGGTCGTCGGCAATTATTCCTTCGGTCCTGGCCCCAAGGATATCGCCCTGCTGCAGCAGATCGCCGCGGTGTCGACCATGTCGCATGCGCCGTTCATCGCCGCCGCCGGCCCTGAATTCTTCGGCATGGATGATTTCCAGAAGCTGCCCAACCTGAAGGACCTCAAGCCCATCTTCGAGGGCCCGAAGTACGCCAAGTGGCGCTCCTTCCGCGAAAGCGAGGACTCGCGCAGCGTCGGCCTGACCTGCCCGCGTTTCCTGCTGCGCCTTCCCTACGGCGCCAAGACCTCGCCGATCAAGTCGTTCGACTACAACGAGGCGGTCGAGGGCGCCCACGGTTCCTACCTGTGGGGCAATGCCGCCTTCGCCCTGGCCACCCGGGTCGCCGACAGCTTCGCGAAGTGGCGCTGGTCGTCGAACATCATCGGACCGACCAGCGGCGGCACGGTGCCAGACCTGCCTCTGCACCAGTACGAGGCCGCGGGCGAGATCCAGACCAAGCCGCCGACCGAGATCCTGATCACCGAACGGCGCGAATTCGAACTCTCGGAAGAAGGCTTCATCGCCCTGTCCCTGCGCAAGGGCAGCGACAACGCCTGCTTCTTCGCCGCCAATTCCTGCCAGAAGCCCAAGACCTTCGGCAACAGCCCGGAAGGCAAGGCCGCCGAGCTGAATTATCGTCTCGGCACCCAGTTGCCCTACCTGTTCATCGTCAATCGCTTCGCCCATTATCTGAAAGTGATGCAGCGCGAGCAGATCGGCAGTTGGAAGGAAAAGGGCGATCTCGCCCGCGAGCTGAACACCTGGATCGGCCAGTACGTGGTCGACATGGACAACGCCAGCGAATCGGTGCGCAGTCAGCGGCCCTTGCGCGCCGCCGAGATCACCGTCGAGGACGTGCCGGGCCAGCCAGGCATCTACCGCGTCGGCCTGCAGATGCGCCCGCACTTCAAGTACATGGGCGCGTCATTCACGCTCTCGCTGGTTGGTAAGCTCGACAAGAAGTGATATCTCGCCGTCTGCACCGGGTGGGCCTTCCGCCCGGTGCACAACGCACCGCTAGCCCATCCGAGGTTCCCCATGGCTGACATCGACATGAAGGCCCTGATGGGCCGTCTCAATCGCACCTGCACGCGCGCCCTCGAGGCGGCGGCATCGTGGTGCGTGGCGCGTGGCAATTACGAAGTCACCGTCGAACACCTGCTGCACCAGTTGCTCGCCGACCCTGGCAGCGACGTGGCGATCATCCTGCTGCGCTACCAGGTCGACCTTCCTGAACTCGGTCGCGAGGCGCTCGAAACCCTCGAGTCGCTGCGCAATGGCAACGCCGGGCGCCCGGTCTTCTCGCCGGTCCTCTTCGATTGGCTGCAGCAGGCCTGGATGAGCAGTTCGGTCGACTACGGTCAGCTCGAGATCCGTTCGGGGACGCTGCTGATGGCGCTGCTCGCCAATCCGATGCGCCTCGGCAATGGCGACTACCTCGACCGGCTCGGCAAGATTCCGCGCGGAGACCTCAAGCAGCGCTTCCTCGACATCGTCGCCGGGTCGGACGAAGGCTCGGCAGCGCCCGCTGCTCTGGCCGCCGGTGCAGCCAAGCCCGGCGCGCGTCCGGCGGCGGCCACCGCGTTGTCGCGCTACACCATCGATTTCACCGCCCAGGCCAAGGCGGGGAAGATCGACCCGGTCTTCGGCCGTGACGCCGAGATCCGCCAACTGATCGACATCCTCGCCCGCCGCCGCAAGAACAACCCGATCGCGGTCGGCGAGGCCGGCGTGGGCAAGACTGCGGTGGTCGAAGGCCTGGCGCTGCGCGTCGCCGAGGGTGATGTGCCGCCGGCGCTCGCCGACGTCGCCATCCTCGGTCTCGACCTCGGCCTGCTGCAGGCCGGTGCCAGCGTGAAGGGTGAATTCGAGACCCGGCTCAAGGGCGTGATCGACGAGATCAAGGCATCGCCGACGCCGATCATCCTGTTCATCGACGAAGCGCACACCCTGATCGGCGCCGGCGGCGAGGCCGGCGCCGGCGACGCGGCGAATCTGCTCAAGCCGGCGTTGGCGCGCGGCGAACTGCGCACCATCGCCGCCACCACGTGGTCGGAGTACAAGAAGTACATCGAGAAGGATCCGGCCCTCGCCCGCCGCTTCCAACTGGTCAAGCTCGATGAGCCGTCAGTCGCGGTGACCACGGTTATGCTGCGCGGCGTGCGCGAGCGCTTCGAGAAGGCGCACGGCGTCATCATCCGCGACGACGCGCTGATGGCGGCGGCGGAACTCGGCAGCCGCTATATCACCGGCCGTCAGCATCCCGACAAGGGCGTCGACTTGATGGATACCGCGGCGGCGCGGGTGAAGATCGCGCTGTCGACCAAGCCGGGCGCGCTCGAGGATGTCGAACGCCGCATCCAGGCGCGCGAGCGAGAGCTGGTGGCGCTGAACCGCGACCGCCACCATGGTGCACCCGGTCTCGATGAGCGCATCGCCGCGCTCGAAGCCGGCATCGTCGCCGATCAAGCCCAGCACGCGGTGATCGACGCGCGCTTCCGCGCCGAAAAGAGCGCTGCCGATGCGGTCATCGCCTTGCGCGGCAAGCTGGCCCCGGCGGTCCCCGCAGCCGCCGCGGCGGCTGCGGGCGGATCGTCAGTGAAGGCCGTTCCCGATGCGGTGCGCGGCGAACTCGAGACGGCGATGACCACCCTGCGCGAGCTGCAGGGCAAGGACCCGCTCGTGCACATCGAAGTCACCCCCGACGTCATCGCGCGCGTGGTCTCTGACTGGACCGGCATCCCGATCGGCAAGATGGTCTCGGATCAGGCGGCGGCGCTGCTCAAGTTCGAAGAAGAACTGGGCCGGCGCATCAAAGGCCAGGACCACGCCCTGGGCATCGTCGGTACCGGCATCCGCTCGGCCAAGGCCGGCCTCAAGAATCCGGAAGCGCCGATGGGCATCTTCCTGCTCGTCGGCCCGAGCGGCGTCGGCAAGACCGAGACCGCGCTCGGCATCGCCGATCTGATGTTCGGCGGCGAACGCTTCATGACTACGATCAACATGTCGGAGTTCATGGAGAAGCATTCGATCTCGCGCCTGATCGGCTCGCCGCCCGGCTACGTCGGCTATGGCGAGGGCGGCATGCTGACCGAGGCGGTGCGCCAGCGGCCGTATTCGGTGGTGCTGCTCGACGAGGTCGAGAAGGCCGATCCTGAAGTGCTCAACCTGTTCTACCAGGTGTTCGACAAGGGCACGCTGTCCGACGGCGAGGGCCGCGAGGTCGACTTCAAGGACACCGTGGTCTTCCTCACCTCGAACCTCGCCACCGATCTGATCACGCAGGCTGGCCTCGCCGCCAAGCGGCCGAGCGTCGACGAACTGGTCGAGCTGATCCGCCCGACCCTCAGCCGGCACTTCAAGCCGGCATTGCTGGCACGCATGACCATCGTGCCGTTCTACCCGGTCACTGGCGACGCGCTGCGTTCGATCGCCCAGCTCAAGCTGGGCAAGCTGCAGAAGCGCCTGG
>ENA-ORBV01016947-ORBV01016947.1-microbial-mat-metagenome-genome-assembly--contig:-NODE-16947-length-10495-cov-3.751296_pt1 | contig 10495 bp, 13 predicted proteins | sample MGYA00237777_ERZ505514 | MGnify/ENA primary metagenome ERZ505514 (study PRJEB26160, sample SAMN06269048) | microbial mat metagenome | isolation source: Oligotrophic lake microbial mat | place...
AAAATAATAATAATAATAATAGTAACACAAAAATGACCGTAGGACATGGTACAAGTTCTACACGCATGCACCGACGGCGCGAAGTGCGAAAAAAGATAGTGGGGGAAAAAAGATAGTTGGGGGGAAAAAAGCAGAAACTACTATTTTTACATGCAATTAGCTAGCTACTAGCTTTGCATATCTACAACTCGGCATACTATACAAGTGATCCAGATCCTGTTAGCTGTGTCTTTGGCAACCAGCTATCTATTTGTATATTGTCTTGTTAGCTAAACATAAGTTAAACTTTTATGTGCATGAGTGCCTTGTAGCTAATGCACTTGACTATGAGATGTCTCGGTCCGATGGAACCGCGGATTTTCGGCGGGGTTTCTATGTAGCTCATGGTGCAGGCAACTCGTCCTCATTATTTGGAAATTTTCGAACGATCAATGATCGACCAGGGCGCAGCATTCTTCATAATTGTTAAGTTCAACTATTAGCAACTATGCCACTAACCCTTAGGTCTTCACCAGCCAAGAGTGCAAGTGTGTAAAACTCTGCGCGTTGATGACGGAGATAGGTGAACATGTATAAGTAATGATTGGATACGTTCGAGGCAAACTGCGGGCGACTCCACGCAAGCACTCAACCGCCCAGTTCTTTCGTTGATATTTGGGGGGGTGTCCAATAAATTCCTCTGCATCAAAGTTAGACTTGACTACTGACAACATCCAAAGGATGCAAAAAGGCTTGGAATTCTAACTGCCGACCTTCTGGATCGTGTGCAAAGAATTGATAGATCCGATATCTGGTATTGACTCTCGGCGGACCATCCGCAGTTGTGTTTTGGAATTTGCTGTACATGGCATCTACTTCGGCTCGTGTGGGATAGACAAACGTATACATGACTCCCTCATTATTATTCGTTGGCGGTGTCGCTGCTTCTGCGTCTGAGGGTGGTAGTTGATGAAATCCAATCACCATGTTGCCATGAGAAAGAATCGTAATTTCTGGTTGCTCGAGCCAAATTTTCATTTGACACGTGTCTTGATAAAACGTTACAATCTTCGGCCGATCGTATGTCTTGACAAAAATGAGGCCTCCCCTCATTTGTCCAATGACTTCTTCTTCTTCTTCGTTTCTGTTTTGCTCGTCCTCCAGCTTGCTCGTCATGCTGAGTAGTGGCGATGGAGAAAAACGGAGGTTGTGGGAACAAGATCGCGACGAAAAGCAACGAGAAGGTATAGCTTCAAAAGATAACAGATAAATTAGAAGGGAGATCAATGCGCTGCGGTTTGTCATCTGTTTGGATGCTGGTACAACCTGGCCAGTAGCAACGTCTCTTGGGAGGTTGGAGGCATCTGCTCTACTAAGTTAGTAGATAGTAGAGCCAGAGGAAAAAGATTCAATTGGATCTTCTTGTTTTGGGTGATAGCAAAGATCCGACGGGCGGTTTCACTACAATGACGAGCAAGTGAGCTTCCTATTTAGATGTATCTAACCCTTTCCTCCCTATCGCCATGAACTATAAGATCAATGCTTGTGACGAAGAGACTTGAACAACGGTAAATTGAAGATCGCGAGTTCCAATTGGAAAGAAATGAAGACAACACTGGCAGAATCCACTATTGTAGTACGTCGTACCCGATAGTCGATCGCTAGCTACTGAACAATAGAACAACTTGGCGCCAATCGAGTATTCCAAAAAACTGTTCCAGAAGCACTCTTTCTCTACTATTTTTTTTGAATTTTCAACCTATCATGACATCATCATCATCATCATCAAGATTACCGTGGATGCTGGCTCTATGCTTGAGTCTGGCCAGCACTTGGACGGCCACGCAAGGATTTTCCTTGTCCATGAATGCCGCCAACAAGGGAAAGGTCAATGTCATTGCGGGTGCTACTGGTTACATTGGCAAATCCGTCGTGCGAGAATCGGTTCGACAAGGATATGATACCATTGCTCTGGTCCGATCCGCGGAAAAAGTAACGAGCCCCGAAGGCAAGGCTCTTTATGGAGAATTCTTGGAGGGTGCCAAATTGGTGGAATGCGATGTGACCAATCCCGATCAATTATTGGAGGTGTGTATTTATTGGTTGTGCATTTTGTGTTTGTATTTGTATTTGTATTTTTACGTGCATTTTGTGAGAATAAATATTGCCCTGTCGAGGGGACTGAAAAGCAATGTCTGTGAGTTTTTTTCGTAACCTAACGTTATTTTCTCGCTCCAACGTGATATTATATTATAGACCATGAAGAAAATCAGTGCCGAAGCTCCCAACAAAAACGTCGAGGCCATTATTTCTTGTTTGGCATCTCGATCCGGTATTAAAAAGGACGCGTACGCCATTGATTATCAAGCCACGCTCAATTGCATGGAAGCCGGTATGGACGATGCTGTCAAGGCTCGTCATTTTGTTTTGTTGCGTGCCTTTTGTTGCAAAAATCCATGGCTGCAATTCCAACAAGCCAAACTCAAATTTGAAGCGGCCTTGCAGGCCCAAGATAAAATGACGTACAGCATTGTCCGACCCACGGCCTTTTTCAAATCGGTTTCGGGACAACTCGAAGTCGTCCAAATGGGTGCACCCTTTGTCATGTTTGGTGATGGGGAAGTCACACGCTGCAATCCCATGGCCGAAGCAGATCTGGCAACCTACTTGGTCGATTGTATTGCCGATAAGAAACGCTGGGGCAAGATTTTGAATATTGGAGGTCCCGATGAACCATTGACAATGAAGAAGCAGGGCGAGGTATGTTATATTTGAGCTTTTCATTTGCTGCAGAGTTTACACAAACTTGCGAGTCTATTTCTAATATATTCGTGGTATTTTATACACTTGGTGGAATAACAATCAACTATATTTGACTTGGTGGGTGTGTCATTGTGATCACGCTCTTCGTTGCGGCAGATGCTTTTCAAGGCCGTTGGCAAGGAGCCCAACTTTTTCTTTGCTCCTTTGTGGCTTTTTGACGCCATTATTGATTCCCTACAATGGATGGCCGATACTTTCAACAATGAAAGCTTGGAGAATGCCGCCGAGACAGGTCGCATTGGAAAGTACTACGCTGTGGAGGATATGCTGACTACGGAACCCGACGAAAAGTTTGGAACCATTACTCTGCAAGAGCATTATGACAGAATTGCTGTAGAAGGCCAAGAATATGATCCCTACACAACCATGTTCGCGAAGGCACCTACGACCAAAGAAGAAGAAAAGACAGCAGCGTAAAAATACATAAAAGCTGTGTTGTATGAATATCTTGATTTGAATGTTACTCTTATGATTCGGGGCGTAAGATTGTATGTGGTACTTCCCCGTCGCATTGTTTCTTTCGTTTGATAAACGAGGGTCAGAGAATTCGGTTCTGCTTGAAAATGCTGTGCACCTGTCATTCGTACTTCAGGTCTGGCTCTCGCCGCAGCAGGTGTGTACGAAGAGTAGAAAAATGCATCGAGAAAATCAATTAAATGCCAGCTGAAGTGCGCGAGTGTTCTGTTTCGCCTTTGGCAAAGGCCCACGATCCAACCCAAAGGCAGGCAATGATTTCAACCCCAGCGAATACAAACGCGAAGAGGAGCCCTGGATTAAAAGCCATGGCCAACCAGTTGATAGCGGTCATCTTCAACCAAAATTTGCCCATGAGCAGGTACACGAGAACGCCAAGACTGAACCAGCAAGTGCTGATCACGAGAGCCTTCTTTTTATTTGGTGTCAATTTCGAAACCGATTTCTCGCTGCCACGATTCATTTGCTTGCCGTCGCCGCGCTTGGAGTGACTCGGAGCAACTGGTTCCTTTTCCTTTGACCGTCTCTACGGCTATCTCCCCTTTATGATTTAGAATGATGTTTTGGGTATTGGTCAGTCCAAGGCCATTGCCTTTGATTTTGGTAGTAAAATAAGGCTCAAAAAGACGGGCGGCATAATCACTGTCCAGGCCGGGCCCATTATCACTAATTATTATTTTGCATTTATTGTTCTCTCCTTTTGTTTCCAGGGTGATCATATTACCTGTTGTATTGTCCATTGCTTCAATAGCATTGATAATAAGATTCAACATAGCGATCTTGATCTTTACTTTGTCTACAGAAATAGCACAAACATCCTTACTGTATTTTTTTACAATTTCCACATTCGCTAACGCAATCCTGTCTTTCGCCTCTTCAAGGGCTTCATCGAGCAGTTCATTCACCGACACTTTTTCATAATTCAATTCTGAAAATTTGGTGGAATTCAACAGGTCAGAGATCAGTTGGTTGATACGGGCACTATTGCGTTGGATCATTTCAAAAAGAAGGGATGATGTATCATCTTGCTGCACTATTTTTTCTGCATGGAGCTGCTCCACAGCCAGGTTAATATTGGTAAGTGGGTTTCTGACTTCATGGGCAATGGTCCGGGCTATACGGCCAGTGGCGGCGAATTTTTCCAGTCCTTTCATTTTGATCAGCTCTTTGTTAGCCCTGTTCAGCTCATTGATCCGGTGTTTGAGCTCATTGTCATATTCTTCAATATCCTCCTGCGCTTCTTTTCGGTCTTTACTTGCTTTCAAAAAAGCGATCACACCAAAGACCAACAGTACAACTGCAAGTGCCAGGGAAATAACAGTAATAGAGCCGATAGTTTTGGAGATCCTCTGCAGTTTTTCCTCACTGATCGCCAGGAGCCGCCCTTCGGTTCGTTTCAATAAAGCGATTGTGTTTCGTATATTATCCATGGTCCGGATAGCATCCGGTTGCCGCAGTTTCATAGTGTCAGTCCGCTCCTGATTATTAGCATCAAATGATTTAATTTGGTATTCTAATTGCCCAAACCGAAGCTCAATATCCTTTTTTAATGAAAAGAGCCGTTGATGTTGTACCGGGTTATCCGATGTCATTTCCAGGGTTATATGGTAAAGTGAATCTGTTCTTTCACGGGTTCCATAATAAGGCAACAGGAACTGGATATCTTTTGTGAGAAAGTAGCCCAGGGCACCTGTTTCAGCATCTTTTACCTGGGCTAAAATATTGTCCAGCTGATTAATGAGCTTATTAGTGTGTTCTACCTGCCCCGCCTGTTTTACAATTTGCCGGTTGGTATAAAGAGTAAAGAGACAGGAGATTAACAAAAGGATGAACGCTACGAAATAGACAATACTAATACCTTTTCCTGACCTTGTTTTTTTTAGAATAGTTTTCATTCCCTTCGTTCGTTAAATTATATTCCTACTGTCATCATATCCTTTCAAATGAAAAAATAGAGGTATCCGGGGTTTTTCTTCCTGTTACCAGGCCCGCTATGATCTCTGCGGCCATCAGGCTGAAAGTAATACCATTTCCACCGAATCCCAGTGCAAAGTAACTATTTGGAAGCTTTTTGTAAGGACCAATAAATGGTAAGCCGTCTTTCGTGGAACCAAATGTACCCGTCCAGCTGAATTCAGGAATAAAATTGATACCGGGAAGAATCTTCTGGAAATCACGGGCCAGTTTTTTTGTTTTGGAAGCGATCAACGCATCTCTTTTGGCCGGTGAATAATAGTCTTCATCCCGGCCTCCCACCAGTATCCTGTTGTCCGGGGTAGACCGGATATATAAATACGGATCAGCCGTATTCCATAAAAGCATTTCCTTTTTCCAGAAGGGCCGGGCTGAACTGAGCGCTTCACTGATAATGGCATAGGTGGATTTGAGCTTTACTATGGGTTTATCTATATACTGCCCCACTTCATAGCCAGTAGCATAAATCAATTTTTTTGCCTTTATCTGGTATCCGTTCGCTGTCTGCAACAACACGCCATTCCTCTTATGTTTAATAACGGTGATATTTGTCCTGTCATATACATCAAGGCCTTTCCTCATATTATATTGGTGAAGTGCATGGGTGAGCATATAGGCATTTGTTTGTGCGGCATCAGCAGAAAGAATAGCAGCTGGTGCATGGATACCTGACTTTTCAAACACTTCTTCCCCTGCCAGGTATTGAACCTTAAAGCCATTTTTCTTCCTTATTGAAAATTCTTCTTTTAAACCGGCCACATCCTTTTTGGCTGCCGCATAATACAGGCTTGGCTTCTTTTGGATATCCGTAAAACCGATTGAAGCAGCGAGGGTTCCCAATTTATCTATCGCTTCCTTACAAAGCCAGTAAGAACGGGCTGCTTGCTTTTCACCGATCAATTTCGCAAGCTTGTATAATGGCGTATCAATTTCATATTGTAACAGGGAAGTACTGGCACAAGAACTTCCGAGGCCGATGCTTCTTGCATCCACCACGGTGCAGGGAATATTTTCCCGGACCAGGTAATGAGCAGCCAGGGCACCCGAAATGCCCCCTCCCATAATCACTACATCGGTCCGGATATTTTTTTCCAGTTTGGGGTAATTGGCTACCAGCCCATTCTTAATGAGGGAGAAAGGATAGCCAGCTTTCAGGTTCATGTATATATTTTTACTTCAAGTACCTTCTAAGGGTCCAGGCCAGTGTTTCATGTTCGCGGATCAGGTCGGTAAGAAAATCGGCCGTACCCTTATCTCCAAATTTCTCATCACAATCATCAATCCCCTTGCGCAGGATTATAATGACGGATTCATGGTCCTTCAGCAGTTCTTCGATCATGTCCAATTGTGCCGGGTATTTACCGGGTGCTTCTTTTAAAGAAGCTGTTTGGAGGAATTCGGCCATGGTACCGGGTGTTTTAAATCCCAGTTTATTGATCCGTTCAGCGATCTCATCAATGGCTGCTTCCAGTTTAGTATAATGGTCTTCAAATAATTTATGCAGTTCCATAAAGCTGTTGCCGGAAACATTCCAGTGAAACTTTCTTGTTTTGGTGTACAGCAGCACTGCATCAGCCAATACACTATTCAACAGGGAATTAACGGAAGCAAGATTTTTTTGTGTTATTCCAATATTTGCCTTCATATAAAAAAATTTAAGATGAAAAGTTAAGCTGTTAGAGCAAGGCAATTATTATTCCAGTTTCTTCCCTTTAAGGTTGTAGTTCATTTTTCCCCGGTGGGCAAAAAAATACACAAAAAAAGGAGAAAAAAGGCTTTTGTCTTCCTTTCAATCTTTGGCATAAAATTTATTCTATAGGTTAAAGAGATCATTACAACACAATATTTAGTAACCTAAAACCATTGATTATGCTACGCTGGACAATAACCTTCCTTATCATCGCCATTATTGCGGCCGTTTTTGGCTTTGGCGGCATTGCTGCGGGAGCAGCAGGGATTGCAAAAATCCTGTTTGTTATCTTTTTGATTCTTTTTGTTATCTCATTGCTTTTTGGAAGAAAAGGAGTTAATACGGGGTTGTAAAAATCCCCGACTCACTTACTATTCCCCTGTTACCTTATTCCTTATTTTTTTAGTGCTTTGTTATAAAAAGAACACCGCTGTTAATTCTTGGCCTGCTGTTTTTGCTGTTATGTGTGGCATGTTTATTTTACCCGGACCATTCCAGCAACCTCCATCTTGCATTGGTTATTGAGCTGGTTTTCTTTATCCAATTTGCCCTGACAAAAAAATCCAGGGCGATACCAGAGCCGCAGGAAATCAATAGTACCCACCACCGGGTTGAACTAAAAGAAGCTGCCGTATATGAATTGGAAGCCGTCGAAGCTGAAGTACAGGAGATTCATTAATATGCAAATAAATTAATTAGTAACTATGAAAAAGATTTTCCTACTGTTAAGCATCATCGTCATGACGGCATGGATTGTTGGATTTTTCCTCCTTAAAACATCTTCATCCATACATGTGTTGCTGGCACTATCAATCGTATTGTATATCCGGTCTTTACTGCAAATCAATACTTCTGTTACCCAAAAATATTATGAATCCGAAGGGCAGATGAAGTAATTGACAAAAGCATGACGTTGAGCAGCAAATGGCTGGCATGATTTTTAAATGCATAATAGTATAAGAAAATATTTTTAACCATTTAAATCAATTTAGTATGAGTTCAAAAATAGTAGTGGGTTTCCTGGCTGGCGCTGCCATTGGTGCATTAGCAGGTATTTTGTTTGCTCCTGATAAAGGTTCAAACACCCGTGAAAAAATTGCCCGCAAATCTGGTGATGTATCGGATTCAGTAAAAAACTCTTTCAATGAATTTATCGATGGCGTAAAACAAACCTACGCCGGTGCTAAAGAAAATTTGGAAGATGCAGGCAATAAAGTAAAATCCAGGTTAGAAGGAAAAATGGATGGTGTAAAAAATGAAGTGAAGAACGCATTTCCCTGATCAGCGGATCTTATTGACCAACACCGTATAAAAACTGTTTACTATGCAATCCATGATTGAACACATCGAAAACCTGATTACGAAAGCCGGAGATATTGCAGAGACAAAAACAGAGTTATTTAAACTCCGGGCTTCCGGGAAAATAGCGGAAACAATTTCGTCCCTTATTTCCAAGATCGCCATTGTAATGCTGGTAGTAGCCGCTATTACAATACTTAGTATTGGGATAGCATTCTGGATCGGGTCAGAGATGGGAAATATGAGTTATGGATTTTTTATAGTAGCCGGTTTTTATGCCCTTGTTGGCTTGTTAGTACATATATTCAGAAAAACCTGGATCAAAGCTCCACTGAGCAACCTGATCATCGATAAACTGGTAAAATAAAAACAGTGGTAACCTCCGTTTCAAATATGAAAGACCTGGCGATCCGGATCCAGGAATTGGAACAACAGCAAGCGGACCAGCTGGCCGGGCTGAAACAATCCACAACCGGAATTGCTGAAAGCCTTACTCCTACTAACCTGCTGAAAACAGTATTTAAAGATATTTCTCATTCACCTGATCTCAGGCGTAGTGTTATAAATACGGCTATCGGTATAGGTGCAGGTTTTATTGGCAGGAAAATATTTGTAGGCAGCTCGAACAACCTCTTTAAAAAGATAACGGGTTCTGCAATGCAATTCCTTATCGCCAATTTCGTAAGAAAAAAAATGCCTGATATCACCGAAAATGGTCCAGCGCATCAGGAAAAAGAAGGAAACGGAGTTTATAACAATAATTAAGGCCTGTCCGGGCTAGTTGAAGTAATATAATTGAAACTATTGTCCTAATAGTCTTCGGCAGGCCCGGACTGGAGCTTTCAATAGGATTGACATTTTATTGATAGAAAAGTAATAGTCAAAGCCTGAAGAGCCGGATCTTGTGATTCGGCTCTTTTTATTACCAGCCTGCCGTGACCTGGTATTTTATGATTAACTTTTACCAAGCAAACCAACCCGGATGAACATCAATTTTAATAACCGCATTAAGCAAATTCTGTTATTAGCTTCCCTGATTCTTATGATCTGGGTAGCCATCAAAGAATTGTTTTTCTGTATGCCGGGTTTACTTGGAGCAGTAACCTTGTACATTTTAAGCAGGGCCAGTTATTTTCAAATGGTTTTTAAGAAGAAATGGAAAAAAGGCCAGGCTGCGGGCTTGTTCCTGATTTACTATCTCATCTTGTTAGGGATACCGATTTTTCTGGCTGTTACATTGATCAGTCCTAAGGTAAATGACTTTTTGAGCAACCCGACTTCAGCAATTGAAAGTATCAAACAAGCCGTAGCCCAGGTGCAGGAGAAAATCGGGATCGAATTGGCTTCGCCGGAGTCACTCTCCAATTCATTGAACAAGGTGACGGCTTTCCTGCCTTCTTTATTAAATAGTACAGCTAACCTTATCACCAATCTTGCCATCATGCTGTTCTTTTTATACTATATGTTGTACTATGGGAAGGAAATAGAAAAAACCCTTTTCCGCATCATTCCGCTGAAAGACAACAATATAACGATGCTGGCGGCTGAAACAAAAAAATTGGTTAAAGCTAATGCCCTAAGCATACCCCTGATCTCCATTATCCAGGGAGTGACAGCTACCCTTGGTTATTTTATTTTCGGTGTGAAGGAATGGGCCCTCTGGGGTTTTCTCACCGGTGTATTTGCTTTCTTTCCCGTAGTAGGAACTATGATCGTATGGATACCATTGGTTATTTACACATTTACAACGGGTCATTCGGGAATGGCTATCGGCCTGATGTTCTATAGTGTTATTGTTACCGGCAACGTAGACTATATTGCCCGGATCACTATCATGAAAAGGCTGGGAGATGTACATCCTGTCATTACGGTACTGGGAGTCATTGTGGGGTTAGGATTATTTGGATTTATCGGCTTGATCTTTGGGCCGCTGCTGGTAAACTACATCATTGTACTCTTCAAAATTTATATGAACGAATTTATAGAACCGCTGGCGGAAGAATATGCGGCGGAGAAAGAGGCAGCAACCCACACGACCGGGGATGGAATTGATATGAAAGAGGACAAGTAAAGGTCAATCAGTTTCTACTTATAGAACCGGCCTTTCATATCGTTTTGACTCTTGGCAAAAAAGCGGATTTAGTGCTTAAATGAAGTTTTGTGTTTCGTATCAAGTTCAGTGGTGGAAGAAAGTTTAGCGATTCGATTCCGATAGCTGTCGGAACCCCAACTTCTTAAAGCTGCAAAACGTTATCT
>ENA-ORBV01016948-ORBV01016948.1-microbial-mat-metagenome-genome-assembly--contig:-NODE-16948-length-10494-cov-6.140252_pt1 | contig 10494 bp, 8 predicted proteins | sample MGYA00237777_ERZ505514 | MGnify/ENA primary metagenome ERZ505514 (study PRJEB26160, sample SAMN06269048) | microbial mat metagenome | isolation source: Oligotrophic lake microbial mat | place...
CGGCTGTGCGCCTGGTCTGGCGCATAAATCCATCAATTTCATCTCGTAATCCATTTGGCGAAACGGACTACTAGTCCTTGAAGTAGACGATCTGCGAACTGGTGGCCAGGGGCAGACCAGACTCGCTCCACAATTGTGCAGTCTGGTCAAAAAAGCCGGCCCCATACACCTGGGCACGTGCCTGGCCCAGCACAAAACCGCTTCCACACCCGCGCAGCGCGGCCGCGCCCGCATGGAAGTACACCGTCATCGATACCGTACCCACCGGCCCACGCCGCCCACGGCGCAGAAAGATGCGCGGGTAAAACACGTCGGCCAGCGCCGCCAGCGAACAATGGTCCAGGTCGCGCGGCGGGTCGTCGCGCATCCACAACTGCGTCAGGCTGGCAAACTCGGCCGGTGCCGGATTCGGCGACTCCGGCGGCGTGCCGGGGATACCACCGGCCACGGTACGCACCTCATAACGATTGAACCATTCGACGGCTGCCGGAGCCGAGGTTCGCGCAAACGCTCTGGCCGGTGGCATTGGCGGCGCCGCAATGTCGCTGCCGCTCCAGGTTGCGCGGCGCAGCGCAGTCACCACGGTTGCGGTCAATACGCTGGCAGTCACCCCGGCAGCGTCGGTTTGCGACAGATCGACGGTCCAGTGTTGGGTCGAGCGGTTGGTCCTGGCGGCGCGCGCCGACACCTTGAATGGCCCCTGCGCGACGGCTGCCGCGTAGTTGACGGTCAGCGCCAGCGGTTCTCCGAGCAGCGCCGGGTGCTGCAACACCGCGCGCAATGCGATGGCAGCAGATACGCCGCCGAACGGCCCGACCATGTTCCAGTAAGCGGCTCCACAATGGCCGGCGAAAACATCGGGCCCGTCCGCATGCAAGGCGATCGCCTGGTCGAACGGGTGCAGCCGCATGCGCCTCAAACGCGCTCAAAAATACCCGCTGCGCCCTGCCCCATGCCGACACACATGGTGACCATGCCGTAACGCAACTGCTTGCGGCGCAAGGCATGCACCACGGTGGCGGCGCGGATGGCACCGGTCGCGCCCAACGGATGGCCCAGGGCAATTGCGCCGCCCATCGGGTTCACCTTGGCCGGGTCCAGGTGCAGGGTGTTGATCACCGCCAGCGACTGCGCCGCAAAGGCTTCGTTGAGTTCGAACCAGTCGATGTCGTCCTGCTTCAGACCGGCAAACCGCAAGGCGGCGGGAATCGCCTCGATCGGGCCGATGCCCATGATGTGGGGCGGCACGCCCTTACTGGCAAAGCTGACAAAACGCGCCAATGGCGTCAGGCCAAACTGCGCGAGTGCCTTTTCACTCACCAGGATCAGCGCGCCGGCACCGTCCGAGGTCTGCGAACTGTTGCCTGCGGTCACCGAACCGCGCGCAGCAAACACCGCGCGCAGTTTGGCCAGGCCTTCGAGTGAGGTGTCGGCACGCGCTCCTTCGTCCAGGCTGACGGTACGGCTGGTCGTGCTGACCTCACCAGTGGCCAGGTCGGGCGTGCGTTCGGTCACTTCCACTGGCGTCATCTCGGCACCGAAGTCCCCGGCTTTCATCGCTGCCAGCGCCCTGGCGTGTGACTGCACCGCGAACGCGTCCTGCGCGGCGCGCGACACCTTGAACTGGTTGGCGACTTTCTCTGCGGTCAGGCCCATGCCGTAGGCGATGCCGATGTTCTCGTCGTGCTCGAACATCAGCGGCGACAGCGAGGGCGAGTTGCCCATCATCGGCACCATGCTCATGCTTTCGGTGCCAGCGGCGATCATCACATCGGCTTCACCGACGCGGATGCGGTCGGCCGCCATCTGGATCGCGCTCAAGCCCGAGGCGCAAAAGCGGTTCACCGTGATGCCGCCGACGCTGTTGGGCAGACCCGCCAGCACGGCACCGATGCGCGCCACGTTCAGGCCTTGGGCGCCTTCGGGGATGGCGCAGCCGCAGATCAGGTCTTCGATGGCGTTCGGGTCGAGTGACGGTACCTGCGCCAGTGCGCCCTGCAACGCCTTGACCAGCAGGTCGTCGGGCCGCATGTTGCGAAAAAAGCCGCGGTGCGCGCGCCCGATCGGCGTGCGTGTGGCGGCTACGATGAATGCATCCTGTACCTGTTTCATGGCTTTGCCTCGGATAGGGTCAGTTGCGCAAGGGTTTGCCGCTGGACAGCATGCCCATGATGCGCTCCTGCGTTTTTGGGTGTACCACCAGCGCGCAAAACGCTTTGCGCTCGAGCGCCATCAGATACTCTTCTGTCACCAGCGTGCCGGTATCGACGTCGCCACCACACACCACGTTGGCGATCAGGCTGCCGATATGGAAGTCATGCTGGCTGACAAAGCCGCCATCGCGCATGTTCACCAGGGATCCCTTGATGGTCGCCAGACCGTTGCGCCCCGCCACCGGGAACAGGCGCCGGTGGGGCGGCCGGTAACCAGAGGCGCACATCGCGCGCGCTTGGGCAATCGCGACAAACAGCAGCTCGTCCTTGTGCGGCACTATGACGTCGCCCTCCAGCAGATAACCGAGTTGGCGCGACTCGATGGCACTGGTGCCGACCTTGGCCATCGCAGCCGCGGTGAAGCCCTCGGTCAGGAACGGCAACAGATCCTTGTTGGTCGAAGCAGCGGCATTTTCCGCCGCGCGCCGCGCAATATAGGTCAGGCCCCCGGCACCGGGCACCAGCCCCACTCCGACTTCGACCAGGCCGATGTAACTCTCCATCGCCGCCACCCGCCGCGCACTGTAGACCGCGATTTCGCAGCCGCCCCCCAGGGCCAGACCGCGGATTGCCGAGACCGTCGGCACATTGGAATAACGCAGGCGCAACATGGTGTTCTGCAACTCCTGCTCGCCACCGTCAATGGCCGAGATCCCGGCAATCATGAACGCCGGCAACATCACCTGCAGATCCGCACCGACCGAGAACATGTCGTCTGGTGACCAGATCACCAGGCCCTCGAAATCCTGTTCCGCCAACTGCACCGCCCGGGTCAGGCCCTCTGCCACATCCGGGCTGATGGCGTGCATCTTGGTCTTGATGCTGGCGATGAGCACCGCACCGTCCAGACTCCACAACCGGATCGCATCGTCCTCGTAGACGGTGTTGCCGGCACTACGGGGATTCGCGGTGGCGGCGCCTGGCACGTCTTCGCGAAAGTGCTGGCGCTGGTAGACCGGCAATTCGCGCCGCTGGATGAAGCGACCGGCCGACGCACTCCAGGAGCCCTGCGCGGTATGCACACCCTGTGCGTCCGCGACCGGCCCCTTGAACACCCATGGCGGCAAAGGCGTATGGCACAAGGCCTTGCCGGCGTCAATGTCTTCCTGCACCATACGGGCAACGTCCAGCCAGCCCGCCTCCTGCCACAACTCGAACGGACCCTGCTTGACACCAAAGCCCCAGCGCATCGCCAGATCGACGTCGCGCGCGGTTTCGGCCACGCTGTGCAAATGTACGGCGGCGTAGTGAAACTGGTCGCGCAGCAATGCCCACAGGAATCGCGGCTCCGCCCCTTCTGCATTGCGCAGCAGGCGCAGCCGCTCGGACGCGGGCTTCTTGAGCATGCGGCCGACCACCTCGTCTGCCTTGGCGCCGCTGGCCACATAGTCACCGGCTGCGGCATCAAAGCGCAGGATGTCGCGTCCGACCTTCTTGTAAAAACCGGCACCGGCTTTCTGGCCCAGGTTGCCCATCTCCAGCAGTTTCGCCAGCACCGGCGGCGTTGCGAAGTTGCCGTAGAACGGGTCGGTCTCCAGATTCAGGTTGTCCTGCAGGGTCTTGACCACATGCGCCAGGGTATCCAGCCCTACCACGTCGGCGGTGCGGAAGGTCCCCGAACTCGCGCGCCCGAGCTTCTTGCCGGTCAGGTCGTCCACCACGTCGTAACTCAGGCCGAAATTCTCGACCTGTTTTAGGGTGGCCAGCATGCCAGCGATACCAATCCGGTTGGCAATGAAGTTGGGCGTGTCATGGGCGCGCACCACACACTTGCCCAGGGCGCTGGTACAAAAGCTCTCCAGGTCATCCAGCACCGCAGCTTCGGTCGCGGGCGTATTGATCAACTCCACCAATTGCATGTAACGCGGCGGGTTGAAAAAATGGATGCCGCAGAAACGCGGCTTGATTGCCTCCGGCAGTGCTTCGCTGAGTTTGGTGATGGACAGACCCGAGGTGTTGGACGCCACGATGGCGTGCGGCGACACAAACGGCGCTATTCTGCGGTATAGGTCCAGCTTCCAGTCCATGCGCTCGGCGATTGCTTCGATCAGCAGATCGCAGTCGCGCAGTTTCTCCAGGTGCTCTTCGTAGTTGGCCGGACCAATGAGCGCGGCGTCCTGCGCAACACCGAGCGGCGCTGGCTTGAGCTTTTTCAGGCCCTCGACCGCGCGCGTCACGATGCCGTTCTTTGGACCCTCCTTCGCGGGAAGGTCGAACAGCAACACCGGAACACCCACATTGACGAGGTGCGCTGCAATCTGCGCACCCATCACACCTGCGCCGAGAACGGCGACTTGCTTTACCCGGAATCTGGACATGGCGCGGCGACGGTCAGGGCGTGCGCACCCAGGTCTGGGTGCGACCAAACGGGCCGATGGAGCCACGCACCTCGAGCTTCTTGCCACCTTCAACCGGGGTCATCTTCAGCGCATAGACCTTGCCATTCTCCGGGTCCAGAATCTTGCCTTCCTCCCAGACATCCTTGCCCTCGGTCTTTTTGGCGCCACGGATGATCTCCAGACCCAGCATCGGTTTGCCCTTGCGGTCGTCGGTGCACTCGGTGCACACCGCATCCTGTTTGGCATCCTTGCGCAGCAACTTGGTCACCTTGGCGCTCAACATACCAGCGGCTTCGGTCACCTGGATCTCCGACTTGATCTCCTTGGTGTTGTCGTCGATGGTGTTCCATGTGCCCACTGGCGTCATTTGTGCAAACGCCATGCTAGACACGGCGCCAACAAGGGCGGCAACGAGAAAGTTCCTGGTCATGAAAGTCTCCTGAATAAGAATGAAGAAATGAAACGTACGCAAGGCCAAATCTACGCAAACACGGCCTCGGTGTCCATCAATACTTTGGCGCCGGAACGTGCGGTCAGCATCAGAGAGGCCGTCTCGGGGAACAGCTTGGCGAAGTAGAAGCGCGCTGTCTGCAACTTGGCCTGGTAGAACGGGTCGGTGTTGCCAGCGGCGATTTCATGCAAGGCGACTTGTGCCATACGCGCCCAGAAGTAGCCAAACACCAGATGACCGGCAACGCGCAGGTAGTCGACCGCTGCGGCGCCCACCTCGTCCGCGTTCTGGAAACCCTTGAATCCCAGCTCGGTGGTGAGTTTGGTCATCTTGTCGCCCAGGTAGGCAATCGGGTTGATGAACTCGGCCATCTTCTCGTTCACACCCTCCTCTTCCACCAGCGCTGCGATCAGTTTGCCGAATTTCTTCAGCGTGGCACCGTTGTTGCCCAATATCTTGCGTCCGAGCAGGTCCAGGCTCTGGATGGCGTTGGTACCCTCGTAAATCATGTTGATGCGGGCATCGCGCACAAACTGCTCCATGCCCCATTCCTTGATGTAGCCATGGCCACCAAACACCTGCAGGCAGCCGGAAGCAGCAATCCAGCCGTTGTCGGTGAGGAAGGCCTTCATTACCGGCGTCAGCAACGACAACATCTCGCCGCTGTCCTTGCGCACTTGCTGGTCCGGATGGAAGTGCTCTTTTTCCAGCAACACCGAGCAGAAGACCGCCAGTGCCCGGCCACCTTCGGCGTAAGCGCGCGCGGTCAGCAGCAATTTGCGTACATCCGGATGCACGATGATCGGGTCGGCCGCCTTGTCCTTCGCCTTGGTACCCGACAGGGAACGCATCTGAATGCGGTCCTTGGCATAAGCCACAGCATTCTGGTAGGCCACCTCGGTCAGGCCCAGTGACTGGTTACCCACACCCAGGCGGGCGCCATTCATCATCACGAACATGGCGTTCATGCCCTTGTTCGGTTGCCCGACCAGGGTGCCAACCGCGCCGTCCAGCACCATCTGGCAGGTCGCATTACCGTTGATACCCATCTTGTGTTCGATGCCACCACAATAAATGCCGTTGCGGCTGCCCAGGCTGCCATCGGGATTGACATTGAACTTTGGCACGATGAACAGGCTGATGCCCTTGATGCCGGGTGGTGAATCCGTAATGCGCGCCAGCACCAGGTGGACGATGTTGCCCGCCATGTCATGTTCACCGGCGCTGATGAAGATCTTGTTGCCAGTGATGCGGTAGGTTCCGTCGGGCTGCGCCTCGGCCTTGGTGCGCATCAGGCCCAGGTCGGTACCGCAATGCGGCTCGGTCAGACACATGGTGCCGGTCCACTCGCCGCTGGTCATCTTGTGCAGGTACGTCTGCTTCTGCACTTCGGTGCCATAGGCTTGCAAGGCAGCGTAGGCGCCATGCGTCAAACCGGGATACATCGTCCATGCCTGGTTGCTGGCAGTAAGCATCTCGTTGAGGCACTGGTTGACCACCAGTGGCAAACCCTGGCCACCATACTGCGGATCACAACTCAGGGCCGGCCAGCCACCTTCCACGTACTTTGCATAGGCTTCCTTGAAACCCCTGGGCGTGGTGACCTCATGTGTGACCGGATCAAGCCGACAACCTTCGCTGTCGCCGCTGACGTTGAGCGGCTGCGTGACCTCGGAGGCAAACTTGCCAGCTTCGACCAGAACCGCGTCGATGGTGTCGCGGTCGAGGTCGGCATGGCGCGGCATCGCCTTGAACTCTTCGGTGACCTTGAACAGTTCGTGCATGACAAACTGCATGTCGCGCAGAGGTGGGGTGTAACTTGGCATGGGAATCTCCAGAAAAAATGGGTCAGCGGTGAGCCAGATCGGCAACTGCGGCACGGCCATAACGCGCCAAAATATGTGCAAAGCCGGTGTTCGCGCGCTCCAGCGAGCCGGGGTTCTTGAGAAACCGTGCCTCGTAGTGCAGTGCCAGGATCAATCCGTGGATTTCGAACGCCATCTGCGCAGAGTCGGCATGGGCGCCCAGATGGCCTTCTTCCTGTGCCTGCAACACGGCGCGGTGCATCGCGGCAAGCCAGGTTTTGACGGAGCTCGCCAGTGCGTCGCGGACCGGGCCAGGGCGGTCATCAAACTCAACCGCCCCGCTGATGAAAATACAGCCCGACTGGATCTCGACCGCGACCCGTTTCATCCAGTTGGCAAAAAGCGCCTCGACGCGCGGCAGACCGCGCGGCAAAACCAACGCCGGATAAAACACCTCTTGCTCGAACTGCGCGAAGTACTCGCGCACCACCGAAATCTGCAACTCTTCGCGCGAGCCGAAATGCGCAAACACGCCGGACTTGCTCATGTGCATGATTTCGGCCACGGCGCCGATGCTCAGGCCTTCCAGACCAACCTGGGTAGCCTGACGCAGCGCCGCGTCCACAATCGCCGCCTTTGTCAGCTGGCCCTTGTGCAACAACCGGCCTTCTGGCGCGGGCCCACGCGCGACGTCGGCGCCGGTATCCGGCGTCGGCTTGCGGGCAATATGGGCTTGAGACATTCTTTGGCAGCACTTAAGAACGAACGGTCGTGCTATTTTGCATCAGGCTCGGCTTGTGGCGGTTTTGCAGCGGGCATTTAGAGCCCGCGACCTAGTCGACGCAGGGGTTAACCCTCAGTGGCGCGCGCAAGCCCTTTCTATTGATCCGGAATTTTGCTGCGGTGGCAGCCCGGGCCGCAAAAGCACGCGATGCTCAGCTTGTAAACCGTGGAGCTTGTAATGAGACTAATCGTTCTATGGGTTGGCCTGCTGGGAGTTGCACATGCGCAAACGCTGGCCGAACCCCTGTCCCGATGGGAGCTTGGCGCGGCCGCGCTGGCCGTAAGTCAACAGGCCTACCCGGGCTCGGACCAGCAGGTACAGCGTGGGCTGCTGTTGCCTTATTTCATTTACCGTGGCCAATGGCTCCGGGCGGACAATGACAGTTTCGGCCTGCGCGCCGTGCGCACGGAAAACTTCGAACTTGACGTGGGTGTCGCTGGCGCTTTTGGCAGCAACAGCAATGACATCGATGCGCGCCGCGGCATGCCAAACTTGGGAACCCTGGTGGAGTTCGGCCCGCGCGCCAAGTGGAAACTGGGAGCGGCGCCGGCCAACGGCCGCTGGACCCTGGCGCTGCCACTGCGCGCGGTGTTTGATCTCAGTGACAGTCTGGCGCATCGCGGCTGGTCGTTTGAGCCGGAACTGGCGTACCGATTTCGCGCCAGCAACGACTGGCGTTATACCGTGGCAGTGAGCGCCATCGTTGCCGACCGCAAACTGGCGGACACCTTCTATGGCGTGGCGCCGGGCTTTGCAACTGCGGGGCGCAGTGCCTACGTGGCCCAGCCGGGTCTGGTCGCCTGGCGGTTGTCAAGCAGCTTCACCAAGCCGCTGGGACGCGACTGGCTTTTGCTCGGCTTTGCGCGCGTGGACAACGTGGCTGGCAGCGCCAACCGGGACAGTCCATTGGTGCGGCAAAACAACGGCTGGAGCACCGGCATCGGTCTGTCCTACACATGGCTACGTTCGAGCACAACCGGCAGCGACTGACAAACTGACGCCCCGGCAACGACCGCACAATCGGCACGGCCAGCGGGCAGCGCGCGTCGGCGCACCGAAGCGCTGACGTGAAACAACTTTCATGATGCGGGGCGTTAACGTGAAACAACTTTCATGACACGGGGCGTTGCAAGGGCATCATGAAAGTTGGTCGCACTGCCGACGTCAGCTTGGGTCTGGCTTCAAAACAACACCCGTGTAGTGCGGTTGATGCCGACTTCACGGCCGTCATCATCCAGCGTGTAGACAAACGGCTTGGCCCCTGGAATGGCAGCGCGGCAGATGCCATAACGAAACGGCTGGGCTTCGCGGCCGGGTGAGACAAAGCGCAAGTCCTGAAACGTGGCGCACGGGCGGCCTTGCTGCACGCTGGTGGAAAACAACGCCGGCAAGTTTGCGAACTCCCGGTAAAAGGCAAAGGCCGGGTCGTCCCACAGTGCGCGTACTTCGGCTGCACCCACTGCCTGGCTTGCACCCGCCGTGCCAAAGCGGCTCACCTCCATCCAGCTCGCAGCGCCAACCGGGACGAACACGTTCTGGATCCGCGCGAAAAAACCATCGTCGGCTGAAGCAACCGGTATGTCGCGCCGCGCCACATCCACATGGGCATATCGATAACCGGATGGCGTCTGCACCACCAGCGTCCAGTGAAACGGCGACAGCGGCCTTGGCAAGGCAATTGCCACGTCTGTAACAAGGCTGTTGGCACGGGCGTAACCGCGCGCGAGATCCGTGGCAACCGATTTTGCGGCGAGTTGCACGCCGAGGTACAACACCACCAAGGCACAGGTCAACAGCGCCATACGCCGCGCCATCGGCCTGCGTCCCAGCAGCAGCGTGACCAGTAGCCCGGCAAGCAGCATGCCGGTAAGGCCCAGATCAATGATGAAGGTCATGCCCCAGTCAAAACGCTGCCAAGAAAACGGCGCCAGCAACATCACACCAAAGGCGTTTATCAGGTCGAACACCAGGTGCAGGCCGATGCCAATTGCCGCATAGGCAGCCAGTGCCCAAAACCGTGTCTGGCGGCGCAGCAGGCGCGCGAAAACCCAACCCAGCAGCAGTGCCCACAGCGGCAGCATCACGGCCGAATGCGTGATTCCGCGCCGGTCTGTGAGTGTTGCAATGTCACTCACAAAACCGAACACCGCGTCGATGTCCGGAAACACGGCGGCGACGGTGATGACCAGCAGCACTTGCCAGGCAGCCAAACTGTCACCAGGGCGCCCGGCCGGGTTCGGCGGATCGGCTCGCCTGGTCAACGATCGGGCGAGCACGGCGCCGGTAAGGGCGTGGGTGAATGGGTCCATCTGGGAATTGGCGTGGGGTTGCAAACAGGGCCGACACTGCCGATGGCCCCCAACTGGCAGCCCGTTCATCAGCGCAAATACGTTCTCAGTCCTGCCCGGAAAGCCGCGACCTTAGCAGCAACACATGACAAAACGACAAGACACTGCAAACGATGGGGTAAATCGGTGGCGTGGCCCAGCCGGTACTGGCGGCGTCGCGAGCAGGTGGCTGCTCAGGCCCGCAAAGCCGCCTGCCTGCCACGCACCATGTCGACCTTTTGCAGCAGCACCAGGCCCACCACGAACAACACGGCGGTGGAGCCGATGGCAATACGCTGGTTGCCCCCCGTCATCCAGGTGATTGCGCCATACATCAGGGGCCCGAAGATGCTGGCCAGTCGGGTGGCAAAGGTCCACAGTCCATAAAACTCCCCCAACTGGGCGCTCGGCGCCAGCATGCCCGCCATCGCACGGCCCGCAGACTGGCTGGACCCCATGCAAAACCCTGCAATCGCTGCCGCGTACCAAAAACCACCTTTCGTGGTGGTCAGCGCCGCGATGATGCAGGTGGCAATCCAGCCCACCAAAGTGATACCAAGCGCCATCTTGTGGCC
>ENA-ORBV01016950-ORBV01016950.1-microbial-mat-metagenome-genome-assembly--contig:-NODE-16950-length-10492-cov-5.043015_pt1 | contig 10492 bp, 5 predicted proteins | sample MGYA00237777_ERZ505514 | MGnify/ENA primary metagenome ERZ505514 (study PRJEB26160, sample SAMN06269048) | microbial mat metagenome | isolation source: Oligotrophic lake microbial mat | place...
CCCTCACAGCTGTGCCCCATCAAGTGCTCGAGACAACTCTGCATGCCTCATTGTTTCCTTAAAACTCATATGTCTATCTTGGCATTGGGCTCTTACACCCAAGTAAACTTGCTAGAGCTCTGGCCACATTGTTGCTGAATGTCATTTGCCAAGATTTGATGGTCGTGCTTCAAAAATAGCCGCACAGTTATTCGAGCAGGGCTAGACCGGGATCGGAAGGAAAAAAACTGGTTTGCGACCACTTGTACGCGCGGCGGGGTTACAACCGTCAGTATTTTTTGAAAATTCACCAACGTTCAAAAAATCAAAGAAAACATACTGTTCGATTAATGATTCATTCCTTCCATGGAGCGTGTGACTGTGGTGGTACGTACCAGTACTAGCTAGGTACTACTACTGTAGTACTACAAAATAATTGTAGGAGCCTTCAACGACCCAAGCGATCAAGCCAGAGAGAGCTCATTCAAATTGTTCCTCAAGGTTGGTTCAATTTTGGCTACATAATAAAAGATATTAAAGAGTGTCAACATGCCGAAACTGCACACTCGTCGCCGCTCATCGTCTCCTAGAGAACTGCCAGAAGATGTACCGAGTCCTGAAGAAAAGAAACGAGAAAAGGTAGCATCGCAGTTTGCAACACCAAAGACAGAATCATCGTCGCAAGGCCAACCCCTGACGACCACTGAAAGTAGGGATGCCTCCGTTGGTAGCGACGATAGAGCAGCTCCCCCGCCACTGGTGGACGATGAAGACATCTCGGTGGTCTATCAAAATTTGATGCATATGAAGGAACAACAGCGTCGTCAATTGCAAGAAATTGAGCAACTGGAATCTCATGTTGACGTTCTTGCAGCCACCAAGCGCGTCTCGGTCCTGGATCTCATGAAAGAATATCAAGCCAAGGCAGACCCCAACGGAGCAGCAGCAAGTAGTCTGGCTTCGGTGAGCTCCTTGGCGGATACTAGTTTAGGTGAATCTACTAGCAAAGGTCATCCTCCGGAAAAGAACAACAAGAAGAATGAAGCCGAAGAATTTGGTGCCGTGTTGACCAAACAACGCAAGAGCCTACGATCCACGATTATTCTCAACAGCAAACGCCTCAGTGTTGGAAGTCTCTTTCCTGGAGGTAGTGGCAAGTCACACCAGAAGACGGGAGATTCTAATCCTCCGCCTGGAAAAGGTCGGCGACGTGCTTCGTTATCGGAGAATGGAACGAGTCTCCGTCAATTTCTGGATGAGCAAGTTTCACAGAAGCAAGCTCTGGCCATGCAATGTCAAGACTATCAATCGCAATTGCAGGCCTTGAAACGAGAAAAGGAAGAGCTGATCAGTCGATTAGAGACATCCGTAAGTGGGGGATTGGCCGCTATTGAATGCAGCCAAGATTCCAACACGTTGCAAACTCAGTTTAGTGATTTGGAAGACAAACACGCTACAGAAATGGAAAAGGTTTTGCAAGTTTGTCAAGAACAAAAGGATCGTATTGATGCTCTGCAACGCGATAAGGCTTCCCTCAAGGCAGAACGGGAAGAACTCAAGGGCGAAACCCAAAAGAAACGTGCCTCCATACAACAACAAGAGATCCAGTTACAAAAGACCAAACAAGAACTGGTCAATTTGAAACGCGATCGCAAGCACTTGCGCCAAAAATTAAAGCAAGTTGCAGATGCAGAACAACAGCAAGGAGGAGGTACGATTCCAAAGATTTCCAGCAGTGACAGTGATGATAGTGCGCCGTCATACTCCTCCTCATCATCACCTCCTCCCTTGTTGACACAAGAAACGAAGGATTTGTTGGACGACTTTCGAGAACAAGATGCGGAGGCAGAACAAATATTGCATGCCGTGGGAAAGGAGATGGCCATGGCAGAAGCCTTGAAGATTGTGGGGTTACAAAGTCTAAACGAGGTTGACTCGTATCAACGCAAGATTATGGCTCATCGACGTCAATCCGCTCCCGCTAGTTCTACGAGCAGCAAGAAAGAGAAGTCGAATGACCGAGCCCTCAAAGATCTGAAGGAGACATGTGATCGTCAAAAGAATGAGCTCGAAGTTCTCAAGCTCGACAAGGAAATGGTGGAGGAGGCACTGAAAAATGCACAAGAAGAAAAGGACCAGCTGAAAAGCACTTTGGAAGAGCAAAAGAAATTGACCAAGAATGGTGGAATGGAACAAACACAGAAGAAACTTCAATATCAAGCGTCGGAGATTCAAAAGCTAGAAAATACTGTCAAAGAGCACCTGTCCAAGGCAGAATACTACGAATCAAAATGTGTAGAGCAAACGTTGTTGGTTGAATCGCTCAAGAATGAAAATTCTACGTTGTTTGATCAATTCAAAGACGAATCGAATGAGTTCGATGCGAAAATTGGTCGATTGTCCATGATGGTAAACACGGATGCGGAAATGCGTCAACGGCTGCAAGCGGCCCAGGCAGAGGTCGAGCGACTAAGCAAATCCGTGTCCGGCAGGGCAGCCAAGGTTCGAGAATACAAGGAGATTGCCGATGCAGCACAGCAAAAGTATGACGATGCCAGCAAGGCTCAAAAGGCGTTGGAAGAAACCTTGAGCGCCAAGGACGACGAATTGAAACAATCAAAGGAATCCAATACGGGCATGTCTGTGACGATCGAAACTCTGGAAACTACTTTGGAGCACCAAAAGACGGAAATGGATTCTCTCAATCGCAGCAACGACTTGTTGTTCCAGGAAGTTCAAAGCTTGAAAGCCGGCCACCAAGAAGAGGTCGATACTCTACAAAAGTCACGCGACAGTCTGTCGTCAAAGGTAGAATTACTAGAAGCAACTCTGGAAGATCAAACGACCAAGCTGAAGGATGAACAGCAACAGAAGGAGGCGCTTGTTCATCTACTACAAGCTGCGACGGACGAGTGCTCCAAGCAGACGGAATTGCACGCCAACCTGTCGACCACACATGACAGTTTGCAAGTTGAGATTCAGGAGCTGAAGGATAGCAGAGACTTGGTTAGTAAGGAACTTGAAGATAGTAAAGCAGAGTCCTCCAAGTTGAAGAATATGGTGGATGATTTGTCTGCCAAAAACGTGTCCTTGGAGGAAGCATCAGAGCAATACATGACCGAGATCCAGGAGCTAGAGAGTAAGGAGGTGTTGACTCTTAAAGAACTAGGTGATGTTAAAGCAGAGGCCTCTAACTTGCAGAAAGTGGTGGATGACTTATCTGTCACAATCAAGTCCCTGGAGGAAGCAGCAGAGAAACACATGACAGAGATCCAGGACCTGAAGGACAGCAAAGATTTGGCTGCCAAAGAACTTGATGGTAACAACACTGAGTACTGTAAGCTCAGGAAAATGGTTGATAATTTGTTTGTCACAATCAAGTCCAAGGATGAAGCAACAGAGAAACACATGGCAGAGATCAAGGACCTGAAGGACAGCAAAGATTTGGCCGTCAAAGAACTTGATGGTGCCAAATTAAAGACCTCTAACCTGCAGAAGATAGTTGATGACTTGGCTGCCACCAAACAGTCCCTGGAGGAAGCAGTAGAGCAACTCAGAATTGAGATTAAGGAACTGAAGGAAAGCAAGGACTTAGCTGCCAAAGAACTTGATGTTGGGAAAGTGGAGTCCTCTAATTTGCAGAAAAGGGTTGGCGATTTGTCTGCCACAAAGCTGTCCCTGGAGGCAAAAGTGGGGCAACATGAGGCAGAGATCCAGGACCTGAAGGAAAGCAAGAATTTGGTTGTCAAAGAACTTGATAGTGCAAAAGTAGAGAACTCTAGCCTGCAGAAAATGGTGGGTGACTTGGCCGCCACAAAGCAGTCTCTGGAGGAAGCAGTAGAGCATCACAGGACTGAGATTCAAGAGCTGATGGACAGCAACGACTTAACTGCCAAAAGACTTGATGGTGCCAAAGTAGATATCTCTAGCCTGCAGAAGCTGGTTGATGAATTGGCTGCCACAAAGCAAGGACTCGAGGAAGCAGTGGAACAGCACGTGGCCAAAATCCAGGAACTGAAGGACAGCAAGGATTTAGCTGTCAAAGACCTCGATGGTGCCAGAACAGAGTCCTGTGAATTGAAGACAAAGATGGATGATATGTCTGCCACTAAGGAGTCCCTGGAGGAAGCAGCAAAGCAGCATTTGATGGAGATTCAAGAGCTGAAGGACAGCAAGGATTTGGCTGCCAAAGAGCTTCACAGCGTCCAAGCAGAGACAGCTAGCCTGCAGAAGACAGTTGCTGACTTGTCTAAGTCCCTGGAAGAATCCAAAGAGCAAAACACGGCCACCACTTCCAAGGAACTTGATGATTTAAAATTTGAGGTTTCCCAATTGCAGAAAGCGCACAGCAACCTGACATCAACCAACGAAAGCTTAAAGGAGACCATCGAATATCAATTGGAAAAGATCCAGGAATTGGAGGAGAACTCCTCCGATCTGCAAAAGTTGACAGCCACAAACGTTTCCTTGCGAAGTACCGTTGAGCAGCAAAACACAAGGAATCGTAGCTTGGAGGAGAGGAACAAGAACCTTTCCAACCAGATCGAGAAGTTAAAAGAGGCTTCAACGCACAACGAGCTTGCGATGAAAGAAAAAAGGAGTACCGTCGACCAGCAGCGCAAAGAAAAGGATGCGAAGTATGAAATTCATCTCGAACATTTGCGTCAACTGGTCAATTCTCACAAGGCTCAGAACGCAAAGTATGAAGACGTACTGAAACAACAAAATTCCCACATCGGCTCCCTTCAAGAAGAAAAGCACCGGAATGAGAACGAGTTGAAGAATCAAACAACACGAATCGATTATCTGCAAGCGCTTCTGGAAGAAAAGACATTTGAGGCTGAAAATATCGACAATTCAAAACAATACGATGAGCTATTAGAGGAGCTACGAGTTTCAAAAATGGCTGCTTCCTCCGTACAAGAATCCCTCATCAAGCAAAGGGCTGAAACAGACTTGCTCAGAACACAGCTCAGTAACTTACAATCCGAGAAAGAGGAAATCCAAGAGGCTGCCCTAACGGCGCTGGCGTACCAACAAGAATCTAAGAAAAAGCCAGAAGTCGAAAGGGAAGAAGCACACCTCAGTGCTGTAACCTCGGAAAAAGAAGAGTTGGAGGAGGAAGTCCGGATATTGAAAATGGCAAATTCTTATCTAGAAGAAGCTCTGAAGAAAGAGCGAGGGGAGGGCAAGAGCTCTTCGCTCTATGCCAAGAACTCGTCTAACGGTGAAGTGTCACCGGACGAATCATCCGTGGAAAACTCGGAGGCTAGCGCTGACGAGTCCGTGGCAGGGCCGATTTCAGTTTCCAAAGAAATCATTCTCCATTATCAAGTTCCTCAAAATGTTGATTCGTTCGAGGACGGGGATAATTGGCAGATCTCAGATCCCATGGATATCTGTACATCCTTCGACAATCGTGGCGTTGATATATCCTACGACGACTCCAACATCGATACATCCTGCGACGATACCCTCACCAAGGGGGAGGAGGACCTCGACGAGTTCGACCGTAGTAGCCCAGTTAATTTCCAGAGCCGCAGCCTTGCCAAAGGCACCATTGAGTTTGTTGACGGTGACGAAGGTGAATCCAGTGTAAGTAGCAGTGAAAATGATTCCGAAGCGGCAGGATCAACCCAGGCACAAGCAACACGACCCAACAGCCTGTTGAATGTCATGGACATTGTAGGTATTGGGCGAGGAGTGCTTCATTCCTGGGCGGCTCGAGAAGAACTCGATAATTCTCAATCTGAAACAAATGGCAATGGTTCTGCAAGTGTAAACCCAAAAGATGAACCAATCGTTTCCCCAAGCAACATGGCGAATCTCGCACAAGGCGAATTTGACATGGACGATTTTGACGGTGTGACACCCAATGTTACCAATGGCATTCGATGCGTGAACGTATCATCAGGGATGCCACCGATGCCAATTCCAACGGATGACTAATAACTATACATCAAACTTCCTGAGCTTCCTCTTCAATAGCTCCGTTGGACTACCCTCCATTCCTACAGTTGGCACTTGATAGATCACACTAATTCTTTTATTTATATATACTTTATTTTTATTTACTAAAACAAGGGACGTTTTGGCCATTATAGAGGGTCCATTTGATGCTCTCATCAACATACACAATTCATTAGAATTCTTAAAAATGGATTGTATGATAGCTAGCTACAAAAGCTAAAAGAGTAGATGGGCCACTACAAATTTACAGCGCTCGGCTACTCTTTATAGATGGGCGTCCTTTTTATGTATTATGATTCGCTCCTGCTAGTCTACTACTCTCTACTAGAAAGGAATGGCTTTGCCAGCCCAATCGTACAACCCACCCGAATGGTCAGGTTGGACATGATCGACCAGATCCAAACTTTGATTCACGGTAAATTCGACAGGAAATAAACTGGTCGCTTTGACATTGGCTTGAAAGGGTTTGGACAAATCCGTATCGGTGGTTCCCGGATGTACCGCTACAATCAACGTGCCCTGTCGCTTCAATTCGTGGGCCATGGTTCGTGTCGCTTGATTCAAGGCGGCCTTGGACATGCGATAGGAATACCATCCTCCCAATTCATTGTCGGATATGGATCCCACACGAGCACTGAGATTGACTACAATCGATGGGGATGCTCTTTGGGATTGTTGTTTGGCATTGGTATTCGTTTTGAGCATGCGTTGCAACGCTTGAATGAGCATGACATGTCCTACCACATTGACGGCCAAACTATGTTCGAGCCAATCTCGTGTAATCTTTGACAATTGTCGTTCGGGACCCGGTGTGCTTGTTCCATCTCCCAAAATACCCGCAACATTAAACAGTCCATCGACACGCGCATCATACTTGTCACGCAAGTGCAATGCCACCGCCTCAATGGAAGCTTGATCTTCCAAATCCAGCCAACACGTTTCCACTCTGTTTCGTTTGGAATCATCCTCATTTTCTTCGAGGGACTGTAAAAATTTGGTCAAATCCGACGTTTCCTCATGTGGATTGCGACAACACGCCAAAATTTTGCCTTGGGTTCGTTCCAATAAGGACGTTACCATTTGCAACCCAATGCCTCGCGAAGCACCATTGACGACAAAGACAGCGCTGGGATCCGAATTGCGTTGCTTGGCACTTTCCATGGCGGATGATTTCAAATAGATATCGGAAAAGACGGCTTGTCCCTTGGACGAAGGAGGTTCCGGTGCTTGGAAGGATGCCGAAGAAAAGAGACGTGATGATCGTTGTAGTTTGTTGTTGGACGAGCTTTTCCCATGTTGCTCAAAGACAGACGAAAGCAACGCCGATGATGAGGATGCCGATGATGCTCCTGCTGGCAATCCAAGACCATTCGCAGTAGAAGCAAACAGGCAAGATGTACCACTGGAAATGCGATGTGTGTTGCGGCAGCATGGATGCTGTTGTCCGACAATGGTACTCCAAAAGGCGTACGATCGACGAGACAAGGTCAAAAATGCCATGATGAATTACACTTTGTGTTTTTTTCTGGCAATGCAATGCAGGCAAATCGAAATGAGTAGCTTGATTCTGCTGCAACAGCAATGGAATCTTGATCTTTTTTGGGTTTGAGATGGATCAGTCGGTCGCTGCACTTACACCAGCGACGACAACGACACATAACACTCAACGATACAAATCAACTTTTCCGAAGTTGGTGAGCGAAAGATAGAGTGAATCATTCTTTTCGATTATGAAACAACTGTCATCATCGTCGAAAGGATTTGAAATTGAATGACGTACTATGGAGCTATTGTGCGTCTCTATTGAATTTGCTCTCTGCAGATGCTTTTCGATGCTGTTGAACAGGAGGGCTGTTGGCAAGCTCCTGTTTACTCTTCGAACTGTGATTTGGATACTAAAAGAAGCTGATAGAAGGAGCACAAAATGTTTTGTAGATGTATCAACAAGTCATATCAAACTACCAAAACTGTGTGTGTTTGTTTCTCACTGATTTGCTTGTCAACCAAAAAACATCAAAATTCAAGTTGTGCATCACATGTTTGCACCCTGCCATTGATTGTCCCGCTTGCTCTGGAATTTGGTAAGCTAACAGGCTGCATTGTAACACGTTGCAAGTGCTTTCATCATCTTGGACATGCAACCCCACAAATTGTCACACAATCATTTCAAATGCAATTACAACAAAAGGGGAAAACAAAACATTCAGTTCAAACAAGCTAAGGTTGTCCTTTGTAGCACACTGCATTCATGAAAAAAATAGCTAAAATTGCCCATGGATAACCCCAGTTCAGAACAGTGAACATGTTGGACTTTTGTCATTTCTGCAGCAGACACAAATGTGTCGTTACCAGTTCATCAGCAATTGCCATGTGTTGCCGCATTGCACCAACAAAAATGACACAAATGACAATTGTGACAGGCATTGCTTCATTATCAAATCACAAAGCACTGGTGCTGTTGGCAAAGTCTTGATTGCTGGTGCTGCACAATCATCCATTGTTGCCAGTTCGTTGTCGAAGAAGACAACAATCTCAAGGAAAGGATCATCCTGGCAGTGACAAGTCACATGCACCTGAATCATGCCCTCAGATTGGTTGGAATGTTTTCCTTAGTGAAACAGGTTTCTTTGCATTTCTTAAGGGCAACATGAACTGTCACATGCATAGGTAGCTGCTACCTACTCTGGAGTAGCTAGCAACTGTTAACTAGCTAGACTCCAGCTAGCACTGACTGGGTCTAGCAAACTGTTTGGAAAGGTCACGGCCGAATGAAAACTGCATGGGAAAGGTCGCGGTCATTTGGCAGATACAGGACCAATATGCTGCGTGCGGCTGGTGTGCGACGCCCTATGTACTGTGCTTACAGCAACCTGGTATCGCGCAGAAGCCCTCTCTTCTATCAAAAGAAAACCGGATCTTTCTTGGACAAACTGAAGTATTTTTTTTAGTTGCTTGTACAAGTACCCAATCATAATAGTAGTCCTTATCCAGAGACTGCATTGTAGCACAAGGCGACGGCTCTCTAGATAGCTAGTTAGTAGAGATCGGAGCGCAGTTGATTCGAATTGTACATCAGAATGAGCGACACAGAAAAAGAAGGAGGCCGTCCACAACATGTGGCAAAACAAGCGCCACAAGCAGAAGCCGGTGTCAAATCTGCACCACTCGACATGGCAGAAACAGCAGAAGCAACAACAACGGCAACAACGAAAGTAGCAGACGGAGGAGGATCAGCGGTGGCCGAAGAGGAGGAGGAGGATATTGTGCCATCAACAGTTAATGGCAACAGCAAACCTCGGCTATGGTTAAACGATCGCTGCAATGGTCAAAGTAAAGTCGACATAGGCGATGGCGTTGACAACGATGGCGTTAGTCTGAGTCGTCCTTTTTGTCCCATGTGCTGGCCCCCGCCCTGTGTCAAATGGCTACCCGACGTTTTGGAACAAAATTTGTGTTGTGAAAAGGCGGGAGCCTTGGGTGTGTTTCCAGAAGACGATTCTAGGGCGAGAACGTGGTTGATGGTCTTGAGCATGGTCACCCATTTTGTGGGTGGTATTTTTAGTATATTGGCCTGCTTTGCCTTGAGCACGCAGATGGATCTTTTAAAAACGTTTTCCTTTTCCAGTGGAACCGTCACGGGAACGGTGGGAGGAGCCGCGTCAGATGCAGTGCTTGTGGATATCCAAGACGTCTTTTTTCGGGTGGGACTCACGCATGTCTACGTGGAGGATTTCTTTTTTGGACCACGTGTCTTTCCAGTTGGCGAATTGTGCACTGGAAAAACTCTGGGCATTCCTCTAACAAGTTTGGAGGATTGCCATGCCTGTAAAGATGTCAGCGCGGGGTTGGTGATTACCATGATCATGGGCGTTGTTACCTATATACCAACGATTGCTTCCAATGTGAATCGCATGTATTACAATTATGATGTCAATTGTCAAAAGATCTTTGGCACAGTGGTGGCTTGTTTCAGCATGGCCATGTCGTTGTATACGTGGAAAGACTATGCGGACAGTTGTTATTCCAGTTTTTATTCTGGAGAGGTGAAAATACCGGTGTTGGTCCCCAAGGGAACCAACGCAACAACCTACACTGACATCTCAGCCGCTTCTTCTACTCCGTTTTATTCTGAATGGAATGCAAGCTTTTGGGATCAATTCATGGATGAAGACAACACGACTCCCATCGATCCTTCGAAGTGGGGATTGAACGAGACGCTATTAGGAGAGACCGAAGTACACATTGCTAGAGTCAACTTTGATTGGAAACCTGGATTAGGGTTAATCCTGATCGTGATTGCTACTTTTGTGAAGCTTATTGACATCATCAATCATTTCCTCCTGAAGACTCCCAGTATCACACGTGATTCAAAGGAGCAGTGGGAATACGAAAAGGCGCACACTGCGGAGAGAGAGGAGCAGGCTGATGCAGAGGAGGGAACTAGCAAGGACGATTGACGAATGTAACATGTATACCTGTCTCTTATACACATCTCCGAGCCCACGAGACTAAGGCGAATCTCGTATGCCGTCTTCTGCTTGAA
>ENA-ORBV01016952-ORBV01016952.1-microbial-mat-metagenome-genome-assembly--contig:-NODE-16952-length-10490-cov-8.875252_pt1 | contig 10490 bp, 10 predicted proteins | sample MGYA00237777_ERZ505514 | MGnify/ENA primary metagenome ERZ505514 (study PRJEB26160, sample SAMN06269048) | microbial mat metagenome | isolation source: Oligotrophic lake microbial mat | place...
TTTCAGCACTGGTCATGTCATCGCCATCCTGGTCTTCCCCTTTGAATATCTCTTTAAAGAGGGGAAACAAAACAGATCCCATCAAGAGCTGCGTGACGCCTCCTCCCAAATTGCCCCATCCAGCAACCAGGGCATTGGCCGTTCCAACTACCTCTCGAGCAAACATGCGACTCGTCCAGTACTGACAAGGGACGAACGCACTTCCCGCTATACCAATAAAGGCACGGACCGCCGCAAGACCCTTGGCATTGCCCACCAAGCCCGTCAGGCCACAAGGAATGGCCGACACCATGACAATGGCAGCCATGCACAATCGTGCTCCAAAGACATCGCACAGGGGTCCCATAATGATCCGTGCCAAGACCGTCACGGACGTTCCCGCCAAGCTCGAAGTCCAAATTTCCGAATTGGTAATCTGCAAGGACTCCTTGACTTCTCCCAACAGGGGTGTAATGGCAAACCACATGATGAATCCAATAAAGAAGCCAAACCAACTGGCATGAAAGGCTCGCATATGCGGACGTCGAGCACTGCACAAAATGATTTCGGTGGCCTTGTCGTGTTGTCGAGGATCGGTGCGAATGTGATAGCGCGCAAAATTGGAATCTCCCGTGGTACGATAATTATGAAGATTCATGAAGTCCGAGGAATGAACCGAAAAGGCTCGGTGCGACGAAAAATCGGACACGACACTGAATTCTGCATCGCTGTGGACGGAATAATTGTCACCGCCAAAACCGGTACTGGCACTCCCATTCTCGCCGCTGACGGGGCCACAAACTTCTCGTTCGCCGGGCTGCAATCCCGATCCTCGAAAGGAAATCCGACGTGCCTGTCGACGAGGCGCACTGTAGTCCTGTCGTCGCCAAGGTGGAAGTCCTCCGTGTTCCGTCGAATCCATATCGGCCAATTGCTTTCGATGCAAATCCCGGACTTTTTGTTCAATCGCTTCCGCTTCCGATTCATAGCCATCCTCTCCTGGTCCTACTACTCCAACGGAATGGTTGCTTTCCAAACTGATTTGGCCACTACTGACGCTGGCATTCGAAGAAGCAGTCGTTGTTGTCTGTTTGCGACAACTATATTTTTCAACTTGCACGGCCCAGTACTCTTGCAGCACAAAGATTGGCAAAAAGTACAAATGCAAACTTCGTCGAAAGCGTTGTTTTTCCACCGCTTTGGCGGCCAATTCAATTTCTTCCAATTCATGTCCCGCCCTCCACAGCATATCCCGACGTTGAAAACTATTCAGGAGGAGCTTGCGGCGGGCACTTTTCCGTTTGCGCTGGCGGGCCACTTCGTACATGTCAATGGAGACGGCGGGAAATTCATAAAAGGTCCAATCCAATTGAATGGGCACGCCGACGGTACAAAAGGGATGATCGCCAATCGTCACGGCGTGTTCACGAATTTGGACGCTTTGGAAGCGAACGTGTCGTGTATTTGTATTTGTGGTCCTGTTGTTGCCAGTGCTACTATTGGGAATGGTCAATTCAATGCCTTCTCCTCCTGGTAGGAGGAGTGGTGGATGTTCGGGTTCATCCATTCCGTATTGGTGCTGACGCAGGTCTTCTTGCAGGCTGTGACTGTTTGCGTTGCTGCTGTTTTCATGGCTCTTTTCATTACTGTTCTTCTTCTCCTCTTCCTCTTCTTCTTCCATGAGTGGATACGGATGAACTTCGACATTCATTTCCATCACTGTGCGTTCCATTTCGGCTTGATCCTCTGGGGTCAGTATTACCATGCATTTGGACACGGCCACATCGGAATGACAAGACTCATCGTTAGTGAAAGAGTTGCTCATGTTGTGATTGCTCGTGTCGTCTTCGTTGTTGTCGTCGTCTTTGCCACTACTGCTGGAAATGGTGACTTGACTGCTGACCACAAAGTTGTTGTCCGAGCTCTTGTCGTCTACGTCGTCGCGCTGTTGCTGCTGCCGTTGTGCGGGGTGCTGCTCCGTAGGAGAAGGCGCTGTAGGAGGAGGAGGAGAAGGAGAACTCGTCATGGAAGGCGATGATGAAGCTGCTGCTGCGGACGCGGCGGCATCCACAGTGGCAGAGGCCGTCGTTGTCGGGGCGTTGGCGCAAGACTCTTCTTGTTGCTGAAGCTGTTGAAGCTCTTGTGACCACTCTTCCGTGGCTGCTGCGGCGGCGGCGGCGATGCCAGCGATGCCATGGTCGTCCACCGATGCGTTGGAAGAAGCATCATTCGTAGATGTGGCCTCATCCGTATCACCCGTTATGCGCCGGGCCATGATGGGCGGAGGCGGTAGGCTTTCCGTCGTCCAATGCGGCTGTGCTGCTGTCGCCGCCATTTTATGGCTACCCATACTAGCAGCCTTGCAGAGCGCCAACAAGCGCGTGGAAGACGAGTTCTCCTTGTCCGTTGTTGTTGTTGTTGTTGTCGAAAGGAAAAGTCGAGTCTTATTAGAAGAAGTAGAAGACGAAGACGAGGTCTTGTTCATTGTAGTCAGTGGTCTTTGGTGGTCACGCTGTTGATCTTCCCAAACAATCTTGATAGCTCGAGATCGATAGCTAGCTAGTAGCTAGGAACATGTGCCAAGAAAGGTAATTAGCAGCTACCGGCAGAGGTTGTACGTAGCGAATTGTAATAGAGGTAATAGAAACAGAGATAGAGCTAATAAGAAGGAAAAGGATTGTCCTGCTTGTAATGCAGCGTTGTGGAGGTGGACGCTTGCCGCTCACGGAGGTTATGCACCAAAGTGCTGCGATCGTAGTGAGCACTTGCTGTTGCCGCAGAGTTGCCGCAAAGTTGCCGTTTATGCACGCTGCATCGCAACACGTACCGTGAGGGCAATACAGAGAGAGGGTCTTAATTTTGACATTGATTCTCGAAAAAAAGACTTTGGCGTTCTTACCTTGACTTGAACTACAAAATTACCAGTAGAAAAACACAAGTGCGAAGCAGTACATACCTGGTACGTACCAGCACTGAATCGATCGCTTTTTGTTTGGGTGGATTCATCAAAGCCTTCAAAGGTGCAATTAATGGTGATCAAGTCATTATGTCTCCCGGTGCGTGCGTACGAATTCATCGGAGTGCATCCTACTCTCGATCACCAGTGTAATTCATCAACTGATACGATGAACACTGTGCGGTACGAGTACTAGTACTGTAGGAATTCTTATCCCCATCCACACCAGATAACGCTAACAGTCCGCTAACCCTATCATAGAATTAATTTTAAGATTTTGAAACAACCGCTGTACTACTGTTCTGTACTGTCCTGCTCTTCTAGCTAGTAGCTAGCTAGCCAGTAGTCTACTGGACGTGCGTCGGACGAGATATCCTTCCTTTTGGATGGAGACCTCTGTGTCCAATGTTGGTCAACATTGTGAAAAATCTTGATATCTAGTAGGTAGTAAGGGAGGTCTCGGTACGGTTCCTTTATCAACCCCAACATTCGACCAATGACAACAATCCTACAGAGCCTGTGTATAAACCAGCGCGTACTGAGGTATATTATGAACGGCGTGCATCTTCCCCCTTCAAGTTCCATGGTGTTGGAATTAAACAACATCCCCGAAAAGGCTATAGCATTGCCGTTCGGCGCGTCCCAAGGAAACGTCGACTGTGACAGCTTTCACTTTTTGCTCGCTGGTGATGATGACCCATGCAGTCGCCCATCGGTTTTTAATTGTGTTTGATGACAGCAATATTGTACATTATTATAGTTTCCATAAACAAGGCCCCAGAATCCTATTTTCCATAGTCCACAAAGATTTCCCCCCAGATCCAATTGATACCACTAACAGGCACGCCGCAAAGTATACAGCCAAATGCTTGTGTTCTTGCTGCTGCCAATGACGGCGATGCATCGGATCCACCCAGAGGCACCTCCGTGGAGCTTCTGTTGCGCTCATTCTCCCCGCAAAATATTAGTCTTAATAGACAGATACCGCACGTAGCTTTGGTTGGTCCACCTTTTTCTTGGCGTGATTATCTGTGCCCTCTTCTTCGGCTAGACAGGTTCGACATGCATGTAGCCCTTGATCGAGAGCCTCTCGTTCGAGGACGACAATCAGAGTATTGGCATTGGAACGTTTCAAATGCTCACAGCTTCCACCCAACGCATGAAACGCACATCCAAACTTGGTTTGTAATACCTTTTGGTTGTCGTTCCAATTTTTCCACAGTCCACGTTTCTGTATACGTGCATATTTTTGTTGGTCAATCAATTTGTGAAACGTCTCCAACTTGGTTTGTCGAGAGGGTGTATACACAGTCGCCAACCCTTCCAATAGTAATCCTTCATTGACGCATTCATAGACTTTCTTCTTTCCATTTGAAGGATCATGCGTTTGTACCCATACCCACGCCAATAACCGTCCATATTTATCTGTAGTATCCTGACCTGGTTCGTACGAAATCCAAATCTTGTTCTTGTTGTCCTTCTTCTTCTTTTTGGTAGCAGTGGTAGTGGCCGCTGCTATTGGCTGTTGTTGTAGACAACGCTGGACGGTATATTGTTTGGCTTCTTCGCTAAAAGCTTGCACCGGATTGCAAAGTTCGGGTGTATCAATCCCCAAGAATCGAACTCGTTTCTTATCGGTTAATGTAAGAGTATCACCGTCGTATACCGAAAGCACGTTACATGGAATGGCATTTTTGGGTAGTTTCTTGTAATATGGAGATAAATGACGAGGGGTGTTGCTTGTAGCATCCGTAGCCTTTGGGCGTATAGGAAGTCGAAGTCTGGCAGTAACAGGTTTGGAAGTCGATTCTTTTTTGGTCTTGTTGGCGATTCTATGGGAAGGACCAGGCAGTGTGTCTGTGTGATAGCTGAGGGGAGGAGAGGGGGACGATACCCCAACTTGATCCTCCTCCACCTTGGAACAGGAGCATCCCATCTTTAACTAGCTGTTGATTGATCAAAGATAAGAGGCAACGCTTGCAGAAATAATAGTAACACGGAGCACCTGAATGACAATAATCTAACCTAGAAGCGCGGATTGATTGTTACTAACCGAAAAGTAATGATATGATTGATATCTACCGGAATCAATGACATGATTTGGATGTCGTTATGTTTTGTTGTTGTTTTTGAATTATTATGGCACGCGCCCGTTAAAGTGTTCCTTCTCTCTCAACCCCAACCCTTTTGTATTTCTGAAAAAACGCTTGAAAAACTTTCTTGGTGGGGTTCAAAATTAATGATTGGCGCGGCAAATCACTACACTTTAGAAAACTGTCCTGTGTCTAGCCCCCCTGTCACCAGCTTAGAATTGGGGGGAGGGAGAGGCAGATAAGTCTGCTGGAGCTGCATGTCCAGCTTTCAATGTGATGAAGAATTTGGAACAATTTCAAACCAACTGAAATTAACACATTTCTTGAGAAATCCTCTTTTCATGAAATGACATTCTGGCTGCTGCACCAACATTTGTCCTCAGTCTAAAATCTGATGAATCTTGCCATTGAAAGAAATGGGTGTTGATAAAAAAGAATTTCATTTGTGGCACTTTCTTTGTTCTCATTGTTGAATGGACATGAATGCATTCATGGTGGAGAGAGAACTGTGAAACCAAATGCTTCTAGCCTAGACAACAAGTGTCAAATGTCATGAGACAAAGGACAATGAGCTAGTCGTTGATTTTGACAAGTTAATCAGACAGACAAGGAAGATTCATGATTAACAAAGATGGGAGAACACGACATTCTATTGCACTTTTCCCAGTGCTTTGTCTTGGATAGACAATGAGGTCCATGTCACATCAAAAGAGACATTTGGCGTGAATTCTGGCACGTTGCTCTGCCATTCTGGCTGTCCGAATTGTGTTCTTTGAAACAATTGGCAAATCCTTCCTGCTGATTGCGCGAATCCATCAATCACAAAATGCAAAAGCTAATTGCTCACAGCACTGCTCTGTGTGAAGGATGGACTGTAAAGACACATGACAAATCCAGATTTGCGTGCCTTGGCCTTGGGGAGCTCAGGCACAGGATAGGCTCCTGTGCGGCTGTGCTACCAGTCTAAGAATTGTCATTTCTTGGGGCCAATAAAATTATCGGCAGTTTTGCCCACGTCATTGATGCCTCAATGAGAACGTGCCAAACGCGACTGAGGAAGAGTACACATCTGCCACAGTACAATCGGCACGACTTACAGAGGAGTTTCCGAGAACAATCTTTTTACTCAAACTCAGACGGAGAGATTCACCTCATGTTTTGGAGGAAGTTGAAAGAAAAGGAAGTTGTAAGAAAAGGCGATCTTGTTGTTCTCACAAATCAAACAACAACAGAAGAAAGAATAACATATTTACACGGAAGGAAGAGTTTTAGAAAATCATGATCTTCACTACAAGGGCAATCCATCAAGCCGCCCGGTTAGGCGGACGAAACTTTGTCGGCAAGCTTCCAGTTACAACTGGGGCTCCTCGTCGCATGCTTTGGACTCCAACGGTTGCATCTCCCTCGTCACTTTTTGCCAAAACAATACCCAGCTTCAATCGCAATGCTACTCAAAGATTTGTCACGACGGTGGCGGCTCCTGAAGCTATTACAAGTGGTGGTAGGTCCTCTCGTACCAACCTTGCTCTTGGCCTTGTGGGTGGACTTGTCTTGGCAGGTGTCCACAGTGCCACGGGATCGCAAGCGGATTTTTTTGAATATCGCTTTACCACGCAAAAATCGGCCGATGATCTCGCTACTTTCTATGGTGGAGAAGAATTTATGGAACGTAAGTAAAAAATTCCTACTTTTTAATTTTTTGCATCTTGATGCAGATACATGACTGCAAAAAACATTGAGAAAAAACCAATGGATGGACATTCAACAAAAATGTCTCACAGACGTTACCAAACAACGGAAACAATGAAATACGACAGTATTTTCTGTCTTTCCCTTTGTCAGCCACATGATGATGCGGAACGGCGTCTTTGACGAGGAAGGAAATGTATATACGACGGGTCTTCCAGGAACGCTCAAAGTGAGCATGGTCTTTTCGGACGAAGCCAATGAAGAATCGGGACAAACTGATTGGTTCAACAAACGAGAGCGCTTCCGCGACCTATGCTATGGCTGGACGTGCTGGGATATGGTGATTAATTTTGGGTTTCGTACTCTCGAAGATGGATCGATTGAAGTCTACCATTTTGGCGAATACTTTCATGGCAATCTACCGGTCGTTTCGCAATTGGCACTGCTCGTGTTCAAAACGCACGCTCGTTGGTTGGCATGGGCTACGGAGCACCACATTAATCATTTTGCCTTTACGGCCAAGACGGAAGAAGAAGAAGAAATGGAGGAGGAATCACGAAAGAACATGCCATTTTTCCTCTTGAAACATTACGCTTGGACGGATCTCATGGCCATGTTGTTTGGCGCGAAAGAAAATTTGGAAGATGACAAATCGTCCTTTTTGGTTCGCCGACCCACATTTGTGGATGATAAGTTGCCCATTCAACGCGAGGCAACCAAGATTCAAATCAGTGAGGATATTGCCTTTGATCGCATGACGACCAGAGGAATGTTGGCTCGTGGTAACACGTCATCGGCCGAGGAAGTCAAGGCTCTGTTGACTCGAAACAGTAGCAAACAACGAAATGCGTACAGTGCTGCGACGGAAGCAGCTCGCTTGCGCCATTTGACTCGACGCGCAAGCAAAATTGGTGGCAACTTTACTAGCGACGACTTCACGGATTTGACGAACAATCCTCCCGGAGACAAGTTTGATAATGAAACTCCAGAGAATGCTGGAGCGTAAAACGTCTTAGTTTTGGCCATGAGGAAGTTCAGTAAAATCAACCAAAAATGGAATAATTTATTCTTTCCGCAGGAACAGTACTTGGGGGAGACCCTCCTGGAAAACTGGCTATGTGACGGCCCGCCAAACGATCAAAAAGGTCACACTACTTTTATTGGATGTTGATGCACACTACTCCACTATGTGATGCTGTACTTGACAAAGGGCAACTGCACTGATGAAAAAACCTATAAACATAAACTATCCCTTTGTGCGCAACACCCAGCCCTGGAATTTCAAATAGTTTCTATCCATGATCTGCCTTGCCTAATTGATGAACTCAAGTGTGGCTATTTGATTCTCTCCCAAAAGAACTCAAAGAGCTGATGCAATTGTAGTGTTTCTGCATTCTAAAGTTCATAACATGGATGCAGAACCTCAAAGGGTTGACCAAAGCATCGTTTTTCACATTGAAGATTGAATTAATTGGTTGCCAAGTTGAGAATTCCTTAGGGACAGGAAGTGAAGGAAAAGTCTTTGTTTGTGCAGGAACTGGACAAACAACGCAATTCATCCAGTTCTCTAATTCCTTACCCCCAAAAAGAGGAAGTCCTAAAAGAAATAATGAACAGAGACAACTCTTAGCTGCTTCTGAAAAAAAAGGGGTGCATGTCCATTGTTTTTTATTAGCTGTCACTTGTGCCCATGACTGACAGCAAATTGAGCTGATGACTGCCACTTTTGGCTGCACAAGATGTCAGCAAACAGGCATTTGTTGGCAATTGAAAAAGTTTCAAACAAATTGTTATTTCTGTCTGGTGTCCTTCAGAGTCCACGACAGGAGAGCATGGGCAACCTTGTCTCTTGGTTTGGTTTGGTTTGGTAAATCTCCTGCCGGTGTGCAGCAGAGGGCTGTGGTTAGCACCATTGCTTTGCCCTCCACCCTCTGCAAATGAACATCCATTTTGGATGTCAGAGCCTGGCAACTGTTCAATGAAGAAACAGTTGGGGTCAACCAACAGCAAGGGTTTGCCTGTGCTGTTCCAATGGCTCCCACCAAGGAATGCCACCAATCAGAACAACTGTTGCTTCCATGCTGAAGAGGCTTTGTAGCATGTGCTCTCTCACTTTTCTTCCGGTGTTGTCTCCATCGTGGAGGGAAGCTGCCCCTCTCACCATCGGTGTCGATTCTTGTTGTGTTGTGGGGCGACACTTCCAACGTCACCAATTGTGTTGCAGGAACCAAATGAACATCCAATCGGCCCTCACAGGAGCCACAAACAGGGACATCTGGCCACAGTCGCTTTGTCGTGTTCCAACACCATGTCACCGACCTCCATCCGTCCCTTGCCAGATCGCATCAAAGAAGGCTTTGATGCTGTCTCGTGATCCAACAAATCCACAAAGTGGATGACTTGGCCACCACGAGTGGGGGAGCCCACGGATCGATGCCAACACAAATCCCCATGCACAATCAGCGCAATCCGAGGGCTCAGAGAGTGAGGGGATGGGGAGGATGCCGGCAAGAGGGGAGGGATGAGGGCAGACAGGTGTTGAAAGTCATTCAAGTTTGTTGTTGCTTGTTGTCTCAGTTCAGTGGCTTCCGTGGGGGTGCGACGGATGGATGACAGACGCTCTTGGCAGGAATGCCACAGGACCCCGACCCGAATTCTCGCATTGCACGTCTGAAAAACCGATTAACCCCAAATTGCCCCACCGAGGGCGCCTCGCCCTATGAATTTAGGCTACGTGGCAAAAAAAACCGAAAGGGCCCAGCTCCCCCCTCTGTATCCCACTGGCCCTACAAACAGGTGCAACACAGTGTTCAAAATTTGGCAAACATTTCGGGTAAAAAAAGGTAGACATTGCACCACAACGTTCCAAAATGACGTCAAAATAAGGGGCAAACAATTGAAAATGCGACACATGCAAAGGGGTAAAAATGCTGTAAGAAGCACCATGAAGACTGGTAAATAACAACCGATATGCGTCTAAACACATGCATCAAAATCTGGCTCCAGGACTTTACAAGGTATCAAACACTAAAAAAAAAGTAATCTATTGCACTGCATTAGGGGCAAATGGACTAAAGATTTTAATTTAACTGATCATAATTTTATAGTTAAAATTGAATTGTGAGGGGCAAACCCGGCGATACAAACCAACTTTATTAACATAAAAGGTGGCTACGGGTGAATTGATTTGGTGTGGAAGGGGCTCTGAGAACGCTGGTGACCTGCCTGGATTTCTGATGGATAATCAATTTTCAAGGGCAAAGGGTCGGCATGGGAAGGGGCTAAAGGTCGAAAATACATGCAAAAAAGCCAAGCCAGGTCCCCAACATTTACTCATCAAATCGTTGCTGAACAGTTTCAGCATTCATGACAGGGGCCACAGCAACCTGACGTGTAGCCCCACGACGGCGTCTACGAGCTACTTCCTCGTCCAAAGTGGGGGCGCGAATGCCCTTGTCATCCCGATACTTGGTCAGAAAGAGGTTCTCCACTGCCAATCCTTGGGGTGTGCGTCCAGTCTTGGCCACGTCACGAAGCTCGTTGAAGCGGTCCATGCCCGGCTGTGAGATGCCCGAAAACTCTGCCTGCCCGGCCTGAGCGCAGGTCCATTTGCCCATATATTTGGGCCCATAGAGGATAATTTTTTCTTCCTCCTCATCCAAATTGGCCTAAATGAAATTGAAAAGGGCCAAAACATGCATCAGATGTGGCAAATGAAGCAAAACAATTACAAATTGCACCAAAAAAGGTTAACTTACCGAGCTGTTGGCCAT
>ENA-ORBV01016953-ORBV01016953.1-microbial-mat-metagenome-genome-assembly--contig:-NODE-16953-length-10490-cov-5.126380_pt1 | contig 10490 bp, 11 predicted proteins | sample MGYA00237777_ERZ505514 | MGnify/ENA primary metagenome ERZ505514 (study PRJEB26160, sample SAMN06269048) | microbial mat metagenome | isolation source: Oligotrophic lake microbial mat | place...
GTTCCCGCGCGTCCATTGGCGGCAGGGTCAGCCGCTTCACGATGACGGCGTGGCCGGAGACGGCCGCAGCCACCCGCGCCCGACGCAGGCCGAGGGAGTCCAGAAGGGTCGCTGCGGTCTCGGCCAGCTCGGTCTGGGTCGCCTCTTCCCCGGCTGGCATGAAGGCCTCGCCCGCCGCGATCAGCACCCATCCTCGCCTTTTGGGCCGAAGTGCCACGGCCCGGACGGCGTGGGTGCCCAAGTCGAGCCCGACGAGGGGTGGTTTGAAGGCCGACACGATTCCCATTGCGGCCATGACTAGGGCAAGCCTGATGCCAACCGCCAGGACCGGGACCCGCGCCATGGCCGGACGCGGGGCAAATGGCCGAACGGACTCGGTGGGCCTGGACCGACCCACGCGGATTGTGGGTCCGCGCTCCAGAACTGTAAGCGCCCACGCCGCCCGTTTCCCGTTGTCTACATTGACTTTTTGGGTACCGATGGCTAATCTTTTGGTTTGCCGTCCCTCTGGATTGTTCCGAAGGGTGATGCGGCCGCGCGACGAACCGACGTGGCGTGAAAGAAGGGACTCGTTAGATGGGCACGTTTACCCCCTCTGCCAATGTGATCGACCGGCAGTGGCATGTGATTGACGCGGACGGCCAGGTGTTGGGACGCATTGCGACCGACGCGGCACGTTTGCTGCAGGGCAAGCACAAGGCGGAATGGACGCCGTTTCTTGATCGTGGCGACTTCATCGTGGTGGTGAACGCGGCCAAGGTCAAGCTGACGGGCAACAAGGAAGAACAGAAGATCTATCGCCAGCACTCTGGCTACGAAGGCGGACTCAAGGAAACGCGCGCAAAGATTGTGCGGCAGCGTCATCCGATTCGTCTGGTGGAAGAGGCCGTGCGCGGCATGTTGCCGAAGACCAAGCTTGGCGCCGCGATGTATCGGAAGTTGAAGGTGTACGCCGGCAGCGAACATCCGCATGCGGCGCAGCAGCCCAAAAAACGCGAGGTAGCGTAACGTGACAGCAGCAAGCACTCAGTTCTATGGCACGGGCCGCCGCAAGACCTCGACCGCCCGCGTGTTCCTCCGGCCCGGCAACGGCGCCATCACCGTCAACAGCAAACCTGTCGACGTCGCCTTCCCCACCGAAACCCTTCGTCTGGTGATTCGTCGCCCGCTCGTGACCACCCAGACCACCGAACAATTTGATGTCGTGGCCACCACCGCCGGTGGCGGCGTCGCCGGCCAGGCCGGTGCGCTGCGCCTCGGCATTGCCCGCGCGCTGCTGGAGTTCAACGCGGAACTCCGGTCGACGCTGCGTGGAGACGGCCTGCTGACGCGCGACCCGCGCGCCAAGGAACGTAAGAAATACGGCCAGAAGGGCGCGCGCAAGCGCTTCCAGTTCAGCAAGCGCTAGTTTTAGGAGACTTGAGTGAGTGCAATTGCGATGAAAGACCTGCTCGAAGCCGGCGTCCACTTCGGTCACCAGACAAAGCGCTGGAACCCGAAGATGAAGCCGTTTATCTTCGGCGAACGGAACGGCATCTACATCATCGACCTGGGTCGAACCGCGAAGCTCTACAAAGAAGCGGCGCAGTTTGCCACCGACACGGCGGCGCAGGGCGGGACCTTCCTGTTCGTGGGCACGAAGCGTCAGGCACAGGATGCCATCGCGGAAGAAGCCCAGCGCGCGGGCATGTATTACGTGAACCAGCGATGGCTGGGGGGCCTGCTCACCAACTTTTCGACCATCCAGCGGTCGCTGGGTCGGCTGCGTGAGCTCGAAGCGATGACCACCGATGGTCGCTACGACACGCTCTCGAAGAAGGAAATCGCCCGGCTCGACAAGGAGCGTCGCAAGCTCTCGAAGAACCTGGACGGCATCCGCGGCATGACGCGCCTGCCCGACGCCCTCTTCATCGTCGACACCCGCAACGAGCAGATCGCGGTCGACGAAGCGCGCAGGCTCAAGATTCCGGTCATCGGTGTCGTGGACACCAACTGTGACCCCGACCAGGTCGACTACGTGATCCCGGGCAACGACGATGCCCTGCGGTCGATTCGATTGTTCGCGGCCGGCATTGCTGACGCGATTCTCTCGGGTCGCGGCATGGCGGAATCGGCAGCGGCCGACGACATGCCCGCCAAGGCCGAGTCGGCTAAAGAGTCCGAAACGCCCGCAGCGACGGTCTAAACACTTCGTTAATTAGGCAATGGGCCAATGGGGCAATGAGCCAATGAGGCCCATTGCCCCATTTGTCCGTTCAGTCCTGTTCATTGCCACATTGCCACATTGGCCAATTGGCTCATTCACAAGCGCAAGGGTATTCAGATGGCAGAAGTCACAGCACAGCTCGTTAAACAACTTCGCGACGCCACCGGCGCGGGCATGATGGAATGCAAGGCCGCTCTGGTGGAGGCCAACGGCGACCTCGATGCCGCCACCACCGTCCTGCGCAAGCGTGGACTCGCACAGGCGGCTAAGAAATCTGGCCGCTCCACGTCCGAGGGCGTCATCGGGTCCTACCTGCACATGGGGGGACGCATCGGCGTGCTCGTCGAGGTCAACTGTGAGTCGGACTTTGTCGCCCGCACCGACGACTTCCAGAACCTCGTGAAGGAAATCGGCATGCACATCGCCGCCGCTTCCCCGCTTTACGCGCGTCGCGAAGACGTGCCGGCCGAGGTCATCGAAAAGGAAAGGGCCATCTACCGCGCGCAGATGGAAGCTTCCGGCAAACCCGCGAACGTCATCGAGAAGATCGTCGAAGGCAAAGTCAATTCCTACTACGAGCAGTTCGTGCTGCTGGACCAGCCGTCGATTCGCGACCCCAAGGTCACGATCGGTCAGATCGTCACCGCCGCGATCGCCAAGCTCGGCGAAAACGTCGCGGTGCCGCGCTTCGCGCGGTTCCGGGTGGGCGAGAACTAGGGGAAGGCCAAAGGCCAAAGACCAAAGGTTAAAGGCCAAAGGTCAGAGGCTAAAGGTACGGACTTGGGCCCGGCAGCACCTGCTGCCGGGCCTTTCTTTTTTGTTTGTGCCAGAATCCGCTCATGCTCCGTCGAATCGCCTTCTCTCTCCTTCTGGCCACCATCGCGGCTCCCGTGTTGGACCTGGCCGCCGATCAAAACGCGCAGCCGGTCTTCATCGTCTCCTTCGCGGCGTCGGCGCGCTCTGAGCCGGTGACTGGCCGCATGTACGTGGCGATCTCCCGCGTGAACGATCGACCACCGATTCGACAGGCCGGTCCGACCGGCACTCCGTTGTTTGCCGTGCCGGTGGATCAGGCCGCGCCGGGCACCGAGGTCCGGTTCAGTCCGCAAACGCCTGGCTATCCCGTGGCGACCCTCGGAGCCTTGCCGGCGGGCGACTACTGGGTGCAGCCCTTCGTCAACGTCTACACACGCTTTCCACGCGCCGACGGGCACGTCGTCTGGCTCCACATGGACCAGTGGGAGGGCCAGAACTGGCGCACCTCCCCTGGCAATCTGTTTGGTGATCCCGTGAAGGTCACCATCACGCCGGGAGGTCCGCCGATTCGCCTGGTGGCCGACAAGGTCATTCCGCCAATCCCCTTTCCCGCAGACACCGAACACGTCAAGCGCTTCAAGATCCAAAGCGAACGACTCACGACGTTCTGGGGCCAACCCATTCACCTCGGCGCGACCGTTCTGCTGCCACGCGACTATGACAAGAACCCGGACGTGAAATATCCGATCGTTTTTCAGCACGGCCACTTCTCGACGGCCGCACCGGCGGGTTTTGATCGTGATGAGGCGTTCAAGAAATATTGGCTCGCCGATGGCACGCCGCAGGTGATCTACGTGACCGTGCAGCACCCGTCGCCGTATTACGACGACTCGTATGCGGTGGACTCCGAAAACAACGGCCCCTACGGCGAGGCCATCCTTCAGGAATTGATCCCGGAGATCGAAACCCGCTTCCGCGTGATCCGAGAGCCGTGGGCCCGCATCCTGACCGGCGGCTCCACCGGCGGCTGGATAGCCCTGGCGCTGCAGGTCTATTACCCCGACTTCTACGGCGGCACATTCTCGCTCTGCCCGGACAGTGTGGACTTGCGCTACCACCAGATCGTCAACATCTACGACGATGCGAATGCGTATTGGGTGGAGCGCGATTGGACACGGGTGGAGCGGCCCAATCAACGCCGCCCGGACGGCAACATCCAGTCGATGATGAAAGACGAAAACTGGTACGAGGACATCGTCGGCGACAAGTCCCGATCAGGTGGTCAGTGGGACATCTGGGAAGCAACCTACTCACCCGTGGGGAAGGACGGCTATCCGCAGCGGCTCTGGGATAAACAGACAGGCGTGATCAACAAGACCGTCGCGGCCGCGTGGAAGAAATACGACCTGCGGCATGTTCTGGAGACCAACTGGACCACGCTGGGACCGAAGGTCGCGCACAAGATCAACGTCTACATCGGCGACATGGATTCGTACTACCTGAACATGGGCGTGCGCATGCTCGACGAGTTCTTCCGGGAACGGGCCAAGGACCCACCCTTCACCGGCGAGGTCGTCTTTGAGCCGATGGCGCCGCACTGTTGGGGTCCACGCGGCGAGGATCTGCATCGCCGCATGGTGGCCCACATGGTCAAGCATGCTCCCGCAGGCGCGGACACGACGCGCTGGCGACAATAAGGTCTACACTTGGGGCTTCCGCCCCTCCGCATCAGCCGGTCACTTATGGCTACGATTCTCGTCGTCGACGACCTTGGAATCAATCGCCGCATGCTGGTGGCCCTGCTCAGCAAGGAGGGGCACCGGCTGCTTGAGGCCGCCGATGGCCGTGCGGCACTGGCCATTGCCCGCGCTGAACGACCCGACCTGGTCATCACCGACGTGTTGATGCCGATTGTCGACGGCTACGAGTTGGTCCGGCAGTTGCGTCTCGACCCGATCCTGGGCGGCATCCCGGTGTTGTTCTATACGGCACCGTATGGGGAACGCGAGGCCCGTGCGTTCGCCCGCACCAGCGGCGTGCCCTACGTCCTGACGAAGCCACCGGAGCCGGACGAGGTCATGGACATCGTCGGACGTGTCCTATCAGGCAACTTCGCCCTCACGACCGACGAGGGGACCGAGCCGGTGGAGGCCACGCTCGACCGCGAACACCTCAGGCTCTTGAGCGATCAACTCACCACCACCGCAGAAGATCTCAGGCTGGCCAATGCGCGACTTCGGGCGCTCATCAACATCGGTCTGGACTTTGCGTCGCAGCGCGACACCACTCGCCGGCTGCAACGTCTGTGCGTGGCCGCGCACGATTTGTTCGGCGCGTCGTACGTCACGGACGGTATGTTGAACACCGCCGACCACCGGCTTCGACGAGTCGTCGCGTCAGGGATCGAGGCGCCGGCCTGGATTACCGAGGGGGACCTCCCCACCGGCATCTTCGCCACCGTGGTGGATGAACGGCGTGTGGCCCGTGGCACGGTCTCGGTCGCTGAATCCTCGGGTCGGCCCTTTCCGCCGGCCCATCCGGATGTGCAGACGTTCATCATTGCCCCGCTCGCCTCTCCCACGCACGTCCATGGCTGGATCTGCCTCGTCGGCAATGACGACGTGGTGTTTGATGCGGAGACCGAGCAACAACTCCTCGCGCTGGCGGGCCACGTCGGCCGCATTTTTGAACTCGAGCATGAGATCGCTGAGCGGCTGATCGCAGAAGCGGCGCTTCGCGAGAGCGAACAGCTCAATCGCAATCTCCTGGAGCACCTGCCTCATCGCATTGTGATCAAGGACAGACAGTCGGTGGTGCGGTTCTGCAATGCCAACTACGCCAGGGAGCTCGGGTGTCCCATTGAGGAGGTCGTCGGGAGAGATGCGTTTCGTTTCCATGCGCCGGAATTGGCTGCGGCCTATCACCTCGACGATCAGGAAGTCATGGCGAGCGGCATCACCAAGAACATTGAAGAACCGTACGACGCCGGCGGCGTGAAGCGATGGGTCCACACCGTGAAGGTGCCGTACCGCGATGCACGCGGGGAGATCACGGGTGTGCTGGTGGTGGTCGAAGACATCACGGCGGAGCGGGATCGCGAGTTGCAGTATCAACAAGCCGAAAAAATGGAGGCCGTCGGCCGGCTCGCCGGCGGGGTGGCGCACGACTTCAACAATCTGCTCACCGCAATTCTCGGCTACTGCGAACTGCTCGCAGAGGACATGACGGAGCAGGATCCTCATCGGACCGATGTCCTTGAAATCCAGACGGCGGGCCGGCGGGCCGCCGACCTCACGCGACAGTTACTCGCGTTCAGTCGCAAGGAGATCATCAAGCCCACGGTCCTGGATCTGAACAACGTGGTCACCGGCATGCGAGTCATGCTTGAGCGGCTGATCCGGGAGGACGTGAAGATCGTGGTGCGCGTGACGCCCGACATGCCACCCATCGAAGTGGATCGCGGCCAGCTCGAGCAAGTCGTGTTGAACCTCGCCCTGAATGCGCGCGATGCCATGCCGACCGGAGGAACGCTGACGATCGAGACCGCGTGCCTGGGACCACACGTCGCGCTCGTCGTCACTGATACCGGCGGTGGCATGTCGCCGGAGGTGCAGGCTCGAATTTTTGAGCCCTTCTTCACCACCAAACCCGTGGGCCACGGGACCGGCTTGGGGTTGGCCAGTGTCCAGGGTGTGGTGGCGCGCTGCGGCGGCCGTGTGGACGTGACCAGCGAGGCGGGCACGGGCACGACGTTCACCGTCTACTTTCCTCCGGCTGCGGCTCAGATGCCGTGTCCGCTGGAGCCGGTTGACGCAGAGCGTCACCTGACCGGCTCTGAGACCATTCTCGTGGTCGAGGATGCCGACGGCCTTCGCGCGCTCACCAGCCGGATGCTGAACCGACTGGGCTACACCGTGCTCACGGCCGCGACCGCCGATGACGCGATCCAGGTATGCCGCGAGCACCCGGAGATTGATGTTCTGCTCACCGATGTGGTGATGCCCAGCAGCAGCGGACCGGAACTCTCACGGCAACTGGTCGATCTCCAGCCGTCGCTGCGGGTGGTCTACATGTCGGGGTATACCGAGGACACAGTCGCCCGTCACGGCGTGCTGCTCCCCGGTATCGCCTTTCTGGCCAAGCCCTTCACGGCCGAAACGCTCGGCCGCACGATCCGCGGCGTGCTCGACTCCTCTCAGCCCCAGTCGTAGAAGCCGGACGCACTTCTTCGTTTCGAGCCCCGCGTTTGAACCGTCCGGGATCAGCTATTCGACTTCCACCGTCGCCGGGAACTTCCAGCCGCGTGTTTTCATCGACTGCAGGATCGCGGGAATCGGCGTATCGCCGGTGCCCCACGCGACGTTGGCCCCGCCGTGATCCTTGGACGTGCGGTCCTTGATGCGCACGCTCGACTCACACGCGCGATCACACGCGGTCATCGTGCCCTGCAGGTGCGTGTGATACGCGGCGTAGATCTTCTTCTTCACCGCACACTGTCCGATGCGCGTCCGGATCCGGAAAGTGCATACGGCCACGGAACAGGACCGTCGGGCTATTGCGTCTGCGCTGGATTTGCTTGGCGACGAGCAGAGGGTCCTGCTGCACCACGCCTACTTCAACGGACTGTCGCCGACCGAACTGGTTCGGCACTTCGGTCTGCCCCTGGGGACCGTCACAACGCGCATGCGGAAGGGACTGCACTTCCTGCAACAGCAGCTGCAGCGGGGGCACCTCAACCTCGGTCTCACGCCTTCGTCGCGGTCATCCGCACCCGCGCGTCGACTTGCGTCGGCCGCACTCGCGGGATGAGCCGGAACGACTATAATCAGAGTCCGTGTCTACTCCAGCCTACGAACGCGTCCTCCTGAAAATTTCCGGCGAAGCCCTGATGGGCGATCAGCCCTTTGGTATTGATCCGGCGGTGGCCACACAAGTGGCGCGCGAGATTGGCGAAGTGGCCGCCATGGGCGTCCAGATCGGCGTCGTCATTGGCGGCGGCAATCTGTTTCGCGGACTGGCGGCCAGTGCCAAGGGCATGGACCGCGCGACGGCCGACTACATGGGGATGCTCGCGACCGTCATCAACTCGCTCGCCCTGCAGGACGCCCTCGAAAAACTCGGCGTGACCACCCGTGTGGCGGCCGCCATCGAAATGCGAGCCGTGGCCGAGCCGTTCATTCGGCGCCGGGCAATCCGTCACCTCGAAAAAGGCCGGGTCGTGGTCTTCGCGGCCGGCACGGGCAATCCGTACTTCACCACCGACACGGCCGCCGCGCTGCGCGCCATGGAAATGAAGTCCCAGGTCATCCTCAAGGCCACCAAGGTCGACGGGATCTACACCGCCGACCCCATGACGCATCCCGACGCCACGAAATACGACACGCTGACCTATCTGGAGGTGCTTGAACGGGGCCTCAAGGTCATGGACGCCACGGCCATTTCCCTCTGCATGGACAATAAACTGCCCATCATCGTGTTCAAACTGCGCGAGGCGGGCAATCTTCGACGGGTGATCATGGGGGAATCCGTCGGAACCACCGTACGTATCTGACCCTGCCCCCCAGGAAACTCACATGGACGTCACAGATCTCAAAAGCCTCTCGGTCGAAGTCAAGAAACGCATGGACATCACGCTCGACCATGTGCGCAAGGAACTGAGCGGCGTGCGCACGGGTCGCGCGTCGGTGACGATCCTCGATCCCGTGCAGGTCGAGGCCTACGGGTCACTCATGCCGATGAACCAGGTCGCACAGCTCTCGATTCCCGAGCCGTCCCTGATCGTCGCGCAGCCGTTTGATCCCACGATGCTCACGGCGATTGAGCGGGCGATTCAAAAGAGCAACCTCGGCCTCAACCCTTCGTCGGACGGCAAGGTCATCCGGATTCCGCTGCCGACGCTCACTGAGGAGCGCCGCAAGGAAATGTCGAAGCTCGTCCACACGTACGCGGAGGCCGGCCGCAACGCCGTGCGCCAGGTCCGTCGTGATGCCAACGACAAACTGAAGAAACTCCTCAAGGACTCCGAGATTTCGGAAGACGACGAGCGGCGGGGCCTGGAAGACGTGCAGAAGATCACCGACCAGCACGTGGCGATCATCGACGAGATCCAGAAGAAAAAAGACGTCGAATTGCTTGGCAAATAGTCGTGTCGTATTTCACGCACCTTGAGTGTTCCGTTCCCTGTGGCGCGCCGCCTTACGACGCGCACGTCAGTCAGCATTTGTGTACCTGCGGCGCGCCCCTGCTGGCGCGGTACGACATGGAAGCGGCGACGGCGTGGTCGCGTGATTCACTCGTGGGCCGCGAGGCCACGATGTGGCGGTATCGCGAACTGATGCCGCTGTTTGACGGCGAGGCGCCGGTCTCACTCGGTGAAGGGTGGACGCCGCTGGCCCACGCGCCACGTCTGGGCAAGACGCTGGGACTCTCGCGACTCCTCGTGAAGGACGAGTCGCTCAATCCGACCAACTCGTTCAAGGCGCGTGGCCTCTCGGCCGCGGTGACACGTGCGCACCATCTCGGCGCGAAGGTGCTCTCGATTCCCACGGCGGGCAATGCGGGCAACGCGATGGCGGCCTACGCGGCCGCCGCAGGCATCATCGCCAAAGTCTTCATGCCCAAGGACGTCAAGACACCATTCATCCGCGAGTGCGAACTCTATGGCGCTGATGTCACGTTGGTCGATGGCCTCATCACCGACGCCGGCCGCATCGCGGCAGAAACCGGCACACCTCTGGGCTGGTACGACGTGTCCACGCTCAAGGAGCCGTATCGCATCGAAGGCAAAAAAACGATGGGGTATGAGCTGGCGGAGCAACTGAACTGGGTGTTGCCCGACTGGATTATTTATCCGACCGGTGGGGGCACCGGCATGGTCGGCATGTGGAAGGCCTTCGCCGAGATGAGTGCGCTGGGGTGGATTGATCCCCACAAGCGCCCGAAGATGGTGACCGTGCAGGCCGCCGGGTGTGCACCGATCATCAAGGCGTTTGACGAAGGCGCGGAACGGTCCGTGATGTGGCCCAACGCTCACACTGCGGCGGACGGCCTGCGTGTGCCCAAGGCCATCGGTGACTTTCTGGTGCTGCGTGCCGTGCGTGAAAGTGGTGGCGCGGCTGTGGCTGTCTCCGACGCCGACATGATCGCGTGTATGCGCGAGATGGGTCGCCTGGAAGGCATCAGCGCCGCACCCGAAGGCGGCGCCGCCCTGCACGCCATCAAGGTGCTCCAGTCACAAGGCCGCATCAAGGCGGACGAGACGGTCGTGCTCTTCAACACCGGCGGGGCATTGAAGTATCTGGATGTTCTTCAATGAGGCAATGGGGCAATGGGGCAATGCCTATGAACTCCTGGACCCCCTAAATGTCCATAGGCATCTTGTTCACCGGCGGGACCATCGCGATGCGCGTGGACCCGGTGTCGGGTGCGGCCTCACCCTCGATGTCGGCCGCAGACATCGTGGCCCAGGTGCCGACGCTGGGCCAGGTCGCCGACTTCGAGATCGAAGAGTTCTCCCGGCTGCCTGGTC
>ENA-ORBV01016954-ORBV01016954.1-microbial-mat-metagenome-genome-assembly--contig:-NODE-16954-length-10489-cov-5.861794_pt1 | contig 10489 bp, 10 predicted proteins | sample MGYA00237777_ERZ505514 | MGnify/ENA primary metagenome ERZ505514 (study PRJEB26160, sample SAMN06269048) | microbial mat metagenome | isolation source: Oligotrophic lake microbial mat | place...
TTTGTCCGCTCGAACTTGGCCTTAGCCACTGTGGGTCCTCCTCAGGACTCGGTGCTCGCGCATCCGGATGGTTTCCGGCTGCTCGGGCGAATTGGGTTGTTTGTATGTTAGTTGAACTGCCGTGCGGGTGTTATTCGCCCTTGTTCTTCTGGATGATCTCGTCAGCTACCGCGCGGGGAACTTCTGAGTAGCTGTCGAAGCTCATCGAGTACACAGCGCGACCGGAGGTCTTCGACCTCAAGTCACCGACGTAACCGAACATCTCCGACAGGGGCACCTTGGCCGTGACGACCTTGACGCCAGTCGCGTCTTCCATCGACTGGATCTGTCCACGACGCGAGTTCAGGTCGCCGATCACGTCACCCATGTACTCCTCCGGGGTGCGTACCTCGACGGCCATGAGCGGCTCGAGCAACACGGGATCGGCCTTGCGCGCCGCTTCCTTGAACGCCATCGAACCGGCGATCTTGAACGCCATTTCTGACGAGTCCACATCGTGGGCGGCTCCATCGAGGATGATTCCCTTGACGCCGACCATCGGGTAGCCGGCAAGAACACCGACCGCCATCGACGCCTGGAAACCCTGATCGATCGAGCTGATGTACTCACGCGGGATACGACCGCCGGTGACCTTGTTCTCGAATTCGTAGATCTTCTCAGGCGTGACTGCCATCGGCTCAAGCGAGATCTGCACCTTTGCGAACTGGCCAGAACCGCCGGTCTGCTTCTTGTGGGTGTAGTCGTGTTTGTCGACGATGCGTCTGATGGTCTCGCGATATGCCACCTGGGGCTTGCCGACGTTCGCCTCGACGTTGAACTCGCGCTTCATGCGGTCGACAAGGATGTCGAGGTGAAGCTCGCCCATGCCCTTGATCACTGTCTGGCCGGTGTCCTGGTTCTGCTCAGTGCGGAACGTCGGGTCCTCTTCAGCGAGCTTCTGGATGGCTATGCCGAGCTTCTCCTGGTCGGCCTTCGTCTTCGGCTCGATCGCCACCTCGATGACGGGCTCCGGGAACGTCATCGACTCGAGTACGACTTGGTTGTTCGGGTCGCACAGAGTGTCGCCAGTTGTCGTATCTTTCAGGCCGATGACCGCGTAAATGTGGCCGGCAGTGACACGGTCAACGGGGTTCTCCTTGTTGGCGTGCATCTGGAAGATCTTTCCGATGCGCTCCTTTTTGCCCTTTGTCGAGTTGACGAGCTGGGCACCAGAGTCGACCTGACCGGAGTACACGCGAATATACGTGAGGCGACCGAAGAAGGGGTGCACGGCAACCTTGAATGCGAGCGCCGCGAACGGCTCGGCGGAGTCAGGGTGGCGCTCAACGATCTTCTCGTCATCGCGCACATCGTGTCCCTCGGTTGCTGGCACGTCAAGCGGGCTCGGCAGGTAGTCGACGACAGCATCGAGCATCGGCTGCACACCACGATTCTTGAATGCGGAGCCACACAGCACCGGGTAGATCTCACTGTTGACCGTGAGCTTCCGAATCCCCTTCTTGATCTCGGCCACGGAAAAGTCCGTGTCGCCGTTCAGGAACCGCTCAAGAAGTTCGTCATCGGTTTCGGCGACCGTCTCAAGGAGAACGGCGCGGTACTCGTTTGCCTTCTCAACGAGATCGGCGGGGATCTCCTCGATTGCGTACTTCGCACCCATCTCGACGTCACCCTTCGAGTCGCCGCGCCACGTGAGCGCGCGCATCTCAACCAGATCAACGACACCCTCGAAGGTGCTCTCGAACCCGATCGGCAACTGGATGACCAAGGGCTTGGCGCCGAGGCGCTTGATGATCGTTTCGACAGTGAAATAGAAGTCGGCACCGAGCTTGTCCATCTTGTTGACGAAGCAGATGCGCGGCACGTCGTACTTATCGGCTTGGCGCCAGACGGTCTCGGACTGGGGCTCAACGCCCTCCTTGCCGTCGAAGACCGCGACCGCCCCGTCGAGCACGCGAAGCGAACGCTCCACCTCGACCGTGAAGTCAACGTGACCCGGGGTGTCAATAATGTTGATCTGATGCTTGTCCCAGAAACAGGTCGTTGCAGCAGAGGTGATCGTGATCCCACGCTCCTGCTCTTGCGCCATCCAGTCCATGGTGGCTGCGCCATCGTGAACTTCACCGATTTTATGCGTGATACCCGTGTAATACAGGATGCGCTCGGTCGTCGTCGTTTTGCCGGCGTCAATGTGGGCCATGATGCCGATGTTGCGGACCCTGCTCAGGTCGGTGAGCACGTCTTGTGCCACGGGGTGTTCCTATCCTTTGAAGATGAATGAAGGTCGAGCCTGCCGAGACCGTTGATCCCGACAGGCTCGATCAAGAATGAGTTACCAGCGGTAGTGAGCGAACGCTTTGTTCGACTCCGCCATCTTGTGGGTGTCTTCGCGACGCTTGACAGCCGCGCCGAGACCGTTCGAGGCATCCAGAATCTCGTTGGTCAGGCGCTCGGTCATCGTCTTCTCGCGTCGGCCCTTCGCGTAGCTGGTGAGCCAGCGCAACGCAAGAGTGTTAGCACGGTGAGGCTTGACCTCGACTGGCACCTGATAGGTGGAGCCACCAACGCGGCGGGACTTGACCTCGATGGTGGGGCGCACGTTGTCGAGAGCCTTCTTGAGCGTGACGACGGCATCCTGACCGTTCTTGGCAGACACGCCTGAGAGGGCTCCGTAAACAATGCGCTCAGCGAGACCCTTCTTGCCATCGAGCAAGATCTTGTTCACGAGCTGGCTCACAATTGGAGCTCCGTAGACCGGGTCCGCGAGAACGGGACGCTTCGGTGCTGGTCCTTTACGAGGCATTACTTCTTGTCCTTCTTGGCACCGTAGAGGCTGCGAGCCTGCTTGCGGTTCTTGACCGCCTGAGTGTCGAGCGCGCCGCGCACGATCTTGTAGCGCACCCCTGGAAGGTCCTTGACGCGACCGCCGCGCACGAGCACCATCGAGTGCTCCTGCAGATTGTGGCCTTCACCCGGGATGTATGCGGTCACCTCGGTGCCGTTGGAAAGCTTGACGCGAGCGACCTTGCGCAAGGCCGAGTTGGGCTTCTTCGGGGTGGTCGTGTAGACGCGGGTACAAACTCCGCGCTGTTGCGGGTTGGAACGCAGGGCGGGTGCCTTGGTCTTGACGACCTTCGGCGAACGACCCTTGCGCACCAGCTGCTGAATGGTGGGCACTCAATTACTCCTTGTTGTTGCTGCACGGTGACAGCGTTCTGATGGTTAGCATTCGACCGACGTGATCCTTACGAAACACGCGATGGTCGAGTTCATCTGGACCCACTGGTTTCCTTGACGGAAGATTCGTGGGTATGCCGTGGGGGCCGCTCGATGAACGAACCCTGTGGTGTGCGACTCTCGCTGCCCTGAAGCGCCGAGGCACGGCAGGAGCGCGCGACGGTGCGCACACCCATACAAGCTTAGTGACCTACACTCCCGCGGTCAAACATCGGGCAGGTCCTCGCGCACGGTCGCGACGGACTGCGCGGGGCTACACGGCGGCGGTTGCGTGTGCTGAGCGCCTCTCGGCGAGTTCGCGCTCGTATCCAGCACGCGCTTCAGCGTTGCGCACCTTCAGGCTTCGGCCACGCCGACTGATGAGGGACCCGAGCCACAGCGACACTTCGCGCGCAAGAATGGTCGCGATGATGATGATCGGACTCACAAGAAGAGCCGAGAATCGCCCGGCGGCCTCTTCCGGGGTGTCGAGAATGACGCCGGTACTCAAGAGAATCAGCCCGATGCTGCCGAAGTAGACGACAACAGCGACGAAGACGCTGCCCAGGATGTAGGCCCACCAGTTCGCGCGGTTCGCGAGCAACACCAGAATCACGAAGGCGATTACGAAGAACAGCACGGGGATGTAGAACTCGACGCGGGTAACAAACCCGAACCGCGACTGGCCGTTGAAGAGAATCTCCAGCGCCGCAGTGGAGAGCCCGAGCAGCAACGCGAACAGCAGGCCCGAGAGAACTGCGACCAGCACCCCAAAGCCGCGGTTGCCGCGCTTCTTGGGAAGCGGCGGCGCCTGCACGTAGACGACCTGAGGGCCTGCACTTGATGCATCGGCAGCACTGGCCACAGGCGCGACAGCTGTCGGAGTTTCGGTCGATGCCGTGTCGGTGGATGCGACGACAGGTTCGGCACCGGTGGCTTCGTCAACGACGACTGCGTCTTCGATCACTTCAGGCTTCGTGGTTCGCGCTCGTCTACCAGACGTGGGATCGGGTGTGGCGTCGCTCATCGTTGACTCCTTGGTCGGTCGGAAGTTGACTTGCCGAGACAATCACACTCTACCAATCGTCGCGCCGGGGTCTACCGGGACGGTCAAATGTTTATCGCCTGCGCAATTACGGTGCTGCTGGATCAACAGACTCTATGGGGACGGTCCCGTCGACAGGAGCCTCTGAAGCGATCGGTTCGTCGAGGAGAACATACAGCAAGCCCGAAAGGTCAACGGCAATTGCCCCAGCGTCTCCCGAGCTGAGCATCGTGAACTGGTCGACCAACGCAAGACGACGACCGTTCTGCAGGCCAGCAATGAAGGCGATAATCCCATCGCGCGGACCCACTGCACTCAGCTGGAACGGTATCGTCACGAAGTTACTCGCGTTGACACCGGGTGCCACGAGCGCCTGAAGCTGCTGGGCAGGGACAAAGGGAGCCCCATTGGACACCGTGAAGTTCACGAGGGTCACACCGGTTGCAGCAAGCTGCGAGGACAACTGGGTTGTGAACGTATCGATCGACGCCGTAGCGGCAATCGAAAGCCTCAGTTCCTCGAGCTCAGCGGTGATTTCCGGAAGCAGTTCGAACTGCTGCTTCAAAGCTTCGAGTTCGACCCGCTGAAGTTGATTCTGTGCCTCGACATCTGCCAGGTCTCGTTGTGACACGGCGGCGGCCTGAAGTTGTGGCTGTACGCCGAGGAAGAACCCGAGAACGAGCACCACAACGATGACGAGAACCCCACCGATGGTCCAGTAGCGCGTGCTCGAAACCGCGTTCATTCTGTGACCTCGGCTGCCGGGGTTGGCGTCGGAGTTGGCGTCGGGGTCGGAGTTGGCGTCAGGGTCGGAGTAGGTTCAGTGGTCCCGGCGGCTTGATCGTCGGTCGGTGTTGCTTCACCGTCCGGCGCAAAGCGCCCTCGATAGAGATCGCTGTTGAGGTTGAGCGTGATGATGACCTCGTAACTGCCAGTGTCCTCCTGGAGCGCCACGTTCGAGACAACAACGTCTGCGAAACCCTTCAAAGCCTTCAAGCCGACAACCCACTGTTGAACGGCGTCAAGGCTCGGAATCACCGCGGTCATGATGATTGTCGCAACGCGCGGCTGTTCAAGCGGGCTCGATGGAAGTGGGAACTCCTCAATCGGTGAACCCGAGTCGATCGCGAACGATGACACGAGAACACCCGCTGGCAGCGTGGCATCCACTGCCCGAATCAGCGCCTCCATGTCGATCTCGGTGAGCGTGCCGGCTAGTTGTGCGGCCTTCACCGTTTCGACCTGCTGTGCCAGGGTTCGGACTTCGATGAACTCATTCTGCTGCTGAAGAATCTGAATGGTTTCGTCCTGCGCGGCGAGCAACCGCGCCTGTGCTGCCGCCGCAAGAAACACCGTCACCCCGGTTGCAATGACGGCCACGAACACTGACAAGATTGCAACGGCTACGATGCCAGACCGTGTTCTCGAGGAGCGCTTGGCTTGCTCGATCTCGGGTGGGAGAAGGTTGACCCGAGCAGCGGTTGGTTGCACGGTCGAACGACCAAAACTGCGGCCGCTCAATTCTTGCTCCCGAGGGCGAGTCCGAGTGCAACCGTAAGCGAGTCGCGCTCTGATGCGCGCAGAGTCCGAAGGGCGCGCGCGACGTTGAGCGTTTCAAGCGGATCGACGAAAACGATGTTTGTGCGCACCAACTCACGAAGTGCCGCCGCAAAGCCCTCAAGACGCGCACCACCGCCACTGAGTACGATGCGGTTCACGCTCGCGGCCGCGTGAGAGTTGTCGTAGTAGGTGATGGTGTTTCGGATACTCTCCAGAAGCTCTCCTGTCACCGAAGTGATTGCCTCCATCGCCAACTGCTGGTCGGGGGCTCCTCCGCTAAAAGCCACAAGTCCCATCCGTACCTTCGTGCCATCTGCAGCCTCTTCGCCGAGGCTAAGCCGCGACATAATCGCGCGAGTCACGTCGCTTCCACCCGCCGGAATCATGCGCACAAATTGCGGCACGCCGTTGTCGGTGACCACCACCGTGGTCGTCTCAGCGCCGACATCGATCAAGGCGATGACTCCATCGCCGTGTGGGCCGCGCAACAGCGTGCGCGTGACAGCGAATGGAATGAGGTCAACTTCGACTGGCTTGAGGCCGGCCTTGATGACGGCATTCACGTTCGCAAGCACGGCCTCCTTAGATGCCGCGACGAGTAGCCCGTTCATCACGGGGCCACCCTCACCGATTCCCTCCGAGATCGGGAAGAAGTCGAGAACGGCTTCGTTGATCGGCATCGGAAGTTTGTCTTGCACGTGGTATTGCAGCGATTCTCGCAACTGGGCCTGCGTCATGCGCGGCAGTTCTATGTCGCGGGCGAGCACGCGTTGGTTGCCGACTCCAAGTACGACGTTCTTCGTGCTGAACTTGCCGCCGCTCCAGAGCCGCCGAATGGCGGCAGACGCCGCTCCGGGATCAATCACTTCCCCGCTGCGCACCACGCCTGCAGGGATTGGCACCTCAAAGTAACGCCTCAGAGTCGGGCGATCTTTGAGTGCGCCTTCTACTTCGACAGCGCGCAAGGCTCGGCTGCCAAAGTCCAGGCCGACTATACGTGATGCCAATGTTCACCTCTTTCGGAGTTTTCGTCGCCTGTGCACACTAGCGGATGCCAATCGACGACAGATACCACTCAATAAGGGGGTCTCCAACCGCTACGCCGACGAACGCTCCGACGATCATCCACGGGCCGAAGGGGATCCCGCCCTTTCGGTTCACTCGCTTGGTTGCGATGAGAAGAAGCGAGAACAGTCCCCCAAGCAAGAATGCCGAGAAACCGCCGACGGCCAGAGGTCCCCATCCGAGCCAGCCTAGGAGCAAGCCAATGACTCCGGCAAGCTTCACGTCGCCGAATCCCATGCCGCGGGGCGAGATCATGGCAAGCAGAAAATAGAAGCCAAACAGAATGATCATTCCAAGCGCCGCCGTCAGCAGGCGAGCCCACTCGGCCTCGAGCGCAGAGGCAACCACCAAGAGACCAGCGACAATGGGATAGGACGGCAGAACGATCTTGTTCGGCAGGGTATGGGTATCGAGATCAATGAGCGCGAGCGCGATAGACACCGCAACGAAATAGAGGAGCGGGAGCGCGAATGCTAACGGGTAGACACCTACAAAGGCGCCGACCGTCACGAGTACAAACGCAAATCCAGTGACCGCCTCGACGACCGGATAGCGCGCGGATATCCCTGTCTCACAGTTGCGGCACCGACCGCGCAATAGCAGCCATGAGATTACCGGCACGTTATCGCGCGCGGCTATTTGCGCACCGCAACTGGGGCATGCACTTGGCGGAGACACAACACTCTTGCCCGCTGGCACGCGCCAGATCACGACGTTGAGAAATGACCCAATCGCCAGACCAAACACAAGAGCAACAGCGAGACCGAGGATGAAGAATGGCGCTTCGCTCACGCATCGCTCCGCGCTGCGGTACGCGCGCTAGCTCCCAAACTCACGGAAGCCACCGAAGGTCGAATCAGTCTGACCAGGAGGCGCATTCCACTTTTGCGCGAGGGTGCCGTTACACGAAGCAACCGTCATCTTCGAATAAGCGTTTGCATAGAGGTCGGCAGGATTCGGATTCGCGGTCAGGCAACGCCCGTACTTGTCTATGAACAGGTAGCTGGTGTCGTAGTTACCGGAGTCCTGCACTCGATCCCAGTCCTGACGCACGGTGTTGTTGCAGACCGCAAACGTGACATACACGCTCGCCGACGTGTCAAGCGGGGTTTGCATGCAGTACTTGTCTGTCGCTGCCATGCTGTCGTTCAGGCGGATGAATACATCCTGATCAAGGGCCTCTGTCTCCCCGGCTACGGGTTCCTCGTAGAACCATTTGTGGTTCCAGAGAATGCCGACGCCGCTTCCACGAGCATCCTGCTTGCATGGATAGACGATCATGAATGTGCGGTTGATGTTCTCGTCTGTGACGTCAGCGCAACGCCCGAACTCGCTGTAGCTGACGATTTGGTTGGTGCCTTTGCGGGCTGCGCCCGCCCCGACCTTCGCCTCTGGTCGCTGGCTTCCGACACAGCCGTTACGCGCGAGGACGAACTGGTTCACGAGATTGGTGCCGTTGTTGAAACCTGAGCTGATGCAAACATTGCTTCGGCCGGTCGCGATGGCTTGGTTTTGGCCGTACCAGACCGGGCCAGCAAACAGATTCCAGAGTTGATTCCACCGGGTCGCGTTGCCCCCCGCGACGCACGGCTGCAACTGCATTCGATTGTTTCCAGCCGCAGCGATCGGCCCAGTCATACATAACGGGGTTTGACCGGCCACGGTGGTGCTCGCGAGCTTAATGCGATAGTCGGTGTCGTAGATCCAAAGCGCGAGCTGGTTGTCTTCTGGACAGTTGGCCGCCGAGTTGTAGGTTATCTGGGAACCTGCTGTTGCGGATACGGCTCGCATGCAGAACTCGCCGTTGAAGTCCCAGATTCGTCCACCGGGGATATTGATGTTCGTTACCTTGAACGCGTACACGGCCGAGATGATCCGCTCACTTTGACCGGTGACTGCGTTGGCTGCATCGGGAGAAATGGCCTCTGAGATAAGCAACGCGAAACGCGGCACTTGTGTCACGCCGCCAGGCGTCAGGCACGTCATGTCATTCGCGTCACGCCAAGTGTCGCTCTCATTTGTGGGATCGGCGTTGTAGTACTGAATGCTGACGTCGTACCAGATCGTCTGGGCTGTGTTGTCGACGTTCCCGGTAAACCCGCAGGGTAACTGGTCTGGATCCCCATAGATGATGCCCTCTGCATCCGGGGCTGCACCAGCCGAGCGCAGAGCCGCCACCCCTGCCTGCAATCCGGCTTGGGCGGCGTAACCAGTTTGGGTGTTCTGCTGCGCACTGAACGAAGGAGCGATCTGACCCAGGAGTGTTGCAAGAAGCACGAGCGAAAGACCGCCGAGCAGAATGACAAACAGCATCACGCTGATGAGTGCGGCGCCGGCATCGTCTCGAAAACGAACCGAATGACGCATCGTCGAAACGTGCATCGGGGAGTTGCGCAAAGTGATCAGAAAACGGCTGGTCATTACGGCCTACTTCCGGTCGGGCGACAGACAGGGTTGTCGCTGTTGCCGTCGTTGTTCACGTCAACATTGCTCGGCGATAATACTGAACTGTTTCTGGCTACGAAAACGCTGTCGATCGAAGTCTCGCCGCCGATCGCTGCGTCGCCAGACTCCAGAGTTAGCCGCAGCTGTTGTTGAGTCGATTCACCCGGGGCGGCTGCGATCATCGAAAAGGGGTACCCGACACCGCCGAGGTCGGCAATGCCGTTGACCTTGTTCGTCCACGGGGGGAGAGCCGCCCCTGTCACATTGTTCCAGCTCCGGGATTCGACGCGCTCATCACCGGGGACGAAGCGCCACTGAGTGCATATGGCTACGCCGGTGGCTGAGTTGGCGGATGGAGTGCGGAACTCGATGTAGCGGGCCCCGCTTCCTCCGGCTCCAGGAAAATTGATTGAATCCGAGTACCTAACCTGACGGTCAAGGTTCTGGAAAACAATCAAGGCGCTACTCGATGACTCAGCTGTATTTCGAGCAGTCGTCGTCCCCCGCGAAACGCCGACAACTGCTACGAGAAAAATGGCGATGAAGACCGTGAAAACCCCCATCGCTGCACTGAGCTCGATGAGTGTATACCCCGCCTCGCGCTTCGGTGCGGAGGAGGGGGCCGTGCCTACTGGACAACGGTTTGTCAGTTCGTGATCCACTGCAAGTCCGATGAAGTGTCAACGAGCGTAGACGCGTTGTACGAACATCCAGCAACGCAGTTCGCCCCTGCGAACCACCACACCACTGTGGTCACTCGAGTCAGTTCGACAAAGCCAGCGGGGGATGAAACTGGCGCTGTCGCAAATCCTGTGAGAATTGTGCACTGCCCACCCGCGAGGGGCTGATAGCACCGGCCAATCATCGTCTGTACCGAGTAGTCAGTGCCGTTTACAGTCACGGTCTCGGCAAACGGAATCTCCGGAACAGACCCGGCCGGGATGCCCGGCTGCCAGCCTGGATACATCCGATCGACACCCGCTATTGAGGCGTTGACCGCCCAAGTAGCTACGGTGTCGGCGTGGGCGCGGCCGTTGTAAACCGCACTGACACCCGATGTCGCATTGATCGCTGGAGAACGCGCGACGACCGTCTCCATGGCGTTGCCTGCGAGCGTGATTGCAACATTGCCGCGCCGTTGCGATTCGCTTGAATTAAGAC
>ENA-ORBV01016957-ORBV01016957.1-microbial-mat-metagenome-genome-assembly--contig:-NODE-16957-length-10488-cov-16.991451_pt1 | contig 10488 bp, 6 predicted proteins | sample MGYA00237777_ERZ505514 | MGnify/ENA primary metagenome ERZ505514 (study PRJEB26160, sample SAMN06269048) | microbial mat metagenome | isolation source: Oligotrophic lake microbial mat | place...
CTACACCTCTCTATTCGTCGGCAGCGTCAGATGTGTATAAGAGACAGCCCCCGCTCCCCGCGAGCGCCGAGGCATTCGCCGCCACCCGCCTCTATGTGATGGCCCGCCAGAAGTTCCTCGACGAGGACCTCACCGGCGCGCTGGCCGACATGGAGGCCGCCGTCGCGCTCGACCCGGGCGCGCCGAGCCTGTGGGTCGCGCTCGGCGAGGTCCGTCTTCGCGCGGGCCAGGACGAGCAAGGCATCGACGCCATGCGCCGCGCCGTCGCCTTGGGCCTCGAGCACCCGCGCCCGCTCCTGCTCATGGCCGCCCGAGAGACCACCCACGCCACCGCCCAAGCCGCCATCCATCACGCCGCCCGCGCCGTCCGCGCCGAGGGCCTCGACGACGATCCCGCCCTCCCGCACATGGCCTGGGCCACGCTGGGCGACGCCCTGCTCGCGGGCGGCTACCTGCGCGCCGCGGCCCATGCCCACGTCCGCGCCTTCGAGCTCCCCACAAGCTTCCCCTCCGACACCCAGTACCCCGGCGAAGTCTCCAGCATGTACCGCGCCGCGTGGGACGCCTCCTTCCAGGCCGGCACGCTCGCGATCACCGTCCAGGACTGGGACGCCGCCGCCCGCGCCTTCTCGATCGCTCTGGGCTCGCGGAGCGTGGACGAGGCCCGCGTCCTGCCGCCGCTGGTCATGGCCCACATGCGCCTTGGCCGCCCCGCCTCGGCCGCGCTGGCCATCCTGGAAGCCATCGAGTCCCGCGGCGCGGCCGCCGACGAACGCACCCTCCGCCTCATCCGTTACCTCCGCGACCACTCCTCGGTGGGTCCGATGCTCGCCGCCGCCCTCACCGAGATGGACGCCCGGGTCCGGGGACGCTCGCCCTCTATCGAGACCACGATGGCCCGCGCCGTCGCCGCCGGGCTGCCCGACGGCCTGGATCGCGGCCCGCTCGCCGAGGCCTACGACCGCTTCCCCAGCCAGACCGCCCTGGCCCAGGAACTCCTCGGCTCCTTTGGCCCCGCCGAACTCGAGCTCGCGCTCGACGTCGCGTGCCAGCTCGCCGATCGCCACCCCGTGTTCGCGCAGATCGTCGCCGACGCCATGATCCGTTCGGGCCTGCGCACCCCGGCCGCTGTCGGCTCGCTCCGCGCTCGCCCTCCGAGCCAGGGCCGCGACCTCCTGCTCGGGCGTCTGCTGGTCGAGACGGCGCGATACAACGATGCCCGCGCCGTCCTCGCTGGCGCGGAGTTCGTCGACCCCGCGCCGGGCCACCCAGGCTCCGACCCCGCGACCCTGCACGCCCTCGATCTGTCGGCCGCTCGCCGCTATCTCGCGCTCACCATCGAGGCCGCCGCCGGCGACACCGCCGCCGCCCGCCGGGTCATCGACTCCTGGCCCACCCCCGCGACCACGGGCGAGCGTTTGCTGCTGGTCCTGGGCCTCCGCGCCATCGGCGACCTCACCGCTGCCGCCGACGCTGCGGGTGAGCCCGAAGCCACCACCCTTGAAACGGACGAGCCCTCTCGCGTCCTTCTCGCGCAGGTCGCCCAGATCGCCCGCGCCCGCGGCCAACTCGAACAAGCCGAACGCCTCGCCACCCGGGTCATCGAGGCCGACCCCTACGCCGAGCAGGGCTACGGAATCATCATCGCCATCCACACCTCCGGCGCCGCCACCGCAAATCCGCAGACCCTCGCCCAGACCGTCCGCCTCCTGCGGGAGAACATCCCCAGCAGCCCGCTTCTGCGCTATCTCTCCGCCCGCGAACTCGCCCAGGGCGGGCGCCTGGCCGACGCCGACGCCCGCCTCCGCGCGCTGGCCGAGGACCACCCCAGCGACGACACCGTCCTGCGCTCGCTCACCGAAGTCTGGTCACAGCGAGGCGTGCGAGAGGGCATGGCCATCCTCGACGACGCCGAGGCGTTTCTCGCCCACATCGCCGCCGACACGCCCACCACCCTCGCCCCGCCCGCCGCCCTCGCCATGCTCCGCCTCACCCGTGACCGCCCCGCCGAGGCCGTCGGCGCGATCGGCGCCTGGCTCGACCGCGGCCTGCTCGTCACCGCCGAGGATCGCGCCCGCCTCCGCCAGATCATCGACCCGCTGCTCCGGCGCGCCACCAGCACGCCCGACTCCCCCGCGCGTGGCGCGCTGCTGGGTCTGTGGGACCGGCTCGACGCCGCCGGCGTCACTCTTGACGCCTCCATGCATCAGGCCCGCCTCGTGCTGCTCTCGCAGCGTCCTCCGTTTGATGATGCCGCGCTGCTCGCGGCCGCGACCCGCGCCGCCCACGACATCCCCGCGATGGACCCCGCCGCTTTCATCGCCCCCGCCAGCCGCGTCGTCCAGGGCGGACGCCCGGATCTGGCCCTGGCCCTGCTCCGCGCCGCCGCCGCGCGCCCCGTCGGCCTCCGCCCCGAGGACACCACCCGCTGGGCGGGCCTCATCGCCCAGCACGGCGCTGGCGACGACCTCCGCGCACTCTTTGACCTCACGCGCGACCCGGCGGGCCTGAACGCGATCCTGAACGCCATGCCCGCCGCCCCCGACGCGCCACCCGCCGACCCGGCCCGCCTCAAGGCCGACATCGCCTACTCCATCGCTGGCGCCGTCCGCATTCTCGATCGGGACGAGCAGGCCACCGAGTCCTTCCTCGAACTCGCCCTCGAACTCTTCCCCGAGCACGAGGGCGCGGCCAACGACCTGGGCTACCAATGGGCCGATCGCGGCGTGCGACTGGACGACGCCCAGCGCCTCCTCGAAATGGCAATCCGCCTCCAGCCCGACGAATCCAACGTCCTCGACTCGCTCGGCTGGCTCCGATACAAGCAGGGCCGACTCTCCCACACGCTGGATGACGCGGGCCTGCCGGTCCCCGGCGGCGAGGGCGCCGTGACGTTGCTCCAGCAGGCTGCCGCGGGCCTGGCCGACACCGCCGGCCCCGTCACGCACGACCAACTCGGCGACGCCCTGTGGCGGGCCAGCCGACGCGACGAGGCGCTGGCCGCCTGGCGGGAGGCCATCCCCCGCGGCACCCGCACCGTCGAGGCCTACACCGCCGGCGACGCCCCCCCGACCATGCGGGCCGACGCCCAGGCTCGACTGGCCGGCATCACCGCCAAGATCGCCGCCGTCGAAGCCGGCCAGGAACCCCAGGTCGCGCCGCTGGGCGAGGGCGTGACCGAGGCGCGGTGACGCCAACAATCGACCCCCGGCCTCCCCCGCCGGGCTCTGGAGCACCACCTTGGCCGGGCACAGCAAGTGGCACAACATCCAGCACCGCAAGGCCGCCGTTGACAAGAAGCGGGGCAAGTACTGGACCAAGTGCGCCCGCGCCATCCAGTCCGCCGCGCGCCAGGGCGGGCCGGACCCCACCTCCAACGTCATCCTGCGCTACGCCATCGACGAGGCCCGCTACGCCAACATGCCCAAGGACACCATCCAGCGGGCCATCGACAAGGCCACCGGTGCCGCGTCCCAGGACAACTTCGAGAGCGTGACCTACGAGGGCTACGGACCCGCCGGCGCCGCCATGCTCATCCTCGCCCTCACCGACAACCGCACACGCACCGCCGGCGACCTTCGACTCCTGCTGGGCAAGTACGGCGGCAACCTGGGCGTCAGCGGCGCGGTCTCCTACATGTTCGGCACCCGAGGCCAGATCATCGTCGCCGCCGGCAAGAAGACCCCCGACCAGGTCATCGAGATCGCCATCGACGCCGGCGCGCTCGACGTCCACGAGCCCGAAGATGCGACCGCCGACGGGGCCATGTGGACCGTGCTCAGCGACCCGACGCAGTTCCAGAAGGTCAAGGACGCGCTCGAGGCCGGCGGGCTGACCGTCGAGGCCGCCGAGATCGCCCGCATCCCGCGTGAGACATCACCGCTGACCGGCGACGACGCCCGCAAGATGACGCTGCTGGTGGATGCTCTGGAAGACCTGGACGACGTGCAGAAGGTCTACTCCAACGTCGAGATCGCCGACGAGAGCGGCAAACGCTGAGGCGTCCGAGCCGCCGGCGTGATCCCAACTCCGCTCGTGAATGATCGCCCCGCATCCCACCGCGTGCTCACGCACGCGGCTTTGTCAGAGCGGCCTCACCGCCCGCATGTCTTGCTTGGCCTCCAGCACCGATCTTAGGTTGCACAGGTACCACGTCCAGAACTGCGCCTCCTCGGCCATCAGGCGCAGCGACTCGGTTGTTCCCGCGAAGGGGCCCTGCCGCAGACGCACCACCGAACCATTCTCAACGCTCGGGAGCACGTGCCAGTACAACGGCGCGTGCTGGTCCGAGGCCGCCGCCTGCCAGTCCCAGGTCACCATCCCGTCCGCGTCGTGGTCCAGGATCGCGATCGTCGTCGTCGACTTCCACGCCCGGTCCCACGCCATCACGATCAGCCCGCCCGGCTCCAGCGTGATCTGCGCATCCACCGCCAGCCACCGGCACAGCCCGTTGGAAGTGGTCAGGCACGCGAACACATCCTCATGATGCACCCCGATCGTCTGCTCGTGCTCGAGCCACAACGCGCCGGGAGTGTCGGGGTCTTCGGAGATCATCCGCCCGCATGGTAGGGGAACGCGGCCGGACCCGAGAGGCCCGACAGCCAACAAGGCCACGGCGCACCCAGCAGGGGTGTCGGCCCGCCAGCCCGACACCGCCTTCAACGATTGACCCGCGAACTCAAACGCAAAGCGGAAACGGGCGGGGCTTGCCGCCCCGCCCGTCGGTCATTCGCACATTTAACTGCCCTTTGCCGTCAACGTCGCACAGCCACCGTGCCACCTCCCCCGCACGCGGGGGAGGAGACAGCGTCACTGCCCGATCAGGTAGAAGAGCCGGTTCTGGTTCAGCACCGGGATCGAGGAGTCGCGGGCCTGGTTGAACAGCTCGTCGTACCGGCGTGCCATGCGGTCCAGACGCTGCCACTCGCTCAGCACCGCGATGTCCGCGCCCGGGGGCGGCGGCGGGGGGACGATGGGGCGTGTGCCCAGGATCAGGAAATCGACATCGCCCGCCAGGTCATCGACCACCTGCCCGCCCCACTGGCGGACCAGATCGGCCAGGTCGTCGCGTTCGCGGGGGGTTGAGGACCCGTCGCGGTTCACGTCGAAGTTGCCGTAGACCACCATCTTGAAGACCTTGTTGGGGTCGTACACCGCGTTGGTGATCACATCGCCCCGCACGATCGGGTTGCCCTGCCGCTCGGTCAGGATCCGGCACGTGGCGGTGGCATCGGAGATGCGGATGACCTCGACCGTCGCCTTGCCTTGCGTGTAGTTGCCGGTCGCGGGGTCGATCCGGATCTGCTGGGCCGCTCCGTACACCGTGAACGTCATGCCCAGAACCACCTTCTGGCGGCGCCCGATCCCGATGGTGACCTCGCGGTCGGCCGGGTTGATCGCCGCGATCGAGGCATCGACCAGGGCGGCGGGATCGGTGATGAGCAGCTCGTTGGGATTCGCGGACTGCAGGCCCCGGAGCTGGCCACGCAGGATCAGGTTCTGCTCGCGCTCCTGGGCCAGGTCGCTGTTGATGCTGGTGATCTGTGTTGTGTAGTCGTTCTGCAACTGCACCAACTGGTCCTGCGTCAGCGACTCCACGTTCCGCAGGCTCTCCAGGTACCTCTCGATATCGATGCCGTATCCATTGATCCGCTCGTTGGCGGCGTCCATCGACGTGCCGAACGCGGCGCTGATTTGGGCGACCGAGGCCTCGGTGCTGGCCAGGTCGCGCTGGGCCTGGGTCCGGGACGCGTTGGCCGCCGCCAGCTGGTTGTTCAGGGCCGTGATCTGCTGGTCACGCCCTTGCAGCGCGCCCAGCAGCGACGAGGCCCGCACGCCCTCGACCTCGTTCACGCGCGAGGTCAGCGCCTCGGTCGTGACCCGCGGCGAGCCCACCGCGATCCGGTTGGCCGCCTCCAAAGAGTCGGCCAGGTGCATCACCACCGACTTGCGGGCGGTTTCCGCCTCGGCGGCATACCCCCGCACCCGGTCCTGCTGGCGCTCGCTCTCGCGGACGAAGTCCTCGAGTGCGCCATTGGCCTCCAGCAGCTGCTGCTGAGTCTTGTTGTTCTGCGTGTAGAACACCAGGGTCGCGATGAACAGCCCCAGGACCAGAAGGCCCATGATGGTGATCGTCACAACCGCGCCGACGCCCGCCGATCCACGCCCTGCCATGCGAACGCTCCAATCTTGAACCGTCCCCAACCCCGAGCAGGGGGGACGCGATGCCGCCTGTTGTCACGAATCCGACCGCCACACCGAATGACCGGGACCACCGGCCACCCCGGCCACCCCGGCCAACCGATCCCGGGCCAAGACTATAGAGGATTTCCGGCACCAAGGGAACTCGAAGGCGGGTGAACCCGAGTCTGGCCCGATCGCCGACCCGCCGGGCCAGAGGGCACGCGCAAAGCACTGGCCGCACGTCCGTGTGGGGATAGGCAACCGTACGATAGTCGCGGACCAGCGGTTGCATCGGCAATGTGCCAAGGTGGGAGGTGGCAAGGTGCCAGGGGTCGCCCGATTCCGCCCACTCGACACCTCGGGACACCTCGACACCTCGACACCTCGACACCTTCTCCGCACCGTCCTACCATTCCACCCCTCGGGTGGCCCCGGGGCACGCCCAGTCCGGCATGGTCGGCTCATTGGTGGAGTTTTTCGTCATGGCACACAAAAAGGGTCAGGGCTCGACCCGCAACGGACGCGACTCCAACCCCCAGTTCCTGGGCGTCAAGCACTACGGCGGCGAGACCGTTCGCGCCGGGGGCGTCATCATCCGCCAGCGCGGCACACCCCACCAGCCCGGCTTCAACGTCCGCCGCGGCAAGGACGACACCCTCTTCTCCATCGCCGAGGGCAAGATCGTCTTCCAGGGCCGCAAGGTCCACGTCGATCCCACCGACCCTGATGCGCCCCGCCCCTTCTATCTGAAGAAGCTCGTTCAGGCCAACTGAGCCGCCCGGCGCCCGAACTCAACGCATTCTGCCACCAGCCGCGGCCCTGAGCGGCTGGTGTTCTTGCGCCAGTTCACGCCCGAGGGCTCGGACCTAGGTGCGCCGCAGCACGCACCACATCGTGCCCGCCTTCACATTCTCCGACGCCAGAAGGTTCACTCCATCCCGCACCCAGCCCGGGCAGCCGTGGTGCTCGGTATCCAGGTGCTCGACCCCGAACCCCTGCCGTCGCCCGCGCTGGGTCACGAACTCGACCGCCTCCTCATACCCGAAGAACCAGCGGTGCCGGTCGGCGGGTCGATCGACCGGCAAGCCATAGAACTTGGCCCGCCCCGCGCTACCGGCCGCGATCGCCAGCATCAGGCACCGCAGCGGGTTGGGCAGCGACACGATCACCCGCTCGCGCGCCACCCGGCACAACTCATCGAACATCGCGTGGCACCGCTCCAGATGCTCCAGCACGTCCGTGCACACCACCGTGTCGAACGAGCGATCCGCCAGCGGCAGGTTGTCCCGGTCCAGGTCCACCACCAGGTCGGCGTCGGGGCGAATGTCCACGCCCAGGTAGTCGTTGGGCCGTCCCACCAGCCCTCGCAGCGGGGCCGCGTCGCACCCCACGTCCAGCACGCTGCCCCCCAGAATCGGGGCGTACTTGCGGGCGATGTAGGTCGCCTTGCTCGCCCGATCGTGATACACAAAGTCGGTGTGGTATCGAGCCTGGGTCTGGGTGGTCATGCCTAGAAGTTCGGCAGACGGCGGGTTGGCGCAGCAAAAACCGAGGGGGAGTTCGGCAACAGAACGGGCCGCGCGAGCGGTCGGCCACCAGCCAGCGACCGCGCGGGCAGTTCTCGTGGAGTTGCCCCGGACGACGCCCCGGCAGGCTCCGCCCGTCGGTCGTGTCCAACGGTGGCCGACCGCTCGCGCGGCCGGTTCCGTTGCCGGGCCCTACTTCCTCGCCGCCCGAAGCGCCTTGACCGCCTCGTACACGAACACGCTTGCCAGCGACAGCAGCACCAGCGCGACCACCGCGTTCACCGGCCTCGGGTCGCTGGCGATCGCCGACACTCCCGGCGTGGGCGCCGGCGGCCCCTGCATCACCGCCCGCACCCCATCGGCGATCTGCAAGAGCAACGCCGTCAGCGTGATCCCCCCCACGAACAGCATGGGCCAGAACACATACCACGACTTGCGCCCCGTCTTCTTCAGCCACACCATCACGCCCAGCAGCGTCAGGCTCGCCAGCAACTGGTTCGACGTTCCGAACAGCGTCCAGAAGATCCGCCACGAGCCGGGCTTGGCCGACATCAGGAACAAGAGCGGCACGCCCGCCGTCAGCCCCGCGGCGATCACGCCCCACACCCGCCCCTGCTTGCCGAACAGTTCCTGCAACAGGTACCGCCCCAGCCTCGTCGCCACGTCCAGCGTGTCGAAGATGAACGTCGCCACCGCCATCGTCCCGAACGTCACGGCGAACCGGTACAGCTCCGGGTTGCTCTCGCGCGACTCACGCAGGATCGCCAGCAGGAACGATGCGAGGCCCGAGCCGTAAATCTCGTTGGGCGGCGCCTTGGCCTGCGCGCTGGTGGGCGCCACGATCATAATCGTCGCCAGCGCGATCACCGCGACGAACCCCTCCATCAGCATCGCGCCGAACGCGATCGGCTTGCAGTGCGATTCCTTGGCGATCTGGCGGCTTGTCGTCCCGCCGCACACCAGGCCGTGGAACCCGCTGCACGCCCCGCACGCGATGGTGACGAACAGGAACGGGAAGATGATTTTGGTCACCGCGGGTGCCCCGTCGCCGCCCTCGAGCCACGCTGGCAGCACGCCGCCCAGCCCGGGCGCGATCATCGGCTGCTGGATCGCGAACGGCTTGGCCGCCTCGCCCGGCAGCCCCGGCACGCCCAGCAGCGCGCCCACCACGATCCCCAGCGCCCCGATCCCGATCGCCAGGTACAGCACGAACCCGCCCAGATAGCCCCGCGGCTGCTGCAGCAGCCACAACGGCAGCATCGACGCCAGGAAGCAGTACACCAGAATCGCCACCTGCCAGCTGGTCGCGGGCATCACCAGGATCGTGGACACCCGCGTGCCCAGCCACACCGCCCCCAGCGTCGCGGGGACGAACACCAGCGTCAGCAGCCAGATCGGCGGCTTGAGAAACCGCTGCACGACGCCCATGAGCAGGGCCAGCACGAGGTACATGCTGCTGGCCGCCGCCACCGCCCCGCCCCGGTTGAACTGCCCCGTGATCCCCGCGACCTCCTCACTGGTCCCCACGAAGGTGTCGGCCGTCACCGCCGTGAACGCGCTGATCACGTACAGCAGCGCGACCCAGATGAACGCGACCAGCACCATCCACGCCCGCTTGGAGACGTTGTGGCGGGCGATCTCGGCGATCGAGTGCGCCCCGTGCCGGATCGACGCGATGAGCGCGGAAAAGTCATGCACCGCACCGATCAGCACCACGCCGATCAGGATCCACAGCAGGCAGGGCAGCCAGCCGAACGCCGCGCACGCCGCGATGGGCCCGACGATCGGCCCCGCCGCCGCGATCGCCGAGAAATGCTGCCCGAGCAGGTAGAAGGGCCGCGTGGGCACGAACTCGACGCCGTCGTTCTTCGTGACGGCGGGAGTGGGGGCGCTGTCGTCCAGCCGATACTGCCGCGCGATGAACGTGCCGTAGACCAGGTAGCCGACGGTCAGGACGCCCAGGGTGAGGATGGTGATGAGCAGGAGGGCCACGAGGGGCTCCGGGAGTAGGTTGGCCCTCCCAATCTAGCCGAAAGTTTCGCGGGGGGTAGCACGCCTGCGCTGATCTGCAAACACGCCAGCTCGCCTCGGCCCTCACCTCTCAAGCGACCCGCGCCACTTGACGGAGTCGCCACGGCGCGGCCCCTCACTCTCCCCGGACTTGCGTGCCTTTCGCCCCAACGGGGCGCCGGAATGTAGCCACGGGTGCAGCGCAGCCCGCGTCTGCGGGCGGAGCGCAACCCGTGGTCGGCGTACTCCCGCCTGCATCCGGCCCCGAGGGGGCAAACGCGGCGTAAGACGGCGCGGTCACGCACTCTCCGATGTCGGGTGTGATCCACGCTTCGCGGTGCTTGGTCGAGAAGACGACGTGGAGGACGATCCGGGAGTCGGTGCCGGACATGGTGATCCCTTTGTGATCCGCACGCGCCTCCGCCCCCCGGGGGCGGGAACAGGACAACGAATCCACGCTTCCACGGGTTCCGCGTCGGGCGGCTCCGCCGCCGCGCCGCTCCACCCGCGGCGACACCCCAACGCCCCGTTGGGGCGTCCAGAGGCGCGACAAGGCTGGCGGCGCCTACTCCGCCCTCTTGAACAGATCCAAAAACCGATCCTCGTACTCCGCAAAGACCCCCAGCCGATCCAGCTCCTCCTTCAGGGACACCGCCCGCTTCCGATCCATGTTCGCTTCCTCGAACAGCCGCTCGATCCGCAGGCGAAGCGCGGGGTCGAGCGGCTTTTCTGGCTTCTCGCCTGGCGCACCCGCCCCACCCGTCGCCCC
>ENA-ORBV01016958-ORBV01016958.1-microbial-mat-metagenome-genome-assembly--contig:-NODE-16958-length-10488-cov-5.341946_pt1 | contig 10488 bp, 5 predicted proteins | sample MGYA00237777_ERZ505514 | MGnify/ENA primary metagenome ERZ505514 (study PRJEB26160, sample SAMN06269048) | microbial mat metagenome | isolation source: Oligotrophic lake microbial mat | place...
ATGGCCCCTCGGCACGGGATACCGTGAGCGGCGAGCGCCGACCACGCCATCCCAGCGATTGCGTAGATGTCAGCGAAGGCCCAACTGCCCCACCCAACTGGCTCCTGGTAGAATATGATCGTGTCCGAGAAGTACAGCGTGCGGAAGCCTTGGATTCTGTCGCCCCGCTTCATGAACTCCCCGACGACCTTATCCACGATGTCGTAGACTTCACGAGGGGTGCGGGTCTGGACAATGTGTTTGAACCCTAGGATGTCGAGGTACAACAAGTACCGACCGGCTCTCAGTTGAAATACATCCATTGGCTCCCTCCCATCATGTTCGAGTGAAAACCGTTTGCGGCACGACGCTCGCCTCGTCCAAACGGCGGTGGATGTACGAGAGGATCGTCAGCGCATCCATCGCATCAGTCCGGTTCACTGCCCAACTGATCTTCGGCGCATGAGCCAACACGTTCCGAAAGGTTCCGAACACCCCCTTGAGTAGATTGGCGAATCCCTTTTGTTCGGATTGTTCGGAGTCTGACCGCAGGGTATTCAGAGCGAGAAGCGGCGATCTCACGGAGAACGCCTGATCGACAATGGATGCACCGTCGCCCTCAATGCCAGTTTTGTCTCTGATTTTCTGTGCAACGCTTTTTGTCGCTTCCAGGACGCAGTGGAAGTAGTTGTCTTGGAGGAGTTCCGCCTTGCAAAACCGCAATACGTCAAAGTGTACGCTGCGGCGGGTCAGTTCCGACCGCAGTTCATTTGCTCTTTGTGTCGCCTCCGAAATGGTGCTTGCGGCGGCGACTCGCTGGGGCTGTCCTCTCTCGTCAATCGCAAATCCGTAAAAGGCCAATTGATAGTTGACGTTGGCTCGATGGTCCTCGAAGACCTCGTGCCTGCCGCCAAACCTTGAAGGATGGAGAATAGTTGAGAGAAAGTTAAAAGCGTTGTTACCGCAGCGATCCTGTTTCTGGCGGTGGATCAGCGCAAGGAGCATTCGTTCCCATTTCGGATTGCCTCCCCGTTCCTCAATGCCACACTGCGTCAGCAGGAGGGCGAGTTCTTTATGTGACGCAGCATCAGCCAGGGTGTGGCAAAGCGCATCGAGCGTGGTGTCCGACAATGAAGGTAATGTAGCCATCTGTACTCGTTCACTTGCCCTAAATCCGGCAACCCGTTTACACCGGAATCAAGCTCCCGTTCTCAACCAGCCTCTCAAAATGCCGCTCTACCTGCCCAGGCAACTTCCCACCTGTCACGAGCAGCCCCAACTCCATGTTGATGGTGAAGGCGTACTCGGTGAAATTGGCACTCGACAAAAACATCCGGTGTCCATCGGCAACGGCGCACTTGACGTGCAAGATGCCGATCTTTCCGTTGTCGTCCTTGGCTCGATTCTCCTGGGGCCAGTAGTACACGGAGCAGGCTGAGGCCACGTGGTCGCCCAAGGCCAAGAGGCAATTGTATTCGCCCTGACCCTCGATACGGTTTGGTGTCTCCACGATCAGTCGGATGCTGACGCCCCGGTTGGCGGCGGCGATCAGGGCCTCACGGATTCGAGGAATCCGGTAGACGGCATAACTCACGACCGTCAGCCGCTTCGTCGCCGTATTGACGACTTCAAGGATGGCTTGCTCTGTCTGACGGAACCGAGTTTCGGCAGGTTCCGGGCCAGTCCACACAATCTCGACCGTCTCTTCGTGGCGATGATCGTGTTCGCACTTGGCTGCTGTCACCAGAGCCACAGCAACCGCTTCGGCTCCCACGCTTCCAGCGCAAGAATGCCAGAGGTCGAGGAAGTCAGCGGTCGCATCACGAAAATCAGGCGTCGGCAGGCTTTGCAAAATCGCTTGCCGTGCGTGGGGCCGATCCATGCCGCCGTAATGGGTCACGGCTCCCGCCAACGAGATCATCACTGATTGGGGCAGACGATCAGCCAGTCGTGCTGCTGCCGATCCAATTTGGTGATGTTCATGGTTCATGGAATTACTCGAAGAACGCCAAGTCGCTCTGTTCGCCAGTTTCGACCGTGTGTACCAACACGGCCCGGTCCAGGTACTTGTTGCCCCGTTCGCACGAAGTCTCCGGTGCAAACATGCAGGCGTGACACGATGCAGCGTGCAGGGTGTTGCCGTCACGGTAGGGATGATGCTCAGCACAAAGCGGGTCGCTGGCGCAGAGCCGCATGTTATCGAGGGCTTGGTCCAGATGCCTTTCCAATGTCTCCGGCTTACCGAGGGACACCAGCCCGCCAAGCGTACCTTCGCTGTCGGGTGCTGCCGTATAGATCAGAACGCCTGCCATCTCGACTTCGGGGTTCTTGGGAATAGTGGAGTAAATTCGCTCCCGCAACGAAGCTGTGGTGTAACCACACTCGACGGCAAGCTGGCGAATCAATGCGTGTGCGAATGAGTGCAGCAAGACGTACCGAACTCCTGGATAAAACTCTTGCGGCGGGTCCAGCTTTCGGGCGATGCGCCATCGCTGGTGAGCTTCCATGAAGACATCATCCAAGCTCTTGGCCTTTTTGACCCACTTTTGAATCACGTCTTCCTTGAAGTGGAAGAACAACCCTTCGCCACGAATCTCCGAGGCCGGAACCCAGGTCGGTTGTGTGCGTGAAAGTTTGGCCCGCTGGTTTTCTGGAAACGCTGCGGGGTTGTCGTAGTCGCTGGGCGATTCGATGCGGGTGAAGCCCACCAGCGCCTGCACTTCTCGCAGCCGTTCAGCCAGCACGATTTTCTCGAAATACTTGGCGTAGCGTTTCGGTGGTGCTGCGACATTTAGCTGGAAATCCCGCCCTTTTTCTGCCGATTCGGGGTCAATGAAGACTTTCCATTCCGGGGTCTTGAGATCGGACGGCTCACCGCAATCTTCCGGCCCAGCCGTCTTCTTGGCTTGAACGGCCTGCCAGATTTCTGCGGGCGTGTACTCCGACAGATCACGCAGTTGCGGCGTCACCTGCTGCAAGAGTTCGATGTTCTGTTCGCTCTGTACCTTCTCCAATATGGTCCAGTGATCGTCAATAAGCTGTTTCAGCTTGCCCGATGCCTGCGGAATCGCCAGTGCCGACAACCTGATGCCGAACCACGAATTCGACGCACCCTGGAGCATCGGCTCCATACGCATGTCTTGGCCGTTCGGAGCCTTGCAGCCAGCTTCGTCATGATCCCGAAGGTGAGGCCGACGAGCTTTGCAGACGGGCAATGCCATCAAGTCCATCTTGAAGGCGTCGGACATAGGCCGGATCGCCTTGCAGTTCTCGCCTTCGCACTGCACGAAGATGCTGGCGGCTTCTCCGGTCGCCGATGTTTCGAGGAGTTTTAATCCACCCTTGCAGTTCGTCGGGCCATGATGAACGAAGTCCCGCCACGGGAAGTCATCGAAGTGTCCGTTCTTACAAGCCACGATGAAGCGGGCAGGCACGACGGTCGGCGACTTACCGAGCTTCGTGCAGTTGGCGTGAACGTAACGAATCTGATCCGTGCGGTACGGCGTCTCCAGCTTGAACAGTCCGCTGCCGAGTGGAGCCAATCGCCGACAGTAAGGGCATACCATCCATCGAGGGAATGGTGCGACCGGAATGCCGACGAGGGCCGAGGCATCGAACTGGTTGACCTGATAAGTGTCCGGCACGACCGGGGCCGACCGCAGGGCCTTCACTTGTTTGCCCAGCACTTCCTGCACTGAGGCCAGAAGCCGCTGCTCACCGATCTCCACGGTGTCCTTCAGTGGCCAGTCGTCCAGCCCCATGACCATGACCGACAAGTTCGGCAGGTCGATGATCGAACCAATGCCGAATGTGGTGAGCGCTTGGCTGGGCCGCAATTCGCCGACCTTGCAGCGTTTTGAGTCATTGTTTTTCATTCGACGGCTCCTTCTTCGGCATCATCGCCGCCATCATCGTCCATACCGTAATCGTCCAGGATCAGGTTGGCGGTCGGTTCAACATCCCGCAGGGAGTTGAGGCAAGTAAACTCATCCCACGGCTCGATGCTCGGCTTGCGAAGCAGGCCAATCGTGATGCCATCCTTCTTCGTCTCATAGCCGAGTTGGTTCCCCTGAGCCGTTCGCTGCGCCCGCTTCTGCCACAGGTCCATTTTCCGCTTGAGTTGCTGCCGGACTTCATCGGCGGCTTCGACACCGGCGATCAACTCGGCACGTTTTGTGATCGCTTCAATGGCTTCGGTGACGTAATGATGGCCTCGTTGAGTTGCCATCTGCATCGCCTTGTCATTCGAGTTGAACTCGAACCCAGACTGTCGGACCATCGACACCAAGAGTGCCGCCAATCCACGGGCCGTTGCTCCCGCCGAGAATGGCGTGACCGACAAGGCTTCAACGTGTTTGTAAAACGTGGAGTGGTAATGCTCGAAGGTTTCGTAGTGGGACAAGTCTCGTGGTCTTGCCCAATTGAAGACGGTGCAGACGAGGCCAGGATGCTTACGACCAACACGGCTGGTGGCTTGAATGTATTCCGCTGTTGTCTTTGGTTGACCGGCTACGACCATCAGACCCAACCGAGGAACGTCCACACCAACCGAAATCATGTTTGTGGCGAGCAGCACATCGAGTGGCCGGGCAATGTATGCACCACCGCCACCTTTGCGGGCTTTGATTTGGTCCAAGATCACGGGGTCAAAACGACTCTCCAGCAGGTCCAGCGTTTCAGGGATTGCCGCCGACCCCATTCGAGATGTCAATTCTTTCACCGTGTCGGGCGTGTAGAGTGTGCGGCGTGGCAAGCCGTGATCGTCTATGTGACGAAGCAAGGTTCGCACATCGTCATCGACCATGCGTTTCATGCCGCCAAGTTCCCGCAGGCTGTTGAAGTACCCAACGAGGGTCATCCACGGATCGGCATCAATGCCATACTTCTCATACATGGCCTGACCTGATGACAGCATCGCCACATAGACTCGAAGTAAAGCCTTCTTCAGTTTTCTGCCAGAGGCACAGATGCCGATGTATTTTCGGCCCGGATTCTTCTCGCTCGACTTACGTTGCAATGAAAAGAAGTTGTCGCTGATGTCGAGTCCGTTCGGCGGGAATGTCTCCAGCTTCCGCAAGAACAGTGCGTGCATTTGATCCTTCGCATTGCGAATCGTCGCTGTTGATGCGATGACCTTGGGCCGAATCTTCTTGCCGTTCACTTCCCAGGTGCAGAGTCGGTCAACTGCCGTTTCATACAAGCCGACCAACGTGCCAAGCGGCCCGCTGATGAGATGCAACTCGTCCTGGATGATGAGGTCGGGTGGACGAAGTGGATTCTGCGCCAACACCCTGGCTGATGGCGAATTGCCCTTTGCTCGATGGACGCCGTTGATCTCCAGTTCCTCAGACCAGTCGGCCAGACCCGGCGAACGATACCCATGTCGCTCACACAAGCCGTCCACTTGCCCAAAGAGCATTTGCACCGAGCCGTTCCACGGCAACTGTGCGAACTTGTCCACAGTGGTAATCAGCAACGAAGGCAAACGACGATAAATCTCCTCGTCCACCACCATGACCGGCAGACCTTCGCCGGGCGCTTCCTTCATGGAGAACTTGCACTGACCGAACTTGGCCCCGCAATAGATCAGCGTCCGTCCTGAGCCTTCGTTGTACTTCTCCACGTTGATGTGCTTGCCGGGGTCGATCTTCGTGCCGCACCACGGGCAATTTGTCAGTTGGTGCAACGACCCCACACCGCCGAAGCCACCCGACCTCGGCTTGCCGCCGTGAGATGCTTTGACCGATTCGCCGGCATCGCTGGTCCAGTTGGGCGTGGTGCTGCCACCGACCCACAAACCGATGCGGAATGGCGTCTTGCCCCAGCGGTTGTCGCCGTTGCTCATGGCTGTGCGGCGAATGTCCTCGCAAGCACAGATCAAGGCGGCGGCACGCTGGAACTGCTGAAGGGTGAGCAGCCTCAGCGTGTACCGCATCAACACCGTGATGCCGTTCTCGCCCGAACGACCCTCGATGGGGCCTTGCAGCCGTCGCAGGCCGAGCGTGTACGCAGTCAGCCCCAAGTATGCTTCCGTCTTACCACCGCCCGTGGGAAACCAGAGCAGATCGGCCGCGGCATCCGGTGATTCACTGCGTTCGGGATGGTCGAATTGCGTAATGCCTGGCAGGTTGAGCAACACGAAAGCAAGCTGGAACGGATACCACGACCGATTCTCGGCGATGTCGATGGTCGCCATATCGGGCTTCTCATCACCCCGGCGCACACGCTCGGCGAAGATCGAATGCGTCCGCTGGAGCCACATCGCCCGATTCATGAACTGGAACGCCTGGGCTGATTTCTCGTGCTTGTCGAGCAAGTCCAGCCCGGCTTCGATTCGCCTCAGTGTGGTCCGGCAGCGGGTGATCGTGTGTTGGGCTGTGCTCTTGAAGTTCGCCAAGCCCTCGGCGGGGTCGGTGATTCGTTTTTCTTCCCGGTCGATCCAGTCCTGGTAGGCTTCCACCAAGGGCTTGAACTTCGTGCGATACTGTTTCGGGTTGGCCTCGGCCAACTCCTTCATGTCGAGGACCAGCCCCTCCAACTTGGCAAAGGCGGGGTTCACTTCGGCGTCGGCGGTCGTTGGCGGTGTCGTCTTGGGAATCTCGTAGCTCGGTACAACCTTCGTGCGGACCCTGATGGCGTGATTCGGATCGGGTGACACATCAACATGAACGCCAATGCCATGTCCCACGGCGAATTCCACTTGGCGGCGATACAACATCGCCAGCAGATCGTTCTCGCCCTTCACGGCGGGGTCCGTGCCGTTGAGTTCAAGAATCGTATGCCGCTTGTGAATGACCGCCGCACCGTCTACTCCCTCGGCGATGAGTTCCGGTTGGAATATCCAGGCGGTGTCCTTCAGCTTTTCCGGCTCTTGCTGATCGTTCACCAGGAACAGCGTGATGCACCAGTGGTCTTTGCGTTTTCGGATGAGGCCCTGAACGACAACATCAGGCGAGTTGTTGTCCACGGAGATCGGTTGGATCGGGCCTTCGACAAGTTTGAGGCGTTGCTTGCCACCACGGGGTTGCCGCTTCCAGACTCGACGTGGATTTCCGGTCTTTTCGCTGACGAGGTATTCGCTCAATTGCTTGACGTACTGCCCCCAAGCCGCTGAAAGCTGAATTTCCTTGGCTTCAATGTTGAGCGAGAACGTCATCCCGAACGATGACGGGATCAGGGCCTTGGCGTGTTCTTGTGCCGCCGTCTGGTCGGTCACGCCGTCTTGAGTGGAGTCCTTGCCGCCGAGGGCCAATTCGTCGCCGTCGATGATGTCGGCATCATCAACAGCATCTTCCTCTTCAATTGGAGTCGGTCGCACGACCGCAGCAGCGGAAGGTGCAGCACCAGTCTTGGCACGTTTGCGGGGAGCAAGCACGCCAACGAAGTACCGAGTGGCGGGCGACTCGATGACTTCCTCTTCGGCGCTGCCGGGGCCGAGCAGTTCCTTGAGGACCATCGTTTCGAGTTCGTCCCGTAGCTGGAGCGGTGAGACGTTCGGTTTCAAGGGGGTCGTACTCACTTCGCACTCCAATCGGGATTCGACTTATACGCTTGTTTGGGATGGTTTGGCGTGTCCGGGTAGGCCATCACCAGTTGTTTTTCCTGAGCCATCGGCCTCAGCGTCCATCGTTGAAGGCCGTTCGGCTCCCGACTCAGCAGGGTCGCCAGTTGCCGGAACGTCAAGAACCGCCCCTGGCACAGCGACCGGATCAGCCGTTGCATCTCGTCCGGGTCGAGCCGTTTCTGCTTCCGTGCGGGTTCCGCAATCGTTTGCAGTGTCGGGTCGTCTTCCGGCGCTACGTCTGGAGCTTGTCCGGCTGTGACCGGAGTTGCCTCGTTATGTCTGGAGTCGCCCAGCGTTGTATCTGGAGTCTCTTCTTCCTTGTGTCTGGACCCCGCCAACCGCTCGGACAGCCGATACGAGGCCCATCTGCCGTACCCCTCCTTCACCAAAAGACCCTTCGCCACAAGGTCTTGCAGCAAGCGGGTAATGTCGGCAGTGTGGTCGGTGCAGAACTGCTGGAGCCGCTGGTTTGTCACGGCCCCCTCTACGTCCGCCGTGACCAATGCCTGAACCTCACGTCCGTTCAGTCCAGCAAGATTGTCGCTCAAGACGGATCGCAGGCGGGCCAGCGACTCCTCCGGCAGCAGGCTCACCATCGGCAGAATGAGCCGAACCCGGGCGGGCCGGTGTTGCTCCAAGATCATCGGCCAGCGCCACTTCTGCGAGGCCCAGCCCTGCCGAATCTTGTCGATGCCCGACCCCGCCTTCTCGCCGTACCCCAGCATGGCGAACATGCCCTGCAACGTCTTGTTGCGGCACTCGCTCACCCCGCCCTTTAGCACTTGCTCGATGCCGAGCAACAGCGTGCCGGGGTTCGAGAACTCCAGCCGATCCCGATACCGCTCGATGACGATTCCACCCTGCCCACGAAAGTCGGCGTGGACCAAGGAGTTCACGAAGGCTTCCCGAATTGCTTCGTGGACAATGGTTTCATCGTGTCGCTGGAAGAAGTCGGGCGGCGGCGTGGTCGTCGTCTGACCCGGGCGCAAGGCCGTGAACTGGAATGGAATTTTGAGGTCCACGACGAGCGGAGGATAGACCCGCTCGAACAACTGGAACAGGTTCGCCACCCACGTCCCATCGGGCCAGATACGATCCGTCCACCGCACCTGCGGGTCGTCCGACAGGCGTTCCCGGTAATCGACGTGGTACTGCGGAACTGACGCAGGATCACGGATCGCTTCGTCCTTGCCGAACATCAACAGCCCGGCGACGGTCAGCCCCTCCTCGCCGGTCGTTCGATCCTTGCGCCAGCCGCCGAGCTTTTCGAGGAGGCCCCGGTCATCGAACTTAAGCCACGGGTGCGCCGGGGAACGGGAAGCGAAACGATTGCGGTATTGCTCCAGGCTTCGCTTATCGAGGTCGTCCAGAGTGAAGCGGGGTAAGATTTCGCAGTCGGCGGGCTGGTCCGCTTGATCGGCCAGCATCCGGCCCACTTCTTCCCGGCTACACGGGTAATCACCGTCGCTATAGCGCCGAAAGGTTCCATCCAACGGGTTCTGGCCGACGAAGATCGGGCGATGCCGCCGTGTGGCACGAGGGACTTGCACGACCAGGACCGGCTTGCCGTCCACCGCAACGATGCTCACGTCGCTATTGGCGAGAAGGTTGGTGTTGACCTTGCCCCGGTTGTTAATCGTGGTCCAGAAGTCCTTCTCCATCTTGGCCGGGTCGTCCAGCCCTTGAACCTCGAAGTCGCCGTCGTTCTCCCGGACGCCCAGGACGATGACGCCGCCATCGGTGTTCGCCATCGCACTGTAGGTTTCCCACACGCTGCCCGGCAGCCCACCCTTGGCCGACTTGAATTCCCAATCCTTGTCTTCTCCGGCGTTCACCGCCGTCAGAATGTCGTTGGCGTTCATGCGCCCTCCCCGTCCGGCGTCGTCGCCGTAGGCTCGTCGGTGGGCTTTGCCATCGGAACGTAGTTCGGGTTGACCTTGCCAATAAGGTCGGCCATTTCCGGGCCAGGGGGCGTGGTCGATTTCACACGAACGGCTATCTGGATCGGACCCTTTAGCTGGCCGTGTCGCTTCTGGTAGACGTGGAAAAGGCTCTCCAAAACGTCCTTGACGGGCTGACCCGTGAAAAGCACTTGCTCGGTGTCGTCAAAGAACTCGACCATGATCGAGAGATTCTCCGGCTTCGCACGAAGCGCCAGTGCGGTTGACGGCATCGGCAGCGGATAAAAGAAGCGAACCACGTCGTCACGGTTCAGAACGTATCCTTCCTGGGAATTCGGTCGTGAGAGCGGAATCAACGTCACGTCCATCGTCTGCGTCGAACCTTCCAGCGGCGTGTATCCAAAGTCTGCCCCGAATCCTTGTTGAAGCCCTCCCATTACGTCCACGTCATCAATCAGGAGATGGGCCGACTGAATCTTGGCGGGACGTGAACTTCGGCAGATCACCGTCAGGCGCATGCCTGGGCAACCGATGGCGCTGATGAGTTCGAGATCGATCGCCGGGTCCAACTTTCCTTCGAGTTGAATGGCGTCTTTCTCAGCCATCGAGCCATAGTGGTTATGAATCGTGTGGGCAGTTTGACCTCCGGTCTGGCCGTGGCTTGCGATGACGGAACCTTGAACCGTGCTGTTGCTGATCGCCACAGTGATGAATCGGTCGGCGGTTGCCTCATCCACAGGTGACGTTCCGGTATGCCGAGATTCATGGTGCTGCTTCATCTGACACAGGCGTTCCACCGTGTAGGCCGTATCGTCATCATCCACGATCTTGTGATGGACGTTGCAGAGGAGAACGAGATTGTCAAACCCATGACGCTGTTCGTTGGTTTGGGCGGAGTCGTAACGAGCCGCCCCAGGCTTGTCACCTTTGATATGGCAAATTTCGCCGACAATCGACTCTGATTGGGGATCGACCCTGTCTCTTATACACATCTCCGAGCCCACGAGACTAAGGCGAATCTCGTATGCCGTCTTCTGCTTGAAA